>Ga0193751_1002235_pt1 | contig 11833 bp, 9 predicted proteins | sample L1c2metaG_FD_143050 | JGI IMG/M metagenome (GOLD analysis project Ga0193751, IMG submission 143050) | Soil microbial communities from a riparian zone of the East river system, Colorado, United States - L1c2 | ecosystem: Environmental > Terrestrial > Soil > Riparian zone | place: USA: East River... | reverse complement strand
CAGGAGGAACGCGAAGGCGGGACTCGGAACTGCCGCGCCGAGAGAGCTCCGGCTCTCCGCGCCGCTCGCCGGACGGCTCGTTGGGTCCGGGAGTCGTCGCACGTCCGTAGTATAGGTACGCCCCCTGGCCGTCCCGAGCAGTCGAGCGAGGCGGCAGTACGAGGCAAAGGAGCAGCACGATGCGATCCGCCACGGCTGACCAGCTGCTTCTCAACGGCCGCGACCTGACCGTTGCCGACGTCGTGGCCGTGGTCCGCAGCGGACGGCGCGTGGCACTCGCGCTCGACGCGCGGGAACGGATGGGAGCCTCGCGAGCCGTGATCGAGCGCGTCGTCGCCGAGGGCGAGACGGTCTACGGCGTGACCACGGGCTTCGGCGACCTGGCCGATGTGCGCATCGAGCCGGGCCAGACTGCCGAGCTGCAGCGCAACCTGGTCCGCTCGCACGCGGCGGGCGTGGGCGATCCGCTTCCAGTGGAGGTCGTCCGGGCGATGCTGCTGCTTCGCGCCAACGGGCTGGCGATCGGGCTCTCCGGGGTTCGCCCCGAGGTCGTCGACCTGCTGTGCGAGATGCTCAATGCCGGAGTGCATCCGGTCGTGCCCTCTCGCGGCAGCGTGGGGGCCAGCGGCGACCTCGCGCCGCTCGCGCACGTTGCGCTCGTCTTGATCGGTGAGGGGGAGGCGGAAGGTGCGTCTGGCCCCGTGCAGGGCGGCGAGGCACTGCGCTCCGCGGGCCTGGAGCCGATCGAGCTGCAGGCCAAGGAGGGGCTGGCTCTCCTCAACGGGACGCAGCTGATGACCGGGCTGGCGGTGCTGGCGCTGCACGATGCGCGGCGGCTGGCCCTCGAGGCGGACCTGATCGGGGCGATGAGCCTGGAGGCGATGCTCGGCACCGCTTCGGCGTTCGACCAGGCCCTGATCGGTGCCAGGCCGCATCCAGGGCAGGTGGCTGCCGCGGCTCACCTGCGCGAGATCCTTGCCGACAGTGAGATCGGCGAGAGCCATCGGTCCAGCCCACATCGCGTGCAGGACGCCTATTCGCTGCGCTGCATGCCGCAGGTCCACGGGGCGGTTCGCGACGCCCTCGATCAGCTCGAGCGGGTCCTGCTGGTCGAGATGAACGCCGCGACCGACAACCCGCTCGTCTTTCCGGATGGGCAGGTCCGCTCCGGCGGCAACTTCCACGGCGAGCCGCTGGCGCTGGTGATCGACTACGCCAAGATCGCCGTCAGCGAGCTTGCCTCCATCTCGGAGCGCCGCACCGCCCGCCTGACCGATGCCCACCTCTCCGGGCTGCCAGCCTTCCTGTCCGACGCACCGGGCCTGCAGAGCGGGCTGATGATCGCCCAGTACTCCGCCGCGGCCCTGGTCAACGAGCTGCAGACGCTGACGCATCCCTCCTCGGTCGACACGATCCCCACCAGTGCCAACCAAGAGGACCACGTCAGCATGGGAGCCACCGCGGCGCTCCACCTGCGCGAGGTCGTGGACCGAACTGAGATGGTGCTGGCCATCGAGGCGCTGTGTGCGGCCCAGGGGCTCGACTTCCGAGAGCCACTGCGTCCCGGCGTCGGAGTGGCGACGGCGCATCGACGCGTGCGGGCAAGCGTCCCCCACCTCGACTCCGATCGGCCACCGGCCCCTGACATCAATGCGGTCCGCGAGCTGCTGCGCGACGGAAGCCTGCTGGCGGATGCCTGACCTCTCGTTCACCATCCTGGACGAGGGATCGTTCGAGACGATCCAGTCGCCGGCGGCCTCGGGCGCGCGGTGCCAGACCTGTGACTACTGGGAGCGGCTCGACGGCCGGCGCGACCAGCCCGAGGGCAGCGCGGCACGCGAGCTGAAGCGCGCCCGCCTGCTGGCCGGCGCCCGCCTGGCAGGTGCGTACGGCATGCTCGCCTGGCGGCCCGATCCCGGCGGCGATCCCGTTGCCGCTGGATGGGCGCAGTTCGGGCCGATCTCGGCCTACCCCCGCGCACAGGTGATCAGGGACCGGTATGCCAGCCTGCCTGATTCGCCTGCGCCCTGGGTCATCACCTGCCTCCAGGTCGTTCCAGCTCCCGACCGCGACGAGGTTGCCGTCGCGCTCCTCACTGCCCTCTGCGACGAGCTGAACCGACGCGGGATCATCGCGGTCGAGGCCTACCCAGAGGGCGTTGCCGATCCCTGGCTGCCGTCGCCCGGGCCTGCATCGGTCTATCGGGCTTCCGGTTTCGTGCTGGCCGCCGGCGACGAGCGATTCCCCGCGTACCGACGCGAGCTGGCAAGCCCCGGACAGGAGGTCGGCTGGGGTGACCTGCTTTCGCATACCAGGCCGATCGACGATGGCGAGGAATGGCCGCTGCCTCTTCCCAATGGGCCGAGCGAGGAAGACCTGTTCCGCATCCCCGACAAGCCAAAGCGGCCGAACCCCTTCGGCGACGACTAGGGCGACAATAGGGCGCATGACTGCCACGGCCCGCCCCGCATCCGGTCCCCGACCTGTCCACGCGCCGCGCGGGACAGAGCTCTCATGCAAGGGCTGGGGCCAGGAAGCGGCCCTGCGAATGCTCATGAACAACCTCGACCCCGATGTCGCCGAGGACCCCGACCACCTGATCGTGTACGGCGGCACCGGGCGCGCAGCCCGCTCGTGGGACGCCTTCGACGCCATCGTGCGCGAGCTGCGCCGCCTGGAGAACGACGAGACCCTGCTCGTCCAGAGCGGCAAGCCGGTGGGCGTCTTTCGCACCACGCCCGATGCTCCCCGCGTCCTGATCGTCAACGCCATGCTCGTCCCCCACTGGGCGACCTGGGAGCAGTTCCGCGAGCTGGAGCGCGCCGGGCTGACGATGTACGGCCAGATGACCGCCGGGTCATGGATCTACATCGCCACGCAGGGGATCATCCAGGGGACCTACGAGACGTTCGCGGAGGCGGCGCGCCAGCACTTCGACGGCTCACTGAAGGGGACGGCCACGCTGACCGCCGGGTTGGGCGGGATGGGCGGCGCGCAGCCACTGGCGGTTACCATGAACGGAGGGGCGGTGCTGGCCATCGAGGTCGATCCGGCCAGGGCAGAGCGGCGACACAAGTCGGGCTATGTCGACGAGGTGACGAGCGACCTGGACGAGGCGATCGCCAGGGTCGATGCCTGGCGTTCAGGCGGCGAGGCGCGTTCCTTGGCCCTCATCGCCAACGCGGCCGAGATTGAGCCGGAGCTCGTGCGGCGTGGCTGGCACCCCGACCTGGTCACCGACCAGACGTCCGCCCACGACCCTCTGGGCGGCTACGTGCCGGGCGGCATCGGGCTGGCAGATGCGCTCGCCCTGCGCGAGCGCGATCCCGCGGAGTACACGCGCCGCTCCATGGCCTCCATCGCCGAGCACGTGCGGGCGATGCTCGCCTTCCATCGGTCCGGATCGGTCGTCTTCGACTACGGCAACAACATCCGCAACTTCGCGCGCGACGCTGGTGTGGCCGATGCCTTCGACTTCCCCGGCTTCGTGCCGGCCTTCATCAGGCCGCTCTTCAGTGAGGGCAAGGGGCCCTTTCGGTGGGCCGCCCTGTCGGGCGACCCGAATGACATTCTGAAGACGGATGCCGCCCTGGCTGAGCTCTTTCCAGATGACGCCTCCCTGCAGCGCTGGCTGCGCCTGGCCGAGGAGAAGGTGCCGTTCCAGGGGCTGCCGGCACGCATCTGCTGGCTCGGGTATGGCGAGAGAGCGAAGGCAGGCCTGCGGATCAACGAGATGGTGCGCTCCGGCGAGCTGGCGGCGCCGATCGTGATCGGGCGCGACCACCTCGACGCGGGCTCTGTGGCCAGCCCCTACCGGGAGACGGAGGGAATGCTCGACGGCTCCGACGCGATCGCTGATTGGCCGATCCTTAACGCCCTGATCAACACCGCGGCCGGAGCGACCTGGGTGAGCGTCCACCATGGGGGTGGAGTGGGGATCGGCTACAGCCTGCACGCCGGCATGGTCATCCTTGCCGACGGGACCGATGCGGCGGCGGCACGCCTGGAACGCGTCCTGACCGCAGACCCCGGGATGGGCGTCATCCGCCACGCGGATGCGGGATATGAGCGGGCGATCGAGGTGGCCCACGAGCGCGGGGTGCGGATCCCGATGCGGGAGCCGCCGGACTAGACGACCAGCCCTGGGGTCAGGTCCGCGAGCCGCGCGACACCGGAGAGGGCCATCGCGTTGTCGAGCTCCTCGGTCAGCAGGTCGAGGATACGTCCCACTCCGGCCTCGCCATCAACGGCCAGGCCCCACAGGACGGGGCGCCCGATGCCGACCGCGGTGGCACCCAGGGCCAAGGCGATGAATGCGTCGGTCCCACGCCGGATGCCCCCATCCATCAGCACCGGGGCCCTTCCCTCGACGGCCTCGACGATGGCGGGGAGGGCGTCGAGCGAGGCAATAGCCGCGTCCAGCTGCCGCCCGCCGTGATTGCTGACTGCCACCGCCGCGGCGCCATGATCGATGGCCAGTCGAGCGTCATCCGGATGCAGGATCCCCTTGACGATGACCGGCAGGTCGAAGCCGCGCAACCACTCGAGGTCATCCCAGGTCACGTGGTCGACGAAGGTGGCGGTCGACGCGTCCTCGGGACGGAGACCGGTGGCCGCGATGATGTTCGGCACCGTCACGCCTTCCGGCAGCTCGAACCCGACGCGAATATCACGCTCGCGGCGACCGATGCGCTGCAGATCGACGGTGAAGACCAGCGCTTCGTAGCCCGAGTCCACGGCCCGTTCCACCAGGGCGCGCCGCGCCCCGAGATCGGCGAGCAGGTAGACCTGGAACCACCGCGGCCCGCCGACGGCGGCGATCTCTTGCACGTCGGTACTGGAGGAGGTCGAGACGGTGAGCGTGATGTCGCGAGTCGCCGCTGCCCGGGCGGTGCCCAGCTCGCCATCGGGGTGCGCCATCCTGTGGAAGGCGGTGGGGCAGATCCAGATCGGCCATGGCCAGCGGCGGCCGAGGATCTCGACCGACGCATCAATGCGCGAGACATCGGTCATGACTCGCGGCACGATCCTCCGCCGCAGGAAGGCGGCCCGGTTATCCGCCAGGGTCCGCTCGTCCATGGAGCCGCCGGTGTAGTAGGCGAGCGCACCCTTGGGGAGCAGCTCGGCGGCCCGCCGCTCGTAGTCGAAGACGTTGATGAGCGTCGGGTCCTCGACCTTGGGAGCCTCGAAACCCGCCTTGGGGCCTGACGCGGCCGATGGGGAAGGCGGCGCCGACATGCGCATGAGCCTAGCCGCCGCGTAGGATCGGTGTCATGACATTTGATCCCGAGACCCCGCTGCCGGGAGCACCCGAACCGTGGGCGCCCTCGAACATGCCGGTCCTGCGCGATGGACCGCCGTTCGCCATGACCGAGATGATCGCCGCCGAACCGGCGCTCGCAGAACGCCTGTTGGCGCGGATGGCCAGTGATCCGGTCCTTCCCTACGTCAGCGAGGCGATCCGGGCGGCGGCCGCGACCGGCCAGCCGATCATGCTCACCGGCTGCGGAACGAGCGAGCACGCGGCCATGGTGGCCGCGGCGCTCATCGACGACGCATTGCGGTCGACCGGCGAGGCCGAGGCGACAGATCCCCGGGTGAGCGCCGTCCAGGCGTTCGAGCTGGCCCGGCGAGCTCCCAGCAACGGTGTGGTGTTGGCCATCTCCCACGAGGGCGGCACCTGGGCCACGAATGAGGCGCTCCGCCTCGCGCGTGCCGCCGGAGCATCCACCGGACTCATCACGGTCAGCCTCCGCTCACCAGGGGCCGAGATCGCCGAGATGACGCTCGCCACCGGGGAGCAGGACCAGAGCTGGTGCCACACGGTCGGCTACCTGTCACCGATCCTGGCCGCGACCGCCATCGCCGCCGAGCTGCGCTCACAGCCCCTTGATCCGTCGGTGGTGCGCGCCACGCTGCAGGCCGCGGCGGCTGCCGACGCGGCCGCCGAAGCGATCGCGGGGGCTGTGGCCGGCGCCACTCGCCTGCTGCTCGTCGGTTCGGGAATGGACTACGCGATCGCCCGCGAGCTCGCGCTCAAGATCGAGGAGGGGGCTCGGCTGCCGGCCACCGCGCACCTGCTCGAGACGATCCGCCACGGCCACCTCGCGGCGGCGGACGAAACGACGGCGCTGGTCATGGTCCTGACCGACGCCGATGGCTGGGGCATGCCGCTCCTCGAGCGCTCCCTGGCAGTCCTGCGCTCGACGCAGGCACTGGGGATGCCGGCGGCCGTCATCGTGGCCGCGGACCTTGATCCATCGGTGCCGCCGGAGCTGACTCCCGCGGGGCGCGTGGTCGTGACGGGGCCTGCGGAGCTATCACGCCCGGTCGCCGCGTCGCTTGCCAGCGCCATTCCGATGCAGCTCATCGCGGAGCGCCTGGCCCGCGCCCGGGGAGCGAACCCCGACGCCATCGGCCGCGAGGATCCTCGACAGGCGGCAGCCGCCGAGGCATGAGGAGGACCGCGTGGCCAGCCTGATCGAATGCGTCCCGAACTTCTCCGAGGGGCGGCGTCCCGAGGTCGTCGAGGAGATCGTGCGCGCGGTGCGCCAGATCGATGGCGTGACCCTTCTCGACTTCTCCCGGGACGAGACGCACAACCGCAGCGTCGTCACCTTCGCCGGATCGGCCGAGGACGTTGTTCGTGCCGCGACCGCTGCCGTCGGGCGCGCGCTCGAGCTGATCGACATGGAGCAGCAGACGGGGGCCCACCCGCGGATCGGCGCCGTGGACGTGGTCCCGTTCGTGCCGCTCGGCAGCACCAGACTCGAGGAATGCGTCGACCTGGCACGCCGTTTCGGTGAGCAGATCGCCAAGATCTTCGAGCTGCCGGTCTACCTGTACGGGGAGGCCGCGCTTCGTCCCGAGCGTCGCCGGCTGGCCGACGTGCGCCAGGGACAGTACGAGGGGCTCAAGCTGGAGATTGGCGTCAACCCGGATCGCGATCCGGATTTCGGCCCCAAGCGGCTTCACTCCCGCGGCGGCGCTGTTGCCGTTGGTGCCCGCAAGCCGCTGATCGCCTTCAACGTCAACCTCGCGACTGATGACCTGGCGATCGCACAGCGCATCGCCACAGCCATCCGCGAGTCGTCCGGGGGACTCCCCGCGGTGCAGGCCATGGCGGTCGCGCTTGCCAATCCGGGGCAGCCGCGCTACGCGCAGGTGAGCATGAACCTGGTCGATTGGGAGCGGACCGGGATCGCGCGCGTCGTCCATGAGATCCGACGCCTGGCTCGCCAGTCGGGGACCGAGATCGACCACTGCGAGCTGATCGGGCTGGCGCCGGCGGGGGCGCTCCTCGAGGTGGCAGCCGATGCGCTGGGCCTGCGGGGCTTCAGCCCGGACCAGGCCCTGGAGCTGCGGCTCGCGCGCGAACGATGAGCACGCTGCGTGAGGAGCTGCGGGCGGCGATCGAGGCGGCCCGTGATCGGGCCGTGGCCTCCGGCGACGTGTCCACACCGGACGGGGCGGAGCTGCCGGCGGTCGGCATCGAGCGCCCTGGGCGCGCGGAGCACGGGGACTACGCCAGCAACGTGGCGATGCAGCTGGCACCCCTCGCCCGGCAGGCGCCCCTGCGCCTGGCGGAGATCCTCAGCTCGCACCTCGGCCTTCCGGACGGGGTCAGCGAAGTGAGCGTGGCGCCGCCGGGATTCCTCAACCTGCGACTCGACCCCGGCTGGGTGGCGGGCCAGGTGGCCACCATCCGCGAGGCGGGAGATCGGTTCGGGCGGGTCCGCGTCGACCGTCCGCGGAAGATCAACGTGGAGTTCGTCTCCGCCAACCCGACCGGCCCGCTGACGATCGGCAATGCCCGGGGTGCTTTTGTCGGTGACCTGCTGTGCCGTGTCCTCGAAGGCGTCGGGCACGAGGTGGCCCGCGAGTACTACTTCAACGACTTCAACGCCCAGGTCCGCAACCTGGGGCTGTCGGTGCAGGCCAGGCGAAACGGGCAACCCATGCCGGATGACGGCTACCACGGCGAGTACGTGAAGGACCTGGCGTCGCAGGTGCCCGATGAGGTCTGGGCGGCGGCTTCCTCCGACGGTGCCGACGCCGGCACGATCCTCGGGCGCTGGGCCTCCGAGCAGGTGCGCGCCGGGATCGAGGAGAGCCTCGCCAGGCTCGGCGTTCGTTTCGACGTGTGGACCAGCGAGGGCTCCATTCACGACGAGGGCTGGGTCGCGCGCGCCGTCGACCGGCTCCGTGATGGGGGCCACGTGTACGACGCCGATGGAGCGACCTGGTTCCGCTCCACCACCTTCGGCGACGACAAGGACCGGGTCATCACCCGCTCGAACGGGCAGCCCACCTATTTCGCGTCGGACCTGGGCTACATCGCCCAGAAGTTCAGCCGTGGCTTCGACGAGCTGATCTACCTGTGGGGCGAGGACCATCACGGCACGGTGGCCCGCAACCGGGCCGCAGCGAGGGCGCTCGGCTTCGATCCGGCGGCGGTGCACTGGCTGCTCATCGCCTGGGTCCGCTTCGTGCGCGATGGCGCCGAGGTCGGCATGAGCAAGCGCAGTGGCGAGTTCATCACCCTGGACGAGCTGCTGGCCGAGATCGGGGCCGATGCCGCGCGCTGGTACTTCGGGTCGCGGGCCATCACCCGCGGGATCGACTTCGACATCGAGCTTGCCAAGCGACAGAGCGCCGAGAACCCCGTCTACTACGTCCAATACGCCCACGCGCGCTGCTGCTCGATCCTGCGCAACGCAACGGAACGGCACGTCGCGCCCGACGCCGCCGATGCAGCGGCGCTGCTCCGCCACCCCGCCGAGCAGGCGCTGATGCGCCGCATGCTGGCCCTGCCCGAGGTCGTGGCCGATGCCGCCGAGCGGCTGGAGACGCAAGAGGTCACTGCCTTCTGCCTCGAGGTCGCGCAGCTCTTCAGCACCTTCTACCGCGACTGCCGGGTGCTGAGCGACGAGCCTGTCGAGGCCACATTTTCGGGCGCTCGCCTGGCACTCACCGATGCTGCAAGGCAGGTCCTGGCCAACGCTCTGGGGCTGCTGGGGATCTCCGCACCGCAGTCGATGTAGCCGGCTGAGGTTCAGGTTTCTTAAGCCAAGCCCGCCTTTGGGATTCACCCTTGGCCGATAACGTTCACGGTGCGAGTTGGAGATCCAACGGGGTTTCCGCCTCCACCCTCCCTCCTTCGAGCGCCGGTGTCATTGGGCGGGCACCGGCGCTCGTGCGTTTCCGGTAGGATCGGTCCTCCCATGGAGATCACCTGGTACGGGCGTGCCTGCTTCCGGCTGAAGGGACGCGAGGCGACGGTCATCACCGACCCCTGTCCGCCGTCCACCGGCTTCGTGGCCGGCAAGCAGAACGTCGACCTGCTGACCATCTCGCATGCCCATCCGGACCATGCCTACACCCGCTCCATCACCGCCGGGCTGACACTCACCCGACCCGGCGAGTACGAGTACCGCGACCTCCTGATCACCGGCGTGCGCGCCTTCCACGACGGCGAGCGCGGGCAGCAGCGTGGCGAGAACATGATCTTCGCGGTGGAGATCGACGGGGTTCATGTCTGCCACCTGGGCGATCTCGGGCACCTGCTCTCCGAGGAGCAGCTTGCCGAGCTGGGACCGATCGACGTCCTCCTCGTGCCGGTCGGCGGCAACTTCACGATCTCCCCGGCAGAGGCTGCCGAGGTGGTGGCGCAGGTCAGCCCCAAGATCGTCATCCCGATGCACTTCGCCGTGGACGGCGCCTCCGCCGACCTGCTCGGCCCCGATCGCTTTCTTCACGAGCTGGCCGTCAGCGAGCCGATCCGCCAGCCAAAGGCAGTGGTCCACGCCTCATCGCTTCCCGATGAGTCCCAGGTGGTCCTCCTGGAGGCCCGCGGCCGTACCTCGTAGGTAGCTGGTGCCCGGCGTCACCACCAGCGCTGCACCAGACCGCACCAGACCTCCTTGCGGGGGCCCGAAGGTACTAGGCAGCTCCAGTACTTCCTACCTAGTCTCCTGTCCTCAAATCCCCAGGGGGGCCCGTGCGGAGATTCCGCACAGTTGCACCAGGGGAGCTACGCACCAGGAGAACCGTTCGTGAATACCCGCACTCTCTCGCTCAGTCGCTCCGCATCGCGGACGACCCTTGCCTTGGCCGCGTTTGTGGCCATCGCCCTCGCCCTCTTCTACATCGCGCGACCTGTTCATGCAGGAACGGGGTTCGAGGTCGACAACCATCAGCTGCAGAACGGCCAGACCATCGACAGCTCGTCGTTCAACGAGGATTCGAGCGCCTGTGCCAATGGTGGCTTCAACTCCGGCGTGACCTGGCATTTCGTGCTCAACAAGTACGAGAGCGGCAACGCCGAGCTGTTCGGCCACTTCAAGACTGCCGGCGACTTCGGGCCGATCGACTCGGCCGGACGGAACGGCAACGTTCTGTTCTTCTACGTGAACACTCCGACCGACGACACGCTGGTCACCAACTGGGCGATTCTCGACACCCAGGACGCTGATGCCCAGCTGCAGCTGAGCGGCGTGTGCCACAGTGGAACGCCGAGCCAGAGCCAGGCCGAGAGCCAGAGCCAGGCCGAGAGCCAGAGCCAGGCCGAGAGCCAGAGTGAAGGCGCCTCTCAGAGCGGCGAGGGCTCGCAGCTGGGTGGCACCGGCACTCCCGCGGGGAGCGTCTCCAACGGCGCCGTCGCGCAGGACGGCGTCAGCCCGCTGCCGACGATCCTCTTCAGCCTGATCCTTCTTGCATCGCTGGCAGGCCTCGCCTTCGCCAACGTCAAGACGGCGCGCAGCCGCAGCTAGCGACCGCGCAGACGCTGGTTCATCTGCAGCAGCCCCCGGACAGCCGGGGGCTGCTGCGTTTCGTGAGGTTCATCTTCGAGGGGATGGACGCCCGCGTGGCATGCCCCGGCCCGATTGATCCAGCCCCCCTGGCAGAAACGGGGTAGAGGTTTTCCTCTGCCCCGTTTCCTGTTGTCCAGCGCAAAAGGCGCGGTATCAGCGAGCCCGGACGAGCTCTTCCGTTGCCTGACGGCAACGGGCGTTTCATCCTCAACCCCACCAGACCGCATCACGATGTGGAAAAATGTCGCCTTTAGTACTAGGCAGGGGGGTACTTCCGTTGTATTCTCCCGATCCTTCACGCCCTTAGGGGGGCACGCGCGGACAAGTCCGCGAGCGCACCAGGGGAGCTCGGAAGCACTAGGGAGACCGGTATCGTGAGAACCAATACGAAGTCGATCAACTTGCAGGAGACGGCCCGGCCGATCTTCATCATCGCCGCCATCGCGGCACTCCTCCTCGCGGCCCTGTTCGGCATCCGCCCTCCGATCGCGGCGGCCTTCACGCCCGGCGAGAACGGCCACCCGAACGGCGGCCCGTACTCAGACCTTCAGGGCGGCACAGCGACGTTCACGTTCGAGCAGAACGGACAGTTGACCTGTGACTCTGATAACAACGCGTCGAGCTTCACGTTCACCGTCGACTACAGCGTCACCGGGACCCTCCCGGCGGGCGCGACGCTTGTCGTCTACCTGAGCCCGAACAACGGTGCCATCACCGGCAACTCGGGTGGCAACGACGCTGCATACATCGCGGCCGTGGAGTCCAACTACACCGTGATCGATGTCGGTGGCCTCACCGGGACCGGCACGCTCGACGTGAGCCTGACGATCACGTCACCGTTCCAGCTCGTCACTGGTGGCGTGCTGGGCGTCTTCGCTAGCGAGGACCCCGGCGTCGAGGGTTTCCAGTCCTGGAACTCCAAGACGAACTCGTTGAACTGCACCGAGGCGCAGAGTCAGGCCGAGAGTCAGAGCCAGGCCGAGAGTCAGAGCCAGGCCGAGAGCCAGAGTCAGGCCGAG
>Ga0193751_1002234_pt1 | contig 11833 bp, 15 predicted proteins | sample L1c2metaG_FD_143050 | JGI IMG/M metagenome (GOLD analysis project Ga0193751, IMG submission 143050) | Soil microbial communities from a riparian zone of the East river system, Colorado, United States - L1c2 | ecosystem: Environmental > Terrestrial > Soil > Riparian zone | place: USA: East River... | reverse complement strand
GGCGAGAAACTTTGGTCGATGTCGGCGCAAAGCGCCGTGATGGCGGGCCCGATGACGTATGAAGTCAATGGGGAGCAGTACATCGCGGTGATGTCCGGCTGGGGTGGCGGCTACCCGCTCATGCAAGGCAAGGATTCGGCCAAGTCCGGCAACCTGCGCAACGTGAGTCGGGTGCTCGTATTCAAAGTGGGCGGCACAGCGACGCTTCCTGCGCTTGCGCCAGAGCAGCAACTGGTGCTCAACCCTCCGCCCGCAACCGCCGACGCGGCAACCGTCGCGGCCGGCCACGCACTGTACGGACAGTACTGCGGCGTCTGCCACGGCGAAAACGCAGTGGGCGGCGGCGTGGTTCCTGACCTTCGCGCGTCGAGCTTCCTCGGCAACGATTTCTTCTACGAGATCGTGCTTAACGGAGCGATGAAGGATGCCGGCATGGCGCCCTTCAAGGCGGTGCTCGATCAGAAGGACGCTACGGCGATTCGCGCGTACTTGATCAAACGGGCCAACGAGGACAAGGCTGCGAGCAGCAAATAGCGTCGTGCAATGAAATGGAAGCTGACGAATCAAGGAATGCGCATTGCTTATCGATCCGTTGAAGGGCACATGACCGCACACACGTACCGACCGGCGCCGTTGATCGGCGGGCAGCTGCTCCGGCTGGGCAAGCCGCGCGTCGTTGCGCTGATCGTGTTCACCGCGGTCATCGGCATGTTCATGGCCGCGCCGGGCCTGCCCCCGCCCGGGCCGCTGCTGTTCGGCGCCATCGGTATCGCACTGGTGGCCACTTCGGCGGCAGCACTCAATTGTCTCGTCGAGCAAAGGCTCGACGCCGTGATGGCCCGCACCCGCGCGCGTCCCTTGCCCACGGGCGACGTAACTCCATTGCAGGCGCTCGTGTTCATTGCGATCGTGGGCGGCACAGGATTGCTCGTTTTGCATAGCCTGACCAATCCGCTGACCATGTGGCTCACGCTCGCCACTTTTCTCGGCTATGCAGTCGTATACACGCTCGTTCTCAAGCCACGCACGTCGCAGAACATCGTGATCGGCGGCGCGTCGGGCGCCATGCCGCCGGTTCTCGGTTGGGCCGCGGTGACCGGGGAGATTTCTTCGGATGCATTGTTGCTCTTCCTGATTATCTTCGCCTGGACGCCGCCGCACTTCTGGGCGCTGGCGCTGTACCGCAGGAACGAGTACGCACGCGCCGGCGTGCCCATGCTGCCGGTCACGCATGGCGAGCGCTTCACGCGCCTTTACGTTGTTCTCTATACGTTGCTGCTGGCGGCGATCTGCCTGCTACCTTTCGCCAGCGGCATGAGCGGCGCGATCTACCTGGTCTCCGCGCTTGTGCTCAACGGGGTCTTCGTGGCGTACGCGGTCAGGCTCTACGTCAACTACAGCGATGGGCTGGCGCGACGCACCTTTCGCTATTCGATCGTCTATCTGTCCTGCCTCTTCGCCGCGCTGCTGGTCGATCATTACTGGCGATTTGGTTAAGACTTCGGGTGGCTCCGGATGCAGCGGACGCTTCGTCGCTGAGCAGCAGGCTAACCCACGACGCTTCTTGATCCTTGGCGCAGATGCGGTCGACTTGGTATACAGAGGACGGAGGGCAAGGCGCCCAACCATTACTGCTGCAAGCGCAGCTGCTGGGCGCGGAGTTGCTCGCCGCGGTCGCCGTCCGTATCCCCTTGGACTGACATGGCTTCCACGTTGAATTGGTTCAAATACGCTTCGCCGGCATCGTTCTATTCGCTTGCGCGCAAGCTCGCGCCCTGGTTCGCGGCTTTCGCGGCGCTCTGTGCGGTCATCGGCCTCTCCCTGGGCTTGGTGCTCGCACCAACCGACGCTCAACAGGGCGAGGCGTACCGCATTATCTTCATTCATGTCCCCGCGGCGTGGATGTCGATGTTCATCTATCTCGTGCTGGCGTTCTGGTCGGCAGTCTCGCTCGTGTTCAACACGCGCCTGTCCGCGATGATGGGGCAAGCCCTTGCGCCCACTGGCGCCCTGTTCACGCTCATCGCCCTCTGGACCGGCGCCCTGTGGGGAAAGCCGACGTGGGGAACGTATTGGGCGTGGGACGCGCGCATGACTTCGGAATTGATCCTGCTGTTCCTTTACTTAGGCTACATGGCGCTGCGCAATGCCATCGATGATCCGCGACGCGCTGATCGTGCGAGCGCTCTGCTAGCGCTCGTCGGAGCCGTCAATGTGCCGATCATCTATTTTTCGGTCACGTGGTGGAACACGCTTCATCAGGGTGCATCGGTAAGCTTGACTGCAGCGCCGAGGATGGCGTGGATCATGCTCTCCGGCATGCTGGTGATGGCGCTCGCCGCCTGGCTCTACACCATCGCCATGTCGCTCATCCGGATACAGGCGATCATCCTTGAGCGTGAATACCGCGCGACGTGGATCGGCCAGTTGGAGTTGGCATGATGAGTCCCGGCGATTTCCTGGCGATGGGAGGCTACGGCTTCTACGTCTGGGGTTCATATCTTGCGGCCGCAGTCCTGCTCGGCATCGAAATCGTCGCCGTGCTCGCGCGGCGTAAGGCAGCGAGGCCCGCTGCGCGTGGCGAGATTGCCGAGAACACTGCGTGATGAAGCCTCGCTATCAACGATTTGCCTGGATCATGGCGGGGCTCGCGACGCTTGGCATCGCTTCCGCGCTGGTGCTGAATGCCTTTCGCTCGAATCTCGTATTCTTTTTCACGCCCACACAGGTCCAGGCTCAGGAAGCGCCGCACGGCCGTCCCTTTCGAATCGGCGGACTGGTCGAGGCAGGCAGCCTGCAGCGCGAGCCAAGCAGTCTGATGGTGCGCTTTCGCGTCACTGATACGGCGCAGACCATTCCGGTCGCGTACACCGGGCTGCTGCCGGACCTGTTCAAGGAAGGCAAGGGTGTAGTCGCGCAAGGGACCCTGGGCGACGATGGCGTTTTTCGCGCAACTGAGGTCCTCGCCAAGCACGACGAGAACTACATGCCGCCGATGGCCAAGGCTGCAGTCGATCAAGCCCGGCAGACAATGGCCACGGACAAGCTGCGCCAAGCGCAGAAAGACGCGCGATGATCGCCGAATTGGGCCACTTTGCGTGGGTCTCGGCCGCAATGACGGCCGGAGTGCGCGCGGCAGCCGGCGCGGATTGAATGCAATGGCCATATTCGATAGTGCGAGGGCGCGCATCATGAAACTTGTTGCACTTTTCGGCGCTATCGCATTTGTCACCGGCCAGGCAGCCGCGCAGGACTATCACACCCCATCCTTGAGAATCGATCACGCGTTTGCGCGCGCCACGCCGCCCGGCGCTCGTTCGGGCGGAGTGTTTCTCACCGTCGAAAATACCGGCAGCGTTCCGGACCGGCTGCTCGGCGTGTCTTCGCCCGTCGCGCGTACGGTCGAGCTCCACGATATGACTCTCCACGGCGGCGTCATGCAAATGCGCGCGGTGTCGACGGTGGAAGTCAAGCCCGGCGACAAGCTCGAGCTCAAGCCCGGCGGATATCACGCTATGCTCAGCGACCTAACACAGCCGTTGAGAGTAGGCGATCGATTTCCCTTGACGCTCACCTTCCAGCACGCCGGCGCCATCGAGGTATCGGTCAGGGTCGAGGCTATGGGCGCGAAACCGACGCAGGCGGACTGAAGTGCTGGAGCTCGTAACTTGCATCAGCGATATCTTTGCTCTGTCTTGTCTTCGTCGCAGCAGTCCTGGACTGCCCGTTGGGTGAACCCAATGCAAAAGCACGGCCCTAAATTCGCGGCATGACGGCTTCCGAGCAAGCCTGCTTTGCGATCACCAGACGGGAACCGTCACAGCGCTTCGCGCCGCGTGCGATCGCGCTGTGGCTGCTCGCATGCTGCGCACTGGTCTTCGCGATGGTGGTTGTCCGTGGCGTGACGCATCAAGCGGGGGCAGTCCTGCCTTTCGCCGCGGCGCTCAACGCCGCGCACGCGCTGCGCTGACCACCACCATTCTCTCTGCTGGTGCATCGATTCGCGAGTCGCTGGTGAGTCAGCTTTTTGCAATGGATATCCCCCTTTTTTGAAGACAGGGCCACGCGTACCTAGGAATATGCCCGATTCCCTTCTATTGGGCTTGCTCGTGCCATGCTCACTCCAGGCAAGTATTACAGTACGCGACCCAACGCGGGTCCTCTTGATCAGGTCCTGGATGGACAACGCGGGGTTGTCGAGGCCGGTCACCCGGTCCTTCGTCAGACCGCCGATCGACTCCCTCAATCGCGGTTCAGGACGCGTGTGGCGTGGACCAAGTACAGCCCTACGCGCGCGTTGTGGGTTGGCGTTCTCATCGGGCTTCTGCTTGTCGGGTTCGTATTCACGATGACCTAGTCGGTTGGCGGTCAATGCCGCTTCCAAGTGTTGCCGCCCGAGTCTGCGCTTGCGCCTGGCCTTCGCCATCGACGGGATGCCGTGCGCAAACATTGGTCCGCAGCTTTGTGAAAGCCCCAACATTGTGCAAGACCGCCCGCATCGCACCTTCTACGATGTACCTCAGGTGTTCAAGTGCGCCGATTTATCGTGCATTTGATTCCTGGTACATCAATAACCGAGGAGCTCGAGCATGAATTCCACCCGCAAGATCCGCACGGCAACTCTGGCGATCGCTGGCGCAGCGCTGGGATTGCTGTCGCTTACGTCCCCCGCCGGGGCCGCCACCAGCGATGCCGCCGCAACGCAGCTTTTGACGAAGTACAACTGCCAGGCCTGCCACACTGTGGACAAGAAGCTCGTGGGACCGGCTTACAAGGAGGTCGCGGCGAAGTATGCGGGCGACAGTACGGCGCTCGCCAAGCTCGAACAGAAAGTCAAGAACGGTGGCACGGGCGTCTGGGGTGCTATACCGATGCCTCCCAACAACGTTCCCGACGCCGATATCAAAACGTTGGTTGAATGGATCCTCGCGCTCAAGTAGGAGCGTGAGTCTCTCCATGCTTCCGCGGTGTCCGCGTCGACGGCGCTTGCTTTGCCGTGCGGGCTCGATCATTGCGTTGTTCGGCGCCGTTGCCGGCGCCGAAGCCGCTATCTCCGCGCCTCTCTCCTACGAGGACGCGCGCACGGTTTTGCAATCGGTCTCCGACCTGCACAAATCCGGCGAGGCCGGGGTGGGCAGGAACCAATACGAAAACTCCGCTGGGCACGATTGATTTCCATGCGAACCTGAACGGCCCGCGCGCGTCGGTCGACTCGACCTGGTCGATCTATACGGGCGGCCGGATTACCGCCACCCAACGCGCGTTGGCCGCGGGCGTCGACCAGGCGCGCGCCGAGCTTACCGCCACCGAGGAGCAACTCGATCTGCAGCTCGCGCAGGTGTATTTCGGGCTCGAGCTCGCCGCCAACATCGAACGCACGCGAACCTCGGTATTGCAGCAGGCCGACCGGCAATTGGAGCGGGCCGTACGCTTCGAACAGCAGGGAATCATGGCCAAGGTGGAACGACTCAACGCCCAGGTCTCGCGCGACGGGGCAGCCCGCGAATTAGCGCGGGCGCAGCGCGACCGCGAAATCGCGCAGGCGCGCCTGCAACGCCTGCTGCACCTCGATGTCTCCTCTCAGCCCAGCACGCCTTTGTTCGTGATTACCAATGCGCTGAAGCCGCTATCGGAGTGGCTCTCGCTTGCCGAGCACCAGAACCCGACTCTCGCGGCCTTCGACGCCAAGCGCGAGCAGGCCCGACAGGGCATCGTCATCGCCGAGTCGCGCTGGAAGCCCGAGGTATTCGCGTTTGGCTCCTATGCGTTGATCAAACACTATCTGTCGCTGCCCGAACCGAACTGGATCGCCGGCATCGGCGTCAAGTTCACGCTCTTCTCGCCTGAAGACCGCGCCAGCAAGGTCGGTGCCGCGCGCGAAGGCCTGCGGCAGGTGCAGACCCTCCAGGATGAGACGCGCAACGTCATCGACACGGCGGTCGAAACGTCGTACCGCAAGGTCGAGCAGGCGCGCGAGCAGTTCAATCTCCTCGATTCGACGCTTGCCTTGGCGCGCGAGAACCTGCGGCTGCGTGAGCGGGGCTTTGACGAAGGCCAGGCCACCAGCCTCGATGTGAACGATGCGCGCAACGCGCTGGCACGTGCCGAGACAGAGCGCGCGGTCGCCGCGTACGACTTCGTCGTTGCCTTGACCGAATTGCTCCAGGCGTCGGGGCAGGCCCGCGCACTCGCCGAGTACGTCCAACTGGCCGACATCCAACTTCGCCCATGAACAAGCCTTCCGCCCCCATCGTCAAACGCGTCGTTGGCGCTCTTGTCGTCCTCGGCGTCATCGCCTTCGTCGTCTACGGTCTGTATCTCGCCAACCGCCCCGTAGTCGCGCCGTTGCAAGGCCAGATCGACGGTCGATACATCGATATCTCGCCCAAGATCGTCGGGCGCATCGCCAAGCTGCACGTCCGCGAGGGCGACGCGGTCAAGCCCGGCGACATGCTGGTCACGCTCGACAGTCCCGAAGTCCAGGCCAAGGTGTCGCAGGCCGAGGCCGCGCGCGGCGCTGCCGCGGCGAAGCAGCAACTGCTCGACGTCGGGACGCGACAGGAGGATGTGCGCGTCGCGCGCGCCAATTGGGAGCGTTCGGTCTCCGCGGCGACCCTCGCGGAGACGACCTTCAAGCGCATCAACGCGCTCTACAAGGACGGCCTGGTTTCGCAGCAGCGCAACGACGAGGTCGACACGGCCTATCGATCGGCGCTCGACGGGGTAAACGCCGCGCGCGCGCAATACGATCTTACGTTGAACGGTTTCCGCAAGGAGGAACGCGCCGCTGCCGCCGACGTTACGCGAGGTGCGGGTGCGGCCGTGCAGGAAGTCGCCGCGCTGGCAGCGGACATTTCGCTGAAGTCGCCGATCTCGGCCGAGGTCGACAAGGTCGTGCTGCATCAGGGCGAGCTGGCGCCGCCCGGCTTTCCGATCATCAGCCTGGTGAATCTGGACGACGTGTGGGCGGTGTTCAACCTGCGCGAGGACGAGCTCGCCGCGGTCAAGATCGAATCAAGGATCACGGGCAAGGTGCCCGCTCTCGGCAACCGCGTGGTCACCTTTTCCGTGTATTACATCAGTCCCAAAGGCGAATATGCGACATGGCGCGCAACGCGCCAGTCGAGCGGCTACGACATCAAGACCTTCGAAGTGCGTGCGCGCCCCGTCGAAAGGGTAGAGGGGCTCCGACCCGGCATGTCGGTGCTCGTCGAGCGGAGCTGAGGCTGTGTTCATTGCCGGCTTTCGTGGCGCGTGCGCACGCGAGATCGCCTATCTGCGCACGCATCCGTGGGATCTGGCGCTGATCAGCTGGCTTCCCGCGCTGGTGATGGCGCTCGCCTGGTCGATCTTCGCGCAGGGCGTCAACATCAAGCTGCCGCTGGCGTTCGTCGACGAGGATCATTCGCCGGGCTCCCGCCGGCTTGCCGTCGCGCTCGAAGCGACGCGCTCGACGAACATTGCGGCGCGCCCCACGACGCTCGAGGAAGCGTGGCCGCTGGTGCGAGCGCGGCAGGCTTACGCCGTCGTGCACGTGCCGATCGACTGGGAGCGGCGGTCTCGACGCGGCGACCCGCTGCCGGTCGTTCTCTATACCAACGAGCAGTATCATGCCGCGGGGTCCTCCCTCTCCAATGATGTCGTCGGGGCCATCGAGTCGGTTGCCGGAGGACGAGCGCTGACGACACTCGCCGGGCTCGGCGGCGGCTTCGCCGGCGCCCAGCGTCGCGCCGGCGCGGTTCGGGTCGAGCTGCGAACGCTCTATGGTCCGCAGCTCTCCTTCGAGCGGTCGCTCGCCGGCGCGTTCCTGCCGACGATCCTGCACATGTTCGTACTCGGCGGCGCCGCCTACGCCATCGGTCGCGAATTTCGCTACGGTACCGCCGGTGCCTGGCTCGCGTCTGCCGAAGGCGGCATCATCGCGGCCCTTGTCGGAAAATTGCTGCCATTGTTCGTCTGCTTCGCGGCGCTGGCGCTCGGCGTCGTGGCGTGGCTCGCGGGGTATCGGGGGTGGACTGCGAATGGAAGCGTACTGGGGTGGAGCCTGGCCCTGCTCACGTTGATCATCGCGTGCTGCGCCATTCCCGCGATGATCGTCGGTCTCACGGGAACGTTGCGCGTCGCGTTGGCGCTGGTGGCCTTTGTCAACGTCACCGCGATCTCGTTCACCGGCTTTACGTACCCGCTGTTTTCGATGACCACGACAGCGAAGGTCTGGAGCGCCATGCTGCCCTTTCACTACTTCTACGAGATTCAGCAGCAGCAGTGGAATATCGGGGCGCCGCTCGCGGTCTCGGCCGTGCCGTTCGCCGTGCTCTGGGGTGTTTTCATCGCCGTGCCACTGGCGATTGCGATTCCCTTGCTGGCCAAGCGTTGCCGGGATCCCAAGGGCTGGGGCGAACGATGACCGCGTGGCAGGCATTTGGGTGGACGCTGTGCTCGGTCCTCTTCGACAAGGGACCGGTGATGCCCGCAGTCGCCGGTGTGATCGTGTATTGCTTCTTCTATCCCCTGCCCTATCTGCCGCAGGTCGTGCGCGCCGTCCCGGTCGTGATTGCCGACTACGACGCGAGCTCCCTGTCAAGAAAGGTCCAGCGCGATCTCGATTCGACACAAACCGTTCGCGTTCAAGGCGTCACCTCCAGCGTCGGCGAAGCGATCCCCCTGCTGCAGCGCGGAGAAATCGGAGGCATCGTCGCGGTGCCGAAAGATTTCTATCGCGACGTGCTGCACGGAACGCCCACCGGCGTGACGGTCATGGGCAACGGCGGCTACATCGTCGTCGACGGCGCGGTTCTCGAGACCACCGCGCAAGTCGTCGCGGAGGCGGCGGCGCCCGCGCTCGCCGCGAAGCTCGTGCAAGCGAAGGTGCCTCCGGAAGCGGTGATGCGGCTCGCGCGCGCGGGACCGGCCTTCGTCAAGCAACCGCTGTTCAACACCGTCCAGGGCTATGACGGTTATGTGGTACCTGCCTCGATGGGCATCATCGTGCATCAGCTCCTGATCATCGGCATCTGTATCGTGATCGGGACGTGGGTCGAAGGCGGACGCTGGGCAATCGCCGTGGATGGGCGGCTTTCGTTCGGCGCGTTTGCCGGCACGCTTGCCGGATTCTGGACATTCGCATTTGCGGCCCTCATGTTCTGGATCGGTTTCGTGTTCTGGTTCCACGATCTTCCGCGCGCCGCCAATCTCTCTGGAGCGATAGTATTCGGCGCGCTCTACGCACTGGCAGTGGCAGCAGTGGGAATAGCGCTGGGCTGCTGGATGGGCGAACGCGAGCGCGCGTTGCAGGTCATCGCCGGCGTCTCGATCCCGTTGCTGTTTCTGTCGGGATTCGCTTTCCCGGTCGAGTCCATCAGCCCGCCGCTGGTCTGGCTCTCCCACCTGCTTCCCAGCACGCCAGGTATTCAGGGCTTCATCAAGCTCAACCAGATGGGCGCGACGTGGCCGGAAGCATGGCCGCAGGTCAGCAATCTGCTTCTGCTCGTAATCCTCTATACCGCTGTGGCGTGGTGGGCCGCGTCGCGGCGGGCGCCCGGACCACGCATCGCGCCGGCAGCGAGCGACTGAGCGCTACCGGCAGAAGAAATGAGTCATTCAACTGGGCTTTCGGCGATCGCGACTCAACACTTGATTGGCAATGGCGCTGATCTGTTTACGCAAGCGTGGCAGGAAGGCAAAGTCGTCGATGCCGAGCAAGCGGTCCATTGCTGCTGGTGACCGGCGGTGCCGATTGTGGACCGGCAAACTCCATAAATGACATAAGAGATGCAAATAGGAAGCATTCAGCGTAGAACGACGCGAGGTCGCGGTTGGCTTGCCATCGCAGTCGCAACCTTGACCGTGATCGGCATCCTCTACGGTGAAATCTGGGCGCTGGAACGCGGCCTTTCCTCGATGACCGCATGCTATGTCGCCCTTTCCAACGATCTTGTCCCGTTGATCAGCGTCGACGAGATGGATATCGCGGCCAACAGTCCGGCGTGCGATCACTGATGACTCGTCGTTGGGGGGTTGCAGGCAAACGTCCGCCTGCGCATTGGAAGGTTCCGAAGGTTGCGCAGCAGCCTGCGGCGCCAAGAACGCTCCAATAGATTTCAAAATTCGGGCGGTCTGCTTAAGCTCATCGAATCGCTGCAGTAGCGCCACTCAGACGCAACGGCGGCTCACCCGAGGTTGCCCGGCTTCGAATATACGCACCCTGCAGCCCGTCACGGCTGAGACACATCTCGACGTCCCTGTGGCCAGCTACTAGCTATGCTGCTGCGGCGTGAAATTGCAAGATCGAGAAAGCTTCAGCAGGAAAATCCAAGACTGCGATCAGCCTTTTCGCCAGACTTACTTATTCTTCAAACCAAACTCAAGGAGTCATGGAAATGAATCGATTTATCTCGTCGGCCATCCTGGCCGCTTGCATTCTCAGCGCGCCTGTCATGGCGATTGCGGCGGAGGACCGGCCGGACGCCACGGTCGAATTCTCCGGCGGGACAGTCGCGGCGGGCGTCGGGTTCTCTTGGGCAAAGGGCACGCTTCGCTTCGAAGGAACGTCGTATCCGGTGGAGCTGAAAGGACTGAGCGTGGCCTCCGTCGCCGCCGGCAGCGTTACGGCAAGCGGGGACGTTTATCACTTGGCGAAGCTCGACGATTTTAACGGAAACTATGCCGCCGTTTCCGCAGGCGCCGCGCTCGCTGGCGGCGGTGCCGCCACGACGATGGAGAATCAGAATGGCGTGATCATCAAGTTGCGTTCGACGACGCAGGGAGCGCAACTCAACCTGTCTCTCGAGGGCGTCACTCTGAAGGTGACGAACTAGCGACTCGAGGGCAGGCGTTGCAGGATGACAAAATCAATCGTCAGGAACTTGCAAGACGTCGGCAGCACTTCTGGGTATCGTGAGTCCATGGTCTCCGCGTGTAACGGCAGAGCGCGGGCAACGCGAACCCGAGGTGTCGCATGGAACTGACATTGACCAAGGCCTTGCGTGCGCTCGAGACCACCAACTATCGCGGGACGGGCGGCGTGAGCGAGAACAACCGCGGCCTGGGTTTTCAACCCGCCTTCGTCGACCGCGAGACAGGGACGGTGCATCTGTCGCGTTTCCCTGACGGCCGGTTGGCACCGTGCCATCTCCTGGACGGTCTTCCTGCTGAAGTCGTGCTGGCACGAAACGAGCAAGGCCGCGTGATGCGCGTCAAGGCCTCGGTCGTCTCCGGGTTTGTGCACGAGGCGCGTTTTTATACCTGCCAGGAAGCAGCTGCAATGCTTGGATCTGCTGCGGACTTCGACAACTCGCGAATCCAGGATCGCGCGTCGCGGCGGGCCGCCTAAGCGAAGTGCTTGCCCCACTTCTCCCTCCGAACGGTCCAACTCCTCCGGGACTCGTTCGGTCTCCGGCGCCGGGCTGGTTGCACCAGCCCGGCGTCTTTTTTCACGTCATGCGCCCAACTCGGTGACCGACGCCTTCGCGAATTCGCGGTGACACACACCGCGCAGGAATTCAAAAGCCCACGCAGCCGCGTGCAAGATCGCGCACGTGAACGCGCGTACATTGGTGACCGCGAGCCCGCTCGACTGCGCCGCATCCCACACCACCAACGATAGAAGGAAGTCGAACATGGCTCCTACCGAGAACGACATCAAGAGCGATGCAAACTGGTCCCTATTGCTCGGCGTGTTGATCCTGATACTTGGCTTCGTCGCGCTCGCAGTGCCTCCTCTCCTTACGGCGCTCGCGGCCAACTACACGCTGGCGTGGATCGCGCTGTTGATCGGCGTGCTCCAGTTGATTCACGCCTATCAGACGCGCAAGAAAAGTCATGCCGGTTGGCA
>Ga0193751_1002233_pt1 | contig 11833 bp, 13 predicted proteins | sample L1c2metaG_FD_143050 | JGI IMG/M metagenome (GOLD analysis project Ga0193751, IMG submission 143050) | Soil microbial communities from a riparian zone of the East river system, Colorado, United States - L1c2 | ecosystem: Environmental > Terrestrial > Soil > Riparian zone | place: USA: East River... | reverse complement strand
GCCACTGACTGGAATGACGGCGGCGTCCGCAATGACGGGCGCTGAACTCTTTTACGCGCAACAGGCTGGCGCAGATGTTAAGGTTGTAGCAAAGCAATTTTCTGCGCAACATCTTCTTGCTACGAATTACGGTGTTAAAGCAGACGGCGTGACGGATGATACATCAGCTCTTCAGAGCGCTTTCACTGCGGTTGTGGCGGCTGGCGGAACATTGGAGCTGCCATCAGGCATATGCGTAGTTACCAGCACCCTAACCTTAACGCCTGGTTCAATAACGACTATTTCGATAATTGGCCAAGGGATGATGCCGGGTGGCACAGAATTCTTGTGGCTTGGTGCTTCAACCACGACGCCGCTTATCCGCATACAGAATCTGCAACATTCGGTGTTTGTTGGATTTAAAATCCAGTGCACCGCCACGAACCCTTTAGCCGTCGGCATTCAATCCGAAGCAGGCAGCGCGGGGAACACGGGTACAAACAGATATCAAAACATACTTATGAACGGGACGACGTCCGCTCTGGACAAGGGGTTCGCCTTTGTTGAGGGATCAGGCGGAATCGATGCCGGCAATGACACATCCACATTCGATGATGTCTACATCGGCAATTTCGCAACGGCTGGTTGGAGTTTTGAACACGGCGAGTCGAAGGGGCACAACTTTTTTGGGTGTCATTTCAATGCGCAAAGCGGAACCGGCCTGTATGGCGTGACGACGGCGCTGGGCACCTCTAACGAAGGCGGCAGTTTTTGCTGGTACGGAGGAACTGGAAGCTGGGCGCACGGGGCGGATTTTTACATAGGCCAGCCAAACGACGTTATTATAATTCACGGCTTTAATTCCGAGAGCGCCAATAGGTTTATCGATTCGCCGTCTGCAATTTGGAACGCAGCCGGCTCTCCAGCATTCATCACGGGCAATCGGTGGGCCAACGATCAGCTGAATGCGGATGGATTTGCCATTAACTATTGGAGTGGCGGCCCTCTCATTCTCATTGGCAACGAGATGGGGAAGGCCACGGGAAAGGCGCTGAAGATATTCCAAGGCGGTGGGCCGTCTTATGGAATTTCGATCGGGAATGAGTACACATCCACCGATGCTGCAGTCCTTACCGGGAATTCTGGCCAGCCATTTCACTGGCAATCCTTCATGGATTTTAAAAACAATAACGGGACTGTTAGCCTTCTCGTCCTAGAACAGATTGTTAACCAGCAGCTCTATTCAACGAATAGCTCGACTAGCGCCTCGACGCTATTGGTAGCCGCGGATATTTCAGGCGGCTCGATTGAGCACACACTGAATTTGACAGGAGCGATTTCGGCAGCATCAAATGCGCAATTGCCGACGGTAACGAATTTGTTGGCGACGTTGGGTATTACCAATCTGACTGTGAAAACCAATCAGACTTACAAGCTTCGCATTATCAACAGCGCAGGCACGGGCTCAGGGATATGGACGGTCACGACGAACACCGGCTGGACGCTAAATGGAACAATGACTATCGCGGTTGGCGCAACGCGCGATTTCTATGTGACAATCACTGATCCGCTGTCTTCCATTACCGCGACGCTGCAATCGATTGGGACTGGAACTAAGTGAGCACAAGCACGATCGAAACCAACAGCTCTGTGATTGGCAGCAAGCTGAAAGATATCTTGCTGTCCGACGACATTGAGCCTGGCAGCGAGCCGTCGTACGAAACCTGCAAGCTGCTCTATGAATATCATCCTATCGGCAAGAAGATGGTCGATAAGCCGATTGAGATCGCACAGTCACAAGAGCGCGTGATTAATGTTCAGAAGGGTCCCGAGGATATCCTCAAGCAAAAGTTTCTTGAAGAATGGGAGAAAATAGGGGCGGACAGATATATTGCTATGACGGCGCGTCTTTGCAGAATTTATGGAATTGCGTCAATTGCGGTTAAGGTGAAAGGTCAGAAAGACGACACGCCGCTTGATTTCAATAAGCTGTACAACTCTGATATTTCATTCAGTGTTTTTGATCCGCTAAACACCGCCGGCTCCCTTGTTCTTAATCTAGATCCAAACGCTTTTGATTTTCTGAAGACTAAGGGAATCGTTGTCCAGGGGCAGAAATATGATCTGACTCGCACTCAGATCATTATGAACGAGGATCCTATCTATCTTTCATACACGGTAGCATCATTTGGATTTGTGGGCCGCTCTGTCTATCAGCGCTCGCTTTATCCGCTAAAGTCGTTCATCCAATCGATGATCGCGGACGACATGATTACCCGGAAGGCCGGGCTAATCGTCGCCAAAATGAAGCCGTATGGGGCGATCGTTAATCAAATTCAGAATATGGCCGCTAGCTTCAAGAGGCAGCTGCTGAAGGAAGCTAAAACCGATAACGTCATCTCGATCAACATTGATGAGTCAGTCGAGGCGTTAGATTTAAAGAACATCGACGGCGCATTCAGCATGGCGCGAAAGGACGTTCTGGAGAACATTGCGGCGGGTGATGACATGCCTGCCAAAATATTAATTGATGAGACATTCGCGGAAGGGTTTGGCGAAGGCACTGAAGATGCCAAAAATATTGCGCAGTATGTTAATCGCATACGCGTTTGGCTAAACCCTCTTTATGCCTTCTTTGAGAAAATCGTTCAATATCGCGCATGGAATGAGGATGTATACGAAAATATCAAAGCAAACTTCCCTGAGATAAAGGGCTCGTATGATACGGCCTTCACCGAATGGCAGGCATCATTCCGCGCGGAATGGCCCAACCTTCTGGAAGAGCCGGATAGCGAAAAGAGCAAAGTCGAGGACGTTAAGCTTAAAGCCGTTGTTGCCATGACAGAAGTGCTCTTGCCAGAGATGGATCCTGAGAACAAGGCGCGCGTGCTTCAATGGGCGTGTGACAATTTCAATGAGTTCAAGTTGTTGTTTGGGACGCCGCTAGAATTGGATACTGACGCGCTCGCTGATTTCTTCGAGGAACAGAAAGCCAATCAGCAGGACGCGCTTGAAGCGCAATTGCAGGAACCGAAACCACAAGCGCCATTCTCCTCGAAGGACTCAGCTAAATCGAAATTGCTGGCGTTGACAGGACGAAATAATGGACAGACGCACAGGCCGGGGGTTCTATGAAGTCCTGCGGCTGGCGATCGCCGACATAACCGAGTATGGGTTCGATAGCTCTGGACGTATAGCATTTTGGACGGATCAGCTTAGGCAAGCCGCTATGCGAACCGTGACGCCAGCGTGGCGCATGGAGGAGATGCTAAAACTTGGACTCTCGGCGATTTACCGTCGTCTTATCGAGCGTGGTGGTATCGGTCGTTATCATTCTGGTATTGAGAGGTTTACTCTGCAAAGAGTGGCTCCTCACCTGCGCGCTGAATTAGACAGAAGAATTCTAGCTTCGGCTGATCTCATAAAGCTTAATCGGCAACAGGCAATCGACAAAACGGTCCAGCGATTCCAGGGCTGGGCTACATCAATACCGGGCGGCGGCCACGACGCGACTAGCAAACCGCAAATTGCAAAAGAGGTCCGTAAGGCGCTCGCCCGGCTCCCATTCGAAGAACGGCGTGTGCTTATTGATCAAGGGCATAAGTTCACAGCCAACCTATCTAACATCCTTGCACAGGATGGCGGCGCGATTGCGCTGATATGGCATTCTCATTGGCGCCAATCGGGCTACGACTACCGTGAGGATCACAAGGAACGTGATGGGAAAGTATATGCCATACGCGGGAATAATTGGGCTCTGCGGGCTATTACGAAGATATCACAGCGGTAGGCGAGGAAGTTTTCTGCCGCTGTTATGCGCAATATCTATATACGCTGCGCGATTTGCCGAAAGACATGTTGACTAAAAGAGGCGCTGATGAATTGGCGCGCGCCAAACAATGACTCAAACCATGCTGCGCCTCGATCCGCCGCTACCAATGGATACGCCTAAGGGTCATGCCCTGGCGCATGTGCTCATCGACTATGGCGCCGAATGCGATCTCATATGGGTGTGCTTCCAGGATGGAAGCGGCGAGATATGGGCGTGGAGCAATCGGGAAGTCCGCGCGCAAGAGAATGCCAGCATGTTACGCAGACGCAAGCACGAGGGTTGAGCGATGCCGTTGACAGCCAAAGGAACCGAGGTCAAAGCAGCGCTTACCAAAGAGTATGGCGAGAAGAAGGGCGAGAGCGTCTTATACGCCGGAAAAAACAAAGGCACCTTCACCGGCATCGATTCCGACAAAATCATGCGTCTCATGGATGGCATCAGCAATCTGGCGCACCGGTTTGATGCGATGTGCTCGTCGAATAAATGACCGACAATGCTGTTATTCTAGATGAGCTGGCAACCGCCCGCGCAATTGCTGCCGGCGATCTGGATAGCCCACAACGCATCGGCGACCTATCTCTATATGCCATGCGCGTGTCCGGCACGGGCGTAAGCTACCGCAAGGGCCTCGACGAATATGTATGGCGAGATCCTGCGATTTATCTCTCGCAGGATATGATCGATCGATGTGCTGGGCTTCCTGTCATCTGGGAGCATCCACCAAAATCCATGCTGAATTCTGAGGAGTTCGCCAATCGCGTAGTTGGCGGGGTGATGTTTGCCTATCAGAAGAATGATGAACTCTGGGGCATAGCCAGGATCTACGACAAAGAAGCGATTGAGATGATGGACGCAGATCAGCTGTCCACCTCGCCAGCTGTCGTATTCAAGGATCCAACCGTCAATAGCAAAGTTGAGATGAACGGCAAGAAGATGCTGATCGAGGGCAAGCCAAGCCTTCTAGATCACCTCGCCGTGTGCGCCAAGGGCGTCTGGGACAAGGGCGGAAAGCCTACAGGGATCGAAAATGTCGAAGTGAAACTGGATAGTGAGATGACCACGGGCAATCCTGTATTCAATTTTAATTTCCCGCCTAACTCTGTACCGCGAGAGTTGGCACAAGGGGTCAGCGAGCGCGGCCAAGTGAAAGCAGATGCTATGAGCGATGAAAAAAAGGACGCAGTCGTCAAGAAGGACTGGGACGAGAAGGAAGAAAAAGAAGAAAAGAAAGATACTGCAAAAGCTGACGCAGCCGCAGCTACCGCTAAGGCCGACGCCGAAGCTGGCGAGAAGATCGACAAAATGCTAGCGGCTCTCGATAGCATCAACGCTAAGTTTGATGGCTTGAATTCCCGCATGGATGCCTACGAAGCCAAGTCGGCAGACGGCGCGGAAGCCATGATGGATAAGAAGAAAAAGGACGCCGACAAGCCCGTCGAGGAAGAGGGCAAGTCTGAAAAGATTCCCTTCACCAAGGACTCCAAGAAGAAGGATGCCGAGGAGGAAAAGGAAGAAAAGGGCGATCCTAAGGAGCTAAAGGCGGACAAGAAAAAGGACGCCGAGGAAAAGGAAGAAAAGGAAGAAAAGGAAGAAAAAGAGAAAAAGGATTCCGCCCGCATGGATAGCGAACTGAAGTACAACGAACTTAAGAAGCAGCTCGACGCTTTTGAAGCTCGCAGCAAGCAGCTATCCGACGAAGACCGCGATGCTGTCTCGGATGCGCAAACCAAGGCTGAGCCTATCTTCTCGGCATTTGGCGACAGCGCGCCGCGTCCAATGCAGAACGAGCTTCCGATTGAGTATCGTCGGCGGCTTGCGACGAAACTGAAGACGCATAGCGCCGCGTTCAAGGACGAGGATATCAAGGCACTCGCCATGCATCCGAAGGCCTTCAAGATCGCGGAAGACCAGATCTACAAGGATGCATGGGCTGCCGCAATCACACCGGAAGATATCGACGGCATTGGCGGCCTCCGCGAGGTTCGCCGTGTTAATCGCGACACCGGCCATGTGATCAAGGAATTCTACGGCCAGCCAATGGCCTGGATGCAGCAATTTACGGGCGGCCGACGCCTTGCCCGGTTCAATCTCGGCAAAGCAAGGGGTGACCGCTAATGACCGCTAATATCACTTTCAATCCAGTCCTGACCACGAACGCCTTCGGGTCGTTCAATGTCAAGACTGATGGTTATATCCAGGGCATGGCCCTTGATAATCCGGCAGCTCGATATTTCCTATCGGGCGGCATTCTTGCATCTACCGAGACGCTGCCAATGTGGGGCGGTCTGCCGATTGTTGAAAGCATTCCGACACCGTCTGCGACGACTCCACGGACTGAACTTGGCGGTATCATCACTCGTGCCACGGCCATGACTGGCGCTGGCATTACCGGATGGTCTGTCTTCGATCAGCAGTACGCTGCAATCAATTCTCCTCAGTCGCCCGTCCCACTTGTTGGAACAGGTGGCCAGGTGAATTTCTACCGCTCAGGTTGCGAAGCGCGCATTGCCGTTGCATGCGATGCATCTCTGGCGAGCACTGACGGTGATGCCATTAACTTGGCATCCACTTGGCAGTGGAATTTTAAGGGTGGTTTCTTGCAGCCGTATACCGCAACCGCGACGGTTTCTATCACCAGCATGACATGGGCGGCCACCAACGGTGGCCAGATTGCCATCGTTGCTTCTGGTGCCGTTCCTGGTGTTGCGACTGTTGGAGACCTTATCAATATCAGCGGCGCAACCACCGGCGGCACCGGCGGCAATGCGGCGGTTAACGGCACCTTCGTCGTTAATACGTTTACAAGCAGCACGGCTTTTACCGTGTCTGCGCCTGGGACGGCGGCATATTATGGAACTATCGCCGGCACAATTCTCGCCAATGATGGAACTGGCGACATAACTTTAACTCCCGCGTTCGTCAGAGTGCTGGAGATCCAAGTCGGGAACAGCTTCATCGTTAACTACAATAGCGCAACCGGCTTTGCGACCTGGAACCAAACTGGTTCCACCGCGATCATTCTGGTCTAAGGAGAACCTGACCAATGCCTATTCTCGCTTCTAGCTTTGTTCAGGTTAATCCGAACTTCACGGATCCTGGACTCCTACTTCCATACACCCAAGCCTCGGGGGCATTCGATGTCCTCGCTGGCGGGCAGCCACTGGTTAAACTCTCTAACGGCGATCTGTACGTCTATATCAAGACGATCAATCTCCGCACGAGAGCAGCGGCAGGGCAGGCAGCTTACAATCAGCTGCCCTCTTGCGACATTGAGATGGCGCAGATTTCTACGCCAACTTACCTATGCCGTGTCCGTAGTGAATACGATCACCACGACACTGCAGCGGCAGGGCGCTGGGGTGTGGCCATCACGCAAGCGTACACTCTCGCTATGCGGCAAGGCCAGTTCCAGCTTGCCAGGTCGGCATTGCTCTATGGCATGAACCCGGCCAACGGCGAAGGCCTGCTAAACGCCAATGGCGCGACCGCCGTTAGCCTACCGGCGGACACGAATGGAAATACGACCATCTCCACTTATGACAGTGGCCAGCTGGCGTTTTTCATTTTGAACCAAATCGCCAATATCAAAAGCCGTACCAACCAGCTCGGCATTGGGAAGAAGTTCGTTATCCTTATGCCGCAGAGAGACGGTATTCAATTTGAATATCAGATCGTGCAGTTGGTACAATTCCAGAGGGTCGGCGCAGGCACGTCGTCCCCGGCTGGCGTCGTCAAGAACGTTCTTGGCGATAACGATGATGAGATCTATTGGGTCTATGACGACACGCTGATCGGCCAGGGCGCCGGTGGCACCGATGCGATCATTATCACCATGCCGGAAGTTACGAAGCCGCAAGGCATGGAGATCAACACCAACGAGTTCGCCAAGCTCGCGCCGGGGATTGATGCTTGCAATCTCCAGTATTGCGATATGGCAGCTCCTCGTGAGATCACGGCACCACTAGCGGGTGGCGCGGTGGATACGCTCTCGGAATGGCGCATATCGTCTGGATGGCCAATCCGTCCGGAGGCTCTGACTATTCTGAGCGCATCCCCATAAAGCAGCGTCACACTATAGGACGGCCGCCCGGCGATTGCCGGGTTTTTTATTGTCTGAACTTCCTAGGTGGGGCTCACCGCCCTGCCCCTTCGCCGCGCTCCCGGCTGCGCGTGGAAGAAAAGCCGGGTTATGGGGTGCCTGTTGGGTCCTTGCGATAAGGCTTAAAGGCGTGGCTTGCACCGGCCATGACGCCCCGATCCCTAATGGAGAATGGGAATAATGAAACTTTACATCGCGAATGCAACAAAGCAGTTACAGCAATTTTGGTACACGTCACGGCTGTCTAACGGAACGCTAAAGCAGGTGCGCCAAGATATTTTGGAAGGTAGCCAGATCCAAATTCAATGGGATGGTACCGGAAATATGCAGCCTGAAGACATAGATTATGTGGTTGGGCAGCACGCAGTGTATGGATTGTTAGACATTGCCGATGTCGATAAGGCTAAGCCATTCGTTGGGCTATGTTACTCAATCGACAAGCCAGTACCTGCGATGAGAATTCAGAAGCTTATGATGCACAACCAAGAGGTGCTAGAGGATCGCGCTGAGACGAATCTAAAAGCAACCGCTCTGGCGAATAATGAATTGCTCGAAAACCGCGTTGCAATGACGGCCCGCGATGCGAGGCAACCTATCCCTGTGGTTGGCGATCTAGAAATCAGCATCACGGAAGAGAGCAAAGGCGGCGCTCCGGCAAAGACAAACTTCTTCCGAGAAGGCAAGCAGGCTGCCGGCGGCATCAAGGTTCACCGTTCTGAGACGCCACCCGGGCGCAGGAAAGGCTGATCGATGGCACAGCAGGTTCAGCTATTCGCCACGACTGGCAAACTCGCCGCAGAGGTGTCGATACCGTGGGATGCCGAAATAGTCCTGTGGCAGCACAAATATTACGCCTTGCGTGATGGGCGGTATGTCGAGTGCAAATGCGTCTCTGGCTATCTGGAAGAGCCAGAAAAGCCAACCAGCTTAGTCGGGTTCCAGGTTCGAAGGTAATCATGGCTGTCGTTGTCTATGACGGAATCACGTTTGAGGTCACGCCGCCTTCGCCCCCGCCTCCGGCGGGGCCGTGCCCATGCATTCCATCGCCGACGCTTGCTGGGTTCCAGGCGTTCATCGTTAACGTGATGGGGATCAGCAACGTAGTTCTCCCGCCGACCGATCCGGTCATCTGCATGGCTTTCACGGTTGCGCTTAATGTCGTCAACCAATATCTCGCATGCACAGCGCCTGGAATTTACACCTTAGCAGTCTATAATCTGGCAGGATCGAACGTTATCAATTTTGCGCAGGATCAGGCGGGCGCATCGGATTATCAAAATGGGCTCCCGTTCTTTGCCTATCTGAGACAGAAATGGAATATTTCTGGCTATATTTCTGGGACGATCCAGTCGTCTAGTGACGTCTCGACGTCCGAAAGTATGGTAGTGCCGGAATATGCCAAGGATATGAACCTCTACGAACTGCAACTCATCAAGGATCCGTTCGGGCGGCAATATCTCGCGCTTGCCCAAAACTGGGGTCCGCTCTGGGGAATGAACTAATGGCAGCGCCTGGACCTATGATCACTGGGGCGGGCGGCAAACCGCTTGGTTATCAGCAAATCACGCTCACTGGCACTGCTGCAGGCTTGACGGTACCGGCAGGCGCCAGCATCGCTTACGCTATTGTGGAAGTTGCCACAGCGCGTTGGCGCGATGATGGAACTGCACCAACAACGTCCCTTGGGATGCTAATTCCGATAGGCGGTACAGTGACATTCGGAGGGAACTTGTCGGCCGTTAAGTTTATAGCTGTATCCGGATCGCCCACTCTAAATGTGTCGTATTACTGATGCCAGTCATCCACCTAGGCGTCAGCGACATTCCTTACGCGGAAGGCACCCAGACAACTGGCGACGTCGCGGAAATCCTGGAAGACAAATATCACGTCATGCAGGTGTTCTACGAACAGCACAAGGAAGACATGGCTGCTGACTTAGAATCATCCCTCGCCGGCCAGCTTGAAAATATGATGGCGGGTGCGCCGCCGCCTAACAAACCGTTCGGTAGCGCTGAATCGGCCATTGAGGATAGGTTCAGAAGGTTCCTGGGCGAGGGGGAAATCGAAACCCTTGGGTATCCTGGAATACCTACGAAAGCTGCCCTTGCTGGGGTCAATCATAGATTGGAGACAAACAAAGGAAGCCCCAGAAGGAGCTTTATAGACACCGGACTTTACGAATCCTCCTTCACATGTTGGGTCGATTAATGTCGAAATATTCTGTTTATGAAGAAAGATTTGAGCCAAAAATGATACCTGAGCCGAATTCTGGCTGTTGGCTATGGGTTGGTGGCCAGCAAAAATCAGGTTATGGCGCCTTCAGATTTCTTAATAAGCAATGCTGCGCGCATAGGGTTTCTTGGACTCTGTATCGTGGTGAGATACCTGATGGATTATGTGTCTTGCACAAATGCGATAATCGGCAGTGTGTAAACCCAGACCATTTATTTCTTGGTACACTAAAAGATAATATGCAGGACATGGCGAGAAAGGGGAGGGCGCCAAATCCAATATGGGCAAGAGGAGAAAACAATGGTGGTGGGGGGAAGCTAACAGAGTCTAATGTTAGAGAGATACGCACTGCACATGGATTGCACAGAGAAATAGCGGAAACATTTGGTGTGTCTCGGCCTCTCGTCTCTGCAATAAAAAGAGGCGATGTGTGGAAGGATGCCTAAATGCCCACCGCAGCCGAGGCATCCTTCGCACCTACACCGCTTAGTTCCGATCTTCGTGCTGGCATTGAGTCGCTATCGGCGCAGCAAACTGTCACGTTCACGCAATATATAAAAGTCATCCTTCCCTTAGACGGGTTCGTTTATTGGGTGAAGGCCGACATTCTGAGCCCATCGGCTATCCTGAACTCGCCTCTGTCTCCATACAATTCAGTTTATTGGAACGGCCAGCCTGCCATAACGACACCAGCCAGGACGATTGTCGCAAAAGGCTCGCTGCATTTTGCGTCACAGAAAATTCAGGACGAAACTGAATCCTACGGGGTCAACAAAATTACATTTACGAGCGAGGAGCCGCTCCACCAGGACTTCAGCCAAATCAACAACAGCATGATTTATATCGGAACGCTAGGTGGCGCCTATAGCGGCGTGCGGTTCGCCTTCTCGAATAGGGAAAATTTCTATAAGCAGGCGGATATCTGGCACTATGTGGGAGATGCGATCTATCCATTCATGGATACGCAAATCATCGATAGCGCCGCCCAGATAAACACCAGCGAGTTGATAGTTTCGAACAGCCTTCCGCTATGGCTTAAGTTGAACAATTACACGCCGACGCTGCCGTCCTATGGGTTCGGCAATACGATGATGCCCCTATTCCCATCTCACCTTGTAGACCCGAATATTCCACCCCCTTTCGCGTCCGTGCATATCTATCCAGAAAGCACGCAGGCGATCGCTAGCACGCCACGGATCGGGTTCCGATCATCCCATCAGCAGCTCACCAAAGAGCGGGTGAAGATAACGATCTATGGGCTTGGAAACAGCTACGCGATGGATTTCGTCGATTGTATTAATCAGTACAGCTCAGACTATGATTTTTTTGGGCTGATGAACGTGCCTACGATGCGCGACGAGAAAGTGTCCCAGAACGAACTTGGAATTATCGCGCAGAAGAAAAGCATCGAATATGAGATCAGCTATTATCAGCTACGCGCGCGTCATATCGCGCGACAGATCATAGGGCAGGCAATCCCGACCTATACAACGATACCGGCGGAATTCTATCCATACGACCCAGAGAACCCCTGAAAGGAATTTCTACAATGGTACAAGGACCGATTGGCATCAAGGACGCATCTCCGGAAGATGTCTCTGGAAGCTTTTTGAATATCGCTGCGAATACAGCCGGGGTGCAGGTTAAGACTGGCGCTGGTACGTTTCTGGGCGTTAACGTAAACACGGCAG
>Ga0193751_1002232_pt1 | contig 11839 bp, 10 predicted proteins | sample L1c2metaG_FD_143050 | JGI IMG/M metagenome (GOLD analysis project Ga0193751, IMG submission 143050) | Soil microbial communities from a riparian zone of the East river system, Colorado, United States - L1c2 | ecosystem: Environmental > Terrestrial > Soil > Riparian zone | place: USA: East River... | reverse complement strand
CTCCCTCAGTCCTCAGTCCTCAGTCCTCAGTCCTCAGTCCTCAGTCCTCAGTCCTCGCCGTCTTCGCGATCTCCCCCAACAGCCACTCCACGCCGCCAACATCCGCTACGGTGAAATCCGCCGCGTCAGCAGCGGCAGGCGGCGCCTCGGCATGCGTAACGGCGACGCCATAGGCAACCACCGACCCCGCCTCGCGCAGGCGTCGAGCCTCACGGAACGCGTCGACATCGGTGACGTCGTCGCCGAGGTACAGCAGCCCGCGAAGGTCGAAGCGTTCGACCAGCCGTCGCACCGCGAAGCCCTTGTTGCTGACGATCGGCGGTCGCAGCTCGACCATGCGGATCCCTTCATGCACCTGGAATCTGGTCGCGGCAGGCGAGCGGGAAATCGCCTGCAAGATCGCCGCGCGCGTCGCCGCCGGATCGCCGGCGCCGCGATAGTGAAATGCAAGACCCACGGTCTTCACCTCGACGAATACCCCGGCAGTGGCGCGAAGCCCGCGAAGCTCCTCAGACGCTTGCTGCGTGTGGGCTCGATACGGCTCCGCCTCCGGCAGGAGTTGCTCGTGCCCGCCGACGAGCCAGGCGAGACCGTGCAGCCCGACATACACAAGCGACGGTGTCGCAAGCATGCGACAGAGATCCGGCAGGTCGCGCCCGCTGACCACGGCGACGAGAATCTCGCCGTTGAGGGCCTTGATCAGGTTGAGGTTGCGCGGCGTGACATGCGCCTCCGCCGGTGTCGGCGCCATCGGGCTGAGCGTCCCATCCACGTCGCACAGCAGCCCAAACGGCGCCTGCCGCAGCGCGCCGCCGATCGGCTCGAGTGATGTTAGCGGGATGCTCATATCGCGATCGTACGTCGCCGCCAGCTGCGCAGATGCCCTGTCGCCCGACCTTCTGCCACGGTAGGGGCGGGTTTCAAACCCGCCCGCGCTCTGGTTATGAGCCTGATGTAGAACGAGCGGCGCTTCCCGTGCAGCCTTGGCCCGTGTCCTACAATACATTCGTTGCCCCTGTAGCTCAGCGGATTAGAGCGACTGACTTCGGATCAGTAGGCCGGGGGTTCGAATCCCTCCAGGGGTGCTCTTCCTCCGGTTCAGAATTGCTGCGTTGGCGAAGGGACTGCGCACAGCGAGGGCGGATTGAGTATGTCTAAATGCCCTCCGAGTGAAGCCAGCAGTTTGCGTGAGAGGCCGCGCCGGCCTGGCTCCGCTGGACTCTGTCACTGGCTGGCCGCCCGGCAATAACACGTGGCAGTTGTCGGACCGGGCCGAGCGCTGGTCGAAGGGGCGCGACTGGCAAACGAGCGGCTGTGGGGTCGCCGGTAAGCGGTGTCCGTTCCCACTCGCTTCATTTCCTAATCTCATAGACCTCTCATAGAAATAAGCCACCATATCTACGTTGACTTGACGGCATAGCGCGCGCAACTCGTAAGTCACCGCCCTTCTATTCCGGGCCTCGACCGCTTGCGTCTTCAAGGCCCGAGCCAAATCAGGAAAGGATTTATACGATCATGCCCAAGATAGGATTTCTAGCCGCGCTGGCCGTCGGCCTCGTCGTAGGTACCAGCACCGTACTGGGCGGTTCCCTGGCCTTCGCTGCGGCCGGCCCAAGCCCGCAGCCGGCGGGGGGCAGTGTCGGCGCCGCAGCCTGCGCGCCGGTGTCCGGCGATTGGACGGACTGCAGCCTGACTTTGCAACAGAGCGTCGGAGCAGGTAACGAGGTCGCGGCGTCACTCCCGTCTACAGACGGCTCAGTCGAATATTGCGATGACGGAGTGCCGTTCGATACGGCCTGCGGCTTGTCGGGCAACACGGCATTCTTCAGCTGTCCGGACGGGTGTGCTTCAGGGACGCAGTTCGACTTCAGTATCCGCGAGATACCCGAGGACACGAAGGCGGACATCGCTCAGCAGATAAGCGTCGTTAGCGGCGTCTCACCTTCCGAGCCCGGTTTCGCATCCGCGCCAGGAGCTGATTGAGGCGCCTGCGCGCGGAGCAGCCAACCTTAGTCTGCGTTGACAGAGGCTCCGCACCATGGATTGGTGCGGAGCCTCTGTCTTCGGCTGCTGTGTCACGCGGGGCGGGATTCACGAGCCGGCGCTACCGCGTGTATGCTCAGGGCTCACCGGCATTCGGATCCCGCGGGCGGGGTGGGCATGCAATACGCGAGAATGTACACCGCTCCAGACGGCGAAACGCACTACGAGAACGTGGCGGTGGACCTGCCGTCCGTAGACGATCTACCCGGGAATCCGCCTATCAAGGTATCGAAGGCGCTGCCCGCCTCCGCCGTGAGGTTCTGCTGGCTGCCGGACGGCCGGACCAGCAGCGACCATCCATCGCCGCAGGGTGGGTTCTCGGTGATTCTGACAGGTGCCCTGGAATGCACTGTCAGCGATGGAGAGAAGCGCACCTTCGGCCCCGGCGCGTTCGTGGCCTCGGACGACGTGGCAGGGAAAGGGCATCGGGATCGCGCCGTTGGAGACACACTCATCATGCTGGTTGTGATGGATCCGATGGAGAATTTTTGAGACTATTACGACCCCCACTAACGTATGCACTTCCGCATTAAGCGCGGCTCCCAGCGCGCTGCGGCTTCAACTATATTGGGAAGGTACGTAACCGCAAGATAGAGGCCGAAAACTGCGAGAAGAGACGGGCAGGTGGTGGAGTCAGGCGCAGGTAGACCGGGACACTGCACGATGGAATCGGGCAGGGTGGGATCCACTACGCCGCTCCTGGTTTTCGCAGCAGGCGGCGGAGAAGGCGCTCAAGGCCCTTCTGCTGGAGCGGCGAGGGACAATGCCACCGAGGACCCATGATCTCGAGCTCTTAGGGAAGGAACTGGGCGTATCGGACCCCATTGGAGTCGATCTCGAGACCCTTGCCTCTAGTTTCGACGTCGCCCGTTATCCGGACGACGCCGGAGTCCCCTCGGAGGATGCGATATCCGAGGACGTAGCCGGGAAACACACGGCTGCCGCTGAAAGGGTGCTGGAATGGGTCGCCAAAGAACTGTAGCCGGAATCGACTCGGCCGTAACTCGCTTCGCGGAGCGCCTTCGGGACGAGATGGGTGCCGAGCGCGTCCTGCTCTTCGGCTCCCGAGCCACTGGGTCGGCGAGGCCCGACAGTGACTACGACCTAATCATCTTCGCTGACAGCTTTCGCTCAGTAACCAAGGGAGTTCGACTGCGCAAGCACCCAAATAACGCTGATCAACGCGGTGCTTCCCGAGGCGATCGACCTCCTGCCGCTCACGGCCGAGCGCCACTCATGAGGGAGGGCGTAGAGGGGTTCGACGACCGTGGCGCCCCAGGAATTCGTTTCTTTTCGCTATAGGATCGAGGACCGAAAAGAAACGAATATGCGCCGCTTATCCAGGCGTCCCGCCGTCTCCGTCTGACCCTGTCCCACGCAGCCGCTCGATAGCAGCGCGCAGCGTCTCCGCGATGCGGATCGCCTCCGCATCGTCCGCGTACTTCTGGCGCGGCCAAAAGAAGCCGCGCAGGCCGTCGCCTTGCCGGCGCGGCACGACGTGCACGTGCAGATGTGGCACGCTCTGACTGACGCCGTTGTTGATGGCTACAAACGAGCCGTCAGCGCCCAGTCCGCTCACCATCGCCCGGGCGAGCAGCCGCGCATTCGCGAACAGTGGGGCGATCATTGCGTCCGGTAGCTCCGTGAGGTCCTGAATGTGGGCCCTGGGGATGAGCAGGCAGTGACCGGGGAACAACGGACGGCGGTCGAGGAAAGCGAGGCAGGTCTCGTCTTCGAGCACGACCTGGGCCGCCAGGTCACCTTGGACAATCTCGCAAAACGTGCACGGCACAGCAAGCCGTCAACTCTTAGCCATCAGCCATCAGTCCCCGCGCCGCCACCCGGGGGCGGGGAGCTGATAGCTGATGGCTGACGGCTCGTCAGTTCGAGTGCCAGGCGAACTGCTGAGGCCTCCGTCTCGACTCGTTGTCGATGATGATGTTCACGATCGCCGGACCGCTGCCCTGGTTCGCCTTCAGCAGCGCCGGCCGCACCTGATCCGGAGTCGTGCAGAAGAACCCCTGGCCGCCGAACGCCTCGGCCATCTTCTCGTAGTGAGCGCTCGCCGTGTACGCACCCGGTTTTGCCGTCAGCGGGTTGTGGTCCGTCTCCGTTGGTCCGCCGCCCACACCGTTGTTGTTGACGATGACAAACGTGATCGGCAGGTTGTAACGGCAGGCAGTCTCAACCTCCATGCCACTGAATCCGAACGCGGAGTCGCCCTGGAGGTCGATGACGCGTTTGCCCGGGTTGCACGCCGCGGCGGCGACCGCAAAGCCGAGACCGACGCCCATCGTCCCAAAGGAACCCGCGTCGAGCCGCGTGCGAGGGTTGTAGTAGTTGAGTACCTGCCGGCTGATGTCCATGGTGCTCGCGCCCTCAGCGACCATGACCGTGTCCTTTTCCATTACGTCGCGGAGCTCGCGCAGCACCCGGTAGTAGCCCATCGGCACGTCGTCACTGGCCAGCATCGGCTCTGTGTTGCGAACGTTCTCCGCGATCTTGTTCTGCAAGCCGGAGCGCCACAGATTCTCGGCGCCGAACTGCCATGGCCGCTCTTCCAGCGCCGTGTTGAGCTGGCGGGTGATCGACTTGCCATCGCCCACGAGGCCAACGGTGGCCGGCACGTTGTTACCGATCTCCTCCGGCTCGATGTCCATCTGAATCACCTTGACGTCCTTCGCCCAGCGCGGGGACCGCCCGAGGTGCATGATCCAGTTCAAGCGCGCGCCCATGAGCAGCACCGTGTCGGCGTTCTGCAGCGCATAGGTTCGGGCAGCTGCCACCGAGAGCGGGTTGTCGTCGGGCACGACGCCGGCGCCCATCGGCGAGGGGAGCCATGGAAGCTGGGTCCGCTCGATGAACTCCCGCACCTCTGTCTCCGCTCGAGACCAGGCCATACCCTTGCCGACGACGACCAGCGGCCGTTCCGCCTTCTGCAACGTCTCGATAGCGGCATCGACTGACGCCGGGTCGGCGAGCGTCCGCGGCGGGTCGGGGCAGCGAGCAGCCTGCTCGACCTCGTCCTCATCGCAGGTGCCGAGGATAATGTCGTTCGGCATGTCGAGGTATGCGGCCCCCGGCCGGCCGTAGATCGCGTAGCGGGCAGCCTGCTCGACGTAGAAGGGAATCCGACGGACGTGGCTTGGCCGCGCGGTGTACTTGCTGAACAGCCGCCCCGCCTCCACTTGCGGCGCCTCCTGGAATGCCCCCATTCCTTCCTGATAGCTGTCGGACGAGCCGCCGATCAGGATCATCGGCCATCCGTTGCTCCAGGCGTTGGCGAGGCCGGCGATGGCATGGATCATGCCAGGGCCGGACACCACCAGGCATGCCTGCGGCCGCCCGAGCAGGTATCCGGCGGCCTGCGTCGCGTACGACGCCGCCTGCTCGTTGCGCATCCCATAGAACCGGATACCCACCTTCTGGGCTTCCGTTGCGATCGGCTGCACCGGGAAGCCGACGATTCCGAACATGCACTCGACGCCCTGTTCCTTCAGGGCGCGAGCCATCAACGTTGCTCCGTTAACCTCAGCCATTCGTCAACCCTCTCTTGCGTTCAGGTCTCGTCCGCCGCCACGGCGGGTCCGTTACTTATGCGCCGCGTGCTGCCGTTCCGCCGCTCAGAGCTGATCGCGTATGCCGATGATCCCCGCGGCACTCAGGTCCCCTATCTCCTCCCAGCTGTAGCCGGCTTCACGCAGCACTTCCTCCGTGTGCTGCCCAAACTCGGGCGCGAGCCCGCGGATCCGGCCGGGCGTCTTGCTGAAAAGAATTGGCGGTCCAACCATCTTCACCGGCGGTTTGCCATCCGGTCGCTCAACCTCGGTGATATAACCATTCACCAAGGCCTGCGGGTCTTCTCCGACGTCAAGATAGTTGTTCAGCCTCGCGGCCATCAGGTTCGCCGCAGAGAACAGCCGGACCCATTCGTCGGCGGGCTTCGCCGCGAAGATCTCGTCCAGTAGCGCCACCAACTCGTCGCGGCGCTCCAGACGCGACTCCAATGCGGCGTAGCGCTCGTCTGTCGCCCACTCCGGCCGGTCGATTACCTGGCAGATGCCCGGCCAGAACTTGGCGCGCGACATGCCGAGAACGAACCACGCGCCGTCGCTGCCCTTGTAGATGTTCCAGGTGGGGTTTGGCCCGCCACGCTTCTGTCGCGGAGGCGCCTTGTTTGTAAACAGTGCGCCCGTGATGTTGTGGGATTGGATGCAAAGCTGGCCGGCCAGAAGCGAGCCCTCCAGTCGCTGCCCTTCCCCGGTGCGCTGCCGATGAAACAGGGCGGCCATGATGCCGAATCCAAGGCAAATAGCGCCGACGTGATCGCCGATCGGCGCACCGATTCGCATCGGCGGCATATCCGGCTCACCTGTCACTGACATCAGACCGCCGCGCGCCACACCGAGCATGTCCATTGAGCCGAGGTCGGCGTCCGGACCCTCCGGGCCGTAGCCGGTGGCATGCGCATATACCAGCGAGGGGTTGATCGCGCTCAACGTCTCGTAATCCGCACACAGCCGCTGCAGCGCCTTGTAGCGGACGTTGCTGACGAACACCTCGGCGCTCTCGACGAGGCGGTGCAGAACCTCACGACCTCGCTCGCTCTTGAGGTCGATCGATATCGCCCGCTTGCCGCGGTTGAGGGTTTGAAAATAGGAGTGAAATTCGGTCCCTCCACCCGGCAGGTCAAACCCGCGGCCGGGGTCGGGAGTGTCAGGGCCCTCGATCTTAATGACGTCAGCGCCGAGATCGGCGAGCATACTGCTCGCATAGGGCCCCTGTTGGAAAACAGTTAGGTCGAGGACGCGCACGCCGTCGAGCAGGTCTGCCATCGTAGTCCACCGCCCTTACGAACGGGCGCGAGGCGCGCCCGCTGACATACACGAGCGAATGGTAGCCGGACTGCGCGCGCTCGGCCAGTGGTAACCGCGATTCGAAGCCCTGAGTGCCGGACAGCGTCGCTGCCTACCTGTTCTGGTAGTGGTATCTGGAGCCCTCGGGCAGCGCAGCTAGCGCCTGCCCCACCTCCTCCTCTGTCGCTCCGGAAATCTCAACGACGATTGAGGCTGGCACGCTTTCCCTCGTCTGTTCTTGTGGAATGGCCTGTCTCGCAGGCCCGCCGCTCGGGGCGCGAATCGACGTATCAACCCACAGCACACGGACGTGGTAGGCCGCTATCGCCACTGACACGAAAAGCAGAGCGAATGCGTGGCCCATCTCCAGGTCGGGGTGTGAGCTTCCGACAGCGAGCAGCAAACGGAGCAGTTGCGAGCCGAGCCAGATGGCGCTGCCGACGCCGAGGAGCACGCTCGCCAGCAGCACCGCGAACAGGTAAATTCTGCGGCTCAGCGAGAGTCGCTCTTCGATCGCGGGAGCCGGGCGCCAGTGAAGAATCCACACCACCGTCCCGAGCAACACGAGCGTGACCGAGAGGCTGATCCGATCACGGAAGTCGGTTGCCGTTATGGCGGCGTCGGGGGCAGCCAGCTGATCGACAAGGCCCCAGAGCAGCTCCGCCGCCCCAGACGCCAGCGCGCCGAGCGCGACGATTGCAACCAGGTGAACGTAGAGCCGCCGGACGCCCGATTGACGCCTGGCCTCCGCGCCCGCGGCGTCGAGCGCCAAGTCGCGCCGGATCAGCGCCCACGCCACCCCGAATACGACCAGCATAGCGAAGGGGCCGCGCAGCGCGGTCAGTGCATCGCCGGAAAGGCCTGATGGTCGTGCCACTCCAAGAAGCCGCGCCAGGGTCCAGTAGGCGATTTGACCGATGCCTGTCAGCGTCGCGGCGACGGCTATCGCGACGATCGCGAACCCGTATACGGCGCGGAGTGTGGAGCGGCGGTCATCCTCAGAGATTGCACTGGTGGCCGTCCAGTGACGGTGGAACAGCCAGATGCCGAGGCCGGCAAGCGTCTTGGCTACGGCGCCCGCCACGACCGCGCCGGCTCCTGTGGCCACTGCTCGGCTAACGAGACCCAGAAGGATTGAATCCAGCAGTGAGGCCGCGCCGATTAGCGCTACGAGCAGTGCGCCAAACTGAGCGCCGTACGCGTACCAGCGTCGCAGCGTGGCCGAGCCGCCGCTTTCGCCCACCGTTACCCGGTCGGCAGTCGCGACTCGTAGCGTGTAGGCCCAGAACGCCACGACTACCGCCAGTTCCCACGAGCTGCGTACGGCGCCGGCTGCGGTCGCATCGCCTCGCCCAGGACCCGCACTGAGGGCGATCGCCAAGGCGCTGTTGACAGCGCTGTAAGCGAGAGTCCCAAGGGCAATGAGGAGCCCGCCGATCACGCCGTACAGATACAGGCGCCGGAGCGTCGCCCCTCGTTCGGCCCGGTCGCGCCGAACCATGCGCTGCGCAAGACTCCAGTGCATCAGCCAGAGCGGCAACGCCACCATAATCTCGGCGCCGGACGTGGCGATCGTCTGGCGGTACGTCGACTCCGAGCCCCCGCCCCGCACGAGCAGCTCCAGCAGGGCGGCACCGGCGCCTGCAAGCCCTGTGACGAGCAGCGCCAGGCTGGCGGCTGCCGCAAGATACACATAGAGGCGTCGGATCATCAGCACGGCGTCAGCCGATCTCGTACAGCGATGGCCCGGTGTCGATCTTCCAAGCGCCGTCCACTCGCTTCAGGCTAAAGGTCAGCGTCTGGCTGCCGGTGCCGCCGAACAGGGCGAATCCGCCGGCCGAGGTCGTGACTTCAATATCGACGCGGGCGGTGTCGCCCCTCTCGGTCGCGTCGATGATGCGGATGCGGCTCGCGCTGGATGGCCCGCTGCCCATGCTCGCCAACTGTTGGCGAAACGTGTCCCGCGACGAAGCGGCTGCTACCGCTGACGGGGGAGCCGGTCCGATACTGGCGCCGGGCGCGAGCAGGTCCCAGGCGCGATCGGCGTCGCGGTCGCGGACGCCCTGCAGATAGGCCGTGACGACCCCTGCTGGGGTCGAGAGCGGCGGCGGGGGCGTCGCCCTCGCGATAAAGACAGTGCCGGCGCCGGCGGCGCAGAGCAAGAGGGCGCCAATGACGAAGCCCCAAGTGAATCGGTCCATGTCGCTGCTCCCGCGAGGCGGCCGCGCCATTGTCCGTCCCGCTGCTCACCTAGCGGGAGGATAGACCGCCGCGTCTCCCAGGATGTGCCGCGAAGCTGCCAAGATGTGTCAGAGTCGCGGTCCCGCCGATCTGTCGCGCTTTGCCCAATTGGGCTGGGCGTCGCATCGTGGCGTCACGAGCAGAAGCGACGGATGACCTCGTACGTCAGCTCACAGCCGAGATTGAGGTTCTCGATGCTGAGTTTCTCATTGTTGCCATGGAAGCCCGACGCCTCTTCTGCCGATAGCAGAACTGGGACAAAGCCATAGGCCGGCGTCCCGCGCTCGCGGAGAAAGCGGTTGTCGGTGCCGCCCACCGTCATCGCCGGCAGCACAACAGCGTCCTCCATCGCCTCGCCCACGACCTCCTGGATGACCCGGAACAGCTCCGTGTCCCACTCGCACTCGCGCGTGTCGCCACGAAAATCGGCGAATGAGACCTCGATTCGCGGGTCGTCGATGCGGCCTACCACTGCCTGCCGCCAGTCCTCGGGATCCTCGCCTGGGATCAGCCGGCAGTCGAGCGTGGCCTCGCTCAGGGCCGGTATCACGTTGATCTTCGTGCCGGAGCGGATCGTCGTGACGTTGAGCGTGTTCAGGAACATCGCGAGCTGAGCGGGATGCTCGGCGAATAACCGCCCTGCCGTGTCTTCGAGATCGGCGCCGTCGGGCAGCTCTAGGTAACCCGCCACAGCCAGCCGCCGCAGGTACTCGCGCGTGAACGGCGTGAGCTGCAGCGGTCGCTCCCAATCGGCCAAACGTACCAATGCGCGGGCGAGGTGGACGGCGCTGTTGTCCCGGTGCGGGCGGCTTCCGTGACCCGGAGTGCCGACGGCGCGCAGTCGCAAACCCGCGAGCTTTTTCTCCGTTGTCGCGACCTGGATAATCCGCGACGGCTTACCCAGGAACTCGCCCATGCCCATTCCACCCTCATTGAGCTCATATTCCACATCGACCAGCTCCGGCCGGTGATCGCACAGCCACTTCATCCCCCATGTTCCGCCCGCCTCCTCATCTGGAACGCCGCAAAATATCAGGTCGCGCTTGAGGGGTGTACCGCTTCGCACCAACAGGAGAAAGGCCATCAGCTGCATAACGCCGGCGCCTTTCATGTCCACTGCGCCGCGTCCGTAGATGAAGCCGTCCCGCACCAGTCCCTCAAATGCTGGGACCTCCCAGAACTCCTCCTCGACTGGAACGACATCGAGGTGATTGGCAAGCATCAGCGTGCCCTTGGAGCCATCACCCCTCAGCCGTGCGACCACACACTCGCGGTGGGGCGCCGTTTCGATGTATTCGCAGGCGATACCCTCGGCCTCGATTAGCGAGCCAAGATAACGCGCTGCCGGCGCTTCGTCTCCCGGTGGGTTCACTGTCGGAATTCGGATGTACTGCACCAGTATGTCCAATGCCTCCGGTGCGGCGACCTTCCAATCGACCGCACTCGGAATCCCTTCTTGTGCCATTGCAGCCTCCTGTTGCGTCGATTCGACGCGTTGGCTTGTGTTAGATCGTAAAGTCATCCCCCGATAGAGGTAAAAGTCACACTCCGGTAGAGGTAACCGGATGGAAGTTTATACGTTCTTCCTTATGGCGCCAGTTGTATCGCGCTATCCTGGAGACTCATCCCACATCCCACCCGCAGGGGTTGCCTAGCCTGTGACTTCACGTGAGGGACAGAACGTCACCGGGAGGTTGGGCTACGTCCGCGGCCTCGACGGCCTGCGTGCCGTGGCGGTCGCCGCGGTAGTCATCTTCCACGCAACGGACGACTGGCTGCGCGGTGGATTTCTCGGCGTTGACGTCTTCTTCGTCCTCAGCGGATTTCTCATCACCTCGCAATTGCTGGCCGAATGGCGAAGCCACGGCCGGATTGACGTTTGCGCCTTCTGGCGGCGGCGGGCCCGGCGCATCCTCGCCGCGCTGTACATCGTTCTCGTGGGAACGCTCACCTACGCGCTGCTCGTTCACCCGGAGGAGGTCGCGGTCTTCCGCGGCGACGCGCTCGCCGCTTTCGCCTATGTCGCCAACTGGTACTTCATCTTTCACAATCAGCCCTACTTCGAGACGGTCGCTCATCCATCACCGCTGATCCATCTTTGGTCTCTTGGGGTCGAGGAGCAGTTCTATCTGCTCTGGCCGCTGCTGCTGGCTCCTGCCCTGCTGTTCCTTCGGCGCTGGACGTTTCTACTGGTGCTGGTGCTGGCCGCGGGCTCCTGCGCACTCATGGCGATCCTGTACCAACCGTCAGTCGACCCGTCGCGCGTCTACTACGGAACGGACACGCACGCAAGCGGTTTGTTGCTGGGAGCCCTGCTCGCCTTCTTCTGGAGACCGGGCCCGGCTCAGCGGCCGTCGCTGGGAGGACCCGGACCGATACTGACACGTCTTCGCGCTCAGCTCGTGCCAACGGTCCTCTTCGACCTTCTTGCGCTGGCGATGCTCGCGACGCTGACGTATTCATTCGTGGCGGCCAATGACTCACAGAGCTTCCTCTATCGAGGCGGCTTCACGCTCGTCGCCTTAATCACGGCGGTCTGCGTCGTCGCGGTCTCTCATCCGCGAGCGCTGCTGTTAACGGCTATCCTCGAGCTTCCGCCCGTCCGTTGGTTGGGGCGCCGATCCTACAGCGTGTATCTCTGGCATTGGCCGGTTGTCGTATTCACCCGTCCTGGCGAAGTCACCATCTCAGGGCTCCCG
>Ga0193751_1002231_pt1 | contig 11844 bp, 9 predicted proteins | sample L1c2metaG_FD_143050 | JGI IMG/M metagenome (GOLD analysis project Ga0193751, IMG submission 143050) | Soil microbial communities from a riparian zone of the East river system, Colorado, United States - L1c2 | ecosystem: Environmental > Terrestrial > Soil > Riparian zone | place: USA: East River... | reverse complement strand
GGAATTAATGCAGAGAGCCGGCATCACGGTGGTCCGGGTGGGCGAATCTACGTGGAGCACTTGGGAGCCGCGCGACGGCGAATTCCAATTTGCCTGGATGCAGCGGGTCCTCGACCGGCTGCACCAAGCAGGAATCAAGGCCATATTGGGAACGCCAACCTACTCGATTCCCACCTGGTTATATAAGGAGCATCCGGAAATTCTTGTAACCCACAACGGCACCGCGCCGTCCCTCAGCGATCCTTATTCCCCGACGTACCCGCCCTCCTTGACCCCTGGCTTTTACGGTCCACGCCAGAATTATGATTTTCTCAATCCGTATTTCCGGCAGCACGCCGAACGAGTCATTCGAGAAATCGTCAGCCATTTCAAAGATCACCCCGCGGTGATTGGATACCAGATCGACAACGAGACAGCTCCGACAGACATCCCGACTCCGTACACCAGCGCTGCATTCCTAGAACGGCTGAAGAAAAAATACAAATCAACAAAATCTGGGGCCTCGTGTACTGGGGACAACTGGTTGACCGATGGGAAGACCTTCCGCCGCGAAACGGCATTCTCAATCCCGGCTACAAGCTGGAGTGGGAAAATTTCCAGCACGACATCGTTAACGACTACCTCGCGTGGCAAGCGAGAATTGTCAACGAATACAAACGTCCAGACCAGTTCATCACGCAGGATTTCAGCGGCGGAGTGCACACAAACCTTGATCAGTGGGCCATCGCACGTAACCTCGACATCGTGGCGGAGAACCCGTACTTCGAGACTCAAAAACGGCTTGACGCCCGCGGGATCTGGCTTTCAGGCGATCTTGGGCGGTCGTTGAAACAGACAAACTATCTGGTAACCGAAACCAATGCCCAGACGATCGGCTGGGATTCACGGACACAGTATCCACAATACCCGGGACAATTACGGCTGGTCGTGTATACGCATCTCGCGGCCGGGGCAAACATGGTGGAGTACTGGCATTGGCACTCTTTGCATTATGGTCAGGAGACGTATTGGAAGGGCGTCCTGTCGCATGATCTGGAGCCAAACCGCACGTATGCCGAAGTGTCACGGGTCGCGAGTGAACTAAAGCGGCTCGGGCCGCAACTTGTAAATCTTAAAAAGGACAATAAAGTTGCCATCCTTTTCAGCGCTGATTCCGCCAACGCTTTGAGCTACATGCCATTCAGTGATCACGCGGACTACATGACTGTGCTTCGGCAAATGTATGGCGCCCTCTACGAGCTAAATATCGAGCCCAACTTTGTCCCTGCCGGCGACGCAAACCTCGGACGCTACAAGGTATTGCTGGTGCCGCCCTTGTACAGCGCATCCGATGGGGTGTTGCAGCAGATTTCTGATTACGTGAAGAACGGCGGGCAAGTGGTAATGGCCTTCAAGAGCGGTTTCACAAATGAATATTCAACCGTGCGCGATGTCATGGCGCCGGGGCCGCTCCGCGCCGCAACCGGATTTCACTACCAGGAGTTCACGAATCTCGCCGAGCCAGAGCAACTCACACCCGATCCATACGAAGTGGGCAAGCAGAACACGGGGGCGATATGGGAGGAATTCCTTATACCGGATACGGCCGACGTAGTCGCATCGTTCGACGACCCGTACTGGAAATTCCCGGCCATCACACGCAACCGATACGGAAATGGTGTTTTGACGTATGAGGGCACCGTGGTTTCGGATGCACTACAGCGTGAGATTGTTCGCGAGGCTCTGAAGCGAGGTGGCTTGACTGGACCGGATCAAAATCTTCCGCCGACAGTTAAGGTCCGACACGGACGTAACGCCCATGGGAAATTACTTCATTACTACCTGGACTTCTCAGGAGAGGAGCAGTCGTTTGCCTATCCATATGGCGATGGGTCGGACCTTCTGACCAACACTTCTCTACGGGAAGGGCAACCGCTCAAGCTGAAGCCTTGGGACCTGGCAATTGTAGCCGAGCAATGACCATTCTATTCATGCGAGTAATCACCACACACCAAACTCGAAACCAGAAATCATGTTTGGGCATGGCAGCGTTTTTGATCTTCGCCACCCTGGCCTTGGAGGCACAGTCTCCTTCCTCTCCCGCCGGTGCGGCTGACGTCTGGCGAGTCCCTGTGAGCGAGAATCTGATGCCGCATTTCGAAATGGCGAACGGGCACAAGGTCCTCTACGTGGACGGCAATCCATTCACCGTGCTTGCGGTTGAGATCCCTTGGTGGGACCTAATCTACGGACGCTATAAGGAAACGGAAACTGCGTATGACAATCTCTATCCCGCCGCGGAAAAAATTGGTCTGAACACACTGAAAGTTCCCGTCAAGTGGTCCATGGTCGAACCTGAAAAAGGAGTGTATGACTTCTCCTATGTGGACCATGCAAAGAGCATGGCGGAGAAGCATCACCTCAAGCTGGTGCTGAACTGGTTCGGGCATTACGCCAGTGGCGATGGCACAATCTACGGCAACCTCACCGGCGAACTCTACGCACCGATGTATATCGTCGAAGATGAAAAGACCTATCCTCGCGCGATGGACGCCGATGGCATTGCTCATCACAATGCCGCTTCATACGACTATGAATCGGTTATCGAGCGCGAGATTCGAGCCTTTCGGGCCTTCATGCAGCACATCAAGGAAGTGGACTCTCAGGCGCACACGATTGTCATGATTCAGGTCGAGAACGAGATCGCGATGTTTGGAGTGGACCGCCAGAACCACAAGCTGTGGCGCGACCACTCTCCAGCTGCCAACAAACGGTTCGCTGACGGGGGATTTACCGATGACCTGAAATTCACCGCCTGGGACCTGAGTTACAACTGGATTCGGCGCATCACTGACGGCGGCGCCGAAGTGTATCGGTTACCCTTCTTTCACAATTACGTAGGCGGCAAAGTGACCGACTGGATGGTCGGCGGGGCGCCGGGCGAAGACGTCGAAACATACCTGAAGAATTGCCCGAATATTTCCTTCATTGGCGTCAATTCCTATTTCTGTGCGGAGTGGCGGCCTGACCACAGTTGTGGGCGTGAGCCGCAAGCGACCGTCGATGAACTACGGGAGCCGCTTCTGCGCTACCGGGTGGGCCGGAATCTACCAGCAATCACAGAAATCAACAGCGGTGTGAGCGCTGTAACCTCACGCCTCGCGTATATTGCCGTCGGCGAGTTCGGCGCGCCAATCTTTGCTCCATGGGCCTTGACGGTCTCCTATCCCGAACCGAACCAACCTTACGTGTTGAAGGACGGAACACTTGCCAACGGTGCATTCGCGCTGCGAGACACCTATAACTCGCTCTCCAAGGCGCTTCCGCAGATTTCCTACTACGCCGGAACTGACAAGCTGAAGGTATTCATGGCAGGTGTGCCCAGTCAGCGATTCTCAAAGACAGAGGATGTCAACGGCTCAAGAGTAACCGTCACAGGAGAGAACGACGGTGAGGCGATTGTTATCCACCTCTCCAATCACGAATTCTTGCTCGTGGGTTACCGTGCCAGCGTTTCTTTCAACGACCCGGCATTCGTGTGGCCCGCAATGAAGAACATTCGTGTGGAAAAAGTCTATTGGGCCGGTGACCACTGGAATAGGAACGGAGAACCCACGTATGGGGTCGATCAACGCAAAAAGACTTTGGACATCGAGCTCGATACTGCACAAGCGGTTCGCGTGTCCTGGTATTAAGCCAGGCAGGGAATGGAAAACTGCCGGAATCGTGAGTAGCTGGAAGTGCCGAGATCATTATGGACATTCGGGAAATCGCGCGCAGGGCCAAGGTCTCGACCGCGACCGTGTCGAGGGCGATTAACCGGGTCCCCACCGTCGATCCGCAACTCGCCAAGCGCGTGTGGAAAGTAGTTGAGGAACTTGGCTATTACCCCAACACCCAGGCCAGAGCGTTGGTTTCGGGGCACAGCAGGATTTTCGGGCTAATCGTTTCGGAAATCACCAATCCTTTCTTTCCAGAAATCGTCCAGTCTTTCGAGGATATTGCCGTCCAACACAATTACGAAATTCTGCTCAGTTCTACAGTCCACGATCCGAAACGCATGGAGCTCGCAGTCCGGCGGATGATCGAGCGGAGAGTCGACGGCGTCGCCATCCTGACATTCGGCATGGAAGAGTCGTTGATCGAAGACCTGCGCTTCCGCAAAGTGCCGCTCGTGTTTGTTGATGTGGGGCCAAACGTTCCTGGCGTCAGCAACATTCGCATCAACTACCTTCATGGCATACGCCAGGCGGTACAACACCTGGCGGCGTTGAGGCACGTACGAATTGCCTTCATAATGGGACCGCTGCACCTTAAGTCAGCTTTGGCACGCAAGGCGGCCTTCGAAGAGTCCATGAAGGAGATCGGTCTGAAGGTTCCACCTGAGTTTGTAGTCGTGGGAGATCACACCATGGAAGGAGGGATGCTGGCGTTGACAGAGCTCGCGGCGCTAGCAGAAAGTCCTACTGCTGTCATGTGCTCGAATGATGTGACCGCGATCGGAGTGCTGCGACAAGCATACGACTGCGGAATCAGTACCCCGGCCGATTTGTCAGTCGTAGGTTTTGACGACATCCGGCTGGCGCAATTTGCCATCCCGCCTTTGACGACCGTGCAGATGTCGCAAGTTGAACTGGCAAGGCTGGCGTTTATGGCGCTCATCCACGAGGCCGAGGGCGCGGCGAGAAGCGATTACGAGCTGGTGACCAATCTGGTGTTGAGGCGCTCAACTGCGCTTGCGCCTTCCCAGAACAGGCCGGCAAAGCCCCGAATGTCCAACCAGTCAGCGGGTTGAACTAAAACTAGGTCAAGTCTAAATTGTGTTGCGGCTAGTTGAGGGTATCGGCCCCAACTTTGGCGCATTGACCATCGTTTTCGCTACTGTCACCCGGAACGCCGATTACACCTACGATCTTGCCGTCGAAGATAAGCGGAACACACCCGCAACCGGCACCGTGCCCTCTACATGCACCCTCCGCGCCAGGTGTCTCGGAACCTCCAGATCTCCTTCGACGAATGCCCGGTAGGTCGCCAGCTTTGCCGCCTCTGCTGGTGGCTGTTGAGCTCGCCAACTTTCCACCTGCTTTCGCATTGGCTCAAAGTTTCGCTGCATTCGGTCGACGCCGGCTGAGATGCAGTCGATCAGCGAAAACGACTTGGAGTGTTTTGCGAGCACGGGCGTAAACACGCCTGTGACAATGTCTCCGAATTGCATGGCCCTGCCCAACACCGCTTCTAGCGGATCGCGATCCAACTGCATCCCAGGGCCTGCACAGGTCGCCTCTCCGCAACACCTCCAAGGAACAGCAAGGAACCTCGAAATTTTACTGTATTCGGTCAAAACCAGTCGTTGTACCGCAACTTTTAGAGCAGAAGTCTGACGGCGAGATCCACCAACCGGTTCGGACGATTTTCACTGATACTCAGCGCTTGCGCGGACGCCAGAAGAAATCCAGGCCGAAAACCACGCTTCGGCCAGGCATGATTACACCCTGGATCTCCTCGTATTGGGTGTCGGTGAGGTTTGAGAGCACCAGGTGCGCCGCCACATGCCCGAATTCCCGCGCCACAGCCACATCCCACAGTCCGTACGGATCGCTGGCGTAGCGATCCACGACACCAACCCTTGTACGCGCAATGAATTTTCCTGGCAGACGGCTATTCCAGGCGACCACGGCATCATGCATGGGATAATTGAATGAGTATTTCGTCTGAAGGCCATTCAGCATCCCCTGTATGCCGTGCAACCCGGTATAGGCAATTTGAAGACGCTGATCCCTCGGTAGCTGCACTTCAACTGATGCCTCAACCCCCGTGAAGTTGAGCCTCTGAATGTTCTCCGCCAGATATGGCCAGGAAGGCGAGGCCCGCACGTAGTCGATCACATCCCGGTCAAGGCGCTGGAAAATGGTAACTTCTGATTTGATGCGACCACCTGGATTCCACAGCACGCCGCCTTCATAGTCCCAAGCGCGCTCCGGGCGCAGGTTTGGATTCCCCAGATTCGCCGGATCGCTGTAATAGAGGTCGGTATAGCTCGGCAGCCGAAACGCGCGGCTAGCGCTGCCTTTCAGCTTAAGTCCGCGTTTCAGCCACACACCAGCGGCGACAGTCGGGTTGAACTCACCATGAGTGGCACTGAAAATTTCTTCCCGCGCGCCCGCAGAAAAAGAAAATCGTTTGAGCGCCCGGATGTCATAGTCGAGATACACCGCGCCGCGGCTGCGGTCATGATCGCCGAGGTTATTGCTGGTGATACTCTCGTGGATTCCCTCTGCGCCATAGAACAGAGTTGAGTTCTGCGAAAGCGCCTGCTGCCTGCGAAGGCCTGCTTGCCAGCTCTTATCGATATGATTGTTTTCGTAGACAGAAGGATTGTCGCGGAAGAGAATGAATTCGTCCGTGTGCCGCCGGAATCCAAAATCGAATTCGATCTTTCTTCCCAAGTCCTGCTTCACTCCTGCAAACCAGGATTTCGTTCTCTCCCACTCTGGGAACGGCCCATAAAACTGGTCGGCTCCATACGGCTTGTCTCCGTATCCCAGCATAAGCAGAGAACGGCCAAGACCTGTCTCAACTTCGGTGTTCGAGAAAAGAGTCAGGCTACGGTAATCCCGATCGGGACGGAAGCCGCTGGAGAAATCCCGCTCAGCATCGAGCTGCGTATCAACTTTTTTCCACGCTAAGGACGCAGACCCGCTCTGCTGATTCACGCCGAAGTTCCCCACGCCTGCGCCGAAATGCAGGTCCGAATGTTCTGGAGCCCCGGTAATCAAATTCACGGATCCAGCCATAGCGTCGGAACCGTACAGAGTGGATCCTGCGCCGCGCAGGATCTCAATTCGTCCAATGGACTGGCTTGGCAGAGGAAGGTCCATGTCGTGATGAGCGCTTTGAACGTCGTCCATTCGCAGACCGTTCAAAAGCACGAGCGTCTGGCCGAAGGTCGAACCACGGATTGACAGGTCGCCTTGAATGTCCCCCGGTGCGCGCTGGCGAAGGTCAATGGACGGAGACAGCGCGAAGTAATCAACCCAGTTTCTATAGAGAAGTTCTTGCTCACTTGTCTCCATCACAGTTACGGATCGATCCAGTTCAGTTTCCGGAATGGGAGAGAATGTGCCGGTTACTACAATAGTTTCCTGTTGAATTGGCAGGGTCTGCTGTTGCTGTTTGGTCGCCGTAGAAGCAGTACTGTCCTGTGCACGCAGGTACACCGCTGCCATCAGAACGCAAGAAAAGAAAAAAAGGCGTGAGAATCTCAATCTCCCTCCTTGGAAATTGACGTTTGTAAGCCGATCCGTACTAGACACAAAAATGCAGATCGCATTTCGCTTAAGTTCTTGCACAAAGGTTAATCGAGCTCCAGTGCCTGAGCGCAGCGCTGATCCGCGTTTACCGGTCGTACGGCCCTTTCGGCATGGTTGTTGCGATGAAGAACAACCTGCGACGACACTCCTTTATTAGGTCCACTCTCAGCAACCCCACAGCATGCGTGCTCGGATCTTTCAGCTCGCGCTTTCCCTGAGCTTCAAGCTGATCGAGTTCCTCTTGCATCTGCCGAATTGCAGCATGCGTTATGTTCTTGACCACGATCCTCGACCTCGAGGAATGACGTTGATTCATTCCTCTTCTGCGCTTCCGGCTAATACTGAATTTCGATTTCGGAACCTTCGGGCGGATCTGAGACGGTGAGGTACAAAGATCCGAACTTCACTTCAGTGGAAGCATTGTCACTGGCGACGCCGTTCAACTTCCATTGGCGAGGTGCTTGAGAAACTCCGGCGATTTGGATCTGGACCTGTTTCCACCAGGGCTGGAAGCGTCCTTCGCGGGGTGCAATGCGAATGCGAATTCCACTGTCCAATGTCTGGCAGGAGAAGTTCTCGCGCAGGTAGCCGCCTCTTTGAAAGTTGAAGGTTGCCCCGTCATCGAGATAAACGGAACCTTGGCAATGCGGGCCAGGATAGACGCGGAGCTGGAGAGGCCCGGTGGGAGTTTCGACGGTGCTTTGGGCGACTGGCTGCTGAGGGATGATGGAGCCGGCGCGAACGAAGACGGGCAGCACATCGAGTTTCGGCTGGATGGTTACATGAGAAGTATCGATCAAACGCTGGTTGGTCCAATAATCATACCAACCCCCTTTGGGGAAACTGACTCCATAGGCGTCGAGGATTTCCGACATCTGGGGTGCGACGAGCAGAGCGGGACCGAAAAGAAATTCGGTATCGAGAAGCTTGGGATAGAAGTCGCGATCCTCTTCTTTCGGGAATTCGAGGAATAAGGGTCGCATCATCGGCACACCCGTACGGGAGGCTTCTTCCGCGATGGTATAGAGATAGGGCATGAGTTGATAGCGCAGTTCGATGTAGCGTTTACGAATTGCTTCCTGTTCCGAGCTATGGACCCAGGGCTCTTGATCGGCAGTTCCCTTTTCGCTGTGGTCGCGGTAGATAGGGTTGAAGGCGCCGAGTTCGATCCAGCGGGTGAAGAGGTCGGGCATGGGGCTGCCGCGAAATCCGCCGATGTCGTCGCCGGCGAAGACGAAACCGCTCAATCCGAGATTCATGAGTTCGGCGGAGCTGATACGCCAATGGTTCCAGGTAGAGGCGTTGTCGCCGGTCCAAGTGACAGCATAGCGATGGCCGCCGGCATAACTGGCGCGGGTGAGGACGAAGGGGCGAAGATTCGGCTTCAATCTAAGCAAACCTTCGTAAGTGCCTCGGGAATTCTGCATGCCATAGACGTTGTGGATCTCCCGGTGCGAAGTGGAGCGAGAGGGCTGTCCCGGCTCCTCGATGCGGTGCACGGTATCAAGAGGCATGGTCTTGCCGGGCTGTTCGAAGACCGAGGGTTCGTTCATATCGTTCCAAAATCCAGCCACGCCCCGGTTCACATAAAAATCTTTATAGAGATTGCCCCACCACTCCCGGGTAGATTTTCGGGTGAAATCGGGGAAGACGCTGGGTCCAGGCCAGACGACGCCAACAAAGAGCGAGCCATCGGGATTATGCAGAAAGTGGTTGCCTGCGAGACCGCTATCATAGGGCGCATAACCGACTCCGGGCAGGTAGGCAACGTGGAGATCGGTGATAGCGACGACGTGAACGTTCTCGCCGCCAAGGTCGGCGACCATCCTGTTAAAGGCAGAAAATTTTTGCGTATCGATGGTAAATGGGCGGTTCTTGAACTGGTAGTCGATGTCCAGGTAGATCACGTCGAGGGGGATTTGTTTTTGACGAAACAGGTGGACGATTTCGCGAACCCGGGATTCGGGTTCGTAGCTCCAGCGTGATTGCTGAAAACCGAAGGCCCACTTAGGGAGCATGGGGGAGTGTCCGACCAAATCGGCATACCGCATCAGCACCTGTTTCGGTTGAGGGCCGTAAAGAAAGTAGTAGTCGAGATCGCCGTCTTGGGCACCAAAGCTCAGGGCATCGGGTAATTCGATGGTGAAGTCGAAGCTGGTACGGAAGGTATTGTCGAGGAAGAGTCCGTAACTGGAGCCGTCTTTGCGAAGGGAGAGGAAGAAGGGGATGTCCTTGTATAGCGGATCGGTTGATTCTTCCCAGCCATAGGCATCGGTATTCCACATCTGGAAGGCGCGGTTGCGGCGGTCCAAGCTGCCAGCTTTATCACCCAGGCCATAGAAGTGTTCGTCATCGGTGGCTATCTTATAAACCTTGAACTGGTTTCCATAGAAAGTGGTGGGGCGTCCCGGATAATCTTCGGAGAGCACGCGACCCGCGCTATTGCGGAGAATGAGGCGCAACGGGGAGCGCTCGACCCGCACCTGGAGGACGGAAGTATCAAAGCCTACACTTTCCGGGTTGGAAACCGCTTGAACTGGCACGGAAGCAGCGAGCATGTCGGGGAGAACGGCCCAGGAATGATCGAGCGAAAACGAGCCGGTACGGGAGACGCGGATACGAAGGATATCCTGGCGGAGAGCAGTGATGCGCAACGCGGCAGAGCCGCATTGCAACTCGATTCCATGGGGCAAGGGGCGGACAGCGGTGACTTTTTGGAGCGACACGATGCTGGCCGCACTCGATGCGTCCGCGGTTTTGGGATGCGAAGAAGAAGGGTTGCTGGTTTGAGCGGCGGCAAGAAGAGGAATCAGCAACAGTAGCCAGAAGAACAGGACGAATTGCTGTGAGGGCACGAGCACTGGATGTTCACCTTCACTTGTGCCGCCTACAACCTGATGCGCATGCGGAACCTGGGGCGAGCGGGGGTTCAGCCCGCCTAACCCGCGGAAAGTCAGCACCGGCGCGCACCGAAGCAAGCCCTCCGGCACGGTACGATACCTCCCCCCGCGTAAGGAAACCCACGGCAGCGACAGAAAATAAGTGGTGGACATCAATTTTTCAGCCTGTTAGAACGTTGTTCGTCGGTTCGTGATTCGCAGTGATTTGTTGATCAAGAGCCATGCCGCTGGATGTAAGAATGCCATCGCAATGAATACCGGCGTATAGGAATACTTCGATACCACATGGCCGGCGATATTTAAGAAAAACATGCTGCCCAAGCCGCTGCCGGCCGCAATCAGTCCGAAGACAGTGCCCATTAATCTCTTGGGATACAAATCAACGATAAGAGTGCTGAGCGAGGTCTGCCAGGATAGGTGACCGAATGCGCCCACTGCTGCTACCAGAGTGGCCAGCAGCGCCGTCGGCGAGTAGGCCACCAGAGGGCTGAACAGCAGCAGGATTGCCGAGATCGCCATTATACGCACGCAACTGGTGACGGGTTGCAGGCCGCGCCGGATCAGCACGCTGGAGAGATATCCGGCGGTGATACAACCAAGGTCGGCGCCGAGATATACGATCCATGCGATCTTCCCAGTTGCTGTTAACGAGAGGTGTCGCGAATCGTTGAGGTATTTCGGAAACCAGAAAAGAAGAAAATACCAGACGGGATCGGTGAGCAACCGGCCAACGAGCAGAACCCATGTCTCCCGGCGGATCACTATCTCCCGCCACGGACTTCCTGCCGGCTGCTCCTCTTCTTCAATCGTCGTCGACAAAGGAAAGCAACGCGCCAGCCGAACCCGCCTGCGACTAATGCCACCAGAGGGGGAGCAATGGTCGCACCGAGGGTCGCGCCCGCCGTGTACAACCCGATCACCAACCCCCGCTCTTTGAGCGGAAACCATTCCGATACCGCCTTCGGCGCCGCCGTATAGTTGCCGGGCTCACCAACACCGAGCAGGAACCGAAAACAGCCCAGGGAAAGAGCTGACCGGCTCAGCGAGGTCAGCATGTCAGAGATTGACCACCAGGAGACGAACGCCGCCATGCTGCGTCGCGCGCCTAGCCAATCGGTGAGGCGGCCAGCGACGATGTACATAATCGTATACGCCAGCAAAAACGCCTGCACCACATAGCTGTACTGGATATCCGTGATGCTCAGATCATTCTGGATGGTGCGGGCCAGAATCGAAAGGTTCTGCCGATCCATGTAGTTGATCACGGTAGAGCAGAAAAGCAATCCCGCGATCCACCACCGGATTTTCGACTCTCTTCCGGTCTGCTGGGAAATCGGTTCCACAACCGCGTTAGTGGAGTTCATAGCTCTCACCGGGCGCGATCATGAACTCGAGCGCGTGACGATCCCACGATGAGGGACACGTGCGACCAGTCGAATCGACGACGGACACGTTTTTCCAATCTGGCACCGCGACCCGAATGGTAGTGCGCGAGACCCCGTCGGGGTGTATGAAGAACATCTCCGCATGCGTGCTGACCGGGTAAACCCGGCCAACCAGAGAACTCCCGCGCTTTTCTACGACAATGCCACTGCCGCCAACGAACAAAGGCGATTTGCCGGGCGGCAGAGGAAAATTGCGCAGTAGTTGCGGGC
>Ga0193751_1002230_pt1 | contig 11848 bp, 11 predicted proteins | sample L1c2metaG_FD_143050 | JGI IMG/M metagenome (GOLD analysis project Ga0193751, IMG submission 143050) | Soil microbial communities from a riparian zone of the East river system, Colorado, United States - L1c2 | ecosystem: Environmental > Terrestrial > Soil > Riparian zone | place: USA: East River... | reverse complement strand
GCTAGTGCCCCTGAAAGCCGTTCCTGCCTGGGCGGCAACCACCGTGGTGGCTCGCGATTTTTTGATCACCGGTGTTCGTCTGATGGCGAGTGCCAAGGGGCAGGTCTTGCCGGCGGAGCAGTTGGGGAAGCACAAGACTTCCTGGCAGATCAGCACGGTGATTTTTTTTCTCGCCCTTCTTTCCCTCGCGGAACTGCGCTATGCGAGTGACACGTCGGGATGGTGGGTGCGAGCCTGGGATGAGGCCGGACCGATCCTGGTGTGGATCACGGTGGCCCTGACCGTTTACTCCGGACTCGGTTTCACCTGGCGAAACCGCAATCTGATCGGCTCGGACTAGCAGCACGCGCGAGGGCGCAGCGGCGAGCGCTTCTGCTCCCCGCTAAAAGAACGTTTGCGGGACCTCGACGCGATCGCCCGGTTGCAACTTCACATCGAGAGAAGGATCACGCCGGAACTGGCGAACATCGTAGACTTTGACGTCGTTGCCACGGAGCAAGCGCACGCGTTTCTGGTCGGCAAAGTCGTTAAACCCGCCGGCCGCATTAATGGAAGCGAGCAAGGTGATGTCTTCCGTGAAAGGAATACGCGCGGGCGTGCGCACGGCTCCGCCAACATTCACAAAACGCGCCGTCGGTTGCATCAGGATGGTGATGTTCGGGTTCGTGTAGATCTTATTGGTGCGGTAGGTCTGCTCAATCGATCGGGCGAGCTGTGCCGGCGTCAATCCTTCGGCCTTGAGCTTGTTGATGTAGGGAAGATTAACCGAGCCATTGGTATCGACGGTGTAAGTATTGTTGACCTGGGTCTGCTCTTCATTCGGGACGCCGCCGATCTTGATTTCAATCGGATCGCCAATGCGCAGGGTGGCCTGACCGAAAGCGGCGGCCGAGAGCGCGAAGACGAAAAGGAGAGCCAGGAAGGCGCGACGCATTAGTATTGGTCCGGCTCGGAATGACCGTTGCGGGCTGGGTTGGCCGCGACCGCTTTATCGCGGGTGCCGCGGCGGCGGCCCGGTTTATCCTCGGTTTTGTAGTAACCGTAATAGTTTGTGTAGTAGTAGTAGTTCTGGTCGTGCTTCAGGTCGACATTGTTCAGGACGACGCCCAGCACCGTTCCGCCAACGCCCAGGATGGCCTGTTTCACCCGGGTCAGCATGGCGCGCGGGAAGCGGCGATGTTGCACGACAATGATCGTCTGATCGACTTCACTCGCGATGACGGAGGCGTCGCTCACCCCGAGCATGGGAGGGGAGTCGAAAAAGATAATGTCGTAGCGCAATTTCAACTCCGCGATCATGTCGGACATGCGCTGGGAGTTGAGGATGCCGACCGCGTCAGACGGCAGCACCCCGCTGGGCAAGACGGAAAGGTTTTCGACGTTAGTCGGGACAATGACCTCATCCAGCTGCATGTCAGTGGTAAGGTAATTCGTGAGCCCATTGTTGTTATTAAGATCGAAGAGCTCGTGCTGAACCGGGCGGCGCAAATCGGCGTCCACGATGAGGGTCGAATACCCGCCCTGGGCGCAGATAAAGGCAAGATTCGCCATGGTGGTCGACTTCCCTTCGCCAGGACCGCCGCTGACCAGCGAGATCGTGTTAGCCTGGGGGTTCTTGCGATTGAATTCGATGTTCGTGCGAAGAATGCGGTAGGCCTCCGCGTCCGGGGAGTCGCCCGGCTCCTTATGCAACACGCGCACACCCTGCGGAATAATGGCAAGAACGGGCACACCGAGAAGACTCTCGACGTCTTCCATTGTTTTTACGCTCGTATCAAGATACTCGATGAAAAAAGCGAGGCCAATTCCAAGAACAAGGCCGACGAGGGCTCCCAACGCAAGGTTCAATGCGACGCGCGGCCGGGCTGGAGTAGCCGGAGGCTCGGCGACCTGTTTGACGCTGACCGCCACACGAGGCATGGCCAATTCCATGGTCTGCGATTGCGCCCGCTGCCGGACGCCATCAAAAAGGACTTTTTCCTTGATGTATGAATTCTTGGCGCGTGTATAGGTCGCGCTCGTGTTCTTGCTGGCGAGCTGTTTCGCGTTAATTTCGCTGAGACGTTGCTTGAGTTGGTCCCGTGTCGCCTGCGCGCTCTTCAGATTCTGCTCGAGGGCGCTGCGAATGCTGCTGACCTGGTCCTCAAGCTGTTTCGCATAGACCGCGATGGTGGCGCGCAAAGCTTTCACCTTCGGATGATTTTCACCCAGACCGGAGTTGAGCTGGAGGGCCACCTGTGCGGCAGCCTCCTGGTAGTTAGGCAAAGTTTTTTGAATGGCGGGATCCTGAATTTCGAGCGTCGATAACATGCGCAGCAGATCTTCACCCTTCACTTTTTCGATCTGCTCCAGCTTCGAGGAGAGAGTGGCGACTTTCGTTTCGGCGTCGTTTACCTCCGTCTCCTGTCTGACGACGACGGCGTTGACCGGAGCCTGCGCGTCCTCTGTCCCCTCGGGATTCAAATCGACAATGTGTTCTTCGTCGCGAATGCGCGCTACTTCCGCAGCCGATTCATCAACTTTTTTCTGCTGCTTCACGACCTCTTCGTTCATGGTCGCGACCGCACGATTCATGATCTCCTTCTCTTCCTCGACGCGTTTATCCTGGTAAACGGCGACGATCTTGTTCGCGATGTCAGCGGCGAGCTGTGGATTGGTATTGAAGACGCTGATTTGCAAAAGATCCGTGTTCCGGATCTCATCGACCTGCAATTTATTGCGCAACATTGCGTAGGCCTGTTCGCGGGGAAGTTTTACGCCGTGCCCGAATTTTTCCTGCAACTTCAAGTCTTCAATCACCGGATAAAGAATGCCGGTGCGCTGGATGACCTGGTAGACGGTCGGAGCCAATTGTGGATCGTGGATCGGTATATTCGAGTCCCCGGTGTTCGTAAAAATGCGGGGATTTTCAGCGGTGGACCGAACTTCGATGAAGACCGACGACTGGTATTCGCGATCCTGGAAAAAGGTGACGACGGCCGCGGTGAGCAGAACGAGCAGAAAAGCCAGAAGGATCAGGACCCAGTGGACGCGGATTACACGCCAATAGTCGAGAAAATGAAGCTTAACTTCGTCAGTCTGTGCCATGTGCCTTTAACCCTCTAGCAAGAGCCGCACAACCTAGCGAAAATTCGCTCCGAGTAAACCCGAGTTAGCGCCTTAGAAGGTCAGATTGACCCCGGCCCAATACCGATTCCGGGTGTATTCCCGTGCCGATACATCGGAAATGATATCGGTGTAGTTATAGCCGGCCTCGACCCCAAGGTAGCGGGTAATGGCGTAGCGCAAACTGATGGCCAGATCGATCGATTCTTCCGTGAAGGCCGTGCTGACAAACCCCGGCTGATTGATCGACTGGTAGTCGTCGTGCTCGTAATAGGCGCCAAGTGTTCCAGTGATCTTGGGGGTGAAATCATGCTTGGCTGCAACGCCGGTCCGAAACGTCTCGCGGCTCTGATTGAGGAGGGTGTCGGGCTCCTCGATCGCATAGCGGTTGATCCACGAGATGGTGGTCTGTTTGCCCACATTGTAATTCAAAGTGCCCTCGAAATAAGGGGATGTTTGATTGCCGCCTCCGTCATAATTGCGGAACTCCGCGCCGCCGCGGATCGAAACATTAAATCTGGGATCAAAAGAGTGGTCGAATCCCGCCAGCACAAAGTGCGTGGTCGAGTCGCGCGGGATTTGATCGTAGGTCACGATTTGGAACCGATATTCCACCACGGCGGTTGTGTTCGGCGTGAGCAGAAACCGAAACTCATTGCCGAAGGTATTTTCCCAATGGTCCTGGAAAAATCCGACGCCGCTATCGTCGTAATGCAACACGGCCAGCGTATAACTCGTCGCGGTAGCGAAGCGAGGCGCCCATAGATAATTGACGGTAAACTTGTCCTGGGTGAAAAAGTAATTTCCGTTCCGGCGGTTTGAGCCCTGGGCGATCGTGAAATCCGGTTCGGTCTGGTAGGTCAAATAATCGAGCATGGTCAGGGTCAGGCGCGGCGACACTTTGTGGGAGGCCGATAGCCTCAGGTACGTGTTGATATCGTAGTTGTTTTCGCTTACGCCGGGCGCGCTGATCTTGTCCCAGTAGTAAGTGAACGCCGCACCGGTCTCCAGGCTGAGTTGGGTACGCTGATCGCCAAAATTATAGATCAGCGTCACGCCGGCGTTGGTGAAAGGCGAGCCTTGTTTGAACTGATTCGACGTCGAGACGTTGTCGTCGTAACCCCCGCGAACATTGAACGAAACCTTGAAGGGCAGCGGAGAGAAAATCCCCGTCCCGAGATCGTTCGTCGAAGCACTGCCTTTGCTTTCGGTCGTGAGCTCGGAAGAGGTCGCGGAGACAGCTTCCTGGGCACGACCCGGCCGGGCTTCCGCCAAGAGGAAGATCGCCACCAGAGTCAAGAACGCGCCCCTGCGAACCGTGAAATTAGTCATGTATGAATAGTCGCCCAACCGCGTTTCGCCCTGCGGCGCTGGCTAACGAGACTAGAAGAGAGGGGGTAATCGAGCAACGCTTTTTTTTGCGATCCTCGTAATAGCCACGTTTTCTGGGTTTTCGACTCGGGCGCTAGCCGGGCGGCTCCACTGGCGCCGGTTCAGTTTTGATCGCATTTCCCTGGCCCCGCCATTGCTCGAGATGGGCCTGGTAATATTGCCTGATGGGCTCGGACTTTGGGTCGAGACGGCGGGTTTCATCGAACATCCATTCGGCTTCCGCAAAACGTTCCAGAGAATCGTAGGTAAGAGCGAGTTCCAGCGGGTAAGTCTCGTCGAGCGGCGCCAGTCGGCGCGCCGCGTCGTAAGCGGGCAAGGCGGCAAGGTAAAAGGAAGCGCGCGCACGTTCGTCCCGCTGACGTTCGCCCGCGAGGAAACGGGACCGGCCGAGGTAGTAATAGAGCTGCGGATTTTGCTTTTCGACCTCGAGACCTCTCCGTGCGAAGGAGAGGGCGGCGAACGGCCGGTGATCGCGCAATGCGGTGCGCGCTTGCTCCGCAAAAAATTCGCCAGGCAAAAGATGGCAGGCCTGCAGGCCGAGGGTGAGGGCCAGCACCAGGAGTAGTGCATACCACGGCAGCATCCGCCATGAATTGCGCGCTGCCGGAGCGGCGTTTTGCTCAACACCGTTGTTGGCCAGAATTCCAAAAACGAAGGCCAGGACGAGGACGTTCGCTGGGATGTGAAGATTGAAATCGAAAACAGAGTGAACAGCATAAGCAGCCACGGCCCCGAGCGCACCGAGGTTCAAGGCCATCGAATGACTCAGCAGACGGTGGGAAACAAGGATGCGTTTCGGTCCCAGGCGACGCGCGGTAATCAAGCCCCGGCGCAAATGGATGATGAAGAACAGGAGAAAAGCGGCAAACCCCAAGGCGCCGTACTCCGCCAGCAGTTGCAGATAATCGTTGTGAACGTAGACCGGGTCCATCTGGACTGCGTCCATCCGGAATCGCCGGCCATAAAAGAGATAGGTGCGGCTGCCGGTGCCGATGAGGGGATTGAGCTTGCACTGCTGCCCGGCGGCTCGCCAAAAATCCAGGCGGATATTTTTATTGTCGATCACGCTTTTCGTTCGGTTGCTCAGATAATCGCTGCGTTGGATGACGAAAAAAATGGCGAGGGCCGCCAGGACCGCCATGACAAGGGCACCGGCCCCAATGCGCATCTGCAAGGTGGAACCGGCGGCGCGCGCGATGCGTATGCTCAGAGCCAGAAAAACGAAGAGGCTCATGAGCACGCTGAGATATCCGCCGCGGCTGGCCGTCAGAACGACGCCCACGTAACACATCATGGTGACATACCCGATGAGAAGCTTGGACCAGACCGGCCAGCGGCTCCAAAAGGTGATGCTCAAGCCGAAGATGCCAAGGACCTCGAGGAGGCCCGCGAGATGGTCGGGGCAAATATAAAAACCGCTGGCGCGCCGTCCGTAATCGAATCGCTGCAGGAACGTCAGTGGCATCCAGTTGTCAGCATTATGAAACTGAATGGCGCCCACGATGACGTGCCCCAGTCCGCCCGCGAGCAGACAGAGGAGAATGAAGAGGCGAGTCTTCGAATCAGTCAGGACGCACGCCGTCAGCAAATACACGACCAACCCCGCGACGACCGAATAAATATCGTACCTGGCCAGATAATCGACCGGTGAGGTGGCGGCACGGATGAGGATATAGCCAAAAAAAATAACCGCACTTACCAGGCAAATTTGATCCGGCCACGGCCTGGTTCGGCGGAAGCCGAGAAGACTCAGAACTGCCGCGACGGCCAGCACGCCGTAGGCGGGAAAGGCAAAGAGCAAGCGGGTGCCACCGATCAGGGCCTGAATCAAGAGGAGGGCTGCCACCACGAGGAACGTCACGCCCGCGATGAGCATTCGGTTCCAGCCCGGGCCCCGCTCCTCCAGGGAAGCGACGAGGGGCCGACCGGCTGGATTGCTCACGATTTTCACCATGCCAGGATTGTTCGAAGATTACGAGACGACGTCATTCCTCGAAAACGGAAATGCCGTTGCGATGAAAGGCAACGGCATCCGCAAATGCAAATTGCCTAACGATTTGCGTTAGGCGTCGCTTCGCACGCGCCCGCCGTGTCGCCAGGATGGCTCCTGAGGTAACCGTTCAGGTCGGAGCAGGCCACTTGGATGGACTGGTTGGCGTGGCAAACAGAGCAGGTATCGGCGACTACGGCCGCCCCGCCACCTACCGATCCTGGATCGCCATTGATATTACTGACGTTTGTGAAATTGACGTTGGGGCCTTCCTCCGGGCTCTCCAAGCAAGCCGGGGTCAGTTGGATAAAAAGTTCTGTCAATGAGTCCGCCTGATCAGCATTGACAGCAATCGCCTGTTGAAGAGTCGAGCGCGCCAGATTGCAGTCGAGATCTGTCTTGTCCTCCTTCAAGCAACTCACCGCGGTCTTGAGGATGTCGGCCGTCAACTCCCTGCGCGCGCCGGCTGCCGTTCGCACAATCTCCGGGGCCGCTTTTTGATTTTTGCTCACCGCTTTGCAAATGGCAGAGAGGACATCGGCCTTGGGAGCGTTTGCCAGGCTGAGGGCGTGCGGCAGATTGCCCCGGATCATTTCGGCTGGCGTAATGGCGGCCGCGCCAGCCATGGGTTGGGAGGCAATCCAGAAAGTGACGGCGAGGGTGGCACTAATTGCCAAAAGGACGGGGGTTTTCCAAACCGGTGCGACCAGAGTCTGGCGGGTGAGATTTGCGCGCTGTTCTTTCATAAAGCCCCTCTGGTGTGACCTTCCTTTGTAATATTTCCGAGGAAGATGGGTCAACAGAATTCTCCCTCGGAAGGGCCAGCGGGCGAAGGGAATCGAACCCTCGTGTGAAGCTTGGAAGGCTTCCGTTCTACCATTGAACTACGCCCGCGCTCGGCCGGAGAACTTTGCCATAGGGCGGGGCTCTGCCAAGGCGTTTTTGCGGAGCTGGTTTTGACATCCTCCGGGTGACCACCTCCTGCTTGCAATCATCCACGCCGGTTTTAGGTATCTCCTATATGAAGGGCCGAGGATTTAGTCAGTCGCTTGTTCTAGCTTCTGGCTCCTCAAGGCGATTTGAACTCCTCAGGCAAGCGGGCTTCGAGTTCGAAGTGGTTATGCCGGACGTGCGGGAAAGATCGGACGGTGCTCTGACATTGCGCGAGCTCGTCACCTGGAATGCTCTCCGCAAAGGGTTTGCGGTAGCTCGCATTTTCCCCCGCAAAGTAGTCCTGGCGGCCGATACCCTGGTCGCGTTGCACGGTGAAATCATCGGCAAACCGCGGGATCTGCCCGACGCCGTCCGCATCCTGCAACGACTCAGCGGCAACGAGCATGAAGTTTGTTCGTCCGCATTCCTGGGTCATCTTGCCTGGCAGCGCATCATTGTCCTGCAGGAGGTTTCACGGGTTCGCTTCAAACGCTTGAGCCGGGCGGCGATCGATCGCTACCTCGCGCGGGTCAACCCGCTCGACAAGGCCGGTGCCTACGCTGCGCAGGGGGAAGGCGGGGAGATCATTGAGCAGATCAATGGATCCTACAGCAACGTGGTTGGCCTCCCCATGGAACAGACCATCCCGGCGCTGGCGCGTCTCGGTATTGCAGCGAAATCCGCCTAACGAGTCTCAGCCAGCTCGGGTCGAGTGGCTGTTGGAACCGGCTGATCGCGCTTCAGCACGCGGTAGAGGAACCAGACAATGAAACAGTTGGCGAGCAGAATGACAAAAGCGGCCACGCTGGGGCGATGCCAGATGTGGCGTACTTCGAGCGGGATGAGGGCGGCGGTCGCGAAAATCATGAGCAACTCGGCCCAGCGCTTTTGTAAGTAAACGCCGATACCTTCGGTGAAAAGAATGGCGCAGTAAAAAAGAGCGAGGAAGGCCGTGGCGCGCAATTGCCCTCCGGCCAGCACATCCTGCAGCTTGTTCAGGAGAAACGTGACGCCCTTGCTATGACCGAGCAGGATTTCCGCATCCGCCCAATCGGAGATACCATCCAACCAGCTGGCATGCCCGTTGACGAAAAGAAGCGAACACCCGAGGAGCAGAAGGAGAAGTCCCTTTGCGATCTTGAAAAGGGCGATAAGCTTAAGATAACGGACGCGCTGCCGCGGTTGAAAAATGGCGGGCGGGGGGTGTTTGCTCATCTTGATTAGTTTCGACTACGCGGTGATGATCGGTTGTTCCCGGCAGCAAATTTCGAGTTTGTTTCCATCCAGGTCTTCGAAAAACAGCGCGTAATAGCCCGGGCTATAGCCAGGGCAAACCTCGGGGCCCTCCAGGTTTTTGCCCCCGGCTTTGCGCACGACCTCGGCAAATCTGTCTACCTCATTTCGCGTATCTGCCCAGAATGCAATTCGTGTGCCGTTGGGCTGGTGCTGAGGATCTTCGGTAAAACCGAAAAACGCTGACGGCCTGTCGCCCCCGGCCGAATAGAACGTTGCCCAATCATCATCTGACCGGTCACAGGCGAAGCCGAGTTCGGGCAAAATCTTTCCGTAGAACTCCCTCGCGTTCGCGAGGTTTTTGACTCGCAAATCAATATGATCAAAGTGCCGCGTTTTCATGCTTCGTTTTCGCTCCCCGGTTCTCCCGACGAATCATCAGCTTCAATCCCGACCACGTCTCGTCGACTGCGCACACCTTCGTATCCACGAATCCAAGTGGCAAGGCCGCGGCGCGAATGACATCCTCCGTCACGTTGGTTTTGATCCGGGCCAATTTCTTCGGCCAGGAGACCCAGACTGTTCCCCCGTCTGCGAGGTTGGCTCGGGCTTTTTTTAGGAACGTTTCGAGTTCTTTGCGATCGCTGGTGAAGAAGTGCACAAAATCGCAGGGACGGATCATTTCTTTCTCGAACCTGGTTCCCATCGGGAGTTTGCCGATCAGGCGCGCGTACTGGGGCGGTGGATTGATGAGGACGGCGTGGCTCCCGGGCTTAATTCCCAGTTTCTGAATCAATGGCTTGCCTGAGTATCCGGCCATGGCGAGTGGAGTTGTCACAGAGAAACACAAGTGGGTTTCTGAATCAATCTGCTCTGATCGCTCCGAATAAGCTTTCTTCCGCGGCTGGCCGGGTCGCACCCGCGCATGCAAGTCTTGTCATTTCGAGCTTGTCCAGAAACCTCTCATTCCCTGGTTTGGCGTGAGGGTTCGAACGGCGGAGGGTAGGAGAGACCAGGTTCTTCGGCTCCGCTGCGCTTCGCTCAGAATGAGACGAAGGCTCCATGCGCCGGTGCCGATCCTTTCAATGTCTTGCGCGCGCTGACGAAATTCTGTTCCTTAAGGAAGCCGCCACTCATGCCATCGAAAATTAATTATCGGATCTATGCCGTGGTCTCGTTGACACTGCCGATGCTCGTGTGCGCGTGCCAGCGTCATAGCGATTCTGTTTCCGGCACGATCGAAGTTGATGAAGTGCATGTGGGCCCGCGAGCGGCCGGTCGTGTGGAAAAAATCTTTGCGCAGGAAGGGGACCGCCTCAAGCTGGGTCAACCGATCGTGCAGCTGGAGGCTTCGGAGTTACTGGCCCGGCGCGACCTCGCCGCCGCGCAAATCGACACGGCCATTCACGATGCTGAATCGCAATCGGCCCAGCTCGAGTTCATGCGCGACGATGCCCAGCGGCAGCAGGACCTGCTCAGGCGCAAGGTGATCTCTCCGACCGATGCGCAAAGGGCCGACAGTTCAGCCCGGTCACAGGATAAGATTGTCGATGCGTCCAAGACGAGGGTTGTCCAGGCCCGCGCCCAGTTGGCCGATATCGATGCGCAACTCGCCGAGATGCAGGTCAAGTCGCCGGCCGACGCGGTTCTGGAAGTGTTGAGCGTAAAAGTCGGCGATGTTCTTCCCGCGAATCGCGAAGTGGCGACGCTTCTCATGCCCGAACATCTTTGGGTCCGGGTGTATGTGCCCGAGCCATGGCTGGGATTGATTAAGGTTGGTGACCAGGTCCGGGTCCGGGTGGATTCTTTTCCCAACCAGGATTTTCCCGGCACGGTCGAACAGATTAATCGGCAGGCTGAATTTACGCCGCGCAATGTGCAGACGGTGGAAGACCGAATTCGCCAGGTTTTTGGAGTCAAGATCCGGCTGCCGAGCAAGGAAGAGCGCCTGCGCGCCGGCATGGCCGCAGACGTCTCTTTTCCGAACGTGCATAAATGAGCAGCGAGTTAATGATTGAATGTGAAGGCCTAACGAAACGGTTTGGCACTTTTACGGCGGTGGATCACGTTTCCTTCTCGGTGGGGAAAGGGTCGATCTTCGGCTTCCTTGGCCCGAATGGCTCCGGCAAATCGACCGTTATCCGGATGTTGTGCGGCATCCTGGAGCCGACCGAGGGAAATGCGCGCATCGGCGGTCGCGACGTGGTGCGCGATACGGAATCGATCAAGGATATGATCGGTTACATGTCTCAGAAGTTTTCGCTCTATGACGAGCTGACGGTGGACGAGAACCTGACCTTCTCAGGGAAGCTTTATGGTCTGACCGGTCGCCAACTGGCTGCACGCCGTGAGGAACTGATCGCAATTACGCATCTGCAGCCTTACATGAACCGACGCGCCGCCCTGCTCTCCGGCGGCTGGAGGCAACGTCTCGCCATGGCTTGTTCTCTCATGCATAAACCCTCCGTCCTCTTTTTGGACGAGCCCACCGCAGGAATCGACCCGGTGGCGCGGCGCGAATTGTGGGATCTGTTATTCGAGTTCGCCGGTCAGGGCATGACGCTCTTCGTCACGACGCATTACATGGATGAAGCGGAACGCTGCTCACATGTCGGCTACATTTATATGTCGAAGTTGATCGTGTGCGGTGAGCCCGACGATCTGAAGCAGATGCCGGATGTGAACCCACCAGGAACGCGTCGCCTCGATGTCACATGCGATCACGTCACGACCGCGCTCGGGGCCATGCATCAAACGCCGGGTGTGCGCAGCGCCACCGTTTTTGGACAATCGATGCATCTGCTCGTCGATGAAAGCCTGGCTTCGGCCGAGATCGAAGCGCGACTCCATCGGGTTGGGATTACGCACGCAGACATTCATCCCATCGGACCATCGCTCGAGGATGTGTTCGTGACCTTGAGCGCGAAGTACGCCGGAAACCAGCAGAAAGCCGCCTGATGAAGAGGACACTGCAAAGAAAAAGGTCGAGATGAAGCGCAAACCCTTTCGCGGCCTCGGCGCCATCCTTTTCAAGGAATTCATCATCGTCTGGCGGGATCCGATGACGTTGTTCTTCATGTTCTTCCCGCCGCTCATCGAGATGATTGCTTTCGGCTACGCGCTCGATAACGACGTGAAACACATGCCGCTAGTCATTCTGAACGAAGATCGCACCGTCGAGAGCAGGCAATTGAT
>Ga0193751_1002229_pt1 | contig 11848 bp, 8 predicted proteins | sample L1c2metaG_FD_143050 | JGI IMG/M metagenome (GOLD analysis project Ga0193751, IMG submission 143050) | Soil microbial communities from a riparian zone of the East river system, Colorado, United States - L1c2 | ecosystem: Environmental > Terrestrial > Soil > Riparian zone | place: USA: East River... | reverse complement strand
ATGCGCCCCGATCGCAGTGATTATCTCGTAGAGGACGCCGGCTTCGTAACTGCCGAGGGAAACAGCACCGGCTATCGTAATGGCTAATCTCTTTGGCATTTAGGCTAGCGACCCCGCTACGGCCTAATGCCATAGATTTCTTCCCCTAACTGTCACTTACACAGTTTCAGAAAACAGATTGCAACACTTTTCCGGTAACATTTTCCGGGCGGGCGAGAATATCTTAAAATCCATAGAACTTAGACGGGGGCTTGCGCCAGTTCGAGTCCCGCCATCGGCACCTCTCAAAAGACGTTCTTGGCTTACCGCACGAAAATGCACAATTCGTTGCAAAAACTGGCCAGGCCCGGATAAGCCTCGACACGAAAGTTGACTGTCATTCATACAGCGTATCGAATTGCTGCTTGACGATTTTGGCCAGGAGAGACAGATGAGCGCCGCCTAACCAAGCGATGAGGCGATCCTTCGTTTCCTGTCTCGCAACTGCGCTGCTGCTCAGTGCCGCGCATTGGCTTCCTGCGTCGATCCAGGACGCTCAGGAAAGTCCGACGCCTGTCGCCACTCCCGCAGTGTCGCAGCCGAAATCGAAATCATCACAAAAGGAACAGAAGCACTTGTCCGGGTCGATCACGAACCACTGCGCGTCATCGAATGCGCCCGGCACACCGCTTAATCGCTACCAAAAAACGGTTCACGATGCAGTCGGGTCGCGTTGGTATAATTACGTCACCCAAAAACCCGATTTGATCAGCATCGGCACGGCTCGCGTGTCCTTTTGGATCGACCGGGATGGTCGAGTACAGAATCTCAAAATCATCCGAAATACTTCGAACGAATATTTCGCGAAGATTTGTACCCAATCGATCCTCGAAGTTAAGTTGCCGCCAATTCCTAAAGAAGTAGCGGACAGCTTGCCGCCAAAGGGGCTGAATGAAGACATATCGTTTACGATATTCCCTGACGACCCACGCAAAGCCGTGACCACTCCCTCACCAGGGCAATGAAATGGCAAGCCGACATTGAGAAATTCACGTTCAATGTCTGCGGACTTGCCGCCTTTGCGGTCGTCGTGAAGTTCTTTTTCTGGAGCTAAGAGCGAATGATCATCATCGAATGGGTTCGAGTCCCGCCCTCGGCATTCCATACAATGCACACTATCCGAAACGCTTCTTCGATCACGCGGACCAGCGCGCTTTTTGTAGTGGCCATTTGCCTGGGAGCTTTTTTTTCCCATCAGGTGTCGGGTGCGGACACGGTTTTTGAAACCCAACCATCGAGAACTCATCTTCTTGAACTTTTTACATCGGAAGGATGCAGTAGCTGCCCTCCGGCGGAAGCGTGGCTGAGCAAGCTGAAGGAGAACCCTCGCCTCTGGAAGGACTTTGTCCCGGTCGCGTTTCACGTCGATTACTGGGATCATCTCGGATGGCGCGATCCTTTCGCGAACAAGGCCTGGACGGCCCGGCAGTATGCGTACTCGGCGCTTTGGCAAAGTTCCAGTGTCTACACGCCGGGGTTTGTGCTCGATGGTCGGGAGTGGCACAACAATGCAGTCCCTTCAGCCGGGACGGATGCGCCGGGAATTCTAAAGGTCACCTTGACAAATTCCGATGGCATCACGGTGAATTTTCGGCCGGCTGAAGCGAATCAAACCTCTCTTGACGTTCACGTGGCAAGGCTTGGTTTCGGACTCAGTACGAAAGTAACAGCAGGCGAAAACAGCGGACGTAATCTGTCGCAGGATTTTGTGGTGCTTTCGCTTCTCGATCAACACCTCCAATCGGGTTCGGCGAAACTTCCCTTCGATGCAGCTACCGTCACGCCGAGTCCAGATACGCGAGTTGCAATTGCTGTTTGGATTACCAAAAGCGGTCAGCCAGAACCGTTGCAGGCAGTCGGAGGCTGGCTGCCGTAACGTGAATTGAGCTCGCTTTCTCCTGTAGTGGCGGCCGTGTCGGCTGCTTCTTTTGCCGTTATGAAAACACATGGCTGAAGATCCACTCTTACGTGATTAGGTTGAAAGAGCAGCCGACACCCATTCGGCTTCGCTCAGGGCAAGCTTGCCGCCACTACAGTTCAGGCCGGTGTCTGCGACCGCGCTTGTCGGGTCGATTGTCCACTGATAAAGAATAGAGATGGGTCGCCAATGGTTGCATGCGAAGCGCGAAGTCGCGGGACTCAAGAAAGGCCAGCTTGTAGGCAAGCTCGTGAAAGAGATCATGGTCGCGGCGAAAATGGGGGGCCCCGACCCGGTCGGGAATGCACGGCTCTCCGCGGCGCTCGATAAAGCGCGCCGGGCGAGTGTGACCCGGGACGTGATCGAGCGCGCGATCAAGAAAGGAGCCGGCGTAGGTGATGAGAAGCTTGTCCTGGAGCATGTGGTTTTTGAGGGCTATGCGCCGCACAAAGTGCCGTTGATCCTTGAGATCCTGACGGATAACACCAACCGCACGACGCCCGAGATTCGCGTTTTGTTTCGGAAGGGAGGGCAACTGGGCGCGCCCGGCAGCAATAAATTTCTTTTTGATCATGTTGGCCTGGTGGAAGCATTTCATGCTGATGTCGTGGCGGATATCGAGGCGGCTGCGATCGAGGCGAACGCCCAGAACGTTGAGCCGCTCGCGCATAGCCAGAATGAGGATATCCCGGAGGGAGCAACGGGCGCTCGCTTCATCACCGAGCGCACCGATCTGCATGCCGTCTCACAATGGCTGAAGCAGAATGGCTGGACCGTGGTCACGAGTGAACTGGGACATCTTCCCAAGAATTTTCCCAGCCTAACGGACGAGGAACGGGTCGAAGTCGGCGAGTTTCTTCAAACCCTCGAAGATCATGATGATGTTCATAGGATTTGGGCGGCGGTGAGATAAAAATCCGGGGAGCACAGGCGGCTCGCCTGTGGATGCCGGCGGCTCGCCGGCATGAACTTTACAAGATTGTTTCGGCGAGTCGCCGAAACCAACAGGCGGGCCGCCTGTGCTCCCCGGAATCGCATGCGTCGCGAACCGCAAGATTGGGCTTCACTTTTGGCGCCGAATTGGTAGTCTGCGATCGTTCGAAACCGGCGTCCGTCAAGGTACTTGCGCCATCTCTCTTGTGGGCAGCAGATCAACCTCCATCCGCAAAGCCGCCTTCGCACTGATCATGGTCGCTGCGGTGCTCGCGCCCGCGTCCCGGGTCGCCGCCCAGAATCACAATGTCCACACCTCATGGCTGTGGCATCTGCATCAGCCCATTTACTGGCCGGACAAGCGTGCGGGGAGCGATCATTATGAAAACGCCTGGGATACGATCCAGGCGCAAAATGCCAGCCGCCCCGAGCCTAACGAGGCCCTAACACCGGTGTTTTCCCTGGCAGATCGCGTGCACGCTTATCAGGAGGGGCCGCACAACACGTTGAGCGCGATCGGGAGTTTCACGAACTCAGGCGCGCAAGTCAATATGTCGGGCGCTCTCATGGAAAATGTGCAGAGCCTGGCCGCGGCCGGTCAATTCAACTATTCGAGCACTTGGTATGGATCCAACGCGCAGGCGCGAACGTGGACAACGACCGGCGGCAAGCCGCGCATGGATCTGGTGAACTTTACTTATCATCACGCCATGGCGCCGCTGGTGAGCGATGCCACCCTGCTCATGGAATTGCAGATTCATCAGCGCCAAATGCAGATCTTCTGGGGAACGACCCCGGCCCTCTCGCGTGGTTATTTCCCAACCGAGAACTGCTTCTCCGAACGGATGATTCCGATCCTGAAACAACTTGGAATCGCGTGGGCAGTGGTGGCGAATAATCATCTGGCTCGAAGTTGCCCGGATATGCCGCTCATGCTCGGCTCAGGCGGCGAAAACTGCGATCTTCCGAACAAGGCCGATCAACTCAATCCGGCGCAGGGAGCGGGAAACTACCAGCGCCTAACGATTGATCGTGGGTGCGCCCCCACGGCGGCGATGCCCTTTAGCTACCAGGTGCACACGGCGCGCTACGTGGATCCCGCCACCGGAACGGCTTCGACCCTGACGATTGTTCCAGCGGATCAGGCCATGGGTTGGAAGGATAGTTACAGCGGATGGGACGTCGGGTTGATTGGCCCGATTGCAGCACGGAACAATTCGAGCAAGCCTGCGCTCGTCCTGCTGGCGCACGATGGGGACAACGCCTGGAGCGGAGGGAACTCCTATTATAATGAGTGGGTCCCGCAATTTACCTCTGCGGTCAGCGGAAACGGCTACGAGCCGACCACGGTCGAGCAATTCCTGCAGGACTGGCCGGCGGATGTGAATGACGTCGTCCATGTGGAAGACGGAGGATGGGTCTTCGCTGACAGTGATTTTGGATCGCCCAGTTACATCAATTGGAATTGGCCTCCCAGCTACTCTTCCAATGGGAAGAACGTGGTCGATCCGAGTGTGGGAACGAGCACGAAAGGGGATTACTGGCGGACAACGATAGCCACCGAAAACCGGGTGCGCACCGCGCAACAGATCACGGGCCTTACTCCGCGCACGGACCAGGTGCGCGATCCCGGAAGTTTTTCCACGACGCCTAACAACGTCGAGCTTGCCTGGCATTATTACCTGGGCGGACTCGACAGCGGTTTCCTTTATTATGGCGTGGCGGATCAAATCAAACGCAGCGGCGTGGCGCAGAACAACGTCGTTCGTGAAATCGACACGACGGTTAACAACGGCCTCGCTCAGGACACGACTTCGCCGACGGTTTTTCTGCCGCAACGGCATCCGTGGAATCCGGGCGGCCAAAACTATGGTGTCCAATATGGCTATCAATCCTACACGCCCCCGAACACGGATTTTTGGATCTGGACTTATGCCTACGACGCTTCCGGATTGGGAACCGTGACCCTGAAGTATCGATCGAACGGGAACGGCGGCATTCCGAACAGGGATGAATTCAAGACGTATGCCGGCGGAGCCGACACGGCCGCATGGCAGTCGGTTTCAATGACGCGTCGTGTTGTTCCTAACCAACTCACGCCGACGCCGCAATATTATGCGGATTATTATTATGCAAAGATGACCGGATTATCGGACAGCTACGTCGATTATTATGTCACCGCGACCGATCAAAAAGGGAACGTTTCTAATTCGCCGATTCAACACGTCTACGTAGCGATCAATCCCAACGGCACGCCAACGCCGACGCCCACTCCGACAGTGACGCCAACCCCCACGCCCGCGGCCACTCCGATTCCCTTTACACTCGATGGTCAGGCGGACGCCGCTGGTTATCTCGAGTACAGCAACGGCATGACCATCTACGCCGCCGCGCGCGGCGGTATTTTGTATTTGGCGACATGGTCACCGGGAAATAGTGGCGGCGCGAACGACCACTTCATCTTTGTCACGGATCAGGTTCTGCCGACGGCTTCGGCCGCGGCGCCCTGGGCTAAAGCTGGGTTGGTGGCGACGGCGGCTAACAAGCCATTTATTGGGGGCGAAAGTCTGAGCACCTATTGCGGATGGTTCAACGCTCCGGCGACCTCCAAGGTGGTAAAGTCCGCGGCCAGCAGCGGCCAGCTTGAAGGAACCATCGATCTGGCGGCGGCTTTCGGCTCCGTACCCGAGACTATTTACGTGGCGGCGGCGGCTTACGCCACAGCAGACGGAGGCGCGTTGGCGGCGCAGGCTCCGGTTGGGAACGGCAATGGGAATATCGATCCGGCGGAGTTTATGTCGCTGCCGCTGGTTGCAATTAAAGATGAAAACGCAGATGGCAAATACGATCGACTCGATCCGGCAATTGATTTTGTGTTCGCGCAGATCGCGCGCAGCGGCGGGACGACGGCCGTGACGTGGAATTCGGTTCCGGGGAAGACGTATCAGGTGGAAAGTGCGACGCAGCCCGGCGGCGCGTGGAATCCATTCGGAACGCAGATGACGGCGGGTCCGGGACAGATCACCCTTTCGACAAGCGACTCTTCGGCCGGCTCGAGCTGGTTTTATCGGGTGCGGTTAGTCAATCCGTAAGGTCTGCTGCTAATCTAACCTTGGAGGGACACGCGCTGTCGTGTCCCAAATATTTGGGCGCCGACGGCGCGGCGCCCTCCAGTTGCCTTGGCGGTTGCTTTCTGAGCTTGATCCAACGAGGAAGTTTCAGAGACTGCGAGACATGAGCGAAACGCCACGGCCTTTGTTTATTCCGGTCATCCTGGGCACGGTGCGACAGGGGCGAAGAAGTGAACATGCGGCGCAACTTGTGTTGGAGCAGACAGGAAAGCGCGCGGGAGTGGAAACGGAGTTGATTGACATTCGTTCGATCCCACTGCCGCTGGACGACGCCGGCGAGCAGATCAAAGACCGGGGTTTTTCCGCGCTGATACAGAAATCGGACGGACTGATCCTCGTGGTCCCGGAATATAATCATGGCTATCCGGGGCTTTTGAAGCACGTGCTCGATTCGAATCTTGAGGAATACATTCACAAGGCGGTCGGCATTTGCGGAGTTTCAGCCGGACCGTTCGGCGGCTCTCGCGTGATCGAGCAACTGTTGCCGGTCCTGCGCGAGCTTGGTTTGGTCACGACTTTCACGGACGTCAATTTTTCGACCATCGGAAAGGTCTTCGATGACCAGGGGAAACTTCTGGATGAAAAATACACTAGTCGGGTCGACAAATTTCTGGATGAGCTGATCTGGATGACACGCGTGCTTCGCCACGGACGCGAGAACATCGCTCCGGTCTAATGAAGGGCCGGGTGGGTTTGCCTTCACTGGCGGTTTCCACCGCTGCGCGGCGGGTCGATGTCGCGCTCCTGTCTTCGATGGCCGCGGCGATGGTCGTGCTCCTTTGCATGACCAATCGGGGATACGGATTCCATCGCGATGAACTCGCTACCCTGGACGACGCGCGGCATCTGGCCTGGGGTTATGTGGCCTATCCGCCGATCACTCCGTTCTTCGGCTGGTTGTCGCTGCACCTTTTCGGCGAATCACTTCCAGGTTTCCGATTTTTTGCAGCCTTGGCGGTCGCGGCCGGAACGATAATGACGGGTTCAATGGCGCGTCGACTTGGTGGTGGACGGGCGGCCCAGTTGCTGGCGTCCGGCGCGACGATTTACTTTGGACTGGCCGCAGGAAGCCTCATGCAATATGTCGCCTTTGACTATCTCTGCTGGATCCTGGTCTGTTACTTTTTTATCCTGCTTCTGCAATCGAACGATCCTCGATGGTGGATGGCAATTGGTGGTGCCATAGGGCTTGGCATGCTGACGAAGTACAGCATGCTATTCTGCGTAGCCGGGCTGGCCGCAGCCTTTATTGTCGCTCGCCGTTGGCGTGACCTAACGAGCCGATGGTTTTGGCTCGGGATTCTGTTTTCGCTCGTCATCTTCCTGCCGAACCTGATCTGGCAGATTCAAAATGGATTTATTTCGCTGGAATTTTTGCGTCATATTCACGAGCGGGATATCCGGATTGGACGCACCAGGGATTTCCTGCCCGACCAGCTCAAGATTACTCTTTTCGCCTTTCCTCTGGCCCTGGCCGGACTTTGCTTTTTCTTTTTCACGCGCGATGGACGCCGTTTTCGTGCGATCGGATTCATCTACCTCGTCCCGCTTGTTTTGTTCGTGATCGCGCGCGGCCGCGGCTACTATCTCGCTCCCGCCTACCCAATTCTTTATGCGGGAGGCAGCGTGCTCCTGGAGCGATGGCTGGCGAATTGGCGTGGGGCCGGAGCCATCGCCGGGTGGTCGCTCCTGTCGGTCGCCCTCTGCGCCAATATCGCCCTTGTTTTGGCGTGGGTGATGCCGCTCGCGCCCATCAATACCGCCTGGGGAAAGAAAGCTTTGCAAACGAATGAAGATCTGGCCGAAGAGATCGGGTGGCCCGAACTGGTCGAGACGGTGGCAGGCATTCGCGATTCGATCCCGGCGGACGAACGCTCTCGCCTCGGCATCCTGGTGGGGAACTACGGGGAAGGCGGGGCGATTAATCTTTACGGTCCGCGCTTCGATCTGCCCGCCGCGATCGGCGGCGTGAATTCTTTCTGGGCTCGCGGCTACGGCGATCCGCCGCCCGCCACCCTGATCGTGGTCGGACTCTCCCGGGAATTCCTTGAACGAAACTTTGAGTCCTGTCAGCTGGCGGGGCATGTTCACAACCGGGAGGGCGTGCTGAACGAAGAGACGAGCGAGCATCCGGACATTTTCGTCTGTCGCGGTCTTCGTCCATCGTGGCCTGAGTTTTGGAAGGCTTTCCGGCGTTATGGCTAACGAATCACAATCTTCTGCATTATCGTTGCGGGAGAGCGATCTGGAGGAATCGTTCGCACGCTCCAGCGGACCGGGCGGCCAGAACGTGAACAAGGTTTCGACCGCGGTCACATTACGGCATCGTCCCACCGGCGTCAGTGTGACCGTGCAGGATTCGCGGTCGCAGGCACAGAATCGTCGCCTGGCGCGGGAGCGCCTGCGCGATGCCATCGAAAAGGAACAAACCCAACGGCGGGCCTCGCAGATCGCGGAGCGTGAAAAGGCGCGGCGGCGTCGGTCGCCCCGGCCGCGCAAATTGAAGCGCAAGATTTTGGAGCAAAAACGCAAGCGCAGCGTCTTGAAAAAACAGCGCGGCCGCGTGGATGACTGAGCACGGAAAAATGGAAAAGATAAATATCGGGATTGTGGGAACGGGGTGGCCGGGTCAGATGCACGCGGGAGCGGCGAAAGCCATTTCAGGAGCAAATCTTTATGCCTGCGCAGATCTCGACGAAGAACGGCGCGCGGCCTTTGTGAGAGAATACGAGCCGGCGCGTGATTATGCGGATTATGAGAAGCTGCTGCAGGATAAAAACGTCGACGCGGTCATTATCTGTCTGCCGAATTTCCTCCACTTCCCGGCTTCGTTAGCCGCGATCGAGGCCGGCAAACACGTTTTGTGCGAAAAGCCGCCCACCCTCACCGCGGCCGAAATGAAAGTGCTGCGGCAGGAAGCGTCCAAACGGAGTCTGCTCTATTATTTTAGTCGCCAATTCCGTTTTACGCCGGGCATGCGCCTGGTTCGAAGCCTTGTGCATGAAGGCCGCCTTGGAAAAATCTATCATGCCAAGGCAACGTTTGTCCGGTCGCGGGGGATCCCGGTGGGGATCGGCGCGTGGTTTACGGAGAAAAAGCGTTCGGGCGGCGGCGCTCTGATCGACATCGGCATCCACGCGCTCGACGCTGTCTGGTATCTGATGGGGACACCGCGGCCAACTGCGGTCAGCGCCCAGGTCTTCCGAAATTTCGAACATCTGGTGAAGGTTCCGGTCTTCGACGTAGAGGATGCAGCTTTTGGTTTTATCCGATTCGATAACGGAGCGGTTGTGCAATTGGAAGCCTCGTGGGCGGGCAATCTGACGGATGACGTTCCGCCGCGCCAATATTTCGGAACTGAGTTGGTCAATTCGGTTCTCTACGGAACAAAAGCGACCATTCGCCTTAATCCTCTGGCCTTGTTCGAGGATCAAAAAGGCAAACTGGTGACAGTGCCTTTGCAGGCGGAGCCGGGTGAAGCGAGCGGGTTTGAGCTGCAACTGCGCAATTTTCTGGACGCGATGAGGGGTCAGGCGGATCCGGTCAATAGCGCTGACCAGGCGGTGTCGCTCATGGAGATGATCGACGGAATTTACGCTTCGAGCGAGCTTGGCCGGGAGGTGCCTATCTTTCCGGAGCAAAAGAAAGATGGCGCTTAATACATCTGGCCATGATACTTGCGCCGAATTGTTCTTAGAAAGAACCATCTTATCATGAAAAAACTGACCATCTTATCTTCACTGTTTTCGATCACTGCCGGCCTGTTTCTGGCATCCTGCGCGCATGACGAGCCAGTGACGACCAGCACGACCACCACCACCCATGAAGCGGTGCGTCCGGCGGCGACCACGAGCACGACCACGACTCGCGCGACGGGGTACTAAGGTCGACTGCAGCCTGTAAAAAGGGACACGCCCGGCGTGTCCCTTTTTCTTTAGGAGTGGCGAGCGGAGAGAATGGAAGGGGCCATTCACGCGAAGCGCGCGGGCGATTGGGGTCAATCGCCCCGACCTAAGGCTAGTAGGTCCAAGGTGCTGTAGCCAGGGCGCTCGTCGCCGTGCTCGCGGAACGCCTCAACAGAGTGAGGCGACTACAGCGTTTAGGTCTCAAAGGGCGCTCGGGCGAGGCGAAGAACCGCCGCCTTACGTCGCGGCTTCTTCGGAGATTTCCTCGGTGGCGACTTCGCTCTCCATGCTGACGACGGGGGCGATAGCCTGGAGTTTTTCCACGCCGCGCAAATCCATCAGTTTTACGCCCATGGTATTTCGGCCCACCGCGCGGATTTCTTTGACCCGCGTCCGGACCATCTGACCTTTGGTCGTGATAAGCATGAGCTCATCCTTTTCGGTGACGGTCAGAGCGCCGACCACCTGACCGGTCTTTTCGCCCGTCTTCATGGTGATGATTCCCTTGCCGCCGCGCGATTGCCGCCGGTAATCGTCGAACGGAGTTCGTTTGCCAATTCCGTTCTCGCCCGCCACGAGGAGCATGGCGTTGAGGTCAACGATAGCGAGCGCGACGACGTGGTCCTTTTTGTCCGGCCGAATCCCCCACACGCCAACGGTGTTTCTACCCTGATCGCGCAGCTGTTCTTCGTGGAAGCGGAGACTCATTCCATCGCTGGTAATGAGAACAATCTCGTTATCGCCATTGGTGAGCTTGGCATCGATCAGGCAATCGTCCTGCTCGATCTGGATGGCGATGATGCCGCCTTTCCGAACATTCGAGTAATCGGACAGATTCGATTTCTTGACGATGCCGGAGCGGGTGGCAAAGACGATGTGGAAATTTTCATCCCAAGTTTCATCGACAACATTGGCGCCGGTGCCCGATCGTTTGGCCTGCACCCGGATGGTGGCCGCGATTTTCTCATCGGCGCGGAGCTCGAGGATGTTGGCAATGGAACGGCCCTTGGTCGTGCGCCCCATTTCCGGAATCTCATAGACCTTCTCGACGTACGCTCGACCTGACTGGGTGAAGAACATCAGGTAATCGTGCGTGGTGGCGGTAAAGAGATGCTCGACAAAATCGCCTTCTTCGGCGTCGGTCGCGCCCTCGCGCGTGGCCATGCCAATCACGCCTTTGCCGCCGCGCCGTTGCGCGCGGAATGCGCTGACGGCGGTGCGTTTGATGAAGCCGCCGTGGGTGATGCTGATGATGCAACCCTCGTTGGCGATGAGATCTTCCATGTTGATCTCACCTTCGTCGGGCACGAGCTGCGTGAGACGCGGCGAGTCGAACTTGTCGCGAATATCGCGCAGCTCTTTCTTGATAATGGTGAAGACGCGCTGCTCTTTGGCCAGAATGTCGCGCAGATCCTTGATCGTTTCGACCAGCCCTTTGTATTCAGCGTCGATCTTGTCGCGCTCCATCCCGGTCAGCTGATAGAGACGGAGATCGAGAATTTGATTGGCCTGGTGCTCGCTGAAAGCGTAACGCCCGTCAGTAATTCGCGCTTCGTTACGGATCAGGATGCCGATTTTCTCAACCTGTTTCCTCGTGAACTCGAAAGCGAGCAGTTTGACCCGCGCTTCTTCGCGATTGGCCGATCCGCGGATGATGCGGATAAATTCGTCGAGATTGGCGAGCGCGATCAGGTACCCTTCGAGGGTCTCGGCGCGTTCTTCCGCCTTGCGCAATTCGAACCTGGTCCGGCGCAGGATGACTTCGCGGCGGTGATCGATGTAGGCCTGATTAGCCAGCTTGAGCGGGAGCAGCTTGGGCCGTCCGTGATCGATAGCCAGCATGTTGACCGCGAATGAACTTTCCATCGCGGTATGCTTGTAAAGATTGTTGATGACGATCTTCGGATTGCCGTCCCGTTTCA
>Ga0193751_1002227_pt1 | contig 11857 bp, 11 predicted proteins | sample L1c2metaG_FD_143050 | JGI IMG/M metagenome (GOLD analysis project Ga0193751, IMG submission 143050) | Soil microbial communities from a riparian zone of the East river system, Colorado, United States - L1c2 | ecosystem: Environmental > Terrestrial > Soil > Riparian zone | place: USA: East River... | reverse complement strand
TGAGCCTGTCTTCGGTGTCGCCGATCTTGGCGCCGTCTTCGGTCGTCACCGAGCCCGTATCGACGTCGATGCGGGCGATCTTCCCGTTCACCACCATCACGCTCACGCCGTCGGGAATTCCCGCGCCTACGGCCGGAAATACGAAGTCGCATTCCTTTTTCATCGTAGGGTTCTCGTTCAAGAGACCCATGTTTACGGCATCGCTCAGGTCCATCCCAACCTGGATTTGGCCGAGCCCGTCCTCGTTGAGCGCCAGATCACTGACGCTATCTCGCGCGGGGCCATTCGGCCCGTTGCGGCCTTTGACGGCTTTGTCCTCGCCTCGATTGCACGCCGCGGCGACGACGGCGACAAGCATCAATAACGTGAACAAGCTTCGTAGCGACCGCTGCTGACTATTCATTATCGTCCCCCGCCCCGAGTGCGCCAGGGCGCCGAGTGATTAGGTACCCACTTGATGGAATCGCTCCTGATAGCGCACGATCGATTCGTTGATCACGCGCGCGGCGACTTCGCTCTTTTCCCAGCCCACGATCTCGACTCTCCTCCCTTCGAGGTCCTTGTAGATATGGAAGAAGTGCTCCACTTCCTTCAAATAGTGCTGGGAAAGGTCGGCGATGTCGAAATACTCGTGGTAGTACGGGTCGTGACAGGGCACCGCGAGAATCTTGTCGTCGGGCTCACCGCGGTCGAGCATCTTGAGAACGCCCAGTGGTCGACAATCGATCTGACATCCAGGGAAAGTGGGCTCGTTGATGTGCACGAGCACATCGAGCGGATCCCCATCCTCGTGCAGTGTGCGCGGAATAAGCCCATAATCACCCGGATAGTGAACGGCGGAGTAGAGTACACGATCGAGGCGGATCATTCCCGTATTCTTGTCCAGCTCGTACTTGTTGCGGCTTCCTCGTGGGATCTCGATGACCGCGGTTACGTTGTCAGGCGGATGAATTCCCGCCGGCAGGTCGTGCCAAGGGTTGATCACGTTGTCACTCGCTCCATGGTTCCCTTGTACGCCATCGGCTCTTCTTCGACTCCGAAGTTCTGGGCGGCGAGGTCTGCCACCCTCGCGAGCTGCTCCGAGGAGAGATCGGGCTTGTCGGACGCTTCGGCGAATTCCCTTAGCTGCTCCATGTCATAGATGTTCGGCAACGCCGTCACCACCCGCTCTTCGGCGAGCAGCCACTTCAGTGCGGCCTGACCCAACGTCATCTGCGTGGTGAGGAAGTCGAGGGTGCGAATTTTCTTCAGACCATTGGTGAGCCAGGAGCGCGGCCGATGACGCCGATGATCGTTGGCGGCAAAGACAGTGTCCTCGGTGTACTTGCCCTCGAGCATCCCCGACGCGTGGGTGACGCGAACGTTGAACGCGCATTGTGGCGCGAAATCTTTCGCCGCATCGATCATCGCCGTCCCCGGATGTTGCTCGAGAATATTCCAGATCATCTGGATGGTGCCAATGTCGCTCTCGCGCTCGCACAGCTCGACGGCTTCGTAAAGCCAGCCGATGGCCGGACCAAATGCCGCCCCCCAGACCTTGATGAGACCTTCCGACTGCATTTCACGCAGCGCCTCCCAGATGGAAGCGTCGCGCACGTGCTCCATCTTGATGTTGTGGAGCTGCAGGACGTCGACGTGATCTGTCTCCAGCCGCTCGAGGCATTTGTCGAGAGCGAAGCGCATGTAGTCCCGATCGAACTTCTGGGGGAGCTCGCTCTGCCCTCGCCGCGCGGATTGCGCGGCTGGATCATAGATGTCGTAGCCGATCTTCGTGGAATAGACGACGTCGCCGCGATTTCCACGGAATGCCTCCGCGAGCTGGCGCTCTCCGCGACCATTCCCGTAAGTGTCGGCGGTGTCGAAGAAGTTGATGCCGAAAACCCGGTGAGCCGTTCGCAGCATCTCGACGGCTTCGTCGTCGGTTTTCTCCCCCCACCATCCGGTGGAGAGCGTCCACGTTCCAAACCCGATTTCGCTCACCGATACGTCGGTGCCGGGGAACTCCCTATAGCGCATTGTCCTGATGATTGATGTCGGACGTACAAGTTAACCGGCCGCCGGAAGTCGCGCCCCTCACTCTCGCTTGTTCCGAGACCTTTGATGCGGGTTTACTTCAGTCTGTTGATCCAGGCAGCGATAGTGGGGGCCAGTTCCGGAACTATCGGCAGTGTTGGATCGGTGTAGAGCGCGCGCTGCGTGAGGGGATCGTTGGTCGTAGCGGCTCTGAAAACGTGATTCGCTGCGGGTATGAGCACGAGCTCCGCAGTGGGATGCGCCGCCTTTAAAGCACGCGCGTCTGCTTCGCTCACCTGCACGTCGTGCCCTCCCTGGACGATGAGCACCGGCACTTTCACGCGCGCGATCTCGACGGCCGGATCGTACTTCACCCAGGATTGCATGAACCGGCGATTCACCGGGAGCAACAGCGATTTGAGGCCCGGGTGGACGTCACTCGCGTCTTCTCCGCGCAGATAGCGCGCGAACGCAGAGTCCCATCTAACGAGCTCTTCTGGCGGAAGCTGCCGAGACAATTGCTCGCGGAGCACAACGGCAATTGGTCGACCCGCGCCGGAGAGCATCACTATTCCAGATGCGGGTGCGCCGCGATTCACCGCCTGCAGCACGAGCTCCGCACCTTCGCTGTGCCCAATCAGAATCACTCGCGAGAATCGTCTGTCCCCGACGAGCTTCCGCGCGCCCGCGATCGCGTCGGCGATAAAGTCGTCGATAGATGTTTGGGCCACATCGAATTTTGAAAGATTTTCACCAATCACTCTCTTGTCGTAGCGAACGGAAGCGATGCCGGAGTCCGCGAGCTGCCAGGCCAGGATCGCGTAAAGGTTGGAGTTGTTCTGCGCGCGCAACGGGCCGGCAGAGTTTCCGTTTCGGTCGGTCGGACCAGATCCGGCGACGATGAGGGGGACCGGAATCTGGGTGTGGTAGTTTGCGGGAAGAGTGAGCGTTCCGGGCAAAGCCAGCGTTCCACTCTGGATGGTGAAAGGCAGCTCGATGACAGATTGGGGCGGGACCGTGTCGATTCGTGAGGCAGCAGGAGGAGCCTGCGCCTCGACGACTGAGGCGGAGGTGATCCATAGAATCGCGACGATGCGGGCGAGAGATCTCATTGGTCCGACTTCGCTCCAGTCAGCCCGCAGCCGCCGTCGTGGTCTGCTCGCGCTTCCATTCCAGGTATGAATAGACGACCGTGCTTGCGACGCAAACGAGTACTATGGCGAACAGAACAATGTGTCCCCACTGAGGCATGAGGAGTGCGCCGAGGAGGATGAGCAGCCCGCTCGCCACGAACACGCGTCCACCAAAGCGATGGGTTTTCTCCCACACCCGATCGCTGGAGAGAGTCCACGGGGTTCGGATTCCGACGAACCAGTTTGGATGCGCGCGCGGCAGCAGATTGCCGATCACGATGAAGAGAACTCCCATGCCGAGGGGGACAACGCGCTCCATTGCCACCGGATAGCCAAGTGCGGCTCGCAGTATGATCGCGTGGAGTCCCAGCATGAATAGCATCGTCGTGATGATGATGCCCTCGAAGGCGCCACCAAACTTCACGTAGTTGCTCCCACGTGGATCGATGGACGGGAGCACCCGCATGAATGCCCACGCGACGACCAGAAAGATCGGCATCAGCCATGCTCCCCACAGCCGACTGCTCCACCCGTTGGGTCGGCCCAGCACGTCCCAATGTGTCGGGATGGTCAGTGGGAGACTGGGATATACAGCCACCGATGCCGCGATCGCAGCGGCGATGATGAGCAATGGAATCCAGTTACGCATTTGGTCTCCGGGCGAAGCCACTTGATGAGATGTTCGATTACGTCCTGAAATACTCAATAAAAAAACTTCAGAGCTGTCGTGCCGCTTCGGTCGCGAAATAAGTCACGATGAAATCGGCGCCGGCGCGCCGGATGCCGAGAAGGGATTCCATCATCACTCGTTCCTTGTCGATCCACCCGCGCTCGGCGGCGGCGCAAATCATGGCGTACTCGCCGCTCACCTGGTATGCGGCCACTGGATAGCCCGTTTCGCTCTTCACGCGAGAGACGATGTCGAGATAAGGGCCGGCTGGCTTCACCATCACCGCATCTGCACCCTCTTCGATGTCCGATAGCACTTCACGCAGCGCTTCCTCGGCGTTGCCCGGATCCATCTGGTAGCCGCGACGATCGCCGGTCTGCGGTGCGGATTCCGCCGCCTCGCGGAATGGTCCGTAATAGGCCGACGCGTACTTGGCCGCGTAGCTCAGGATCGATACGCCCGAATGGCCCCCTCCATCGAGCGCCGACCTGATCGCCTGCACGCGCCCATCCATCATGTCGCTCGGAGCAACCACATCAGCACCAGCGCGCGCGTGGGAGACCGCTGCGCGCGAGAGGAGCTCGAGGGTCGCGTCGTTGTCGACTTCGCCGTCTTTCAGAACCCCACAGTGCCCATGATCGGTGTACTCACACATGCACACGTCCGTAATGACGACAAGATCCGGAACCTCCGTCTTGAGTGCGCGCACCGCCGACTGGACAGCACCCTTATCGTCCCACGCCGACGAACCCGTCGCGTCTTTCGTTTCGGGGACACCAAAGAGAATGATTCCGCCAACGCCCGCTTTCGCGGCGGCCTCGGCGTCGCGGAGCATCTCGTCGACCGATGTCTGATTGACGCCCGGCATTGACCCGACGGGCCGGCGCAGCTTCTTGCCGTCGCGCACGAAAACAGGCAACACGAGCTGCGCGGAAGCGAGATGTGTTTCTCGCACGAGATTCCGAAGCGCAGCGGTCCGCCGCAGCCGACGCGGCCGATACTGGGGAAAGCTCGACACTCTTACTCTGGTTGTGGTGCAGGAAGCTTGGAAAGCTGACGAAGCTCAACGAGCAGGCTCGACCCGCCTCGCGCACGAATTTCCGCGGCCAGCGCTTCGCCAGTCGACTCCGGTGAGCTCGCGTCCAGCAGACGCGATCCCCGTACGATGTGTCTTCCAGTGACGTCCGCCAGCATACCATATAATGTAGGGCGTCCCTCGACCTCACTTACAAGTGCGCCGATCGGCACCTGGCAGCCTCCATCCAGAGCGGCGAGGAATGCTCGCTCGGCCCGCGTGGCGATGGAAGTTGGTTTGTGATCCAGCGCGACGAACAATTCTCTGATTGCAGCATCGTCGCTTCTCACTTGAATCGCGATCGCGCCCTGCCCCGGAGCCGGAAGCCAGCCGGGTGGCTCGAAGAACATTGTAATTCGCCGCTGTACCTCGAGGCGTATGAGGCCAGCGGCGGCGAGAATCGCCGCGTGCACTCGACCAGTCTCCACTTTGCTCAGGCGCGTGGGCACGTTGCCGCGGAGCTCCACTACCTCGAGGTCGGGTCGCTTTGCCATGAGCTGGGCGCGACGGCGCAGGCTTGACGTCCCGACCCTCGATCCGGCGGGGAGATCGTCGAGGCCCTCAGCGCCGGTACTCCGGTTCACCACGAGAACATCGCGCGGGTCTTCGCGCTCCAGCTGCGCTATGATCTCGAGGCCGTCGGGAGAGTCGGTGGGAAGATCCTTCAATGAATGAACGGCGCAGTCGATTTTCCCTTTGGAGAGAGCAACCTCGAGCTCGTGGGTAAACAGACCCTTCGCGCCGATTTCGGTGAGTGGCTGATCGAGCTTCTTGTCGCCGGTTGTCTTGAACGTCACCAACTCGGATCTAAATCCGCGCGCGAGTAGCGCGCTCTCCACGAACCGGGCCTGACGCAGTGCCAGCTCAGATGCGCGGGTTCCTATGCGAATTAGATCCGGATCGCTCTTTGGCTTAGGCGCCACGAACCACCGCTGCAACGAGGCCGTCGAGCGTGGACTCCTTCGCCTCGTGTTTGAGCTCGATCCCGGCATCGCGCACTGCTTCCGACGTCTGCGATCCGATAGACGCCGCAGGAACGCGCAGGGCGACATCACTTCCGACCGCGTCGACGTACGCCTTGACTGAGGATGCCGATGTGAACGTGACGAGATCCACTTTACCCGCTTCGATCGCTCGCGAAAGTTTCTCCGCGCCCTGTCCGTCGCTGATGGAGCGATAAACTTCGAGTACGGTGACCTGCGCACCGAGCTCCTGCAATCCATCGGCGAGAACATCGCGAGCGCCCTCGGCGGTTACGTAAAGTGCGCGCGCGCCGTCGAGATCGTCGCGCTCCTGCAATTTCTCCAGCAAACCCTCGGCGACGAAGCGCTTCGGAATCACGTCCACTGTGATCCCATGCTCGAGAAGTGCTCCCGCCGTTGCCGGCCCGACGGCGGCGATCTTCACGCCTGCGAGCGTCCGGGCGTCGCGTCCGGCGCCCAGCAGCTGCTCCCAGAAAATCGCCACCGCGTTCTGGCTGGTGAAAATCAGCCAATCGTAGTCCGCGATGTTGGCGATTGCCGAACGAAGAGGAGCGAGATCGAGACGCGCAATGTGTGTCGCTGGCATCTCGATCACATCGGCGCCAAGGTCGCGGAGCTTGTCGCTCAGCGCTGGAGCCTGCTGAGTGGCGCGCGTTACCACGATCCTCTTCCCGAAGAGGGGCCGCCGCTCGAACCAATTGAGCTCGTCGCGCAAAACGACGGACCAGCCGATAACAATTATCACGGGCGCTGTCAGGTTCTGCGCTTCCGCTTTGGCCGCAAGCGTGTCCAGCGTGGCGACGAGCGTCCGCTGTTTGACTCGGGTGCCCCACTGGATTGCTGCCGCGGGGATGTCGCGCGACATACCGCCTTCGATGAGTGCATCGGCGATGGTGCGAAGGGATTTTACGCCCATGTAAACAACGACGGTGCCGCCGGTCTTTGCGATTGCGTCCCAATTCGTCTGGGTGTTCGGCTTGGACGGATCCTCGTGTCCGGTCACAAATGTCACCGAGGTCGCCAGCCCGCGATGCGTAACCGGAATTCCGGCATACGCCGGCGCTCCGATGCCAGCGGTGATACCGGGAACGATCTCGAATGGCACCGATGCGTCGTTCAGCGCCTGCGCTTCCTCGCTCCCGCGGCCGAACACGAACGGATCGCCGCCTTTCAGACGAACGACGCGTTTGTCTTCGCGCGCGAGCTTGATCAGGAGGGCGTTGATCTCGCTTTGGCTCACTGATTCGGTCGCTCCTCCGCGCTTGCCGACGTAATACAGCTCCGGCCTGCCAGTTTCGCGCGCTCCCGCTGGCAGAAGCGCCGAGTTTGCGAGGGCGTCGTAGACGACGACATCTGCGGAGTCGATGAGCTGCTTTCCTCGTAGGGTGATGAGAGCCGGATCACCCGGCCCTGCGCCAACGAGAAATACTTTGCCCTCGCTCAACTGTGGGTTCCCGCGCTGGATTCGGGCGGCGACTTCTGCCGCGAAGCGCTCGACGCTTTTTCGGCATTTTTTGACAGCCCGGTACGCTCCGCCCACAGCGCGTACTCGACAGGAGAAATCTCGGAGGGCTTTATCTCGCTTCGGCCGCCCCAGAAGACGTTGGTGTAAAGAACGGGGATGCCTGCCTCCTCGAGATGCTTGTCGATGGCGGCCTTGTGCGCCAGCACGAGTTCCTTGTCGCTACCGTGGGCGACCGCCATGATGTTCACTTCGGCGAACTCGGGGCCACCTTCGCGCCAATACGCGTGGGTCAGAATGTGGTGCCGGCCTACCTCTCTCCCCGCTTCGATCTCTCTCCCCGGCGGAACGCGCCAGTGGAAGAGCGCGTTGTACTTCGTCACGCGCTCTCCGGTAGCAGACGGCTTTACGTGCTCGAGAAATGTCGAAAAGCGTCCGATGACTCCTCGCGCGCTCAGCGATCGCGCGACGCGAACGAATTCGTCCAACGTCAATCCGACTTCTGCAGCGCGGGCCTGCCATGGATTCGGTGTCATCTCCTCGACGCTGAACTCCCGCTTGAGCGCAGTAAGCACCTGCCAATCGAGCGGCGAGAGATCAACGATGTTGGTGTCGAGCACGCGACCAGGCTCTTCGCTCCTCGATCCGATCTCCATTCCGCGTCGGCGTACGTGTCCAACGCCGAGTGCGAACAACCGCTTCGCCGGCATGATGCGATATGCATCGGCGCCAATTTTCTCGGCGAGAAAATCACAGTGGCGAACCATCGAGAATCCCTGCGGCACTTTGAGCGTCGTCCACAACCTGTAAACCGAACCCGGCGTCTCTGCATCCGTGGAGCGAATCACTACGTGACCGGAGAACGGATCCTCCTTCGCCATGTAGTTGAAGCCGCGATCCAGATTTTCCGCTGGGACGCGCCACGCGACCAACGCGCCCGGCGCAAGGTTGGTAGCCATCAACGTTTGCCTGATTCTGCGAATGACGCCCGCCGACAACATCGAGCGCAAGCGCTCGATCACCAGCGTTTCCGGGAGCTCGGCGGAGAACGCTATTTCGGCGAATGGCTCGTTGACGAATCCCGAGATTCGGTCCTCCGACACCGCGAGAATCCGCGCATTGATCGGATCGGACACCTCGGTTGGGACTGCGGGAGAAAGAGACGCGTTTACAGACACTATCTCGCTCTCAAGCGCTTGCGCCGAAGATAAAGGCTCACCGCGTACGCTGCGTAGAGGCCGAGCGCGATCACGTACGCGAGGTGATAGTAGGCCGACGTCTCAGGCATGCTGCGCGGCAGCCTCGAGAACAGCGTCACGCTCAACGGCGTAGCGATACCGTGAGCGCACGAATGTGAAGTAGAGAAGCGTGAAGGATATCAACGACACGATGAGCGTGAGCAGCATCTCATTCGGGAGGGAAGGTGCGCTCGGCTTCCCCACGATCGGGCGGGGATGCATCGTCGCGAAGAGATAGACGCTGAGATGGATGAACGGAATGAGGAGCGCTCCGAGAATTCCCAGCACCGCGGAGTAACGCGCGCGCATCTCGGGAGACTCGACCGCCCCGCGCAGAACTATGTACGACAGGTAGATGAACCAAAGGAAAAGCGTCGAGACCAACCGGACATCCCACCACGCCCAGTAGGTGCCCCAGATCGGCTTTGCCCAGAGTGGTCCCGTGATCAGCACGACCGTCGTGAACACCACTCCTACTTCCGCCGAGCTTTCCGCGAATCGATCGAGGCGCGGGTCGCGTATCCAGAGGTAAACGCCGCTCGCGATTGCAACGAGACCGAAAGCGAGAAACGCCACCCACGCCGAGGGGGCGTGAATGTAGAAAATCTTTTGCGCTGCTCCCTGCTTCGCTTCCAGCGGCGTATAGAAGGCGGCGCGAATCACGGTGCCCGCCACCGCCAGAGCCGCGACGGTGGGGAGCCAGGGGATCTTCATGAAATTGTGGGGTGCTGTGGAGACATCGACACGTTCCAATTTAAGCGACAGACGTTTGATGCGCTTCATCGGGGAGGGGAAACTGTAACTGCAACTGCGAAGGCAAAAGAATGAGAGGTCAGCCCATCGCCATCAGCGGCTAGCTGATAGCCCTACTACGACGGGACGTCACCGGTCGGATTCAGGGCAAGAGCAACCGCCCGTACCGTCACGCCACTGATTGGCGTCCCGACGTTTGCCGCCTAATGGCTATCGGCTAGGAGCTATCGGCTGACCACTCATTCTTTTGCAGTTCTAGCTGCAGTTGCAGTTAGTCTTCGACGGTGAACGGATAGGCAAGCGTGCACGCCGCGACGAAGACGATATCGAACGCGAGCAGCAGCTTGATCCATGCCCCCGCTTCCCCCACGGGACGGCCACTCAGCAGCTTAGAGGTCGCCTGCGCCGCGGCTGTCACGATCGGCACGAAGAACGGCAGCGCCAGCATCGGGAGCAGCAGCTCGGCGAGTCTCGTGTTCACCGCCATCGCGCTGAACAGAGTGCCCACCGCGACGAGCCCAATCGCTGCCAGAACAGCTATCGCGATCAACGGTCCGGCGATGTCGCCGAGAGGAAGATTGTAAAACACCACGAGGGCCGGGATCGCGATCATCTGCACGGCGGCGACAAAGATCAGATTCGCCAGAGCCTTGCCAAGGAAGATCGAGTGTCTCGATACGGGAGAAGCCAGCAGTCCGTCGATCGCATGGTCCGCGGTCTCGACGCCGAACGATCGGTGGAGTCCGAGCAAACCCGAGAACGTGAAAATCACCCAGAGAACGCCAGGAGCGAGATCGGTAACCGATACCGCGGTCGGATCCCAGGCGTAATAGAAGATCACCAGCCCGAGTAGCGCGAACACCACGGCCGAAAGAAAGGCGCTGCGCGTGCGGAACTCGATCGCGAGATCCTTGCGGGCGATGAGCCAGACTGCCGCGAGAATGTCAATCACCTCCCGTCAGCGCCTCGCGGTAAATGGCCGAGTAGGACCCGGGATCCACTGACGACCGACGATCGTAGCGCACGAAGCGCCCGTGCTGCATCACAGCGGCATGTGTGGCCAGGGAAAGTCCTTCCGGGAGATTGTGGGTCACGATTATGATCGCGGCTCCCGACGCCCGAAGCTGGCCGAGCAGCGCAGTGAGATCCCGCGCTCCACTGTCGTCCAGTCCGTTGTACGGCTCATCGGCGAGCACGAGATCCGGACCGTGCACCATCGCGCGCGCAATTGAGACTCGCTGCTGCATTCCCCTGCTCAAAGAGCGCAGTGGAGCATCTGCCCTGTCGTGCATTGACATAAGGCGGAGCGAATCGTCGACGCGCTTCTCGACATCTTTCACCGAATAAAGTCGTGCGGCAAACGCGACGTTTTCGCGCGGGGAGAGAGCCTCGTAAAGCATCGTGTGGTGCGAGATGAGGCCCACTCTCGACCGCACGTCAGCGCCGGCTGGAAGAGCGATCCCCGACACCAGCGCCGTGCCCGAAGACGGCTTGAGCAGCCCGGCGAGAACGCGAAGCAGGGTCGTTTTGCCCGCCCCATTTGGTCCAAACAACGCCAGGCACTCTCCCGGCGCGAGGGAGAAGCTGACGCCGGCGATCGCTTTCCGCGGCCCGAAGGAACGCGTGAGGTCGCGTACCTCGACCACCGGCACTTGAGAAGAAGAAGTTGTTGAGGGCATTCGCCTAGAACTTGCCACTCTGGCGAGACGTGCGCAAAACGCAGTATCCTTGCGTTTCGCCCAAACTCAGTACGTACTCCGACATCGCGACAATGACAAACATCGACGTCCTGCTGGAGGAAAATCGCAAATTCGAGCCGCCGTCACAGTTCCGGCGAGCCGCCAACGTCGCTTCGCCCGACATCTACAAGGCGGCAGCTGAGGATCCGGAGACGTTTTGGGCAGAGCAAGGTGGAAAAATCAACGGCGCGGTCAACTGCATAGACCGACACCTGCACGGGCCGCGCAAGGACAAGAAGGCACTCATCTGGGAGGGAGAGCCGGGTGACGAGCGGACGCTGACGTATAGCGAGCTGCATCGCGAAGTCTCGAAGTTCGCCAACGTTCTGAGAAAACTCGGCGTTGGAAAGGGCGACAGAGTTGCGATCTATCTTCCGCTGATACCCGAAGCCGCCATCTCCATGCTGGCGTGTGCGCGCATCGGTGCGATTCACTCCGTGGTATTCGGCGGGTTTTCGCCCGAGTCATTGCGCGAGCGGATCAACGACGCCAAGGCGAAGATGCTCATCACCGCGGATGGTGGATTTCGCCGCGGAGGTGTGATCGCGCTAAAAAAGAATTCTGACGACGCGCTCGAAGGCACGGACTCGATCGAGCATGTGGTCGTCGTGAAGCGTCAGCTCTCCGGCTCTCAGTCAGGACCCGGCAAGGATGCCGCGAAGACGCCGGACGTCTCGATGAAATCCGGGCGCGATCTCTGGTGGCACGATCTCATGCGCGATGCTCAGGATAAGTGCGAGCCGGAGGTGATGGACGCCGAGGATGTCCTGTACATCCTCTACACGTCGGGG
>Ga0193751_1002225_pt1 | contig 11865 bp, 11 predicted proteins | sample L1c2metaG_FD_143050 | JGI IMG/M metagenome (GOLD analysis project Ga0193751, IMG submission 143050) | Soil microbial communities from a riparian zone of the East river system, Colorado, United States - L1c2 | ecosystem: Environmental > Terrestrial > Soil > Riparian zone | place: USA: East River... | reverse complement strand
ACGTGAGAACGACCAACAAGAGAACCGTTCCAATCCGGCCCCGGCCCATGCATTCACAACGGTTCAGTTCGAGGTTCGGTGAGGGCCGCGAAGTAACGGTTTGACGCCGGGACGATCGCGGGACTGTCGCCGGCGATCGGCTCAGCGATAGTCTTCGACGATGCCCCGCAAGGTCCGGATCGAGCACGCGCGGCGGCTGGCGGTCGCCCGCCAACGGCTAAGTGGATCGCGCCCCAAGCCGGTGACGACGGACGCCATCCATGAGCTGGTGCAGGCGATCGGCTGCCTCCAGCTCGACCCGACCGCCATCGTCGCCCGCAATCACCTGCTGGTCGCGTTCAGCCGCCTTGGGCCCTTCGACGCGAAGCTCGTCGATACCCTCCTCTGGGACGAGCGCCGCCTGTACGAGTACTGGGCGCACCAGGCGTCGATCGTCCCAACCGAGGATCGCGCGCTCCATGCCGCTCTGCCGTTGCCCTGGGCCAACCGAAGCCGGACCGAGGCGTGGATGACGACTCGCGCCCGGTTCAGCAAGCTGGTGCTCGCGCGGCTCGCCGCCAATGGTTCGGTGCGTGCCGCTGACTTCGAGGAACACGCGCAGAAGTACGAATCCGGCTGGGGAAAGCGAAGCGCGATCTCCGACACGCTCGCCCTCTTGTGGTTCCAAGGAAAAATCGTTCCAGCCGGCCGCGCGGGTGGCGGGCGGCGGTGGGCCCTATCCGATACATGGTTTCGAGCACCGATGCCTGCAATTCCGGTCCATGCGGTGGCGCTCCGCCAGGCGGCGGTCCGCTCGTTGCGCGCACTGGGCGTCGCCACGCCGCAGCAGGCGAAAAATCATTTCATCCGGCACCGTTACCACGGACTCGCGAGCGTGTGGAAGGAGCTCGTGGCCGAGGGGGTGATCGTTCCGCTAGCGCTCGGACTCAAGGGCGACTGGTACATCCATGCCGACGATGTCGGCCTGCTCGAGCAGATCGAGTCCGGGGAGTTCGAGCCACGGACCACGCTGCTCTCGCCCTTCGACAACCTGATCTGTGATCGCGATCGAACGCTAGCGCTCTGGAGTTTTGACTTCCGGCTCGAGATCTACGTCCCGAGGGCCAAGCGCTGGGGCTACTTCGTAATGCCGCTGCTGCACGGCGACCGCATCATCGCCCGGTTCGACCTGGCCGTCGACCGGAACGCCGGAGTGCTCGACGTGGTCGGGGAGCGCTGGGAGTCGGGTTGGGAGGGGAGCCGGCGGCCGGTTCGTCCCACGACGCGAGCTCTCAACGAACTCGCGTCGTTCCTCGGGGTCGGCGTCAGGCGCCGGCGTTAGGTCGCGGTTTCACCTGGTCGTGTCGACGACGCAGAAGGTATTGCCTTCGGGATCGAGCAGGGCGACGAAGTCCTCGTTCGGTTCGGGGACCCGCGGGTGGCGGGTCGCCCCGATGGCGAGGAGCCGCTCCACGTAGCCAAGCGCCTCCCGCCAGAACGCCAGCATCGCGCGGAAGTCGTTGCAATCGACGACCACGGATCCGACGGTGAGACGCTCCACGCGGCCATCGTAGTCGGCTGCCTTTGGGCAACATATTGTTGACACGACATATGTCGAGAGAGTAATATATGGCAAATGCCGGACGCCTTTCAAATCCTCGCCGACCCCACACGCCGCCGTCTCGTCGACGCGCTTCGCACCGGCGAGCGCTCGGTCAGCGAGCTGGTCGATGCCGTGGACATCGGTCAGCCCGGTGTCTCCCGCCAACTTGCCATCCTGCAGGACGCCCGGTTTGTGGTCGTGCGTCCCGAGGGCCGGCGCAGACTCTACGCGCTGCGCCCAGAGCCGTTTCGGGAACTCGACGATTGGATGATGGGCTACCGCGCGATGTGGGAGGCTCGCCTCGATAGGTTTTCGTCAGAACTCGACCGGCGGGGCAGGACCCGAGCAAAGAATAAGGAGGAACGCGCATGACACAAGTAGATACGCAAACGACGGCGGTGGCCAATCGGATCCACGTGCAGAGCGTGAGACCGTGTTTGACGTTCAAGGAGGGGACCGAAGACGCGATCAATTTCTACGTGTCGCTGTTCCCTAATTCCAGGGTGGTGGATTTGCTAAAGAGTGAGGGAAACGGTCCTCTGCCCGATGGTAGTGTGTTGCACGCCACGTTCCAGCTCGACGGACAGGAGTACACGGCCTTCGACGGCGGACCATCCTTTACTTTCACGGAAGGCTTCTCGTTTGTCGCGACCTGCGAGACGCAAGAAGAGCTCGATAAGGTGTGGGCGCGGCTCACGGACGGCGGAGAGGATGGGCCCTGCGGCTGGCTCAAGGATCGATTCGGCGTGTCGTGGCAGGTCGTCCCCTCAGTGTTGGGGCAGATGATGGGAGGCCCGAAATCGGGGAACCCGGCAAAAGTCATGGAAGCGCTGTTGAAGATGCGCAAGCTCGACATCGCTGCGCTCGAGCAGGCGTACCGGAGCGGGTCCTGATTTGGCGCAGCAAACCAAGCCGACACGACGCAAGGTCGTTCTCGAGCGCACCTTCAACGCCGCCATCGAGGACGTGTGGGAGCTCTGGACGACGAAGGAGGGCATCGAGGCCTGGTGGGGCCCAGAAGGGTTCGCGGTCAAAGTCCGCACGCTCGAGGTTCGGCCCGGCGGCGAACTCGCCTACGCCATGACCGCGACGGCTCCCGAACAGATCGAGTTCTTGAAGAAGGCGGGCATGCCGATAACGCAGGAAGCTCGGGTGACCTATACGGAAGTCGTGCGCCCGAAGCGACTCGCCTTCAGGCAGGTGGCCGACTTCATCCCCAACGTCAAGCCTTACGAGGTGGCGCTGGAGATCGACTTCGACACGAGCCCAAATGGAGTCAGGATGATCCTGACGTTAGACGCGATGCACGACGAGCAATGGACGCGCCTCGCGGTCATGGGCTGGGAAAGCGAGCTGGGCAAACTCGCCAGGCTCCTTGAGGCAGGGTAACTAGCCGACCGCTCCCGTCAGCGTGGTCATGGGGTGGACGGGCAGCAGGAGCGGCGTTCTCGGCGCTTGGTTGAAATCGAAATCTTCGGCGAGGTTCCCGAGAATGCTGACGTTTTCCCGGACGTCCGGCCGCGGATCCGGCCGCCCGTCGGAGTTGGGGTCGATGCGTTGGCCATTCAGGAAGACGTCCTCGATGAACTTGTCGTAGGCGTCGAAGCTGAGCACCTGGTGGTCGACGTATCCCTGCTTCGCGTAGGGGCTGATGACGATGCCCGGAACCCGCAGGCCATAGCCGTTGACGTCGACCGAGGGCGGGACGACATGGTCGTAAAAACCGCCCCAGTCGTCCCAGCCCAGGAGGATCGCGGTCGAGGCCCAGTCGGGACTCGACATGACCGCATTCACCAGGCTGGTGACATACGACTGGCCGACACTCACGCGCGCCGGCGGGTGCTCGCTGACAGCTCCCGAAGGGACCACCCAACTGACCGCCGGCAAGCTGCCGCTGCGAGCGGCGGCGTAGAAGTTGTCGACCGACTGGATATTGCCCAGTTGGCCGTCGTTCCTGACCGTATCGAAGTAGGGAAGCGGGTTCCAGATGCCAGGCGTCGTCGACGACTGTTGGACGGGACCGCAGGAGAGGCTGGCGTCGTTCTCGCAGTCGGGTTCGGTGCCGTTGACGACGTAATATCCCCAGCTCACCTGGTGCTTGAAGAGCAGATACGTCAGGTCGGTCCAGGCATAGATCGGAGGCGGGCGCGTCTGCCCGCGACGCGCGCCGAAGTCCGGCGGCGCGCCCGGGTTTTCCAGCGCGTTGGCGCAGCTGGCCGGGTTGTCCCGTTGGGTGCAAGCGGCTGACCATTCCGAAACCATGAAGAGATGTTGCGGCAGGCTCCAGGAGGCGTTGGGTTCGAACATGCGGTCCTGCAAGACGAAGTTTTTGGCATAGGCCCAGTAGTTCGGGATGTCGCTCTGGGTGTGGTACCCCATCACGTCCGGTGTTGCGGAATTGGTGCATGCGGGATTGGTCGGGTCAGTGCAGCCTCGCCGGCCGCGCACGGCTTGCTGGACGAATCCGTCCATCTTTCCGCTATTGATGTCAGCCGTGGCATTAGCAGCGCCATGCGGACCGCCCCCGTTGATGTCGGCGTGATCGGGGTAGGGTTTGACGCAGGCCTTGGTCCGAGGATCGGGCAGGCAAACGGCCGGTTGCCCGTTCTGCTGCGGGATGCCGTCGGCCCCAGGGTAGGTGCCGAAGTAGCTGTCAAAGGACCGATTCTCTTGCATGATCACGACCACGTGCTTGATCTTTTGGATCCCAGCCGGCAATGGGGAAGCAGCCGGAGGCGCGGCGGCGGGGCTGCAGGCTGGAACCACACCGACCAGCAGGAACAGCAGAAAGGCGAGCCTGCGCACCTAGACCTTGATTGTCGGGGAGATGCCCAGCATACTGCCCGCGCTGTCGAGGGCGTGGGCCGCGACGAACGGGCCGCTGGTGGGGACCGAGATCGTTGTCTCGAAGCCGCTCTGCGCGGCGGTCGTGACGGGCGCCAGCGCCGCGGCGCTTGCGCCAGCGTGGACTTCCCACCGCGCCACATCCGTGGCCCCGTTCCAGCTGGCGAAGAGTTGCAGATCCGTGCCGGTCCGCCGTCCGACGACCGTCGGCGTGGTGGTCGGCTTCCCGGTCCAGGGGAATCGAAAGGCCCGGTAGGACTGGTTGGTGGCCAGCTTGCCGTCAAAGATCATCTCGCCGGCTGCGGTGAATTCGCTGAAATTCGGCAAGGATCCCCAGCCTACCAAGAGGTGGCCATCGTCGAGTAGCTGCATATTTCCCTGGCTCGTCGCGAGTAAGCCACCCGGATGGGTGAACTGCTGTTTCACCGCCACTGTCTTCGCGGATTCGTCCACCGTGAGTTGGAGACCTCGCGATTGCGACGCTTCCTTCGGCGAGGCGGCGTCATCGAAGAGCGTCAGGCTGCCGTCCGGGCGCCATCGGGCATCGTGTTGCCAGGAAAAGCTCACACCGGTGCCGAGGTGAAAATCGCTGCGCTTGCCGCCCAGTCGCCAGGTCACCGCCCCGGTTTGGCGGTGGAGCTTGTACAGGGCCCAGGTATTCCGAGCGGAAATCAACAGGTTCCCATCGGGCCCAACGTCGATCGAGTTGACGTGAAAGTAGTCGTATGCGGTGGTACTCGCCGTGGGCAAGGCGGCATAGGATTCGGCCGGTGAGACGTGGTCGCGGCTGTGCCACTCCAGCAGCACCCGGCTGGTGGAAAGCTCGATCTCCTGGATGACGCAGTCGAAGAGCATTCCCTTGGCCGAGCCGCCCACGGCTGACAGGTCCGCCGCGACCGGCTGATAGGCCGTGACGAGCGCCGTCCCGCGCGTCGTGAGCACGAGCTCATGAAGGTCAGCCTGGTAGCCGTTGGCAGCATTGATTCGGCGCAGTTCGCTGTACTGCGTGTCCATGACGACATGCTCCCCTCGGCCAAACCCTGGCGACATCACGGTCCCCTCCCACCAGGTGAGCACCGGCTGGCCCTGGTATAGCTGGACGTTGAGGTCGGCGACCGATTTGCCGGCGGGCGCGGACTGGTACCAGACGGGGTTGCCCCGTTGGCCGTGATAAAGATGAGTCCGCTAGCGACAAGTGGTCCCGTCGCCGACACCATGATCAGCGGCGGTTTGAGATCAGGACGGCTGACGAAGGCGTGCGTGGTCGGCGCCCCAGGCGTCGACGCCGCCTTCCCAAAGGGACCACAGCCGGCTGTGAGCGCAGCCGGCGCCAGCGTCAACAGACCCGCGACCTGCAGAAATTGCCGCCTCGTGGCGAGACTGGAGAGGGGTGACGGTGGAAGCCTGTCCGTCATGTGACCTGGGTGCCACGCCTAGGATGACAGGCCGCAGGCGAACGTGCAAACTAGGAGCCAATGCCCCAAGCCGTCTCCGCGAAGCCATTTGCGACATCGATCGCGCCGTGGCTGTCCGTCGAACATGCGCAAGAGGCGGTCGACTTCTACAAAGATGCCTTCGGTGCGGTCGAAGCGTATCGACTCGAGGGCGAGAATGGAACCCTCGCGGTCGCGCAACTCTCGATCAGAGGCGCCACGTTCTGGGTCCAGGAAGACGCGGACACTAGCCCCAGAGCTGTATCCTCAGGATCCGTCCGCCTGATCCTCTCCGTCGAAGATCCCGATGCCGTTTTCGATCGCGCGATCACGCGAGGTGCAGTGATGGTGAAGCCCGTGTCCGAAGAGTACGGTTGGCGCACCGGACGCCTCACCGATCCTTCTGGTCACCAATGGGAGATCAGCCGCCAGTTGTGATACCGGCTCACGTTGTCCCTCATCGCCGCGTCGATGTTCCCCTGGTGGGCGACGAGAAGACCATGCTCAGCGCCTTCCTCGATCGCTACCGGGAGACGATCCTCTGGAAGCTCGATGGGCTATCGAGCGAGCAAGCGTCGGCACGCCTCGTCCCGTCCGCGACCACGTTACTCGGGATCGTCAAGCACCTGGCGTACGTCGAACGAGGATGGTTTCCGATCTACTTTGCCGGCAATCCGGCCAGTTATCCCTGGCCGGAAGACGAGCCTGACGAGGACATCGATTTCCGCCTTTCGGCGGACGACACGATCGAGAGCGTCAGCGCGCTCTACCGACAGGAGATCACTCGATCGCGAGAGATCGTCGCCGGCGCGTCCCTCGACGATCTCAGCAAGCAGCATGACCGAGGCCCCCGCAGTCTGCGCTGGATCATGGTGCACATGATCGAGGAGACGGCGCGGCACGCCGGACACGCCGACATCCTCCGCGAATTGACCGACGGCGCCATCGGCCAGTAACGGTCTTAGGTCCGCGCCGTCTCGGTCCTCGAGCGGGCTCGGGCGGCGAGGTGCTGCCGCAGATCCCCGGCCATGCCACGGAGGTTGCCTTCGATCTTGGTCATGACCTCAGGGCTGGCCTCTTTCGCGAGCCGGGCGCTGACATCGGCCAGCGTTTCCAAGCGCTCGTGGAGGATCTTCCAGGCAGCCTCCCGGTGGGGGAGGATGAAGAAGGCTGGCCGAACCATCTCGAAGGCAGGGCCGGCGGTTCGACCTGGAAATTCGCGGCCGACCGGCAGCGCGGTCAGCACCGGGCCCAGGTTGCGCATGACCCAGTTCATCAGGTGCTTGGCCGTCTTGGCCAGCGTCTCGAGCTCGTCGGGCGTCTCGCCGTGATGAACGTAATACCGGCTCTGGATCTGGAGGGTGACCTCGTAGACCGCATTGAACAGGTCGGTCACGCGTCGGGTCAGGGGATCCTGGATCAGCGTCACCGGGTCCACATCCGGCGGCTCGCGCAGATAGACCGGCATCACCGGCCGCGCCGGCTCGAACTTGGGGTCCTGAGCCCGAACCGCCAGCAAGTCCTCGAGGATGCCGACAAACTTGCCGAAGTGTGACTTCACCCAATCCCCACGGGCACCCTCGCCCTGCTCGACGATGACCTCGATCGCGGCGCTGGCCGACGCGAGGTCGGTCACGGCGGTCAGCTCAGGCCACTCGAAAACCTGGGTCGTTGCCTGGGCGCGCGGCGGCCCGATGAAGACGGCGTCTTCCCCAAAGCGGTTGACCAGGTGGGCGAGGCCGGCTTCGATCCCGCGGTAGAGATGACCGACGGTGTGCCATTCCTCGGGGCCGGCGTTGATCTGTGGATCGTCGACCGTCAGCGGCTCAACGTGTCCCAGCGCGCGAAAGCCTTCGGCGTCGTCAAGCGGCATCCCTTCCGGACGCTCGAGGAACATGAAGTGGCGGAGGGCCCGCTCCCCGAAGGGAACGAGGGCGATCTGGACATCCGGTGGATACCACCGCGAGAGAATCGGAAAGTTGGGCCGCTCGAAATGGGGCGCCGCACCGACCGCCGTCAGGATATTCGTGGCCAGGGCCAGGTGAAGCATCTCCTGCTTGATGACATCGATCATGGTGGTCTCCCATGACTGGATCCGGGCCAGTTGCTCCGGAGAGACCCCCTCGCTGGTACTCCGCTTGAGCGAAAACTGGGCGTAGAGGTACTCGCAAAGCAGGCTGTGCTCGATCTCGCACGCCTCGCCCAGGAGGTAGACGAGCTCCTCTCGGCTCTCCACCCGAATGGGTGGTTCTGCCGGGTGGCCGTTCGGCTGGCGTGCGCGAGCCATACAGGCATTTTGGCGAGCGGTACTGCCCGGCCGCAACTCAGCGCCAATCCGCGGAGTGGCCGAGGTCGCTGGAAGGCACGCGAACACGCGTTGACTTGAGTCGCTCTTGATGGAGGCTCGGCTGTGCATATCCCAGCAACTCACGACCAGTCCCCATCGGTCACGCGCGCGGCTTACGCGCCACGGCCAAAGAAAAGAACCCCCATCACGTTCGCTCAGAAGGGTGCAAGATGAAGGGCGATCGGGTCGCAACATGAACGGGTTACCTGGGTCGGCCACCTATCCGTTAGCAGGTTTCACTGCGTCAGCCGTGTCCAAGCAGCCGTTCCCTATTAGGAGAATCGCGATGTCTTCATTTCTGGTCGCCCTGTTGAGAGGCCTGGACTGCGCGATATACAGCGTTTGCGCGCTGCTGTTTTTAGTCCTCGGTGCATTCGCCATCGTCGCGGAGCCGGGAGGCACGGTCCTGGGGCTAGTGTCCTCAGCAGCTGGACTGATATCAGTCAGCCTCGTCGCGGTTCGCTTTGCACACGTTTATCGTGCCCTCCGATTTGGAGACGCGGTTGAAGCCGAAGTCGTGCGATCCTCTGTTGGCCTCGTGAGGTTGAGAGGGACTCCTTGGGGCGATCTAATCAACGGGACGGCTGTCCGAGGGAGCTACAGGATTCGCGGACTTGACTCGGTCGTTGACTATTACCTCCAGCAACGCTGGGCACGGTCGTTAAAGCCTGGCATGAAGATTTGGGTGATCAACCTCAATGGTCGGCCCGCGTTACTAGCGCCGTTCCTCCGGTAACAACCCCTGATACCCGCGCTAGTCCACCGCGAAGGCTTGGGTCATGGCGGCACCCGCGACGCCAGGCTGCTGCTTGAGCAAATTGGCTGTAGACCCCCAAGGTAGTGTTCAGTTCGGCGTGGCCGAGGTTCGCTGAGACGTCAGTGACGGGCACCACGCTGCCCATAGAATTGACGTAAAGGATTGGCCGAGTCCATACGGATTGACGTACTCGAGACCGGCTGATTCCATCCAGCGCCCAACTTGGTAGCTGTGCCCGACCGCCCAGAGCCGGCCTACTAGTCGACCGGACCGGGGTTCCGCCCTGGGTGATGCCCGGACCGCCGACCACGGAACCGTCCAGCGCAGCGTACTGCCGGCTACAAGGTCTGTAGCCGTATTGGAACCTAATTCACGTTGTATTGAGCGCGTAATGGCTGAAAACGAGCGAATTCCGGTCGACTTCCACCAGGCCATGTTCCGCATCGCCGCGATTGCCTTTGTCACGGCGGCATCGGTCAACGTGGCGAGCAGCTTTATCGGCGCTCCCCACTTCGACTACAAGGGCATCTGGATCATCGCCATCCTCTCTTATGTCGGCGCCGCGGTCAGCTGGTTCTTTCCCTGGCACAGGCTGCCGGTCGAGCGCTTCCTGGTGGTGATCGTGATGCCAGGACTGGTCCTGCTCGGGTTCATGCTGATGGCCACCGGCGGGATTCATTCGCATATCCTCCCGATCTTCATCGCGCCGGCCGTGTTCATGGCCGCGGCGTATGGATTTCGGGCGGGAGCCGCGATCGCCTTGCTGACGGCCGCGACGGGGACGCTGCCATTGTTCATCAACGGCTGGGACAACTACTATGCGCGAACGCTCGTGGTGCTGGCGGTGGCGACGATGTTGTGCGCCTACATCCCGGCCCGCGTCCGGCGCGCGCTCCTCAACGAGAACGAGACGCGCCGGCGGCAGCAGGAGGAGAGCTACGTGGCCACCATCGGGGCGCTGGCGGCGGCGCTGGATGCCAAGGACCGCTACACGGAGGCGCACTCGAGGGAAACGGCCGAATTGGCCGTCAACGTCGGAAAGCGGCTCGGGCTGCAGGGCGAGGAACTCCGCCTGCTGGAGTACGGCGCCCTACTGCACGACATCGGCAAGATTGGTATCCCCGGTTACATCCTGCAGAAGCCAGGTCCGTTGACGCCCGAGGAGTTCGCCATCATGCGTGAGCACCCGGTGATCGGCGAGCGAATCCTCGCCTCGGTGCCGTTCCTTGCTCCGCTGGGCCCGATCGTCCGTGCCGAGCACGAACGATGGAACGGCAGCGGGTATCCCGATGGGCTCAAGGGCGAGGAGATTCCGGTCGAGGCGCGCATCATCCACGCGTGCGACGCCTTCCACGCCATGGCCTCCGATCGCTCCTACCGCAAGGCGCTGCCGATGGCCGACATCGTCGCTGAGTTCCAGAAGGAAACCGGCCATCAGTTCGACCCGCGCGTCGTCGACGTGTTGCTCGATCTGATCGAGCACGAGCCCCCCACGATCCTGGCCGCCGCCCAGGCGTCCGGGCAACCGGTACCGGATGCCACGGTGTCGGGTCCACGCGGCTGGGCCCAGCACATGCAGACCGTCGAGGCGCTTGGTCAACAACTCGCCCGGGCGACCAGCATCGAAGACATCTGCAACCGCATCGGCGAGACCATCACCGCCCTGCTTCCACAGGACCAATGCCGCGTGCTATTGATGAACGACGACCACACCCGGCTCGATGTCGTCTACCTGCGCGGAACCGACCGAGAGGAGTATCGCGGCGTGACGATGGACAATGCGGCGGTCGAGGTGGGGGAGGGGATCGCGGGTTGGGTGGCGGAGTCGCGGCGGGGCGTCGTGCTCGGCGATACCGAGCGCCACCCCAAAGCTGCCCATGTCAGCGGCACCGACGTCATCGACGAATCGATGCTGGCGGTCCCGGTGGTCTTCGAGGACGAAATCCTGGCGGTGATCGTCGTCCTCAAGCTGGGGCTGAACCAGTACTCGCTCGACCAGCTTCGCTTGCTGACAATCCTTGCCAACCAGGCCGCCGTGTCGATGGCGAACGCCCGGCTGATCGACCGCCTCGCCTCGGCGGCTGCGGTCGATACCCTGACCGGCCTGATGAACCGGGCGGCGTTCGAAGAGGCGGTCAACAAACAGTTGCTGCGGCCCCAATCCTGGGGCACCTTGCTCATGCTCGACGTCGAGAAGCTCCGCGACGTCAACGATGCCTACGGTCACCGCGCCGGTGATGCGGTGCTCAAGCGGATCGCCCGCGCCATTCGGACGTCCATTCGTGGCGAGGACCTGGCCTCGCGCTGGATCGGCGACGATTTCGCCATTCTCGCGCCCGGTATCGATGCCAGCCAGGCCGATGTCCTGGCCAAACGGATCGAAACGGCGCTCCAGTCAGACCGGATCTCCATTCGATGGGGAAGCGCCGAATACCGTGGCGACGCGCTGACCGCCCAGGACCTCCTGGCCGCTGGGATCCGGGCGATGACGGACGGACAGAACACGGCCGCTGCCTGAGCCGACGTTTGGGGCAAAACCTCACGCCCGAATGGGCAGGATGCTCCGAGTTTCGCGCAATTTGCTTGACGGTCCAAAACTGGTCGCCTAACGTCGAAACTCGCCGCTGAAACCAGGATGACCGCCTACGGGCGGACTGACCCGTGCCGAGGGAGGGAGTGAGGCTACACGTCGTCCACCGGCGGAAGCCGCCGGCTTCGCTCAAGAGTCTTCTGCTGCGCGACGCTTGGAAATACGGCGTCGGCGTCGGCATCATGGCTCTCCTGCTCACCGCCGGCGGAGCCGAGCGAGTCCAGCCGCACCCGCAAGCACTGGCGACGACCGTGCTGCCGACCGACGTCCCGTGCGGGACGATCGCCACCGACTCCGGCGATCCACACACCG
>Ga0193751_1002223_pt1 | contig 11877 bp, 7 predicted proteins | sample L1c2metaG_FD_143050 | JGI IMG/M metagenome (GOLD analysis project Ga0193751, IMG submission 143050) | Soil microbial communities from a riparian zone of the East river system, Colorado, United States - L1c2 | ecosystem: Environmental > Terrestrial > Soil > Riparian zone | place: USA: East River... | reverse complement strand
AGCAAATTGCGGGCGTAGTGATCAAGGCAACGCCGGCGGGTATTCCTATACACGTCGGAGATGTAGCAACCGTTACCTCTGCCGTAAAGCCGGTCTACACAATCGTGACGGCAAATGGCAAACCATCGCTTCTCATCAACATCAATCGGCAGCCGGACAGCAATACGGTGCAAGTCGCCAACGAAGTGCACGCGGAGATCGCACGGATTCAACAGACTCTTCCGCGCGGAATCCAGATCCAGCCTTTTTATGACCAGTCTCTGATTGTCCATCAATCCATCGCAAGCGTTCGAGATGCCATCTTGATCGGTCTCGTTCTCGCGTCGATCATCCTCGTCGTTTTTCTCCGGGACTGGGGAACTTCGATCGTGGCGGGGCTGGTAATTCCAGTCACGGTTTCGATCACGTTTATTGCCCTGAAGTTGATGGGACAGAGTTTCAACCTGATGACCCTGGGCGGGCTCGCTGCCGCCGTGGGCCTGGTGATTGACGATGCCATTGTCGTGGTTGAAAACATCGTGCTGCATCGCGACGCCGGGCAGAACCGTCTTGAAGCCATCCAGAGTGCGCTACAGGAAATCACGACTCCGTTGATTGGATCGACTATTACGCCTGTGGTGGTCTTCCTGCCGCTGATCTCGATTGCGGGTGTGACGGGAACATTTTTCAGAGCCCTGGCCGTCACGATGGCTGTGTCGCTATTTGCTTCACTCGCTCTCGCCCTGACGTGGACTCCCACGCTCAGCCAGTTCTTTATCAAGCATGGCAAATCGGGAGAGACTCCGGCCGAAGCAGCCACTGAACACGAAGAGGATATTAAGCGTCTCCTAGCAGCTGAAGACGCCTCTGTCAGCGGCTTCTTTCTCAAGATCGTGAACTTCCATCAGAAATGGTTGAGCCGCGCGTTGAAGCATCCTAAAAGGCTGGCCGTGTTGAGCCTCGCGTTGATCGCTGTTTCGTACATTTGTTTCCAGTTCCTGGGCTCGGACCTTCTCCCCGAGATGGATGAGGGCGGGTTTATCGTGGACTACATCATGCCGGCCGGCAGTTCGCTCGCGGAGACGAATCGCGTCATTACTCATGTCGAAAAAATATTGCGTGAAGTCCCTGAAGTCGAGAGTACCTCCCGGCGCACCGGAATGCAGCTTGGTCTCGCATCTGTTACGGAGGCCAATACCGGAGACGTATCGGTGAAGCTGAAGGATGATCGCAGCCGGGGTATCGACGAAGTGATTGAAGAGGTTCGCAGCAAAGTAAAGGCGGAAGAACCTGCGTTGGACGTGGAGTTTATTCAGATTTTGCAGGATATGATCGGAGATCTTACGAGCGCGCCGCAGCCGGTCCAGATCAAGCTCTTTGCGCAGGACCAAGCTTTGCTTGCCGACTGGGCTCCGAAAGTCGCGGATGCGATCGGCAAGATCAAGGGCGTTGTAGATGTACTGAACGGCATCGACAACACCATCAGCGGTCCCGCGGTAACGTTTCAGATCAATCCCGGCGTTGCGGCGAGGGCCGGATTCACTCCGGAAGAAGTTGCCACCGATGCTGCCGCCCTTGTCGGGGGAGAACCTGCGCCAACGCCCGTGATCAGTAATGATCGGGCCTACACGCTCCGCGTGCGATTCCCCGATAGAAATCGAGCCTCGATTGGAGCCATGCGCGACACGCTGTTGACGAGCAGCACCGGGAAAACCGCCACGTTGGGTGCGCTGGCGGAAATTACATCCGTCCCCGGACAGACCGAAATTCTGCGCGAAAACTTACAGCGCCAAGTCGCGGTGACGGCTCGACTCGAAGGCACCGACCTTGGCACCGGCATTTCCGAAATCCAGAAGGCGATTAGCCGTCTGCACTTGCCGGCCGCTATCCGAGTGGAATACGGCGGCACCTACAAAGAGCAGCAGCAGTCTTTTCGCGACCTCGCATTTGTTCTAGTCCTCGCCGTAGTGTTGGTATTTTGTGTTCTGCTCTTCGAGTTTGGCAGCTTTGCAGCGCCGCTCGCGATATTGGCTTCCGCGTTGCTGTCAACCTCGGGCGTTTTTATTGCCTTGCTGATCACCCGAACGACTTTTAACATTTCCTCTTTCATGGGGATGATCATGGTGATCGGAATTGTGGCGAAGAACGGTATCCTGCTGCTTGATGCGGACCAGAAATTCCGCGCTCTTGGTTTTTCGGCTGAAGAAGCTATATTGCAGTCGAGCCGTAGAAGACTGCGCCCCATCGTCATGACGGCACTGGCGACGCTTGCCGGGATGCTGCCGCTATCTTTCGCGATCGGCGCTGGTTCGCAAATGTTGCAGCCCCTGGCAATTGCCGTGATCGGGGGAGTTGTGATTTCCATGGTGCTTTCGCTCATCATTACCCCTGCCGTACACTTCTTCGCGACCGGCGGCAGGGAAGAAAGTGCCACTGTAAACGGTTCGCAGAATGGCGCCAGTACCTTTACGACACCAGCCCAGAGGACATAGACACCCGCTGGCATTTCCGGAGGCTTTATGAAAACAAAATTCGCTAATCTGATTCTGTGCCTGGCACTTGTTGCGGTTGCCATCAGCACCTGCGTCATCGTGGCCGCACCCGCGGCGGCCCAGTCCGCCCCAACCTACTCGGTCGTCCGCACCATGGTGATCGGGGGCGACGGCGGATGGGACTATGTATACGCCGATTCTGCGGCGCGCCGCCTTTATGTCGCCCGGGCCACCCGCTTCATGGTGGCTGATCTGGACTCCGGCAAATTGGTCGGCGAGATTCCGGACACACCCGGCGCCCACGGTGTCGCCATCGTTTCCGATCTCGGCATTGGCTTCACCACCAACGGCCGCGAGAACACATCCAGCGTATTTGATCTGAAGACGCTGAAAGTGTCCGAAAAAATCAAGACCGGCGAAGGGCCGGATTCGATCGTTTACGACCCCGCTTCCGGGCACGTTTTTATCATGGACGGCCACGGCAAGGCCGCTTCCGTGATTGACCCGAAAACGCGCAAAGTTGTTGCGACCATTCCCCTCAGCGGCAAGCCCGAAGCCCCGGTGGCCGATGGAAAGGGCCGCGTTTACGTCAACATTGAGGACAAGGGCTCCATCGCAGTGATCGATTCCAGCACGAACAAAGTTATCGCCGAATGGCCGATGGCGGGCTGCGAAGAGCCCAGTGGCTTGGATATGGATCGGCGGGAGGGCCACATCTTCGCTGCGTGCGGTAACAAACAGATGGCAATTGTGGACGCAAAAACGGGCAAGCTGATTGCCACTGTGCCGACCGGCGACGGCAGCGATGGATTGGCCTTCGATCCGGGGGCCAAGCTTGCGGTCACTTCAAACGGTGAAGGCAACATGAGCTTCGTTGGCCAACGCGATGGAAAGTATGCGCTGATTGAGAACGTTCCGACCAAGAAAGGCGCGCGCACCATTACGTTTGACGCCTCGACTGGACAGATGCTGACCGTGACCGCCGACCTGGGCCCAGCGCCGAAGCCGAGTCCGGAGAATCCTCGGGGGCGGCCTATGCCATTGCCGAATTCGTTTGTCGTAATCGCCGTCGGAAAAAAGTAACAACTAACACCGTGATCGGCGAGTTACACGGTGGAGAGACGGGCGTCTCGCGAGCCTGCCCTGAGCGAAGTCGAAGGGTCCAGCCGGGCGGGGACGCCCGGCTCTCCATCGGCAAGGCTGGATCGGCAACCGTAACAATCACGCGGTCGCTCCGATGAAAGTGAGTCTTCGCTGCCATGAAGAGACGAGATTTTTTGCGGTCTTCCGCCAGTTTGGGCGCCGTTCTGACAACTGTCGGCTTGTCTCCCGCCGCGCTCGGCGCAAGCGAGAATCCGCCCTGTGTCGCTGCCCCTTTCCCGCAGACCCCTGGGCTGACAAAATACGTGGTCGAGTTTGTGCGGAAAACCAAGTTCTCCGATCTGCCGGCGGACGTGATTGAGCTCGGCAAGAAATCCATCCTCGACGGTTTAGGGCTGGCTCTGGCCGGCGCCCGAGCCCAGAACGGAAAGCTGTTCCGGGAGTATGCCGCCAGCCTCGGCCTTCCGGATCGCGGCGCCACCGTAATGGGGACAAAGACCAAACTGACGCCGCGCTTTGCGGCCTTCGCGAATGGCTTGGCGATCCACGTCGAGGATTTTGACGACACGCAGTTGGCGGTCGGCAAAGACCGCGTATACGGACTGCTTACCCACCCCACGGTGCCGGTGCTTCCCGCTGCTTTGGCCTTTACCGATACCACCGCCACCAGCGCCAGGGATTTTCTCGTGGCCTATCACTTGGGCGTGGAAGTCGAGTGCAAGATTGCGGAAGCAATATCTCCCCGCCACTATGAGGATGGCTTTCATTCCACCGGAACCTGCGGAGTGTTTGGCGGCACTATGGCCTGCGCCAAACTTCGCGCCTTCGATGAATCCCAGATCTCCCGCGCGTTCGGAATTGCCGCGAGTCAGGCCGCCGGCCTGCGCGAAAATTTTGGAACCATGATGAAGTCATTCCATGCCGGCCATGCGGCCGAGGTCGGAATCTTTGCCACTGACCTGGCGGCTTTAGGCTGGACGGGCGCTGAACAGATACTGGAAGCGGAGCGCGGCTTCTTCCATGCTTTTGGCGGTAGCTATGATCCTTCCGCCATTTTCCACAAGCTCGGCCAGCCCTGGACGTTCGCCAACCCCGGCGTCTCCATCAAGCCGTACCCCTGCGGCTCGCTGACGCATCCCGGAATGACCGAGATGCAGCGGCTCATCCGCAGCGAGAAGATCAGGGCCGCGGATGTGGAGATGGTCGAAGTGGGGACGAATCGCAACCTTCCCAACGCGCTCATTCACCATCACCCGAAGGACAATCTGCAAGCTAAATTCAGCATGGAATTCTGCCTCGCCATCCTGCTAATTGAAGGCAAGGCGGGACTCGGCGAATTCACCGACGCCGTTGTCAACCGGCCCGACGTCCAGGCGATGATCGATCGCATCCATTTCGGTGTCGATCCCGAGGCCGAAAAGGCGGGATATGACAAGATGACGACGATCCTCAAAATCCACCTGAAAGATGGGCGCGTGATCGCGGGACGCGCTGATTTTGGTAAAGGGAGTCCAGCCAATCCGATGAGTTACGAGGAAGTGGCAGAGAAGTTTCATGGCTGCGCCGATTTCGCGCAATGGCCTATCGCTCGCGCCAACAAGATTGTCGAACTGGTGCGCCATTTGGAAGACCTTGACGACATGCGCACGCTGACCGCGCTTTGCGGCGGATGAAAGTTGCTCGATCACGATCGAATGCCGGAACCCTACGCGACTCCGCAGACCAATCCGCCACCCATTCCGCCGACTAAAGGCGGCCATGGCGCGGCTGTATTAGCCGGGTTCCTCGGATGGACGCTTGACGCCTTCGACTTCTTTTTGGTCGTCTTCTCGCTGACGGCCATCGCTCAGGAGTTTCACCGCTCCGACGCAGAGATTGCTCTCTCCATCACGCTTACGCTGATGTTCCGTCCAGTGGGCGCGTTCATCTTTGGACTGATGGCCGATCGCTACGGGCGTCGCCTTCCGTTGATGATCGATCTCGTCTTCTACTCCGTGGTCGAGGTGGCCACCGGCTTCGCGCATAGTTTCACTACCTTCCTGGTTCTCCGCGCCTTGTTTGGCATTGGCATGGGCGGAGAGTGGGGCGTCGGCGCATCTCTCGCTATGGAAAAAGTTCCGCCTCGGCTGCGCGGGTTTCTTTCCGGGATGCTCCAGCAGGGATACGCTCTCGGCTACCTTCTCGCAGCCGTCTGTTTCTACTTCGTCTTTCCCCGCTGGGGCTGGCGTCCCATGTTTTTCATCGGAGGACTGCCCGCACTGCTCGGGCTTTTCGTCCGCTTCAGCGTGAAAGAATCGGAAGTGTGGCAGAAGACTCGTCAAACGAGCTGGAGCAGCCTCGGCCGCGAAATTGTCTCCCACTGGAAATTGTTTCTCTATTTGACCCTCTTGATGATGATGATGAACTTTGCCTCGCACGGCACGCAGGATATGTTTCCAACTTTCCTCCAGCGCCAGTGGGGAATGGGTCCGACCCAGCGCGCGGTGATCACTGCGATCTCCATGGTGGGAGCGCTCCTCGGAGGCCTGCTGTTCGGCTTTTTGTCCGACCGTTTCGGACGCCGCCGCGCGATGATCACCGCACTCATCAGCGCGGTCGCATTGGTCCCGCTGTGGGCCTATGCCCCGTCTCTGGCATTGCTGGTCGTCGGAGCTTTCCTGATCCAGTTCATGGTGCAGGGAGCGTGGGGCATCATTCCAGCGCACCTTTCGGAATTGTCGCCCGACTCGGTGCGCGGATTCCTCCCCGGATTCGCTTACCAGTGTGGCGTGCTTCTGGCCGGCTCGGTCGCTTACGGGGAGGCAATTCTCGCGCAGCATACCAGCTACGCCAACGCCATGGCTCTGACCGCATTCGTGGTGTTCACGCTGGCGGCCGTTGTGGTGGCCTTGGGGCGCGAACAGAAAGGCATTCAATTCGGTGCGTAGAATTCCGGTTCGGACGCGAAATCCGGGCGGGAGAAATTACCGCAGGAGAAATTATTAATGACCAAGCGGCTTTGGATTTTCGCCGTCACCTCAGCTTTCTGGTTTGCCCCTGGAGTTGGAATCAGCGTCGGTCAAATCCAAGCCCAGACCCATCCGTTGCGGCTCGTGCAGACGATTCCCCTGCCCGGCGTCCACGGCCGCATTGACCACATGGACGTGGACATAAGAGGTCAACGTCTGTTCGTCGCCGGCTTGGAGAATGGTTCGCTTGAAGTAGTCGACCTGCGAGCCGGAAAATCGCTGCGCAGTATCCCCGGCTTCAAGAAGCCACAAGGGATCGCTTTTGTCCAGGCACTCAATAAAGTTTTCGTCGCCAGCGGAGATGATGGGAAGCTCCGCGTGTTTCGCGCCGACACGCTGGCGCTTCTCGACACTATCTCCCTCGATATTGGCCCCAACCGGGTGTTGTACGATTCCCGCAAATCCGTTCTGTACGTGGGCTACGGCGGCAAAGATGCCGGCAAAGACTATGGGGAAATAGGCATCATCGATGCAAAAACGGACAAGCTTATCGCTGATGTCCAGGTCGCCGCTCATCCTGCCGAGTTGCAGCTGGACGAGTCCGGCAAACATTTATTTTGCTTCGTGTCCCCCAACAGCAAGATTCAGGTGATCGATACCGGGGAGCGCAAGGTGATTGCCACTTGGCCGGTGAGCAGCGAGCGTCCGGGTGACGGGGCGTTCGATGCCGCAAGCAACCGCCTTTTCATTGGCACTCGCAAGCCGCCGCAGATGATCGTGATGGATGCGGCTACAGGCAAGGAAGTGTCGAGCCTTCCCACGGTTGAGGGCATGGACGGAGTTTATTTCGATGCCAAACACCGCCGCGTGTACGTCTCCGGCGGACGGGATGCCGAGACTGGGGCCGTATTCACCTACCAGCAGAAAGACGCCGACCACTATGAATTGATCGACAAGCTGCCGACCAGACAAGGAGCCGGAACGTCGCTCTGGGTGCCGGAACTGAATCGGTTCTATGTGGCGGCTCCCGCTCATGATGCGGAAGAGGCAGCGATTTTGGTTTTTGAAGCGCAGCCGTAGAAATAAATAATAAAATCCGGCCGCTCCGATGAGAGCGGTATCACGACCAGGAGAAAGCATGCAATACACGAAGATACTTTGCGCCGGGATTTTGGGGTTAACCATTGCGGGCTCCCCAGTTACCGGTCAGAACCCTGGTGCTCCAGCATCGCGCGATTTGCTGCCTCTACAACTCGAGGAGCAAATCCCGGTCCCACATGTGGCCGGCCGCCTGGACCACTTTAGCGCCGATGTGAAGCGTAAGCGGCTATTCGTGTCCGCGCTGGGGAATAATACGGTCGAAGTCATCGATACTTTTGCGGGCAGGGTGATTCACAGCATCCCCGGGTTGAGTCAGCCTCAAGGTCCTTTGTATGTTGCGGGCTTCGACAAACTCTACGTGGCCAATGCCGCCGACGGTAAAGTGCGGGTCTTTGACGGAGCCACTTACGCATTGATAAAGACGATCGATTTTGGCAAAGACCCCGACAACCTTCGTTATGATGCCGCCACGAAAAAAGTATTTGTGGGCTTCGGCGAAGATGACGGTGGCATTGCGACCATCGATCCCGCTACGGACGAGCGGGTGGGACCGGTCCTGAAAACGGAAGGTCATCCTGAATCGTTTCAGGTGGAGGCTTCGGGAACGCACGTGTTCGTCAATGTTCCGGACGCCGGTAACGTGGTGGAATCGATCGACAGAAAGACGGGCGCAGTCACCAAGTGGCCACTCACTGGACTGCGCGGCAATTACGCAATGGCACTCAACGAAGCGGATCATCGCCTTTTCACGATCACTCGCAAGACTCCCATGCTGGTTGTACTGGACACGACAACGGGTAAGGAAGTCGCGCGTCTGCGAGCCGCCGGAGAGTGTGACGACGTCTATTTCGACGAGGCTCGCAAACGCATTTACGTGATCGGCGCGGAAGGTTTCATCAGTGTGTTTCAGGAGAATGATCCCGACCACTATGAACTCGTCGCATCCGTTCCCTCCGCAGTCGGAATACGTACAGGGTTTTTCTATTCGAAGCGGGATCGGCTTTATGTCGGAGTTCCTGCGAAGGGAAGCGAGCCGGCGCAGGTATGGACATTTGAGGCGGAAGACTAGTTGCACTGGAGAGATGGGCGTCTCGTCCGTCCGGCAGTTCGGTGGCCGGGCGGGGACGCCCGTCGCCCCACCGGTAAGAGCTATCTGATAGGAAAGTACGATGGGCGAAAAGATAAATAGTCTCGAGATCAGCGCCCGGCTCGACAGGCTTCCCGCCACGCGATACATCTGGAAGCTTGTGCTCCTGCTTTCCCTGGGCGGATGCTTTGAGATGTACGATCTCTTCTTTACTGCCTATATTGGTCCGGGCCTGGTGCGAAGCGGGCTGTTCTCCAGTTCCTCCGCGTCGTTCTTCGGATTCAACGGCCTCGCCAGTTTTGTCGCTGCCACCTTCGCCGGCCTCTTCATCGGTACCATGCTCTTCGGATTCGCGGCGGATTGGTTCGGGCGGCGCATGGTCTTCACCTGCTCACTGCTTTGGTACACGGCCGCTACCGTCATCATGGCCTTCCAACACACAGCCATTGGCATCGTCGCTTGGCGCTTGATCGCCGGCATTGGCATCGGGGTTGAGTTAGTAACTATCGATACTTACATTACCGAACTCGTGCCCAAACATCTTCGTGGCCGGGCTTTCGCTGTAAACCAGGTGATACAGTTCAGCGTCGTTCCTGTGGTCGCCCTGCTGGCCTGGATATTAGTGCCTCGTAACCCGTTAGGTTTTGAAGGCTGGCGCTGGGTCGTCTTGATCGGAGCGATGAGCGCAATCTTCGTATGGTTCATTCGCCGCAGCGTCCCGGAAAGTCCCCGTTGGCTGATCTCGCACGGCCGTTTGGCGGATGCCGAGCGTGTTACTGCCGCTATGGAAGCACGTGTGTCGCAGGAGTTAGAAAAACCGCTGCCTCCCGCTAATCCTCATCCCGTCGAGGAGATCCACGGCCACTTCCTCGACATCTTCAAGCCACCTTACTTGAGCCGCACCTCGATGCTGATGGTGTTTAACTTTTTCCAGACCGTGGGTTACTATGGCTTCGCGTCCTGGGTCCCTACTCTGTTGATTGCCGCGGGCGTGACCACCACCAGCAGCCTGCAGTACTCCTTCATCATCGCCATCGCTGCCCCATTAGGACCGCTGCTCGCCCTGCGAATCGCCGATAAGTTTGAGCGCAAGTGGCAGATCGTGGCTGCGGCGCTCTGCATCGGAATCTTTGGATTGTTATTCTCCCGCCAGACCAGTGGCGCTTTTCTGATTGCGTTCGGCGTCTTACTGACTTGCTCCAATAACTGGATGTCGATGGCCTTCCATGCCTATCAGCCGGAGCTTTTCCCCACCCGGATACGCGCTCAGGCCGTCGGCTTCGTGTACTCATGGAGCCGGTTGAGCGCCATTTTCACAAGCCTTCTGATCGGTTTCTTCCTGCGCGATTTTGGCGTGGCCGGAGTCTTCACCTTCATCGCCGCCTCGATGCTGGTTGTCATGTTGTCAATCGGAATTTGGGGACCGAAGACTCGCGGGTTGGCCCTCGAAGATATCTCACACTGAAGTGGGTGGGGACTGTTCTAAGCCGGCAGCGCTTTCCCCTTCGTTTCTTCGCCAAATGGAATCAGCAATAGCCCGATCGCAAACGCCACTGCAGTAAGAGCCACTGGGATGCCAATCGTCTGAAAATGGCGAACGCCCGCGCCCACTAAAAACGTAATGCCCGCTCCCGCAAAACGCCCGGCGGAAGTGGAAAAAGCGAAGGCGCTGGCCCTGCACTCCGTCCGATATTGTTCGGGAACCCATAATGTGTAGATCGCAAAGTTCGCACCTCCAATACCCAGGAAGAACAGACAGACCATGAACCAGGTGAGCGCGCCTTCTTTCAGATAGAAGGCGTAACCAAAGCCAAGCGAGATAAAAATCAGCATCAGCGAAAAGTAGATCGCCAGTGTCGCGCGGCGGCCAATGCGTTCCGCTACGACCGGCACGGCCAAACACCCAAGAATAGTTCCGACGGAAAGAATCATCGTGGCATAGGACGCCAGCCGCGCCCCTTCCGGCACCGATAAGTGGGCATTACTCGCCAAAAAGGTTACGGAAGCCGGGACATAAACGGCGCCCGCCCACAGGCCTACGATGGAAATCAACATGTAAGTCGAGTTAAGGATGGTGCGCCGCCGGTACTCCGGCGAAAACAGATACAGGAAAGAACGCCGTGCAGTCCAGACCTCATTCAACTGGTTGCGCTTGTTCGCCCAACGGCTTGGTTCTTTCACGCCGTAGCGAATGAAAGCAACAAAGAGAGCGGGGAGACCTCCCAGCACAAACATGGCACGCCAGCCATAAGCATTGCCAATAAAATAGTTGGCGAGCGCCGCCAGAAAAAAACCAAAATAGTAGCCGGTATGCATGAGTCCCGCGCCCATTTTCCGGCGTTCCTCGGGCCATTCCTCCGCGACGAATGTGCCCGCCATGGACCACTCGCCGCCGATCCCAACACCGGCCAGCAGGCGAAAGGCCGCCAAGACCCACACGCTGGTCGCTAAAGCGCTGAGCAGAGTGAAGACCGAGAAAAAAATGATGGTCAAACTCAGCGTGCGGACCCGCCCAAACCGATCGGCAATCGGCCCCCAGACCAACGACAAACCCCATCCCACCAGGAAGCATGCGAATAGCGCCCCGCCGTAGAAGCCGACATTCGCGGTGGTGGCCGGAATTCCGGAGCGGGGCAACAATTCTCGCAGCGCCGGAACCAGCACCATGGCATAGATGAACGAATCCATCCCGTCCAGCGCCCAGCCTCCCCATGCCGCCCAAAACCCCCGGATCTGATTGCGCGTCAGCCTCGGCTTATTCGACTTCGGCGTTGCGATCGACATCCCATTCCCTTCCTCTTTGCAAGATGGCGCAACCGCCGCCGACCACGCGCCGGAAACCCAGAACAACATGTCTAGTTTTATGTACCGACGTCCGAAAATTGCTCAAACCGTCTGCAGCAAGGGTCTGAGCATCAAGGATGCTTTTGACATTTGCGAGCGTTAACACTCTATCAATAAGCGGTGCAAGTCGCTGCGGCGAGGATTCTGACGGCCCGCCCAAGTCAATGAGCAGGTCAAAGAGTGACCACAGAACGGTGATAAGGATCGAGAAAGATCGTGCGGATGACAAAACCGACATCGTAAACTAGACTGTAAATTCAATCGGTTACCCCTCAGCCGGGATGGCGGAACTGGCAGACGCAGCGGACTCAAAATCCGCTTATTG
>Ga0193751_1002222_pt1 | contig 11877 bp, 11 predicted proteins | sample L1c2metaG_FD_143050 | JGI IMG/M metagenome (GOLD analysis project Ga0193751, IMG submission 143050) | Soil microbial communities from a riparian zone of the East river system, Colorado, United States - L1c2 | ecosystem: Environmental > Terrestrial > Soil > Riparian zone | place: USA: East River... | reverse complement strand
TGCGCCGTCCTCAACGCATGTGGGCCTGCCGCAACTCCCGCCCGGTCTGTTTTGTCCGGGATGCGCCCGGTCTGTACCTGGCCGGGGGTATCCCCCTCCCCCCTTGAATCTTAGGAATCATTGGGTTAGCACGAAATTCCCCGCAAAGGTAATTATCCCTTTACAGTAGGTACGCATTGTAGTAAGGTTGTGGAGTCAAAGCAGGTAACCCAATGGCCCACAACAACCGCAAACCGAAGATGCTGCCGTACACGATGAAGGACTTCCAAAAGCAATTTCCCAACGATGCCACTTGTCTGGAATGGCTCAAGAATCGTCTTTATCCCGAGGGCATTTATTGTGAGACGTGCGAAGCGGTCACTAAACATCACCGCGTCAAGAGCCGCCCGTCTTACTCTTGCGATCATTGCGGCCATCACGTTCACCCAACTGCGGACACGATCTTCCACAAGTCGCCTACTCCGCTGGCTACGTGGTTCTATGCGGTGTACCTGATGGCATCCACTCGTTGCGGTATCAGCGCGAAACAGATTCAGCGCGAGACCGGAGTCACTTACAAAACCGCATGGCGCATGTTTAAGCAGATTCGATCCATGTTGGATGAGACGGAGAACGCACCGAAACTTGGCGGTAGCCAGAAGCCCGTAGAGGTTGATGAGATGTACTTTGGCGGTCGGCAGAGAATGCAGGGCCGCGCGTGTACCGCAGACAAGAAAGCTAAAACGCCCGTGGTTGGCTTGGTGCAGCGCAAGGGCAGCGTCCGCGCATTCGTTACGTCCGATGTCAAGAAAGACACCGTGCATGGGCTGATTAAAGAACACGTCCTGCCATCGAACCTTGTGTTCACGGATGATTACACGATCTATGACGGACTTTCCCGAACCCCGCATAACTACTATCATCGGCGCATTCGCCACAGCGAGAAAGTCTACGTCATGGGCGACGTTCACACCCAGACCATCGAAGGTTTCTGGAGCCTTGTAAAACGCGGGATTGCTGGCGTCTATCACAATGTTGGCCGTCACTATCTACAGACCTACCTTAACGAGTATTCGTTTCGCTACAATCGGCGCTTCGACGTGCAGCCCATGTTTACTAGCTTCCTTCATCAGATCGAAAAGCGCGATGCCGTTGTTCGCCGTGTTGAGCCAATCGCGGAACCGTTCTGACTAGGACGATTCGAAAGAAGTAGATCGCGCTTGGCTCAACGTTGACCAAGGTCTAGTATTGCCGCGCCTCTTGCGCTTCCCCCGCAAAGGAGAAAAGATGTCACTGTATCTAGCGAGCTACGACATCGCGGAACAAGACCGCGACGAATACGAAGCACTCTGGGCTTATTTCGACACGCTAGGGTCTGTCAAAGTTTTGTTCTCTCAATACGCCGTTCCGTTTTCAGGTACCGCGCTTGAACTTGCCACTAAAATCCAGCCCCACCTTAAGAAGCCGGACAGGTTATTGGTCTGCGAATTGTTCAACAGTTCCACAATATTGGCCTGGATCAATCTCAGGGTTACGGACGATGCTTTCAAGGCTTTGTTGACAAAGAACGCCCGTACTCTCAAGTGAAGGATCAGCACCAATTGTGGTTAATTTTGCGTTGTTGACGAGGAGGCGCAGAGCCTTACTCTCCTCGCTTGTTTCAGGTTCCAGATGCAAGCCCAGTTGCCACCAAAATATTTTCATTTCGCCGTCTCCGGTTGTATAAAGCTTTTGGTTACGTTTTCCCGATATGATGATTCCCGCCCAATGCCTTACGCGCAGATGGGCTGGTGCGCCCTCTGGAGAGAAAACCAGAGGATTTTTTGAAGCAAGAAGGTAAACAAATGAACAACAAGAAACGCTCTCCAGAGCGTTTGACTGCGATTGTGAATTGCGGTGCGGCGGTTGTGAAACTTCTTTTAGAAGTCCTCTCGCTTATACATCGTATCCACTAGATAAGCAGTCTGTCTTACAAGCGCCAGCCTCCGATGACGAATCGTGCTGGCGTTTATTTTTTGGGCACCTTTCGAGTTGCTTTCTTTAGCGCACCCTCAAAATCCTCGCGAGTAAATTGCTCTCCGTCCTCACTTTTGGGTTTTGCTGAATCCGTACCGGGAATCATCCCTCTCGCTGATTTTTGCAACTGCCTCAATCCCTCTTTTCGTATCTCCATAAGTTTTTCCTGATTCAAGGTCTCAAGGATTTTAGTGGCGGGAACTACGATACCGATACCCATATTAACTCCGTGTTTCCGGTCGTGCGTGAAGAAGGCACGATTCATCTCAGACTCTTTTATATCCCAATGCCCGTGCATCAATCCTAATAAGGTGGCTCCATCGCCTACGCCACAAAAGGCCGCGCCCTTCCCCAATTTTGGGTCAACCTTTGCCCGAATTGTTGGTCTAACAAAAACAGGTGATCCGCTCAGTCCGCCGATAGATCGAGTCTCGACTAGATGTACACTTGCAAACCCTAGTTCGGTCTGAATCTCTTCTCCCGCCATCATTGCGATGTTACCGTGCCGCACAATGGGAACATTTTGTGCAGTTCCTGGTGCGGGAGTAAACAATCCAGTGGCATAAGTTTCGTCGCCGATCCCAATGTCCTGTCGTTGTAATCGCTCTGAGGTTCCAAACTGATTAAAGTCAACGGAAATAATATCCGCTTCGGGGCGATTCGAAACTTGGGCAACGGCAACATCAGCGGCTTGATCGTTCGGATGAAGCCACCATTGATCTCCTAGAATCGAATCAATAACTAGAGTTCCTCCGCCCCGCTTGTTGACTAGAAAATAGAACTCGCGGCCTTTCAAATCATCCGCAACATGACGGGCGGTAACAAAATACACGGCCCGAACGGACTTGAATCGCGGGTCGTACTCGCTCATTTCGATGGAGGCAAAGAACCCTGTCGCACACAGATCGCCAGAAACGCCGGATGAATCCCGACTGGCGACTTCCCCAACAAACCCCACACATTTCAAAGTAAAATCAGGTACTCGCACAAAGGGATCGTGCCCCCTCTCAATTCGGACTCGGCCGTTGCAAACGGTTACGGTCTGCCCAAGAGTATCCTGATTTTGCGTACCTACTGTCAAGGGATAATTACCCCCGCAAAATCCGGATGGCAAAGAAGTTGGATATCAAAATCCGTGAAACAAAGGACTTAGAGGCGGACGATTTGGTTTCGACCAGACTGTCGCGCCGCTGCCATAATGTCGCGATTGAAATCCTCAGTCAAGGTTGGGCGTCACATGCGGGGCTGTGAATAAAAAATGGCCATGATCGCCCCGTGGCAGCTGTAGCGGGGAGATACAATTGCTGCTGGCTACAAGGGCGACGAGTCTGCATGATCACGCTTGAGTCAACCTGCCGATTACATCGGGGGCACCGGAGCGTCTAACATAGGAAATCGTTTTACTCGTTTTACTCAAGAGGCAGTGGAAGCGTGGCATGCGAAGATAGAATGCGAGTAGCAGTCCGCCCGGAGCACATGCCAACGTCGACGCTTCGCAGAATTTTCAAGGCCTTTCAATATCGAGACTTCCGTCTGATGTGGTTCGGCGCCTGTACGTCGAGCATTGGCACATGGATGCAGATTGTGGCGCAGGGCTGGCTGATTTACCGGCTGAGCCACTCGGCGTTTCTGTTGGCTCTGGATCAGTTCCTGGGGGGGATTCCTATTTTTCTGTTCTCGCTGATCGGCGGCGTGGTGGCCGATCGGACGGAGCGGCGGAAGATTCTGCTGCTGTCGCAGTACGTGCAGATGGCGAGCGCCGCGGTGCTGACGGTGCTGGTGGCGGCGGGATGGGTGCACGTTTGGCACATCCTGTGTCTCTCGTTTGTTTCCGGGCTGGCGCAGGCGTTTGGCGGGCCGGCATATCAGGCTCTGATTCCAACGCTGGTGGATCGCGAGGACATGCCAAATGCGATAGCGCTGAATTCGATTCAGTTCAACATGGCGGTGACGATTGGTCCGGCTCTCGCTGGTCAGGCTTTGGCAAAGTTAGGGGAAAAATGGTGCTTCGGGCTGAATGCGGTTTCGTTTCTGGCGCCGATTATTTCGCTCTCGATGATCTCGGCGCGATACCTGCCAGTGATTACCGGCGAGTCGATGTTCAGCAGCCTGAAGCAGGGCATCAGGTTCGTACGCAAGCAGGGGTCGATGGAAGCGCTCACGCTGCTGGCCTTCTGCATGACGGCGTTGAGCATGCCGATGCGAACGTATATTCCTGTATTTGTGAAAGACATTTTTGGCCGTGGCCCGGAGACTTACGGGAACTTGCTGTCGCTGATGGGGGTAGGCTCGATTTGCGGATCGCTGGCCGTGGCCGGAATCGGCAACATGCGCAAGAAGGGGCGGTTCGCCCTCACTATGCTGATTTGCCTGGGCGGAGCGATTTCCGGATTCTCGCTGTCCAAATCGTTGCCCTTGAGCTATGCCATGCTGGTGTTGGTAGGCGCGTCGATGATGGCGGTCTTTGCCACGGTGACTTCGTTGGTGCAATTGATCACGACCAACGAAATGCGTGGACGAGTCATGAGCGTTTATAACTGTGCATTTCGCGGCGGCATGCCGATGGGCAATCTGGTATCGGGATGGTTGGTCCCCATGTTTACAGCGCCGATCGTATTGGGCGTGAACGGACTGCTGCTGATTCTTGTTGCGGCGTATTTTTTGCTGGTGCAGCGGCGCGTGGCAGCGTTGTGAATTGAGTGTTTTTGGACTGCCCGAACGGATGTTCTGATGCTTTCTAGACGCGGGTTCTTTCCAGCGGGGCGACTTCGGCCGGGACCGAAGATCCGGAAGAGGCTGAGGCCGCTGCTGCGACGGAAGAAGTTTCCGTTGGTTGGGGACCGATGGAACGCCGGATAGTGAAGCGCTGAAGTTTGATCTCCCCACGGGCGAATATGGCGAGTAGAGCGTCCACGGCTTGGGGATCGAGGCGCTTGCCGGCAAGGTTCTTGATAATCTGCAGCGTCTGCTCTGGCGTATGAGCCTGCTGGTAGGGGCGAGTGGTGGTCAGGGCATCGAAGGTGTCAGCCACCGCGATAACGCGCGCCAGCATGGGAATCTGATCGCCCTCCAGTCCGTAGGGATATCCGCTGCCATTGAGCGCCTCGTGGTGAAGTTCGATGCCGGGAAGCGTCTCCGCCAGCTGCGTGACCGGTCGCAAAATATTGGCGCCTTTAGTGGTGTGCGTCTTCATGACTTCGAATTCTTCCTCGGTCAGGGCTCCGGGCTTTTTCAGGATGTGATCCTCGATGCCGATCTTGCCTACGTCGTGAAGCTGGGCGGAGATGCGGAGGGTTTCCATGAATTCGTCCGACAAGTTCATTTCTTTGGCGATCATCAGAGAATAGCGGGTGACGCGGTCGGAGTGGCCACGGGTATAAGGATCTTTTTCGTCGACGGCGCCGGCCAGCATCTGGATGGAACCCATGAAGAGCTCACGATTCTCTTCGGCGGCGCGCTTCAGGTCAGCGACGAAACGTTCGAGTTCATCAGACATAGTATTGAAAGTGTGGGCGAGTTCGCCGATTTCAGTGCGGCTGGACAGGTCAACACGCTGGGAGAAGTCGCCCCGCGCCAGCGCCCGGCTGGACTGGGTGAGTACGTGCAAGGGACTGGTGATGCGGCGCGCGGCAAAGATGCTGACGAAAATGCTCAACAACACAGCTGCCAGCGCAAGTAAGCGGCCCGTCCGCTGCATCTCGTAGACGCCGCCGTAAGCTTCACGGCGCGGCTTTTGCACTACGACCGCCCAGTCCAATGATATGACGGGACTGTAGGTGCCGAGCATTTCTTCATTATTCTTACCGTCGCGCACGGTGAATTCCATGGTCGGAACCAATTGCGCCTTGTTGCCGCCATCCACAAAGTTGCGCACAATGTCGAGCTTCTTCATGTCCTGACCGGTGGCGAATTCGGGCGTGGCGGCCGCGACCAGTCGACCCTGGGCGTCGACGACGTAAGGGGTCAGGCCTCCGCTGGCCACTTCCTGTAAGCGTCGGATCAGGAACTGCAGGTCGACGACCGACGCAATCATTCCCAGAAATCGCTGACCATAATTCACCGGATAACTGACCAGGAAAACGGTGCGGGCGGATTTTCCAACGCCGACTACAAGGGCTTGTCCATTGTAGGCGCGTCCTTCGCGGGCTGCGGCGAAGGCGCGTTCCAGTTCGCGGTTCAGGAAAACGTCAGGAGCGATGCTTCCGGCAAAAATGCCTTTGCCGCCGGAGTTGAGGAGCGTGGCGTAGGCGATTTCGTCAGAGGAAGAAACGAAGTTTTCCAGCAGGGCCCGCAATTCTGGGGCCTCGATGTTCTTCGCGTCGATGTCCCCGCCACTAGCTACTTGAATCGCCGACGACAGGTTGGCCAGCATCACGTGTAGCGAGCGTTCGTGCTCGGCAAGATCGTCGGCGAGCGAGCGCGTCACCGTATTCTGCAGCAGCCTCTCGTCGGTTTTCAGGCGGTTACTGTTAATAGCCTCCACCTGAGACGAGTAAAAATACATCGGGACGATGCTGATGATCAGCAGCACGCTGAGGATTACATAAAGAATCGGGATGCGTGCGGCTTTCGGAGCGCTGGCGGACAAGTCTCTCCCTTCACTTATCGCAGTCGCCGAAGACGAAGTGGCGGCGGCTTTCACAGGTCTCATTAAAATTCTAGCGGGGAATGTTGTGGGTTGGAGGAAAAGCTAAGGGAGCGGCGTTACCAAAGTGCTCGGGGGGAGTGTTACTGGCGAAGGGGAGGCGGCTGGGACATCGTTCTGAATTTTACTTGTACAAAGATATCTGGTCCGCGCGGGTGGGGGCGGGGACGCCCCACGACAGCCGCCGGGACGGCGGCGCTACGTTAGTTCAGATTTTTCATGAAGTTAGGCGAATTAGGAGCCTGAACCGCGGAGGGCGCTGAGAACGCCGCAAAGGGCGCAGAGAAAATCGAAAATTGATGCGTAATAGGGATTGCTTAAGAGTTCCCAGCGGTTTCGCTCTTGCCGGTGCGCGACATTAATTCCTGAATCGCTTCTCGGGGAGATTTTCCGTGGTGCAGGATGGCGTGCATCTGTTCGGTGATAGGCATTTCGACGTTGCGGGCGTGGGCTAGTCCCACGGCGGCTGTGGTGGTGAAGACGCCTTCGGCGACCATGCCGTGCATTCCGGCGATGATGTCGGGAAGTTTTCGTCCGCGGCCGAGCTCGACGCCGACGCTACGATTCCTGGACAGGCCGCCAGTACAGGTGAGTACGAGGTCGCCAAGGCCGGCCAGACCGGCCATGGTTTCGGCGCGGCCTCCGCAGGCCATGACCAGACGAGTCATCTCCGCCAGGCCGCGCGTGATGAGGGCCGCGACGGAATTATGACCGAATCCGAGGCCGTCACAGATTCCGGCGGCGATAGCGACGATGTTCTTCAGGGCGCCGCCCAGCTCCACGCCGACTACGTCGTTGTTGGTGTAAATCCGGAAACTGGAATCACTGAATTCCTGCTGCACCGTGCGCAGGAGCGCGGTATCCTGCGATGCGATGGTGATTGCAGTGGGATCGCCGCGCGCGACTTCCTGCGCGAAGGAAGGACCGCTGAGCGCTCCGACAGCGGGAGAAGATGCGTGGTCGCGCTTCAGTACCTGTGTGATCACTTCGGTCATGCGTAGCAAGGACCCTTCTTCGAGGCCTTTGGTGGCGCTGACGATCAAGGTTTGCGGCTGGATCAGCTCGTGCATGCGCTCGAACAGCGCGCGGCAATGTTGTGAAGGCATGACGCTGACCACGATCTGCGCGTCCCGGAGAGTTGCCGAAAGATCGTTGCTGGCGGTGACTGAGTCCGGGATTTTGCGACCGGGGAGAAATTTCTCATTGACGCGGCTCTGAGTGATCGATTGGCAGACATCAGATTCGTGGGCCCACAAGCGGACGGTGTGCGTGCCTTTGCGTCCCAGCACGATGGCGATGCTGGTGCCCCACGCGCCCGCGCCGATCACAGCGATCTTGCTCATGCGTGCCTCGATCCAAGGCGGTTTTCAGTTCCCGCAAGCAGACGACGGATATTCGCATAGTGCTTAATGACGATGAGCGCCGACGTCATCGCCATCAGCACAAGTGCCTGCGGGGTGCTGCCATATTCGTGGAGAACCAGCGCGAGATTGGGGAATGCAGCGACTGCTGCGATTGATCCGAGAGAAACATAACGGAACAAAATCACGAGAATAATAAAGAGGCCTGCGGACACGAGCACGGCTTTGGGAGCGATCATAACGAATGCGCCAAGGCCTGTCGCCACTCCTTTGCCGCCACGAAAGTCTAGCCAGATCGGAAACATGTGGCCCACGACCGCGAACAAGGCGGCTAATGCAGCGCTGGTGGCGAACTCGGGCGAGGAGGCTGGCAGGATTGCTCGCCAGGGAATGTGGGAGAGCGAGACGCGCTCAGAAATCCCAGGACTCAAAAGGATGCCAACCGCCACTGCGACCGATCCCTTGAGTGCATCCAGCAGCAGCGTCAAGACGCCTAGGAGCGGAGATTTGCGCGCGACATTCGTTGCTCCGATGTTACCGCTGCCGGTACGGCGTACGTCTTCGCCGCGGAAGATGCGCACGAGCAGATAGCCGAAGGGGAGTGAGCCTAGTAGGTAGGCTGCGGCGGCGGTAAGGAGGAGTCGTGGCATATTTGAATCGTCGCCGACCTTCGCAATCGGCGGGTCGCCGGCGCTACTTTAAATCAAAACCGGCCAGCTTTGTGTACTTCGATCCTTTCGGGGATAGATGGCTTTGGTACAAGAAGAACTCGCGGGCGGTCATGGTACCAAACTCGGGGGCTGGCGCTGTCAATGCGGCTAGTTTTTCCTGCAGAAGATGGAAAGTGCGATTCTGGCGGTCTGCGTTGTTGCGCCGCGGTGAACCCGAACCGCCTCGGCCGCGCGCCAGCGTCAAGTGCGGGCTGAAGGCGCGATCTTCTTTTGGGATTCCGAGTGAGGCCATTTGTTCGTCGATGGCTGTTGCTAAGGCTGCCAGTTGCGGGCCGGCTTCCAAGCCGATCCAGAAGACGCGGGCCGATTTTGCCGTGGGGAAGAACCCGTATCCGCGGAAGTGAATTTCGGCGGGGCTGGCGGCAATTGTAGAGAGCGCGTACTTGATTTGCTCCACAGCGGCTTGTGGCTGTTCCCCGATAAACTTCAAAGTTACGTGCAGTGACTCCGGCTTCGCCCAGCGGGCATCGGGTGCCAGGCCGCTCACACCGTCCACGAAGCGGGCGATGCGTTCGCGGATGGCGTCGTCGATATCGAGGGCGATGAAGAGGCGCATGGGGCAGCTTCTAGCTTCTAGCTCCTAGCTCCTAGCTTGAACCACGTAAGGATCGAGGAAGCGCATTCCTGAGCGACTGTCTTTTGGACAGTTAGAGGCCATAGGGCCATAGTTCAAAGGCTAGTAGCTAGAAGCTAGTAGCTAGGAGCTTTTCTTCACATCAGCTTCTTCCTTAGCATATCCAACGCCATGGTGGCGGCGAAGCGGCGGATGCGTTTGCGATCGCCGGGAAAATTTCGCTGCACCACTTCGGTGCCGCGGTCGCTGGACACGGCGTGGAATACCAAGCCCACCGGTTTTTCCGGCGTGCCACCGTTTGGGCCGGCTACACCCGTAATGCCGACGCCAAAGGTTGACTCGCAGCGGTACCGGATACCTTCGGCCAAAGCAGCGGCCACTTCGCGGCTGACTGCGCCATGGCGATCGATCATTTCCGTGGGGACGCCGGCGAGTTCGGTTTTCAAGGCGTTCGAATACACGACTGCGCCTCCCAGAAAATAGCGCGAGCTGCCGCTGATCGAAGTGAGGCGCTCCGCCAACAGGCCTCCGGTGCAGGATTCGGCTACGGCCACCGTGGCGTTGCGCATCTGCAGCCAGTAGCCGACGATCTGCTCCAGCGATTCACCGTTGCGGGAGTAGACCGCATCGTCCAATTCGTCTTCAACCACTCCCGCTACCTCGTCGACGCGGCGCTGGGCAGCGTCGAGTGTGGCGGCGCGAGTCTTGAAGTGCAGTTCGATTTCTCCGGCGCCGGCCAGGATCGTGGTCTCGACATCAGGGTAGCGCTTGTAGATGGGCGCGACGCGGGCATCGACCGCCGATTCGCCCAGCATGGCAATCTTCAACGTGCGGATGGCAAGAGAGGCAGGAGGAACTTTGGCGCGCAAGCGGTCGCGCACTTCGCTCTCGAACAAAGCTTTCAGTTCGTGGGGAGGGCCGGGCAGCAGGACGATGATGTGTTCGCGTCCGTCGAACTCTCCGCTGAGCCACTGACCGGGGGCGGTTCCGTTCGGATTCGGAAGTACGGTTGCGCCGTCCAGGACATCGGCCTGCTTGGCATTGTTGGATGCCATGGTCCAGCCGCGATCGGCAAAGCGTTGTTCCAGACGAGTCAAGATTTCCGGATCGCGCTGCAGATTCAAACCCAGCGCTTCGGCAACGGCCTCTCGCGTGAGATCGTCTTCTGTGGGGCCGAGGCCGCCGCTGAAGATCAGAATGTCGGAGCGGAAGAGGCCATGCTGCGCGGCCGCTACCAGACGCCGGAGATCGTCGCCGACAATGCTTTTGAAGATTACGTCGACGCCGAGCAGGTTGAGCTGCTCGGTGAGATACAGCGAATTGGTGTCCATGCGGAAGGGCGTGAGCATTTCGGAGCCCACCGCAATGATTTCGGCGTTCACTGGGTAGAAGTTTAACCCAACCATTTACTTCGAGGCAGTCTCCAGCGGAATGGGCTCGAAGTACTGGGGCACAATCACTCTCGTTTTTGGTGATGCGGCGTGGATTTCTTGAACAAATGATTGCAAGGTGTCGATTTGGGTTTGTTGCGAGGCCGCAAACGGGGCCGTAAAATTGTCCCAGTGTGTAGGGATAACGAGTCCGGGGAAATGCAGGGCACGCATCAGACGTCCACTGTAATCGTAAATTTCCTTGCGGGAGCCGGCAGCGCCCACCAGAACCACATCCGGCTCCAAGCCTTCGATCTCGCGCTCAATGTAGTTCATCCCCCCGAAGGCGAGAATCTGATGACCGTGGAAGCGGATCAAGTAAGCAAGCGTGCCTCCCTCGGGATGCATTTGCTCCAGCGTCAGCGGAGCTTTTAATCCTTCAGGCGTTTTGCTTGAACTGTAATAGTGCTTGTGGTCCAGAGGACTGTGAAGGCTGGGAATCACCTTGAGTGAAAAAGTTCCGAACTCATAGTCTTCGCCGCCGTGTACGGTGATCAGTTGCTCTTCAGGGACACTATATGCGCGCATCACATTTTCCGTACTTTCGATTCCGATGACCGTAGCGCGCGTCTTTAATGCGATGTGAGGAACGTCCAGTACGTGATCAAAGTGAGTATGCGTTACCAGAACAAAGTCTGCTTTCGAGATGTGGGAGTCGGTCACCGCTGCGTCCGGCACCGCGATGTCATTCCATCCGTAGAGCGGACGTGTGTCCCCTGGCGCTCGCGCAAACGGCGGTCGGCCGGGCGGTTGAGGGCCATAGATCCGCGAAAGATAGGGATCTACAAGAATGACCAGGGTGCCATCGGTGATTTCCCAGCCTGCCGTACCGAGGTATCGAAGCGTTACGTGTACGGGCTTTTCGCTGCTGACTGGGGTCGCCGCGGCGGAAGTGAAGAGCGCAGTGATTGCTACTAATAAACCTGCGAGGCTTGATTTCAACATGGAGAGTCTCTCGTCAAACGATTGCGCAAGTCTACGTGAATGGCGGGGACAAAGCTATTTTTGGGAGTGGCGCACGGAGCGAGAGAAGTCTATTCGGGTGGAAGCGGAAGGCCCTGAATATCCCAGGAAAGATGATGCACGCTGCTGGTGGTCGCGAGAATTACAGAGCGTCCCGGGGCGAATGCGAGGCCGCACA
>Ga0193751_1002221_pt1 | contig 11880 bp, 7 predicted proteins | sample L1c2metaG_FD_143050 | JGI IMG/M metagenome (GOLD analysis project Ga0193751, IMG submission 143050) | Soil microbial communities from a riparian zone of the East river system, Colorado, United States - L1c2 | ecosystem: Environmental > Terrestrial > Soil > Riparian zone | place: USA: East River... | reverse complement strand
CAAAACGGCGGGATCAGCCTCCACCTGGCCGAAATCGGGGTTAATTGTCGCGTTGACTGTAAGGTTCGAGGAGAGGCCGTACTTGAGGTCTGCTCCCGCTGCGAATGACTGCGGATGCTTCCACGAGCTGCCCGACGGACGCGTCTCATTTTTCGTCACCACATAAGGCGCGATCTCGAGCCTGCTCGGCTGGCCCAGTCCGCTGATGCCGCTGAGCTCACCGGTCTGCGAGATGTAGCCCTGCTGGTCGCGATGATAGAGCGGCCAGCTGATGCGCTGAGCGGTTCTCGCGACGTCGCGCACAACCATAAAACCGAATGTGTGATCCGGAGTGTTGGGGAAGCGGAGCTGACTGAATGGAATCCGGAACTCTGCGACCCAGCCGAGTGAGTCGATTGCAGTTGCGACGTCCCAGACAGCGTCCCAGCTCGGATCTTCGTTGTTGTCGTTGTAGACATAGAAGTCACGCTTCACGCCGGCCGGATTGACACAGAATTCGTAGCCGGTTCGACGGTCGTGGTACGAGTCGATCATCAGCTTGAGCTGCTCCGACTGCGTTCGCACATCGCGGCGACTGAGGAGTGAAACGATGCTGTCCGGCGCCGGATCGTACATCCGCGCGAGCACGTAGAGGTATTTCTCGTCGTGCACGACGCGCACTTCGGTCTTGAAGCGCGTCTCGGCACCGACTTTGGGATCGTACTCGAGGAACTTGTCGATGACTTGCGCGTTCTTCCACGCTTCGTCGTCGGTTTTGCCGTCGAGAATGGGAGGAGCGACGACCTTGGTCGAAGTCGCGAGCCTTTCACTCGCAACCGAAGTCGAACCTCCGGGAGTTCTCGACGCCGGAATGCCCTTGTTGTCGGCGAGTGTGGTTGGTGTAGTCTGCGCGAACAGTGGCGCGGAGCAGAGAAGAAGCGTGAAGACGATGGAGTTTTTCATGAGAGACCCGCAACGGTGGAGCGATGCTTTGCGTGAGCTGCATCGGTGGCAACCGGATGAGACAGCGAGACTCGCACTTGAGTTTGGTGGACTTAAGACCTCTTACGAGACTCTGACAGTTGTACGGTTTCTGCAGTGAAGGAGGGGAACCAGTGGGGCGATGACGGCGTAACAAAACGCCGGTGTATTCCTCCAGTGCGCAGCCCCGTATTTACTGGCGCAATCTCTGGTTCGTCTCAATACTAGGGCGCGGGTCTCGGCGCCCGCTTACGCTCCGATTCACGGCAGGCAGCTTCGATTTGCACTTCATCGACCGAAACAGGCTGATAGTCGCAGCGTCACTTTCTTTGGCGCTGCCGGCCCCGATTCTTCAAGCGCAGATAGTCAACCCTGTAACGGCGCCGGCTGCGCCGAGCGGGACGTTCACGCTCACGGGTGCCGTAAAAGCCGAGGCGACAGCGCAGCCCCTACCATATAGTACGGTCACGATCGACCCCATTGGTCTCGAGCGGTTCACCGGTCCGGACGGCGTGTTCGTGATGTATGCGGTGCCTCCCGGGAAGTACAAGGTTCGCATCCGGCAGCTCGGTTACGTGCCGCTCGACACCACGATTACGGTGAACGCTGGGAATATCAATCCGATATTCCTGCTGACTCGTGTGGCGAACACACTGGCGGACGTGCAGGTGAGCGCGCCACCGCGAATGTGCATCGTTCCCGAGGAAAACGGTTTCGTTTCCGACCCCGAGCTCGCTACGGTTCTCGGCGAAGCACGCAAAAATGCCGAGCGGGAGCGACTGTTGCGGCGTACATATCCGTTCGAGTTCAAGCTCGCGCAACAGCACGACACCTACGACACACGGGACAGTACTCACCGCGTCGTCTTCGACACGACGACTTTTCGCAGCGACGACGACTGGCGCTACCGGAAGGGAAAGGTTGTATCGGGTGACCGGAGCAAAGTCTTCGGCGACGTTCGCGTGATGCGGCTGCCGACACTGATCGATTTTGCCGATACGCGTTTTCTGACGGCGCACTGCTTCAAGTATGCGGGAATGTCCGAAGAAGATTCCATTCCTACTCACCGGTTGGACTTCGCGCCTCTGCCGGAGATCGTAGCGCCCGACGTCGAAGGGTCGATCTTCATCGACAGCGCGACGTTCCTGATTCGCCGTGCCGAATTCCGCTTGACGAAGGGCGGAAGCATCAAGCCTGCGATTCTCGGGATGACTGTCACGACAACGTATCGTGAAGTTCTCCCGAATGTCGCATTGTTCGACGAGATAAAATCGGTTCAGCCGCTTCCCCGGACGAATGGCGGCGACCACAATATGGAATTCCGGGAAACGCAGCAGCTTCTGAGTTTCCGATTTCTCTTCAGAGGGCCACCGGGCACTGATCCAGCGCTTGTCTGGAAGAAACCTGTGGTGGGTGCCGAACGTGCATCCGCTCCGGAGCCCGGCGCCCTGCTGCCAAGGCGGCCCGTGGGTCCCGAACGATAGGAAACGTTTCGTTGCAGAGCTAACGCGCTTCGTTTCACCTCCCTTTCAGCATCGGCGGCGCTCGCACAGGTTGCTCGCATGGAGCGCGAACGCAGAGCGAAGAACCAACAAATAATTGCGATCATCGGTGGGATCGCCGCCGGCAGCCTGATCGGATGGCTCGATCTCTCGGCAACCGAGGTTCAAGGGACGCTGCTGCTGATAATGCTCGGCGCATTCGTGCTGGGAATGTCGGGACGTGTCGCTCCCTGGCTCGGCGCCATCGCGATCGGACTTGGAATGGTCGGTGCTCATCTCATCGCGTGGGCTGTCGGCGCTGCAAGCGAAACTGGAGTCGGCTCGATCATCGCCGTCTTGCCGGCAATTGCCGCAGCATATGGCGGGAGATTGATGGGTGCACTCGTAGATCGCGCGGCGGACTCACTTCCATATGGAAGGCTCACGCCTGAGGGACAGCTAGAGGAGCCGAGCCTTCCCTGGTATGCCGAGCGTGGAGCGAGCCGCGGGTTGCTCGTCGCAATTCTCTGTGGCTCGGCCGTGATTGGCCTTCCGGTTGTGTATCACGCGTTGCTCGTTGCGGGACAGCCAATCACGTGGTTTGTCGCGATCATCTGGCAGATACTTACGCTTGTCGGCTGGATCGTTCTGACGCCTGTTGTGATCGCGCATCGCGAAGGGAAAGCCGACTCACTCACCGCGGACTCGATTGCTACGACGCTGGCGCAGGTCGTCGGACTGGCGATGGTTCACGCGATTGTGCTCGTCCTTTTTACGCGCATCCTTCTGATTCCTCCAGGCGACCAGGAGATGTTCGTTAGGATCGGCCACGCGTTCGCGGCGTATCTGCCTCTCGACATGGTGACCTTCCTCCTTCTCTGGACGCTGGCCTATGTCTCCAACGCCGACCGGCATTTGCGAGAAGCAGCGAGAGTCTCCGCGGCGAAAGCGGCGTCACTTTCCGCCGAGCTGAACGCGGGCAAGCTCTCGGCACTTCGCGCGCAGCTGCAGCCGCATTTTCTTTTCAATGCGATCAATGCAGCAGTGGTGCTCTCATCGAAAGGAGATGCGCCGGGTGCAGCCAGTCTTCTGACTTCACTGGCAGAGCTGCTTCGCTATGTGCTGAACGACAAGGCCGACGTCGTGACGCTCGACGATGAGCTTGGCTTCGTGGAGAAATATCTCGCGGTTGAGCGCGCGCGTTTTCCGGATCGGCTGAGCTTTGAAATCGATGCGAGTCCGGCGGCGCGAGATTCTCTCGTTCCCCATTTACTGTTGCAGCCGCTGGTGGAGAATGCGGTGCGCCATGGGATTGCGGGGAAAATCTCGCCGGGCAAAGTGGTTGTCAGCGGGCGTATCGAGGGAGAGAAGCTGGTGGTCACGATCGAGGACGACGGCGTCGGAATCGAGCGCAGCTCTGCGAGCGAGAACGGTGGCGGTGTCGGAATTGCGAACACGCGATCGCGGCTGGCGATCATGTATGGATCGGAGGCAGCGATCGAGGTGACACCCCGGCCAGGCGGCGGTACCTTCTGTCGCTTAGTCGTGCCAATCAAGCATCCATGACGAAAGTTCTAACCGGATTCGGCGGATTCAGCGGATTGTTTGGTACAGGCGTAAGGCAGGTCGTTTCCGGACCAATCGCTGTCTTTCTGTAGTTGAACAACAAAAAAGTCCCGATGCCAGGATGCGGCCCACTCATTGTACGCGAGTACCAAATAATCCGCTGAATCCGCCGAATCCGGTTAAACCTTCCGTCATGGATGCTTGATGGGTCCCGAATCGTTACGAGCAATAGTGGTTGATGATGAGCCGTTGGCGCGCGAGGGACTGAAGTCGCTGATCGCCGAAATACCTGGTATCGAAGTAGTCGCAGAGGCGAGCAATGGATACGATGCCTGCGACGCAATAATCGCTCATCGTCCTGACATCTTATTTCTCGACATATCGATGCCCGAGCTTGACGGCTTTGCCACACTCGAGCGACTGGAGCCCGAAGACGTTCCACCCGCGGTTGTGTTCGTCACCGCATACGACGCTCACGCCCTGCGGGCGTTCAGTGCACGCGCGCTCGACTACATACTGAAGCCGGTGGCGCCGGAGCGACTTGCCTCTGCTGTCGAGCACGCCGTGCAGAGAGTACGGGAAGCGCGCGCGTTACGCGATTCGATCGAGCGTGAATCAGCCACCACCAGCGGTGAAGCGTCACTCACACGCCTCCTCATCCGCGATCATCGCGGCACCACTGTCGTGCCGGTCGACGACATCGAGTGGATCGAAGCAGACACGTATTACGTGCGCGTTCACCGGAAGACTGGCGCGGCCGGGCGGCCACTCCTGCTGCGCGAACGGATGCATGTCCTCGAGTCTCGCCTCGATCCGGCAATTTTTGTCCGGACCCATCGCTCCGCAATCGTGCGCCTCGACTCAGTGCGCGAAATTGGAGACGCCTCGAAGTATGAGCATCAGGTGGTGCTTGCCAGTGGAGCGATCGCACCATTGAGCCGGGATCGACGCCACCGCCTCGAAGTCCTCCTCAAGTCAGCAGCCGAAGCGACACGTAAGCCAAATGTAAGCAAGTAACCACTTGCATTTCGGTTTCCCGGTTTTTAGGTTCCAAGGCTTATGGACACCAGAACCGAGCTACTCAAGGCCGCCGCCGCTGTATTTGCGCAGCACGGCTCGCGTGGATCTACAACCCGGCGCATCGCTGAGGCGGCGGGAGTGAATGAAGTCACTCTCTTCCGCTACTTCGGCTCGAAGGAGGCCCTTCTCCAGGAAGCCATCGCCCACTCTGCGGACGGTACGCCTTCGATCAGCCTTCCTGAAACTCCGCTCGACCCCGAGACTGAGCTCACTGAATGGTGCGGCATCGTGATGGAGCGACTGCGTGCCAAGCGCTCGATCATCCGCCAGTGCATGAGCGAGATAGAGGAAAAGCCGGAGATGATCACGACCGCAGTGAGCACACCGGTGCGTGCCTCGCATGATCTTGCCGCGTATCTCCGAAAGCTGAAAGCCGAAGGACGCGCCGACGGAGAGCTCGACGTGCTGGCCGCTGTCTCGATGATGCTCGGCGCGATCTTTCACGACGCGATGGGTCGTGAGATGATGCCGCAGGTTTTTCCCGCGCTCTCGAAGGCTCCGCGACTCTACTCGCGCCTGCTCCTCTCCGCGATCGGGTTCAAGGCCGCCGGAGCTACGCGACACAAACAATCTCTCGCTTCGTAGGCCTGACCATGGACTTCATCATGAGAAAATTCCGCGCGTTGAGCGCGCTTGCCATGGTTGTCGCTCTGCCGCTTTCCGCACAGGTGACGAGCACGCAGACGGCCCAACAGTCCGCTCGACCGCTCTCCCTCGAGGAAGCGGTAAGTATGGGAGAGTCGCAGAGCGAAGCAGTTCGCATCGCGCGCGCTGGAGTTCAGCGCAGCCAGGGCCAGCAGCTGCAGGCACGCAGCCAGTATCTGCCCCAGATCTACGGATCGGGCAGCTATACGCGCACGCTCAAGTCGCAGTATCAGGGCTTCGGCGGGTCGAGCGCGCCCGACACGACGAAGTCGACTGCACCGCCCGGCCCATGCGATCAATACATCAAGGATCAAACCGCATCGGTGAGCGAGCGGCTCGCCGGACTCGATCTGGCAGCAAAGTGCGAATCGGGAGCGAATCCGTTTGCGTCGCTTTCGAGTCTTCCGTTCGGACAGGCCAATCAGTGGAACTTCGGTCTCTCCCTGTCGCAGAATCTGTTCAATGGCGGCAAAGTGGCTGCGCAAACTGCGGCCGCGAACGCAGGCCGCAACTCTGCCGATATCGAGCTCACTGCGCAGCGCGCGCAGATAATTCTCGACGTGACCCAGGCATACTACGATGCCGCGCTCGCTGATCGTGTTGTCGCGATAACTGAAGCATCGTACAACCAGACCGAGAACGTCTACCAGCAGACGCAGCTCGCAAAGAATGTCGGCAACATCTCGGAGTTCGAGCTGCTGCGTGCGCAGGTTACGCGCGACAATCAACGGCCGGTCGTGATTCAGCGGAGAAGCGATCGCGAAGTTGCTTACCTGCGTCTCAAACAGCTGCTCAATGTTCCGCTCAACCAGCCGGTCACTCTGACCACTGCCATCGACGATGCGGCCACTCTACCGGCTGGAATTCATCTCACCGGACTCTCGGTCTCCGATTATTCGGCTCCGGACACGATCAGCTCGCACCGCGCGAGCGTTCGTCAGGCCGCCGAAGCAGTTCGTGTGCAGCAGAGTCAGCTTCGCATCGCTCGCTCCGAGCGGATACCGACGCTCACTCTCAGCTCGCAGTACGGTGGTGTTGCATATCCAACGAGCGGATTGCCGTCGTCGAGTGATTTTCGTGCGAACTGGACCGTAGCGTTGGCGACTCAGTTTCCAATCTTCACCGGTGGGCGCATCCGCGGTGACGAGCTGGTGGCCCAGGCGAATCTCGCCGAGTCGCGCGCGAGACTTCAGCAGACGAGAGAGTTCGCGGCGCTCGACGCGCAGGTCGCGATCAACGCGCTCAACCAGGCGGCGGCCGCGTTTGAAGCGAGTCGCGGAACGACGGAGCAGGCCTCTCGCGCTTATTCAATCGCCGAGGTGCGTTACAAAGAGGGAATCTCGACGCAGCTCGAGCTGAATGACTCGCGAATTCTGATGGAGCAGGCGACGATGAACACCGCGTTGGCCGCTCGCAACCTTCAGGTCGCGCGCGTCAAGCTCGCGCTCCTTCCGAATCTTCCGCTCCAGTCAGCCACGTCGAGCTTTGCTTCGCAGCAGTCGCAGGCGCAACAGCAGTCAACGCAACAGTCAACTCAGCCGCAGCAACAGCAGCAACCGCAGCAGCAGCAAGGTCAGACGCAATCGGGCACTCTGGCCAACCAGCAGATACCACCCGGGTTCTAAACCATGAGATTCGTTCGAAGTAAGAATGTCGCAACAGGCCTGCTCGCAGCATCGGCACTGCTCGCGCTGGGCGCGTGCAAGAAGGGGACAGCCGAAGCAGACGCAGCGAGCGCAAAAGCAGCGACGATGACCATCGGCACGGAAAACATTGCTGTCGTCACAGTCGGCGACGTGATGACTGGTCCGAGCCTCTCGGGTGCGATCCTCCCGGAGCGCGAAGCCACCGTGCGCGCGCAGGTTGCGGGCAGCGTCCTCCAGACATACGCAGACCAGGGACAACGAGTGGGAGGAGGACAGCTCCTCGCGCAAATCGACGCATCGGGTCTTCAGGACGCATTTCTTTCCGCACGCTCCGGCGTGACTTCGGCAGCCAACGGCGCCGACGTCGCAAGTCGCGAGCTCGCGAGAAGTCAGAAGCTCTTCGCTGCCGGAGCAATTGCCGAGCGTGACCTCGAGCAATCGCGCCGCGCTTCGATCGCCGCGAACGCATCGCTGGCCGACGCACGCGCGCGACTAGCCAATGCGCAGCGGCAGCTCAACAACACTCGCGTTGTATCGCTGATTTCTGGCGTCGTCAGTGAGCGCCAGGTGACCGCGGGAGACGTTGTACAGCCGGGCGCGGCGATGTTCACCGTTGTGGATCCGTCGAGCATGCGGCTCGAGGCGTCTATTCCCGCCGATGAGCTGTCGTCAGTGCATGTGGGTCTTCCGGTCACGTTCACGGTGAATGGATATCCAGGACGCAGTTTCACCGGTCGTGTCACGCGTGTGAATCCAACGGCAGATCCCTCAACGCGTCAGGTGCGAATCATCGCGTCGATTCCAAACAGCAATGGCCAGCTCGTCGGTGGTCTCTTCGCCACCGGTCGTCTTGCGAGCCAGACGCGAAACGGGCTTACCGCACCGGTAGCCGCGATCGATCTGCGAAGCAACCAGCCTGCAGTGATGCGAGTGCGCCAGGGTAAAGTTGAGCGCGTCCCGGTACAGCTCGGAATTCGCGATGAGGGTGCAGAGAAAGTCGAGATCAAGTCGGGTGTACAGGCGGGCGATACACTCCTTCTCGGCGCAGCTCAGGGAATCAGCGCCGGCACGGTCGTGAACGTGTCTGCGCCGCCAGCGGACAAGGCACCAGGATCCGGGGGATAATCGTTATGGTAATTTCTGATTTCGCGATCAAGCGCCCCATGATCACCATCGTTGTGATGGTGGCGCTCGTGATCTTCGGCCTGTTCGCGCTCACCATGCTCCAGACCGACGAGTTTCCGGATATTCAAGCGCCGGTGGTTCAAGTTGGCATTCCGTATCCCGGTGGAAATCCTGAAGGCGTAGAGCGCGAGGTGATGAAACCCGTCGAAGATGCGATCAAGGGAATCTCCGGCGTGGACAAGATTTATGGCACGGCCACCGACGGATATGCGCAGATCATCGTGATATTCGTCTTTGAGAAAGAGATCTCACAGGCGACTCAGGATATTCGCGACGCGATCTCCTCCATCCGCGCCGACCTTCCTGTGGAGATGAAGGAGCCGATACTACGGCGGTTCGATCCCACCGACCGTCCGATCGTTTCGCTCACGCTCGCATCCGACTCGTATTCGCCGGCGCAGCTCACGCGACTCGCAGACCCGACGATCACCAGCGCCTTCAAGGGAATTGCGGGTGTGTCGCAGGTGAATCTTGTCGGCGAAGTGAAACGCGAAATGACGATTCAATTGAGGCCGCAGGCGCTGCAGGCCGCCGGCCTGAGTGTCGCGCAAGTCGTCCAGGCGCTTCAGGTGCAGAACATCGCTACGCCCATCGGCAACGTCAGTGGCGCTCTCGACGAGCGTGCAATCAGGCTTCAGGGAAGACTTGAAGGTCCCGCCGATTTCATGCAGCTCGTCGTTGCCGAGAAAAACGGACAATTGATCCGACTCGGTCAGGTTGCCGATGCGTTGGACGGTACGCAGGAGCAGCGGTCACTCGCTCTGTACTGGTCGAGAAAATCAGCGGCTCCGGGTGAAGGCGGGAAGGAAGCCATCGGCATCGACATCACCAAATCGAAAGGCTATAGCACTACAGCGGTAAGCAAGAAAATTGCGGCGACGACAGCCCAGCTCGAGAAGACTCTTCCTCCGGGCGTGCGCGTGGAAGTTGTCCGCGACTCCGGCGTACGAGTAGCGAACTCCGTGCGAAACGTCGAGGAAGCGTTGTTCCTCGGCGCACTTCTAACGGTGCTGGTCGTCTTTGTTTTCCTCAACTCGTGGCGATCGACAGTCATCACGGGACTCGCACTTCCCGTGTCGGTGCTGGCTTCGTTTATCGCGGTGTGGGCGTTTGGCTTCACACTCAACACGATGTCGCTGCTCGGTCTTTCGCTGGCAATTGGAATACTGATCGATGATGCCATCGTCGTTCGAGAGAACATCGTACGGCACATCGAGATGGGTAAAGATCACATGACGGCGTCGCACGAGGGAACCGACGAAATCGGTCTCGCCGTCGCCGCAACCACATTCTCGATTGTCGCTGTGTTCGTTCCTGTTGCGTTCATGTACGGCGAGGCGGGACAGTGGTTCAAGCCATTCGCGCTCACGATCGCTTGCGCGGTACTTGTGTCGCTTCTCGTCTCGTTCTCGCTCGACCCGATGCTTTCTGCTTACTGGGCCGACCCGCAGGTGGAAGCACACGAGCGACGGAATCCGATCGCACGCACGCTCGACCGGTTCAATCAGTGGTTCAACCGTCAGGCCGAGAGATACAAGAGGCTGATCGGATGGGCTCTGGATCACCGCCTCGCGATGGTCGGACTGGCGTTGGCCTCATTCATCATTGCTCTGGCACTCCCCGCGGTTGGTCTCGTGGGAACAGGATTCTTCGGCACCGACGACCGGTCAGAGCTCAACGTCGCGCTCGAAACGCCGCCTGGCTCGAACCTGGACTACACTCGCCTCAAGGCGGAGGAAGCGGCGCGCATTGCGAGAAGCCACTCGGAAGTCCTCTTCACGTACACCACGCTCGGCGGAAGCACAGGATCGGTGGACAACGGAAACATCTACGTCCGGTTGGTCCCGAAGAACAAGCGCAACATCAGCGCGACTGCGCTCGGTGAAAAAATCCGAACCGAAGTTGGGCGAATCGGGGGCGCGACGATGACCGTTTATACGAACGATTTTCAGGGAAGCCAGAAGCAGATCCAGATTCAGCTTCGTGGCGGAACTCCCGCCTCGCTCGCCGTGGCAGCCGAGATGATCAAGGCAGAGGTACAGAAGGTAAAGGGCGCAGTGGATGTCGGACTCTCGTCGAAGGGACAAAAGCCGGAGCTTGAAGTGAAGCTCAATCGCGGCCTCGCCGGATCGCTGGGAATAACTGTTGGTCAGGTGGCGCAGTCACTGCGACCGGCGTTTGCCGGAATCAAAGCGGGCGACTGGGTGGATCCTACGGGTGAGACACGTGATGTGAACGTCCGGCTCGCACCGGGCGCTCGCGAGCGCGCATCCGATCTGGCACAGCTGCCGTTGGTGATGAATGGTCCTGCCGGGTCGAGCACACTCCCGTTGGGTCAGATTGCCGATATCACGCAGGGACTCGGTCCGGCGCAGATCAGTCACTTCGACGGTGAGCTGGTTGTAAACGTCGAGGCGAATACTTCTGATGAATCCCTTGGACAGGTAATGAAGGCAATCATGGCGCGAGTCAACAAGCTGACTCTTCCGCCGGGAGTTCACATCACGCAGGGCGGAGAAGTCGACAGCCAGAACGAAGTGTTCGGGCGAATCTTCGCTGCACTCGGCATCGCCGTGATGTTGATGTATCTCATTCTCGTGCTGCAGTTCGGATCGTTCATCGAGCCGCTCGCAATTCTGATCTCGCTCCCGTTGTCTCTCGTTGGCGTAATGCTGGCGCTCATGATCACCGGGTCGACGATCAACATCATGAGTCTTATCGGAGTGATCCTGCTCATGGGAATCGTGGCGAAGAACGCGATTCTGCTGATCGATTTCGCGAAGTGGGCGAGAATCAACGACGGATTGCCGCGGCGTGAGGCGATCATTCAGGCGGGCGCGATTCGTCTGCGGCCAATCATGATGACGACGCTCGCGCTGATCGCGGGAATGCTTCCGGTCGCACTCGGTTTGGGTGAAGGAGCGGAGTTCCGCGCTCCACTCGGCCGTGCGGTAATTGGCGGAGTGATCACATCGACTCTGTTGACGCTTGTCGTGATCCCGACGTTCTACGAGATCCTGGATGAGTGGCGCGAGAAGCTTCTCGAGAAGGTTGGTATCGGTAAGAAGCGGGCTGAAGCAGCGGTGGCTGGTGCGGGTGGTCCGGTTCCGGAGGGAGCGCTGAGCTCAGTCAGGAGCTAGTCCGCGGCATCACGCCTTCGGTCGCGCTTCTTGTTCGACTGAAGTTTTTTAGAAGCGAGCCGAGCCTCATCCGCACTTCGCGGGCGACGGGTCGGCTTTCGCTTCTTACGCGGTGTCAGCGCACGTTTAATTGTCTCGGCGAGACGTATCTCGGCGCGCTCGCGATTTTGTTTTTGA
>Ga0193751_1002220_pt1 | contig 11881 bp, 7 predicted proteins | sample L1c2metaG_FD_143050 | JGI IMG/M metagenome (GOLD analysis project Ga0193751, IMG submission 143050) | Soil microbial communities from a riparian zone of the East river system, Colorado, United States - L1c2 | ecosystem: Environmental > Terrestrial > Soil > Riparian zone | place: USA: East River... | reverse complement strand
GAGGACTGGGTCTACTTAGTCGCACTGGCCTGAATCTTCGCAGCGAATGAAATTCGGTTGCCCGTCCTCTGGTCAAGCACGGCGTAACTGCCTGAGAATACTTGCGGCAGCTTCTCTATGTGTGCTTTTGCGATTTCAAGTGTATCCACTGCCTCAACCAATTCCGCCCGGTTTCCCCAAACCAGAAAATATCAAATGGCTCTTTCATTTTTACTCCGTCAAGGCAACTTACGCGGCGCGCTTACTTACGGCGCCTTTAGTTCCTTTGATTGGCCGGTAGAATATTTTTTTGGCGCGATACCTGTTGGGCAACGCACCTTGCGGGATGGTTCGATTGGCACAGCGCAAGATCGCGGGAATCATCTCGGAATAGAGATTCATCTTGTCCAGCAATGATGAAGCCCCGTAACCTTCAGCAAGAGTATGGGCTTCTTCATCATTCGAAAATGACACAGCCAAGATGCAGCCTACGGAAGCAAATTGAGATTTTACGAACGCAGATGTGAAATCACGTTTTCCGGGCATGTACAAGTCAAATAGCAAAACATCGGACTCATGGAGCAAAAGAATAGGTCCATTTCACTGCAAAGCGAGTCTCGCGGATTTGTGGCGGATTCGCCGGAGCGATGCTTGCGAACTGCGTCCCAACGTTGTAGATGATGTAGAGGTCGCTGTCTGAGCGGTAGTTATATCTCAGCCTCAAATTGGCACTAACTGCCTGCGTGTTTGAAGTATCCATCTGAATGAGGCTGGTGAAGGTCAAAAACCGGCTAAATGAATAGTTCCCTTGTAAGCTGGCCAGTACCACTGAAAAATTCCCGTTTGGCAATGGTAGTCGAAATCGATCCCAGGTCTCGGAGACGGAAATCGAGAACTTCGCAGTTGGGCGATAATTGCCCCGGACACGAAATTCGTTCAGAGTTCCTCCATAATAGCCGCCAAAACGTTCGAAGAAGTTATACGTGAATCGTCGGTCTTGTCCCGAGCCGTAGGTGAACTGATGACGCGTGAAGTGATAGAGGCCGTTCGGAATGAATACACTTTTGTAGATGTGAAATGGGGTTGTGATGCGCTGCGTAAATACATCCACGATGTCTTCGTCAGTGTAAGCGCCATTGTTGAAATCGGCCCGAAAAGTGTTTTGCCATTCTTGCGTGGAGACGTCGCCATGGGTATTCGGAGCATGCAGAATAAATCCTTCGAACTGCAATTCGCGGACTCCTCCGATTTTCGGTCTGACTTTAAACGTGAGATCGCCATAAGTTTCATTTGAATCCACTCTCTGAACGAATCCCACTTCGGGGTTGAAGTTTGCGCCGGTCTTTCTCCGCTCGACGAATCCGTCCAGCCAATTCGACCGATACGTCAACGAAGCTCCCAGGTCACTGGCCCCGCTCGGATTGGCGGGTGATCGTGTTCCCGCTATGTGGCCATCGACGAACCAGTCTTTGAAGAAGATGAGGCGCGTATCGACGCCGCCTGTTTGATTAAAAGCGTCCTGAGGAGTGCCTGATCTTTTATCGATCCCCATCGCGCCAATATAGGAACCGGCCCATAAAGACTCTTTCAGGCGTGCCACAAGGTAGTTTGCATACGGATTGGGGCCACTGGAGCGAGTGTCCACATCCATAAATCCTAATTCCGCCCGGCCAAACGTGCCGGTTAATCTGACTCCGCCATTGATGGGGACCTGCTGCCCGGTAACAGGGTCGATGCCAATCTGCCGGCTAAAGAACAACTGGTCGCCGTCGCCAAGATTGAAGTTAAATGTGCCAGCATTTTCCAGGAAGAATTGGCGTTTTTCGGGGATGAAGATTTTAAATGGTGTGAGGTTAAAGGGCTCGAGGTCAACTTCGGTATCCGCGAAATCCGTATTGCCCGTGAGATTCAAGATCAGGTTTGAGCTGAGGCCATATTTTACGTCAACACCACCTGTGAGTGGGAACTTCGGGTCTTGTCCACTTTGCCTGTCATATCGGGCGAGCGCGTAGGGCTTCACTATAAAAAGTCTTCCGCTTCCAATGTCCTTAATGCCGCCTACATCGCCGGCCTCCGAAACTTTGGTTATGCCAAACGTTCGCCGATAAGCGCTCCACAAATCCTCTTCGTTTTTTCTGCGGATGAAGCGTTTGAAATTCAAACCCCATGTAACGTTCGTTGAATGCGTGAAGTTCAAAGTAGTGAAGGGAATTTCTATTGTTGCGGTCCATCCGTCGGCACCAATGTGCGCCGAGGAAGTCCACACTCCATCCCAGCCACGATCAAAGTCCCCTCCATCTGAACCACCTTGCTCTTCAACGACGAGACCATCGTTTTGAGTACCGAGGGGATTGACCTCGAATACGTAAGCGCCACGGCGGTTACGGTTCGAATCGATCAGGACTTCGAAGTGGTCATCCAAGTCCTGGCTCACATCGCGGCGCAATTCAGTCGCGACGATCCGCGAAGGCGCAGAGTCATAGCAGTGGATTCCGAAATAGACCGCGTGACGCGTATAGAGTATTCGTACCTCAGTTTTCTCCGTCGCCGGCTGACCTTCGTCGGGCTCTCGCTGCCGAAAATCAGTGATTGAGGTAGCCAATTGCCATAGTGGGTCATTCAAAGTTCCATCAAGCTTGGGGGCTCTGTCGATAGGCGTTGCTTCCACGCTAGGTCTACCGACACTACCTCCGGCGTTGTGTTCGCGCGCCGGATCCGCAGCTTTAGCGTCGGTTGACTGAGTGAAAAGGACCGAAAGGGCGACAAGCCAGCAGGACAAGGTGCGCACGTCAGAGAGGAACTTGCTCATGGTGCGCCAGCGCGCCCAATCACTTCCGAAGACCCACGGATTCACCAACTAAACCGCTAATCCTCTGCTTCGTACGTCCAGACCTGGGCTGGTTCGTTGCCTTTGGCCGGAACGGCTACGTAAAAGCGGTCGCGTTTTGCAAAGTAATATCCAGTACGGATACCAACCGCGGAAGGCACATTCGCCACCAACTCGTAATGCTCGGGATCATTCTGCTGGACGACGCTGATCATTCCTTCTCCACCGATCACGTAAATGCGTTTCCGCGATGGGTCAAAAAACACATCGTCGCACTCACCTGCCGCACGCAAGCGAGCGATCTCCTTACCGCTTTGCGTGTCAAGGACGACCATCATCGGCGTTTTGCGGGTGATGGTGAAGAGCCGATGATCCTCTTCATTCAAAGCCATAGCATAGTTGCCGCGTAATCCCTTCAGCGGCCACTTCCTCACCACACCGGTTTTTTGGTCGATAGACTCAACCACATTTCCAGCATCCGGAACATTGACAAAAATATGCCCGCCCGAGGATTCCACCTGAAACGACTCAGGATGCCCTCCGGTTTTGTACACGTCGCCAACGCGTTCATCCGTTTTCGGATCAATCATCCCGATTCCGCCATCCTCCTGGCCGAATCCAACGTACACTCGCTTCGAACCTTCGTCATAGCGCATGTTGTCAGGATCCGAGCCAAAATCGATGGTCTTGCGAAGCGTATAGGTTGCACCGTCATACACTCGCACTTTGCCATCCTCGGCGTTCGCGACATAGAGCTTGTCTACTGCCGGCACATAAAGCGGTCCTTGCGGCTGTGCTAATCCCTTGATGCTGTGGACCACTCTGCCGGCGAACACGTCGATGACTTCCAGCGAGTTATTGCCTAGCGCGGAGACGAATAGCCTTTTGCGCTTAGCATCCGCGGAAAAGTGGTCGATTCGGCCAGCTACGTTGGGAACCGGAATTTGTTCTTCCAGCTGCAACGGAAGGACGTCTCGTCCGGAGTTCTGAGCGACCACGATTTTTGCGCCGCGATGGGAAATAATTCCCAGTGCCGCCAGCAGCATACCGATAATCACAGTAAGCTTCTTCATCCGACCCTCCTGAGATTTCTAGAGCTCTTTCCGCAACAAAACCAACTTCTATGTAGCAAGATGAGAACTCTAGGGCTGCGGTTCAAACACGAGAATGGCCGCTTCTTCATTGCCGTGCGCCGGTGCAGCGACAAAGTAGCGCTTCAATTCCGGCGACCAGAAGGACGTGCCGGCACCTGCCTTCGTCGGTATTTTGCCGATGAGTTCGTAATGATCCGCTTCTTTCTGCTGGTAGATGAAAACATATCCAACGTCGTTATCGCGGCCGCCGGACACGTATACACTTTTCTGGGCCGCATTGAAGTACACGCCGTCCATGCCCTCTACCGTCGGGAGACTTGCGACTTCTTTACCCGTGTTGGAATCCATGGCGATCATTTGCGGAGGCGTGCGCGTACCGATGAGTAGACGATGCGTCTTTTCATCCAGTGCTCCGTCACCATTGCGCTGGCTGCTTACGGGCCAAGTGGAAATCACTTCGCGTTTTTGCGTATCGACAACTTGTATTTTGCTTGACGCACCAACGAAGACGTACAAAGTTTTGCCGGGCGTATCCAGGAGAATCTCAGAGGGATGCGCGTCAACTTTAATGTCGCCAAGATGCTTGTCGGTTTTTGCATCGATAATTCCGACTTCGCCGAAGTCTTGGCCAGCGTCCTTTCCGCCGTACCCTACGTACAGAATACTTTTGTGGGAGTCGTACGCGACGCGGTTTGGACCAAGTTCCAGTTTGATGGAATCAAGTAATTCCAGACTATCGCCGCGAAATACGCGTAGCATTCCGTCGTCTCCGCTGGCCACGAACATTTTATTAATTGACGGAATGTAGGCAATCCCCTGGGTCTTCTTGAAACCGGGAATACTCTTCGACCATTTACCTGTCCCAAGATCGATAACTTCGACCGACCCATTTTCCAACCCGGCAACGAAAAGCCGCTTGCCCTTTACGTCCACATCCATGTGATCGATGCGTCCTTTGACATTCGGCATGGGAATGGTTTGCACCTGCCGCAGCGGGACGTTTTTCTGTGCATTTGTCTTGAAGACAGGAGCACATAAAAACAGCAATGCGGTCCCACTAATCCAAATAAGCTTATTCGTGGTTTTCACCTCGTTACACCAGTCCCTTTCGCCGCTAGTCTTATCACTTCTCGGGCTCATGAATCGCTGAAAATTCTTTATACAGCAGGAGGTCGTAGAGAATCTTCAGCCCTCCGGCGAGAAAGAAAGGCACACTAATCCAGGAATGCCGGGCAAACATGAACCCCACGAATAACGGACTGATCGCGGCACCGGTGGTTCGCGCGACACCAGTTATTCCCGCCGCTGCTGATCTTTCTTCTTTATTGACCACCGCCATGATGTAGGACTGCCTCGCGGGAACATCCATCTGGCTGATGCTGAAGCGAATGAGAAGAACCAGGACAGCCAATTTTAGATTTGGCATCAGCGGCACGAGAATCAGCAAAATGTTGGAAGGCAAGTGCGTAAAGACCATTGTGTTGACGAGGCCCCATCTCGCCGCGAGCCGTGAGGCCACCAGGGCGGATATTCCAGCAAATATATTTGCCCAAAAGAAAATGACGCCGAGCAGTGCTGGGTTGACACCAAACCGAAGGTAGAACCAATAGGCCGCGAAACTCTGTACCACAAAACCGCCTGCAAAGGAGTCCAACGCGAATAGGCTGGAAAGTTTGACGACTACGCGATGTGATTGGCCGACGCCAAAAAAGCTTTTCATCGACAGCGGCGTGGCTGATTCTTCCCGGGGCACATGCACTTCCGCCGCCGAAGAAAGACCGATAAACAAACCGACCAGCAAGACTCCGATAACCGCATAAAGAATAACCACCACACGATAGGTCGCAACCGGCGTCATTGCAGTTTTCTGCAGCGCATTTGTTATCAGTCCGGCAAAGAGCGCACCAATCGCCGTGGCTAGGGAGCCCGCCAAGGTGTACCAGGCGAACACTTCAGTTCTCGATGGATCGGGAACAACATGCGCGAGCGCAGCTTGCTCTATGGACAAAAATGGGCCTACTTCATTGCCGCTGGGACTGATTACTCCAATAGTTCCAGCGATAATCAGGAACAACAGATTCCTTGTGCAAGCGAATGCGAGACCCGCAGCCGCCATGAGAACGGCGCCGACAATGAGCATTCGGCGCCGCCCAATACGGTCAGCTCGCGTGGTCAGATAGAGAGAAATGACCGTGTCGCCGAGCAACGTCAACGTAAGCAGCAGACCGGTTTGCGATTCATTGAGCCCCAGGCTGACCAGGTAGAAAACTAAAACGACCGACAGCGAGCCGTATGCGAATAAACGTAGGAATCGGGTCAGGAATAGTAGATACCCGTCGCGGGTCAAAACTTTCAATGCCCCAGGCAGTAAAGCGGTCATAGTCATCGTATTTGCGAGCTGTGGCCTTCGCCTCTCAACCTAGTCACCGAATCTGCCTCAGGAAAGGGAATGCGGAAAGTTTAAGGGTTGGATACGGCGTCATACACAACCATGCGCGCTACCGGTTTCCCATCTTCTTCCTGTTCCGGAGTGTACGCACGGTGCGTCTCTAAATCCACGGCGAGCGTATGTACTGCGTGTTGCACCTTGAAATCCTCGATCTTGCGGTAGTGGTTTGGATCGTCCTGATGGATGACAGAGATGGCCCCGCTGTAACAGGCCGCATAGATCCTGCCCAGACCCGGGTCAAACTTGATGACATCCACTCCGTCTGGCAATTGGAGAAACGCGATGGGTTCATGTTTATCGAGGTCGAAAACTGTCATCAGATTGTTTTCTTCGCAAGCTAGAAATGCACGGTGATGCTCGGGATCAAGCGTCATACCGTGGTTCCCCTTGCACCGTCCGACCGGATATCGGCCCACAATCTCATCCGTCGCCGGATCAATGACCGCCAGAATGTTTTGGTCTTGCAGATTCACGTACACCTTGCGCGCAACAGGATCGTATTGCGGCATGCCCGTCTCGCTATCGAAACGCATGGTTTTAATAATTTCGTCCTTGCTAACATCCACAATCGCTTCCGCTTTGCCTCGCTCGTCCGAGACATAAAGCTTGTGGAAAGGCGCGGCGTAAGCGCTGCCGTCGGGCTTCTTCTCCGTTCGCAATTTCTTGATGACTTTCATCTGTTGTAGGTCGACCACCCCGATGGTGTTGTCGCCTGCGTTTGAGGTGTAGAACTTCTTCAGTTCCCCTACGTACTCGATGCCTTCTACGCCCGGAGTATCACGTACCGTCGCCACTACCCTGTTTGTGCGGAGATCAATGACGTAGGTCTGTCCCGCCGCAAGATGTGCAGAGAGTAGATAATGATCGTCGCTATCGATAGTCAGATAGTCGAAACGCTTCCCTCCAGGCCCCGGCAGGTCGAATTCGGCGACCTTCTTGAGTGTTTGGCCGCCGCTCGTTTGAGAATTCGTTGGCCTAATAAAAATTACACCAGCGCACACAGCGACTATCAGAACAATTTTTCGCATGGCCTCTCCGAGATGCGCGAACTAATTTATTTAGTCGAAATCTTTTTCAACGCAGCCGCGATCCCGGCACCAACCGAATCCGGACTGCCAACCGCCCAAAAATGCATGAAAAACAATCGCGGTTGTTCCGTCAACATGTGGCTATGGAGCGCGGTCACAGAGATTTTGTGGGCCTGGAGTTCCGAAATGACGGGGTTTACCTCTTCCGCGATAAGCACGAAGTCCCCCGTTGTAGCTACGTTTGTCGAACCTGCTGCCTGAAAACTTATGGCTTCGGCCACACCAGCCGCCGGCGCGATGGTCATGCTCGCCATCGTGACAGCCTCGGCTCGAGGCACTCCATACGACAACACTCCACCTTTCAAGGTTCCTTTTCTTCCGACGCTGTCCTCGACAGCCTTCACCCACGATGGCGGAGTTGCTTCCTCGGCCGCCGCAGCGGGTTTTTCAAGAGGCGTCTTGGAGGCTGCCAGAGCCTCACGCAACAGGGTCGCTAGGTGCGATGCCGCTCCATGTCCCATGTAATGGACGTACATGACATGCGGAGTTTCATCGATGAGATGATTGTGCACGGCGGAGATCTCAAAGTCCGAAGAGCGCAATTTCTCTATTACGGGATTCACCTCGTCCTCAAGCAAAACCAGATCGCCCATGACCGCGGCATTGTCGTCCGTCCCAATGAACGCTGCCCATGAACCGAGTGCCAACCCTGGCTTGATCGCTAACCCATGAACGGAAACATGGAGATCGGTCCTTGGGAAACTGACTTTGTAGACATCTCCAGTCTTTTGGCCGGGCCGACCGATTGCTTGATCGATTGTCGCCGTCGTCACTCCCTGTGCACGAACAAGCATTGGAAATGACAAAACACAAATCAAAGTGAAAAAACGTAGTCTGGTAATCATGATGAGCTCCTTATCGATTAGAAATTCAGTCGAGTACACTTTGGCTGAGAAATTCATTTTGGTGAACCTTGCGTGCCCGCCGAAGCTGGCTTGGTCTTCACCTGCTGTCCGGGGCGAATCGCATCCGTAGCATTGCGGATAATTTCGTCTCCAAGCGTGAGGTCACCAAAGACCTCGATATTGCCGTTCACGCTCAGCCCTGTGACCACATCAACCCATTCCACCTTCCCATTACGTACTCGCTCGACGAACGTACGTTGCTGGTCGTTGGTCACCGCCGAGACCGGAACAAGCATGGTTGGAACAGCCCGACGGACTGGCCATTGCACACTGCTGAAACTGCCGGGCGACAATTGGCCATTCGCGCTATGGACATCCAGCTCGACGGGCATCGTGCGCGTATTCAAGTTGACGTCGTGCGAAATGCGCGTAATGGGTGCATGGAACGTTTCACCAGGATCGGCTGGAACAGTGAACGCCACTTGCTGGCCTGCTTGCATTTCTCCTACATACGCTTCCGGCACCGGCACGACTAACCGCAAGTGAGTCGTATCCACAATCTGCACGATGGGCATCGCTCCAGATGGGCCGGACGCGGGTCCGACCAATGCTCCCGGATGCAGATTTCTGGTGGTCACCATCCCATCAAACGGCGCATAGATGTTCAGGTAAGATTCGAGTTGCATTACGCTGCGCAACGCCTCTCGCGCAGCCGCGACATTGTTCTCTGCTGACTGCACCTGACCTTGATCAGCGGAGGCGGTCTGACTCGCTACCATCACATCGTTCTCAGCAACTACCCCCGGGGTTTGGGCCGCTGAAACCATGTGCAGGTAAGTACCCTTGTCCGAGGTGAGCTTGGCCTGGACGGTGGTCAACTGCGATTGAGCAGCGCGCACGGCGGATTCTGCCTGTGCGCGCTGGGCCACGAGTTCTGGAGCGGAAAGCCGGATAATGAGTTCGCCCTTGCGTACGCGAGAGCCGCGGTCTACGCGAATCACGTCCATAAAGCCAGTAACTTTTGGATAGATACCTACGGTCTGGAAAGGAACGAGTTGCGCCGGCAGCGTGAATACCGTCGAGAGTTTCTGCAAGGCAACCGGTACAACTTCTACGGTCTGCGCTTCCGTTTCTGCGGGTTTGTTGGCTGGCTGCTTCGAAGCGCCATTGCAGCCACAGATGAACAAAGAAAGTGCCAATGCAACGGTAACGGTTTTCATGCTTTCTCCGGCTTCAGGGCGTAGGGACTATCGGCGTCTTCCGGATCGAGAGACGGCGATTTAAGGGATGCACCCTTTTGCACGATGCCAAACACGGTCGGCAGCAGGAACAACGTTGCAAGCGTGGCGGCGAATAGACCACCAATCACCGCGCGGCCCAGAGGAGCTGTTTCTTCGCTGCCTCGGCCAATTGCAAGCGCCATGGGAATCATTCCCGCAATCATTGCCAGGCTCGTCATAAGCACGGGCCGCAGGCGCTCAGCGGCAGCCGAGCGTGCGGCAGAAATGGGGTCGGCGCCGTTCCGCCGATTTTGCTCCGCGAAGGTGACCAGCAGAATCGCGTTCGCCACCGCGACGCCAATCGCCATGATGGCTCCCATAAAACTTTCAAGGTTCAGCGTCGTGCCCGTGATTAAGAGCATCACAATGGTCCCGACCAGTACAGCCGGGACGCTCGAGATGACGATCAGCGCAAGGCGCAATGACTGGAAGTTCGCCGTGAGCAGCAGCAGAATTACAACTACTGCCAGCGCCAGGCCGATGGCTAACTGAGCAAAAATCTGCGTAAGCGCGCTGACTTGACCGCGCACCTGCGTCGTAACACCACGCGGTGCCTGCCCTGCCCTCGCGATGGCGCGATCAATCTCCTTGGCGGCTCGTGCAAAATCGTTGTTGCCGACATTGGCCGAGGCGATGATCATCCACATGCCGTTCTGCCGATCCAACTCTCCGGGCACGGTCGTTGATTGAACATCGGCGACCTGGCTCAAGAGCGGGTGCGTTCCCGTACTGCTATTCACGGAAATAGTTTGGATATCTTTAAGTGAGGTCATTGCTGGTTGAGGCACTTGCACCTGGACCTGGTAACTCACACCGGATTTGGGATCGCGCCAATAGTTGGGAGCAATGAAGCGGCTCGACGCGGTAGAAGAGACTACTGCTGCGCCTACATCATTCGCGGTTGCCCCAAGCTGCCCCGCAAGCACCCGGTCTACGTGAACGTTCACAGTTGGATAGCGCAGCGGCTCTTCGAACTCGACATCGCGCAATTCTCCTACCTTGGCCAGTTCTTGCTTAACGCGATTCGCATAGCTCTGGACGTCGGCATACTGCGGGCCGGTGATGGCTACTTCCGCGGACGACGGCGCGCCGAAGTTCAGGATTTGACTGATGAGATCGCCAGGGTCAAAAGAGAAATGCGTACCGGGAAACTCTTGCGGTAATTTTTGTCTAAGGTTCTCTTCGAGGTTGCGCAGCGAAATCTTCGCGCCAGGGTTTAGTCCGATGTTCATAATGGCCTGCTGCGGCCCGCTGGTCCAGAGGAATACGGTATTGATTGGGTACGAAGAAGGTTGGGTCCCGATATAACCAAGAGTCAGATCGAGATTGCTGGCACCTGCCTCGCGGGTAATCGCGGCCAACACTTTCTGAACCAGGGCCTCGGTCACGGCGACTCGTGTGCCATCGGGTGCATCAATGCGTAAACGAAATTGCGTCGATGCCGAGGACGGAAAGATTTCCTCGGCCAATCTGGGCCCGAGCAACAAGATGATCAGCACAGCGACGAGGGCGTACGCGCCGAGCAGCAACTTGGGGAATTCCATGATGCGCTCTAAGGCACGCTGGAAGCGTTTGCGGAAACGCTCAAACCGGGTTTCTTTTGGATGTTCTATGTCGTTCTTTTCCTGCTTCAGGATCCAATTGGCCAGCACTGGCACAAGGGCGCTCGAAAGTAAATAAGACGCCCCCATCGATAATCCAACCGCCAATGACAACGGCACAAAGAGCGACTGCGAAGGCCCGGTCATAAAGAAGGACGGTAGAAAAACTGCCAGCACACTGAGCATCGCTAATAATCTGGGGGTCGCAACTTCGCGGCTGGTGATGACCACGATGAGCGAACTGCGCCAGTCGCCGAGGAACAACAAGATCATCAAACCCGTGAGGGCAGCCCCGATCAGGCCTTCGCGCAGCACCGAGAGAAGCGCAGCCCGCACATACTGCGACTGGTCAAATTCATACGTGATCTTGATGTCTTGCGGAATGAGTGACTGAAAACGTTCGATATTCTGACGCACTTCATTCACAACCGTGATCGTGGATGCATCCGGCCGCTTGGTAACCGGAATGTAGACGGTGCGCTGGCCGTTCAGCAGCGCGTAACCAGCGAGAACATCCGAGGTGTCCTTCACATTGCCGATGTCGCGTAAGTAGATTGAGGCTCCGGATCCCGAACGCAACGGAATATCCAGCAGATCATCGATCTGAGTCACCGTAGAATCGGTTGTGACCATCGCATTCGTTGAGCCGAGGTCGACATTTCCTGCCGGCTGAATACTATTTCCGGTGGTCAGCGCCTGCACAACGTTGTACGGCGAC
>Ga0193751_1002219_pt1 | contig 11882 bp, 10 predicted proteins | sample L1c2metaG_FD_143050 | JGI IMG/M metagenome (GOLD analysis project Ga0193751, IMG submission 143050) | Soil microbial communities from a riparian zone of the East river system, Colorado, United States - L1c2 | ecosystem: Environmental > Terrestrial > Soil > Riparian zone | place: USA: East River... | reverse complement strand
TTGCCGCGGTTCAGGTGCTTGATGAACTCGGCTATGCCGCCGAGGTATTTGAAATCGGTGTGCTTGGCTTCGCCGGACTTCGAGTCAGTCTGGCGCTCGTCGGTTAGCGTGATGAGCAGTCCCTTGTTGAGGAACGCCAATTCGCGCAGGCGCTGCGAGAGCGTATCGAAGTTGTATTCAATGGTGGTGGTGAAAATAGATTTGTCGGGCACGAAGTGAACCTTGGTGCCTGTCTTTACCTTGGCGGCGCCGGTTTTTCTCAGTTTGCTGGTGGGCTCGCCTTTCGAATAAGTCTGCTCCCAGGTGAAACCGTCGCGCCAGATTTCGAGGTCGAGTTCTTCACTGAGCGCGTTGACGCAGCTCACGCCGACTCCGTGCAATCCGCCGGACACTTTATAGGAGTTGCTGTCGAACTTGCCGCCCGCGTGCAGCGTAGTCATCACGACCTGCGCGGCGGGAATTTTTTCGCCGTCGATGTCCATGTTGTCGACCGGAATGCCGCGACCGTTGTCGACTACGGTGATGGAGTTGTCGAGGTGGATGGTGACTTCAATCTTGTCGGCGTGGCCGGCGAGCGCTTCGTCCACCGAGTTGTCGACGACTTCGTAAACCAGGTGATGCAGACCTAGTTCGCCCGTCGAACCGATGTACATAGCGGGACGTTTGCGCACCGCTTCCATGCCGCCGAGGACCTTGATCGAGTCGGCGGTGTAGTCTCCGTTGGTGACTTTGCCGTTCTTGTTTTTAGCGTCGTTCTTAGCGTCGACGCTCTTCGCGTCAACGACTTCGGCTTGCAATTCTTTCGTAGCCATTCTGCTCCGTGGAGAATGCCGGATCGAGCACCTGACTGGAGGGACGATTCCGGGACTGCTCGGGTGACCTCAACTTATTGAATTTTCTGCTATTTAGCTATCACCGGAGCTGTGTTTATTTTAACATAAACGGCGGTCATTTTGAGGCTGGAATCGAGAGGATAAACTGCGCTTTTTGTTGCTCTTAGGGACATGGTTTCGGGTGGCGCCGGCCAGACGCGGCAAGCCGCGTCTCTACGGGAATTTTAGGGTGATTTTGCGGGGGCGAAGTGCAGCCCGTCCATCAGATCGTCGAGTTCGTCTTCGGTGCCGGCGATGAAGGTGAACAAGACGATATGGCCTTTCGCGAGGAGGACGAGCGTGCACTGGCGCATGGTGAGCTTATCGCTGAGCGGCTTGGTGAAATCAGCGCGCAGCAGGTGCCGCGACTCGACTTCGAGTGCATACGGTTCGCCTTCAGCCTTGAAGCCTTTGGAGGTTGCGAGTTCCGTGAGCGAGCCGAGATAGTCTTCGGCTTTCGAGACGCCCGGATAGGACGCTACGCTCACGGAGGCGATCGTGACCGCCGAGTTGATGGTGCCTCCGGCGGCCTGCGGCGGGCGCTCGAAAATGGCGAGCAGGACTTCTGCCTTGCCGGCCTCATTTCCCTCTTGCATCTCCTTGGTGCGATCCACCCAGCCGTAAGGAATTTGAAAGCGGAATGCGAAAGTGGAGTTGCGGTAAAGCTGCGCGTCTTCGTTGTGCGTGGCGGACTTGGCGGGAGGCGTGGGAGTAGTTTTGCGTTGGGTCTGCGCTGTGAGGGTTAGGGCCAGGGCAATGACCGGGATCATCGTCAGGCGGCAGTTTGTGCGGAGAGCAAGCAAAGTACAACAAGTCTACATGCGTTTCGGATCGTCCGAGATTGCGCGACGATCCACGATAGCCGGGCGGGGCGCCCGGCGCTCCACAGTCGCGACGCTACTCAATGAACATGCAATCTCCATAGGAGTAGAACCGGTACCCTGCCTCGACCGCGTGCTGGTAAGCGTCCATCACGAATTCCTTCCCGCCCAGCGCGCAAACCAGCATCAACAATGTCGATTGCGGCAGATGAAAGTTGGTTAGCAGCGCGTCCACGATTTGAAACCGATAGCCCGGATAGATAAACGCATCCGCCTCGCCTCGCCCGGCTTCTACCCGATTTCCGCCTGCGCGCTCCGCTGCATACTCTAATGTGCGAACCGTGGTTGTGCCGACGGCCACCACGCGCCGCTTCTCGGCTTTCGCCAAGTTGATAACTCGCGCTGCCTCCATCGAAATTTCGTAGCATTCGCGATGCAGCTTGTGATCTTCCACTCTTTCTACTCGTACCGGCTGAAACGTGCCCAGGCCGACGTGCAACGTGATCTCGGCAATTTCAATCCGGCGGGCACGAATCTGCTCGAGAATCTCCGGCGTGAAGTGCAAGCCGGCCGTAGGCGCCGCCACCGATCCCCGTGTCTGAGCATATACAGTCTGGTAGCGATCACGGTCCGCCGCCCGGTCTCCGCGGTCGTCTTCGCGGTGAATATACGGCGGAAGCGGCACGTGTCCAATGCGCTCGACTCGGGCAAAGAAATCGTCGACCGGGGCGAATCGGATGCGCCGCTCCCCAAAGCTGCCGCGCTCAATGACCTCGGCTTCCAGTTCGGGTGGGGCGCCAAAATACAGCTTTTCCCCGATCCCGATCTTCCGCCCCGGCCGTACGAGGCACTCCCACTCATCCGGATTGTCAGCCACTTGGCGGGTCAGCAGAACTTCGATCCGCCCACGTAGAAAATCTCTCGCTGCCGGGTTGTGCGGGCTCGGGGGCTGGGCTCGCTGTCCGCTCCGGTGGCCGTAGAGCCGGGCCGGGAACACGCGTGTGTTGTTTACCACCAGCAGATCGTCTGACTGCAGCACAGCGGGGAAGTCGCGGAACGTCCTATCCTGCCAACTCCCAGAGTGGCTCAGGTTCCGCCGACTCAGGTGCAATAGTCGCGATCCGGCGCGATCGGGCGATGGTTCCTGCGCAATGCGATCCGGCGGTAGATCATACTGGAACTCCGAGACGAGCATCGAGGAGATTATAGGGTTTGAGGACAGGTCCCAGTCGCCGCCGCGGGCGCCGGGATCCGCCGCCTTCTCTTTCTCTTTACATATTTTGACCTTCTAGTGGTTGTAAGGTTTCCAAGGCGTGCTGTAACATGGCCGCGCAGGGTTTACCGAATGGCCAGGATCGCCAGGATCAATGACCGCCGACATCGGCTCGAGATTGTGCAGTTTGGCCGCCTGCTGCACGAAAACGGTTTTGTTGCAGCCACCGACGGGAACCTGTCAGTTCGCCTTGACGAAACCCATCTGTTGGTGACTCCCACCTGCATCAGCAAAGGCAGGATGCGCACGTCCGACATGGTGATTGTGGACATGGACGGAAAACGTCTCGCCGGCAAGCGCAGAGTTTCGAGCGAGATTGGCATGCATCTGCTGATTTATCGCCTGCGCCCCGATGTGCAGGGCATCGTCCACGCGCATCCGCCGACCGCCACCGGGTTTGCCGCGTCCGGTTACGATCTGAACCGTCCGCTGGTGTGCGAGGTCGTCGTCGGATTGGGCTCGATCCCGCTGGCCCGCTACGGCACTCCGGGTACCCCCGAACTGACTGATGCCCTTGCGCCCCTGATTCCGCACCATGACGCCATCCTGATGGCGAATCACGGGGTCGTGACGTTCGGGTCCTCGCTCGAGAGTGCATACATGAAAATGGAAACCGTGGAGCACTTCGCGAAGATCGCGTTGGTCACGCACCTGCTCGGCAACGAGCAGCCGCTCGGGGAAAAAGAAGTAGAGAAACTCCACGAGGTACGTAACCGCTACAACGGCGGAGGAACGCCCGCATCGCCACGCAGCCCGGTTGTGGCGGACGATCTTCGAGCGAGCGATCTTCAATCCGACGACCAGCCGAAAGAGACCGCAGGCACTCGCCGATAGACTTACTCGCCTCCGATCCGAAACCTCACGCCCGCGCGAACGTTAGCCGTCAGTGCCGGATACCCCACAACTTCGTTGTAGTGATCGTTGAGCGCGTTCTCGACATTCGCGTAGGCCGTAATTCGCGAATTGATCGCGTACCATCCGCCAAGATCGACGCGAGCATAGCCGGCTGCATGCGTGATGTTGAAACCCAAGAAGTCCGAATCCGGACGGCGGCCCACAAAGCTTCCACCCAGATTCGCGCCCCATCGCGTCCCCAGATAGGTGAAGAGGGTTGTTGCCGAATGCTTGGGGCGGCGCAACAGGGGTTGTCCGGCAGCCAGCTCGGGATCGCAAAAATTCTCCGGCGTACAGAACGGAGCTTCGAGGATCTGAGTTGACGTGTAGGTGTAGGCGGCGTTCAGAGACAGCTTCGACGAGATCTTTGCCTGCAATTCAAGCTCGGCACCTTGAGCGAAGGACTTATCGACGTTTACATATGTGCCAATAAAAGTCGTCGGATCGATGGAGTAGTCGATGCGGTCGTAAAACAAATTGTGAAAGTAGGTTGCTGTAAGGGCATATTTGCCTCCCCATAAATTCTGCTGGATCCCTGTCTCGACGAAGCGAGCGCGCTCAGGTTTCAAACCGGGATTGGGTGTCGAGAATGGCGGTCCCGCAAAAGTTTCTTCCAGCCGCGGCTCTTTGAATCCGCCGGAGTAGGAAAAATGCAGCCGAGTTCCGGAAAATATCTCTCCGCCGCGTAAAGCCAGAAAGGTTGCCGAGGCCCGCGGCGCGCTGGTATTGCCGAAGACGCTGCTGTGCAACAGTCGTGCGCCGCCAATCAGAGACAGTCTGCCAAAGGTGAACAACTGCTGACCGTAGACATCTTGACTCAAACGCTGCCCGTGAGTTTGAGGGGGGAAATTCACATCCCCGATGAAGCCGTTTTCATTTTCTACGCGATAGCCAAACGTTGTGTGGGCCCAGGTTCGCTCGGAATAATCGCCCTGGTATTCAAATCCCAGGCGATTGATGTGATCGACCTCATGAGACGGCCCGTCAAAGATGCGATTGGGGTCTCCGGTCAGGTTGAGTTCGTTGTAGCGGTAGAGGTAATCGAAGCCACTAAGGCGGTGTTGCCAGCCGGAAGGCGCGTTGATGGTGAGCTCCGCGCTGCCTAAAATATTGTTCAGTTGCGACCATTCGCTGGGGTCCGGCGGCTCAAGCGGGTCGCCGTTGAAACTCCATTCCCCGGGCAGGCCGGTGTGGCTGTTGGAATGACGGACTCGCACGCGGAGCGCGACTTCATTGTTGATCGCCACGCCAACATTCGCTCCCGCGAGTGAATCGGAGTAATGATTATTTGTGCCCTGACCGTTGGTGACGAACTGGTTGCCGAAGAAGTTATAGTCGAAGAGTCCGCGGGCCCCCGCTAGAGATGCATAGCCGTTGGCGCTTCCAAAATTCCCTCCATCGGCGCCAAAGCGGAGTTCAGGGACTGGCGTACTTCCGGTGCGCGTCCACAGCTGCACGACGCTAGCCATAGCATCTGTGCCATATAAAGTGCTTTGCGCGCCACGCACAAATTCCAAACGATCGGTTTGAGCCACGGGCAGCGTGCCAAAGTCAAACGTGCCGCCCGGTTCATTGATAACGACACCATCGACGATCACTTTGTTGTAAGTGGAGTCGCCGCCGCGCACGAACAGAGAGGAGATTCCGCCGCGTTGTCCCGCAGTGTTCACGACGGCTCCGGGCAGGAAACGCAGAACATCGGCGCCAGACGTCGGCCGCATGGTATCGAGGGCAGCTCCGCTTAAGAGCGAGATGCTCGCGCCTGTTTCCTGTTCCGGCTCCGGCGTACGCGTTCCGCTAACTACCACGGTTTCCGCTGCTGTTGCCAACCGGAGCTTGATCGTGATGGTCTCAGCAGTTGGAGGAACGTCCACGATCTCTGCCGCAAAGCCCGGCGCCAGCACCTGCACACGATAGGAACTCGATGCCAGTTCGCGAAAAATGACGAGACCTTCGCCGGACGTATTTTGCAGGGCCACAGGCGCAGGCTTCCCCGCCTGAAGCAATTGCACCTGCGCGGCGGCGACTGCGGCGTCTTGCGGATCGACAACTTTGATTTTGATCTCGGCGGAAGCGATGGGCACCAGGCAGAGGGCCAACAGAAGAAATACAACAGCGAATACAGGGGAACAGCGCATGCACGTCTCCTTTGTCACGCGAAAGGGGTTAGTGTGGACGGTTCACGCCGGTCTCCTGGCTTTGCGAGTCAGGATGTGAGCTCTGGCTCGAATGAGCTTTGGCCCAGCATCCAATTACTACAACCGGCCTTCCCAGGTTGTCTTTTCAGATATCCCCAGTGACCGGTTGCGATGTCCTCGCTTACAGTTGCGCGGCAGCGCGGGATTTGCACCCGCTTCCCATAGGCCAGCGTGCCGCCGGCCTACGATCATGCGCGAACCTAATTTTGAGAAAGAACAAAAAACAGCAGCCCGCTAAATCTACCGGGCACTGCAATACAAAGTCAAACGACCCTGCGTAATGACGATGGAGCGACGGGCGTCTCGCCCGTCCACCCATGGCCCGGGCGGGGACGCCCGGCTCTCCACTGACTAGCCCTTGACGAGAGGAAATTCCGCCGAGCCTGCTCGCGCAACGTGCTCCTCGGCGAACCGGGTGACCCGTTCAAGCGCAGCCTGTAACTGCGTGTGATATTCCGCCATCTGTGCCTCGTCGGCTTCGGCGGGAACTCGCATCTTGGCGCTGACACGCGCCAGCGCCTTCGAAAATGGTTTCGGGATCATCATCGCATCCCAAGTATTCAACACCCAGGCATCGCTGAGCGCCACGTAGAACGCCGCCATCGGCGACACGCTGGCCCGCGACAGTATTACCGGGCCCGGCTTGGCCACGTATTTCGGTCCACGCGGACCGTCAATCGTAAAGGCCACCGACAAGCCCTGCTCCAACTCGCTTTTCAAGCCGAGCAGGGCGCTCGCGCCGCCTCGGCTGCTCGATCCTCGGACGGCGACGAAGCCAAGTCTCTCAATGATCCGCGCGATGTATTCGCCATCGAAGCTGCGGCTCACCATCACCGCGATCCCAGCCTTTCGCCATAACCACGCGCTGGCGAACACTGCCCGGTGCCAGAAAGAGTAAATCACCGGTTTTTCGTGAGTTGCGTCCGGCGGCGAAGGCGGCTCTTCCCACGATATTGAATAGCGGAGAGTCGGACCGATCAGCGCAATGGCCAGATAGCTCGCCCAGCTGATGAGCCACAAAAGAATTCTTTGTCGCAGCGAGAATCGGCGCGTTTCCAAGACGCAGGGCTGCTCAGGCTCGACAGCGGCGGAAGAAGAACTCACACGGATATTGTAGCCGGGCCAGGAAGGTTTAACTGATAACTGATAGCTGACAGCTGAGAGCGGCTTGCCTACGCTTCCAGATATGCCACGATCCACTCTTTCAGCCGATGCCGCCGGTCGTCGGTCGAGTCGAAGCGAATCCCGAAGCTCTTGTTGGGTTTCTTCCACGTGACATGCCCACGCACCCAGACGCGCGGCAGCGTCAGCAAAGAAAACGACACTTCCACCAGACTTTCCAGTTCGGGCACGTGATGGCCCTTGAGCGACATTCCCCCCGAACTGATCTCCTGGCTGGTGGCGGTTATGCGTCCACCGTCGGCCATCACGATCCCCACCTCCGTCATGACCGGGACACGCACGTATCGGCGGAATTCGTGCAGCACCAACATTCGAGTCGAGCGCACCAGTTTCATCGCCGCCGACCGCTCCAGCGGCTCGTGAAACACCGCGTTGAGGCACAACTTGGAATAACGCATGGCATCCTGCGCGCTCCCGCCCAGCCCGTAGATGATGATCCGGGCGTTGGAAGCCGATCCTCGCGCCATCTCGATGATGCGGCCGGCTTGTTCTCCCAGCGGCAAAACGCAAGCCTCGAACTTTTCGCGTTGCAGTCGATCCGCCTGTTCACGCGCAATCAAAACCGTTTCGATTCCAGATTGACGGAAACACTCCGTCACCAGCTGCGCAGACGCTTCGGGCAAGGCAAACAGCGCGACCCGCGCAACAGACTTTCGATGGGCGGGAATGGATGCGAGAGCGGTACCAGTCGAAGTAGGCATGAGTCCCAGGGGGTGAACTCCTCTAAAACCCCATTCTGACGGGCTTTTTGACGGTTGCATAGGTTTCTAAAGGGATGGCCCCTGTCCTAAAGTGCCATTACGGAAGTTGTACTTGGACGTGTTACCCTTACTCCCTTTGGTTTCTTTCGCTGTAGAGGCGTAGCTTGCCGCGTCTCTTCTTACGCGTCCCATCCTGCACCCAGGAGACGCGTCTCTACAGGGAAACAAATTGCGCGTTCAGGTAAGATGTTGCAATCCTTGCGTCCGTAGCCGCAGTCAGAAAATGATTACTCTCAACGACATCCAGTCGGCCTTGCGCCGCATTCGCAGCTCCATCTACCTTTCGCCCTGCGCGCGTTCGGAGACCTTTTCGGAGTCCACCGCCAACACCGTCTATTTGAAACTCGACAACCTCCAGCGCACCGGCTCTTTCAAAGAGCGCGGCGCGCTGAACAAACTGCTCTCGCTCAGCCCCGAAGAACGTGCCCAAGGCGTGATCGCGGCCTCGGCCGGAAACCACGCCCAGGGCGTCGCCTGCCACGCCGGCAAGCTCGGCATCCGCGCCCAGATTTGCATGCCCCTGACCACGCCTCTCATCAAGGTCTCCGCGACGCGCGGCTACGGCGCCGATGTGGTTCTGCACGGCGCAAATTACGACGAAGCGTTCGAAGAATCCCTTCGCCGCAGTCAGGCTGAGCACCTCACCTTTGTGCATGCCTTCGATGACGACGCGGTCATCGCCGGACAGGGCACTATCGGCCTGGAGCTTCTCGCTCAGCATCCTGATCTGGAAGCGGTCGTCGTCCCCATCGGCGGCGGAGGGTTGATTGGCGGCATCGCGTGCGCGATGAAAGAATCGAATCGCAAAATTCAAGTTTTCGGAGTTCAACCTTCGCGCCTGCCGTCCATGAAAGTTGCCGTCGCCGAAGGCAAGCCCGTAACGCTCAAGGCGGCCTCCACCATCGCCGATGGCATCGCTGTCCGGCGCGCCGGCGACCGCACCCTGCCGCTGGTTCAGAAGTATGTGGACGACATCGTTACCGTCGAAGAAGAAGAAATCGCCAATGCAATCCTGCTGCTGCTCGAGCGCGAAAAAACTTTGGCCGAAGGAGCGGGCGCTGCAGCCCTCGCAGCCCTAGTCAACCGCAAAGTGTCGTTGGTGGGGAAGAAAGTTGCCGTGCTGGTATGCGGCGGAAACATCGACGTCACGTTGCTCTCACGCATCATCGAGCGCGGCCTCGTCAAAGACGGACGGCTCGTGCGTCTGCGCGTCCACCTGCCCGACTATCCCGGCGCGCTCAATCGCCTGACGTCCATCCTGGCCGAGCATCGTGCCAATATCGTCGAGACGGACTACGACCGCGCCTACCACGGCGTAGGCCTGGGTGAGACCGCTATCGAAATCACCATGGAAACCCGCGGGCCAGATCATATCGCTGAAATCATCTCGGCCTTGGGCGCGGCGGGCTATGCGCAGGAACGGGTGCTGTGATCCTGCAGCTAGGAAGAGAACCAGCGTTCAATGGTGAGTAGCGTAAACAGCCAATGCGGATAAATCCAGTAGCAAATGCGCCAGGATGACCGGGACGATGCGGTGGGTACGCACGTAGTACAACGAGAACACTAGGAAAGTAGGTATGTGACTCAACGCCGCAGGCAGCCCTTGGTAAAGGTGATAGGAAGTTTGCAACGAAACGCTTACCATCACCGCCAGCAACGTGCTGTGATACAGCCCTCTCATTTCCGTGATCAGGAACGCACGCACCAGAAGCTCTTCGTGGAAGGGATTCAGGATTATCCATAGCAGCGTCAAGAAGCCAACGCGGATTCCAAACAGCGCTGCACGATCGTAGGTGGTGCGGAGGGCTCCTCGGAGCCCGGGAATAAATGGACTCAGAACGAAATAAAGAACGACACTCAGAAAGAGCACGCCGAAGAACAGCGCAAATGCATGACCGATTTCGCGAAGCCGGGGCTCGATGACAAACCCTATGTCCTTGAGCTTCCTCCCCTGGTGTCTGAGCGCAAAATAAAGGCTGAGCAGGCCAGCTACCTGAAAAATGACTCTCAAAAGAAGACGGCCTTGCGTTGCAGTGTGCAATCGGAACCAGCCGAGCACAACGCCGACCGAACTCACAACCGGTAGGAGAAACCCGATTGCCAGCACGCCGTATAGCAAGAATTGTCGAGTTCTTCGATCGTTCATTAGGGCCGAACCGCAAGAGACGTTTTCACCGCGCGGGAGTGAATCACAAGTACCTCCTAAAATGAACAACTGCCGGCCTGGCAACCTTACTCAAACTGCTTCCGGAATCTCTCCAGCTGATCCTTCACTTCCGAAACATCCCTCCTCAACTCAACTACTTCCTCTTCCAACCGCGCGATGCGCTCCGCATCCCCTGAATTGCGCCCAACCGACGCGCCGGCCATAGGCGATTCCTCGTCCACCACATCCCCGGCAAGCAAATGCGCGTAGCGAGATTCTTTCGTCCCCGGCTGTCGAGGCAGCACCTTCGCCAGTGGTGGCTCGCGCTGCATCAACTTCTGCAGCGCTGATTGCACATCCTCCAGCGTTTCGAAGCGATGCATGCGCTCGGCGCGTCCACGCAGTTCGCCCGGGGTCTGCGGACCGCGCAACAGCAGCACGCACAACGCTGCAATCTCCGGACGCGTGAAGTTAAACACCTCCTGCAAGCGCTGCTCGTATTTGGTCACACGGCTGTCGGCGCCGCGGGCGGGTCCTGCCATGCGCCGCTCCTGCAGACCTTCCAGCGCGTTGCGCACTGCGTCTTCGTCCAACTGCATCACCGGATCGCGATTCGTCTTCTGGTTACATGCATTCACCAGCGCGTTTAGCGATAGCGGATAATACTCCGGCGTGGTGATGTCCTTTTCGATCAGCGATCCCAGCACGCGGACTTCGGTTGCAGTCAGTTTGAATTCCATGGATTTCGTTCATTGTATAGAGTCAACAGGACGATGGAGCGCCGGGCGTCCCCGCCCGGCCTCGATGCCGATAGCGCAAGCGGACGGGCGAGACGCCCGTCGCTCCACCGACGGGGCACGGTATACTCAATGGTTTGTCGAACACATCCAAGTCGAAGACATCCATGAGTGAACAGGCAGCACCGCCCCGTGTCCCGATTGACGAACTGGTCCGTGAACTTCGCGCGTTCCCCGCATCGGCCTTCGATACCACGGATCAGATCAGGTCCTTGCTCGCGAAGATGCCCGTCGACGAAGCCAGTCTCGCGCCCTACTTGACCTGGGACCGGCAACACTATACGCGCAACCTCATCGACAAAACCGACCTCTACGAACTGATCGCCATCTGCTGGGAGGTTGGGCAGAGCAGTTCGGTGCACAATCATCGCGGCCAGAATTGCTGGATGGCGGCGCCAATCGGAAGCTTGCTGGTCGAAAATTTTCACGTCGGATTTGAAGATATCGAGGCGGGCAAGTGCCAGTTGCTCGCATCTAACACGGTGGAGTTGACGGCGGCGAATCCATGCGCCGTCGATCCGCGGGAGCCGGTGCACCGGGTGGTGAATCCGCGGGAACCGAACCAGCGCGCGGTGACGCTGCACGTCTATTCGCGGCCCTTTGACACCTGCGTGGTCTATTCGCCCGAGCAGGGAACATGCGGGGATATCCGGCTTCACTACAATACAGCTTTCGGAAAGCCAGTACCCCGTACTCAGTAGGCAGTAGGGAGTTTCCCGAGCACCGCTGTGGCGATCAAGGATTCGCATAAGGGCATCGCTTTAGCGTCACGGGATTCGTATCAGGACATCGCTTCAGCGCCGCGGGATTCGTAATGGGGTATCGCTTCAGCGCCGCGAGATCTGTATCAGGGTATCGCTTTAGCGATACCGCACGCGCGCCCGAAATCAGACGCCCCTTTAGGGGCTGGGCATCGAAATTAGTTTCAAGGAGGAATC
>Ga0193751_1002218_pt1 | contig 11884 bp, 10 predicted proteins | sample L1c2metaG_FD_143050 | JGI IMG/M metagenome (GOLD analysis project Ga0193751, IMG submission 143050) | Soil microbial communities from a riparian zone of the East river system, Colorado, United States - L1c2 | ecosystem: Environmental > Terrestrial > Soil > Riparian zone | place: USA: East River... | reverse complement strand
GAGGCGTCGCCCTCGACGTGCAGCCGGTCCTCGTTGCGCAGCCGGACGAGCGCCTCCTCAGTCTGGTCGATGACCGCGTACGGGACTTTGTGCTCCTCGAACTCGGCGACGATCTGCGTCCCGATTCGGCCGTAGCCGCAGATGATGAAGTGATCGGTGAGCTGGTTCAACGCGCGCTCCAACTGCCGCTCCCTCCTGTACTTGACGAAGGCGCCGTCGGTGAGCGTCTCGGCGAAAACGCCGAAACCGTAGAGCATCGTACCCACGCCCACGACGATCAGGGTCGAGGTGAAGAGCCGGCCGGCCGTCGACAGGCTGTGGAGCTCGCTGTAGCCGACCGTGCTGATCGTGATGATCGTCATGTAGAAGGCGTCGAGAAGATTCCAGCCCTCGATGAGCACATAGCCGCCGATGCCGTAGAGGATCACCAACCCCAGCAGCACCGCCGGCAGCCGGAACCGCAGCAGCGGATGCGGCAGGCGTCTGCTCACCGGTTCCGGCGCTGCCGCTCCATCTTCGCCACAGCGTCCCAGTGCGCCGGATCGGCCCACGTTTTCGCGAATGCCGAGATCGTTCCGTCTGCGAGCTCGGGATGGTGGTGGGGGCGGACCGCGTTGACCGCGGCCTTGATGCCCGCAAGAGCGGGAGCCGGCGCGGCGGCGATCGCCTTCGAGAGTTCGCTCACGCCGGCGTCGAATGAATCGCTGCTGTAGACGGCCTCGACCAGGCCCAGCTCTTGCGCTTCGGCCGCGCTCATCGTCGCGCCGCTCACCAGCATGTACAGCGCGCGCCCACGACCGACCAGCGCCGCGAGACGTTCCGCGGCGCCCCACGCCGGGATCAATCCCAGGATGATCTGGGCGAAGCCGATGCGCGCATGCCTGGCCGCGACCCGGAAATCGCATGCAAGCGCGAGCTCTGCTCCGCCGCCAAGTGCATCGCCGTTGAGCGCCGCAATCACGGGGATCGGCAGCTGGGGTATGCGGTCGAGCGTCGCTCGCATCGCGTGCGCCATCTCAGAGGCGGCCGTTTCCGACCGCATGTGCTCGAGCTCCTTGAGGTCGCCGCCGGCGCAGAAGGCGCGGTCGCCCGCGCCGCGAATGACGAGCACTCGGACGCCGCTTTCTTGAATCGAACCTAGCGACTCGTCCAGCTCGCGCATGGTCTGTGTGGCGAGCGCGTTGCGCGCTTGCGGCCGGTCGATCAGCAGGGTTGCGACCCCGCCGTCTATCTCGAGCCGCAGATCCCTCATTTGGAGCCGGCCCCTAGCCGCCTCCGCCGGGACCTTCCAGACCAGGTTTGGTCATCTTGCCCAGGTCGAGGACCTTGTTCAGCGCGGTCTCGGACACACCCCGTGCACGAGCCAGCTTGCGAATCGATTGGCCGGTGCGCATGGACTCCTTCGCGATCTTGGCGGCTTCGTCGTAGCCGATCAGCGGAGTGAGGGCGGTCGCGAGCATGGGGCTGCGCTCCACCAGCTCCGGTCCGCGACCGGTCGCCTGGAGCCCTTCGACGCAGCGCTCGCGGAAGTTGCGAGCGGTTGCCGCCAGCAGCGTGATCGACTCCAGGCCCGTCACGCCGGCGACCGGCATCATCACGTTGAGCTCGAAGAAGCTGCCCGACTGGCCGCAGGTTGTAACCGTGACGTCGTTGCCGAGGACGCGAGCCACCACCATCGTCATCGACTCGACGATGACCGGGTTCACCTTGCCGGGCATGATGCTCGAGCCCGGTTGCGTCTCGGGTAGGCGCAGCTCTCCGAGGCCTGCGATCGGTCCCGTGCCCATGAGTCGGATGTCGAAGCCGATCTTCCATAAGCTCACGGCGATCGAGCGCAGAGCGCCGTGTGCGGCGACCCAGGCGTCGAGGGTGGACTGGGCGTGGAAGTGGTTGCGTGTTTCGTGGACCTTCAGACCCGTCCCCACCGCGAGCCGCGCACATGTCAGCCGGGCATATCGGGGATGCGCGTTGAGCCCGGTTCCAACCGCGGTCCCGCCAAGAGGCACGCTGGTCAGCTCGTCCACCGCTCCGCGCGCGCGACGAATCGATTCCTCGATCTGCCCGGCGTAACCCTTGAGCTCCTGGCCCAGGCGGATGGGGGTGGCATCCATGAGGTGGGTTCGGCCCGTCTTGATCACCGGCCAGAACTCCTCGCTCTTCGCGTCGAGCGAAGCGTGCAGGTGAGTCAGCGCGGGAATCAGCTCGTCGGCGATGGCGACTGCCCACGAGATCTGGACGGCGGTCGGGATGACATCGTTCGAGGACTGGCACATATTCACGTGGTCGTTGGGATGCACGAGTTTGGAACCTGGCGCTCCACCGAGGATCTCAGTCGCGCGATTGGCGATGACCTCGTTGGCGTTGGTGTTGGTCGATGTGCCGGAACCGGTCTGGTAGACGTCGATGGGGAACTGGTTGTCGAGCTTGCCGTCGACGACCTCCTGGGCAGCCTTGACGATCGCGCGTGCTTTCCTTTGGGGCAGCAGGCCGAGCTCCAGGTTGGTCTCCGCCGCGGCTTTCTTGATCAGGCCGAGCGCGCGGATGAACCGTCGAGGGAAAGGCTGGCCGGAGATGGGAAAGTTGAGGACCGCTCGCTGCGTCGAGGCTCCGTAGTAAGCGTCCGCAGGTACTTCCACCTCGCCCATGGAGTCTCGCTCGATGCGCGTCTTCTCCTTCTCTGCCACCGACGGAGATTCTAGAGTCGTCTCATATGCGGCTCGCGGCTGTCGAGAGTACGGGCGAGGCAGGCCTCGCCCGTGATAAAGCTGGCGCCGCACATTGCCAGAGGCGTTTGGAAGGTGCATAGGTGACGGCCGGAATGAATCCGGCCTAGATCTCCACTGGGATACTTTTTGGAAGCAATGCGGCTCGCGGCTGTCGACATAGGAAGCAACACCATCCACGTGCTCGTGGCCGACGTTATCCGAAACAAGCTCGAGGACGTCGTGCATTACGTCGAGATGCCCGAACTGGGTGCGCGTGTCGCGCGCACGGGTTCCATCGGCACGAAGAGCCGCGTCGCGATCCGCGCTCTGCGATCGGTCATCGCGCGCGCCAGCAAGGATGGATTCGACCGGCTGATCGCCGGAGCGACCGCGGCAGTTCGAGAAGCGTCGGACGGCGAGGCTTTCGCGAAAAAGGCAGGCGAGGCGATCGGCGTCCCGGTGCACATCATCTCGGGCCGCCGCGAGGCGGAGCTGAGCTTCCTTGGCGTCGCAAGCCGTCATGCGGCACGCCGCGAGTGGGTGATGGTCGATCTCGGCGGCGCCTCCACAGAGGTCGTGATCGGCCGAGGGCACGACATGGTTCGCTCGTCGACACTGCCCATCGGGTCGGGCGTCCTGACGAGCACGTATCTGTCAGATCCGCCGCGGCCCGAGGAGCGCGCCCGGCTGCGAAAGGCGGCTTTGCGAGAGCTTGCGCACGCTCCAGACGGTGACGTCGAGCGCCTTGTCGCCACGGGCGGCACCGCCTCCAACCTCCCGTTCATGCTTTCCCGGCGCAGCCCGCCCAGCGTCCTGACCACGGCCGACCTTTTGGCCTGCGAACGCAGGCTCGACGCCCGGCGGGCGGCGGAGGTGGCGCGTTACGTCGGGCTGCCGCCGAACCGCGTCAAGGCGCTCCGAGCCGGGGTCGAGGTCCTTCTGCTCTTCCTGGACTGGTACGGGCTGGCGGTGCTGCAGATCAGCCATGAAGGGCTCCGCCACGGAATGCTTTTGGCGTATCTGGAACGGGGCGAAGAATGGTGGCGGTGAAACGTTATGCCCCTGGGTAGGATGAGTTCATGGAACGAATAACCGACCAGGGAGCGACCCTGAAAAAGGCGCTGGCGCTGACCTGCGTCATCCTGGTGGTGGAGTTCGCCGGCGGCGTGGTTTCGCACTCCCTGGCGCTCCTTTCCGACGCCGGCCACGTGTTGACCGACGTGTTCGCTCTCGGCCTGGCCTGGTTCGCCCTCGAGCAGGCCAAGCGGCCCGCCGACCGGCGCCGGACCTACGGCTACCAGCGAGTCAGCATCCTCGCCGCGCTCGTGAACTCCGTGACCCTGGTTGTGATCGTGATCGCCATCGCAATAGAGGCGGTACGCCGGCTGGCCAACCCCGAGCCGGTGCAGGGGGGCATCGTCATCGCTGCCGCACTGGCCGCCATCGCCATCAATGTCTATGTCGTAGTCGGCCTGCGTGGCCACGGCAAGAACCTGAACATCCGAGCTGCCCTGCTGCATGTGACCGGCGACATCGGAGCATCCGCCGGGGTGGTCGTGGCCGGCGCGATCATCCTGCTCACCGGCTGGCTCTACATCGATCCGATTCTTTCCCTCGGCATCGCCGCGCTGATCGCCTATGGCGCGTGGCGAATCGTCCGGGAGACCGTGAACATGCTGCTCGAAGGCACGCCGAGCGAGGTCAATCTCGCCGACGTCACGAGCGAGATCGCGAAGACCGAGCATGTGATCAGCGCTCACGACCTGCACGTATGGTCACTTTCGTCTGAGGAGACGGCGCTTAGCGTGCATGTCGTCCTCGAGGAGTGCCCGCTTGGCGACGCCGAGCATGTGGTTCGGGATCTCGAGGGCCGGCTCTGCAGCCGCTTCGACATCGGACACACGACGATCCAGGTCGAGAGCTGCCACCCATGCGGGGAGATCCATCACGGCGCGGGCGAGCACAACCACCCCCACGAGCACGTTCTGATGACGGCGGTCAGCCCATTGGTCGGGCCGGCAACGCCTCCTCCCGCTGCAAGATCCGCCTAGCTAGCGCGATCGCGGCCGCGTAAGTCGAGTCCATCCCGCGGTACCGGAGACCTCGCGCGCCCAGCGTGCGAGCCTGCGTGTACGGGGTGTCGGAGGCGTAGAAGACGACGCCGAGATCGAAGCCGAGCTTGGCCATGTTCACGCTCTCGCCGAGCGGGTATCGGTCAGGCTGCGTGATCTCGAAACACGCGTCGAGATAAGGGCCGGCCTCGAGCTCGACGACCGTGTAGCGGCCCTGGTAGTACATGTCGAGATAGTCGCGGTTCTGCAGGAACGTTCCGCGCACCGCGACCGCGCGCTGGTTGTCCAGCGCTGAGCCGTAAACGAGGTTGGGCTGCACGTCTGCCGCCGCGATCGAGTTGTCGAGCCAGTATGTGTTGCCTGAGTGCTCGTTGTAGACGGCGTTGGGGATCATGACGTCCCCGACCTCAGCATTCAGGGTCGCCGCCTTGCCGAGGATGTAGACGCCCGCCACCCAGGCGCTGTGCTCGGCAACCTGCCTGAGGATGTGATACGCAGCCAGGCCGAGCGGGTAGTCGACGTTGACGATGCACGCGCTTGACGCGCGCAGCTTCTTCTCGTCGACCGGACCGACACGCGGGTCGATCGCGGCTGGGTCGAGCTCGGAGATCTTGAAAACCTGGGCCGCCGAATCGACGCCCGTCCCGCGCGCGGGTACGTGGCGGATGCCGTTGGCCGTCTCGATCTCGGCTCGGCGGGCGCGCAACCGCGTGCGGTTCGGATGAAGGTCGAACAGCTGGCGCGCGCCGTAGTAAAGCCAGTTGTATCGCGACGCGCGGCTGTGGCCCGCTTCGAGCTTGCGACGTTCCTCGTCCAGGTCGGGATCGTTGACGCGAACGAAGTCGAGGATGTCGTTCTCGAACTCGCGCGCGACCCCGGTGAGGACGTTGACCAGGCTGTGCGTGTTCGAAGACACGAAGTAGATCGGCGCCTCGCGCAGGCCCATCTCGTCCATCGCCGATTCAATCGGCTGCCACCAGCGACTTGCGTTGCGCGCATATCCGAGATGGCTGCCACCAATCAAGCGGAGGACGATCCGGCACTCGTCTCGTTTGATCGCGGCGAGAGTTGCGTCGAATTCCTCGCCCCAAGCCAGATGGAGGCGCTCCCAGTCGCCCTCCGTTGCCCCCGCGGCAGTTCGCGCGGCGGCATCGTTGAGCGCGACATCTTGAAGAAGGCGGTGCAGCTTGTTCCACTCGATCTGGTAAGCGACCAGCGTCGGCACCAGGTCGTCGATGTCTGACGGCGAGGCGATCAGGACCGCGAGGGTGTCGCCGCTGTGATACCAACGGCGGCGTCGGGCGGGCGCTTTGACCGCCTGCCAGCTGAGGATGTCAGTGCCAAAGACAGCTCGGAAGCCCTGCGGGCTCTGGCCCATGAGCACGCGACGGCAGCGAACGATCGCACTCGGGAGACGGCGGACCGCATATAGGAGTGCACCCATGTCGACCTGCGGCTCGCCCGCGAGGGGGTGGAGCACCGAAGCCATCGAGAGGTGCGCATGGACGAGGGAGTCGATCTTGATGTCGCCCGAGCTCTGCAGCATCGTCGTGTAGGTGCGGACGTAGAGCTCGACCGCCTGTCGCCCCGTCCAGCCTGCTCGAGGAGGCGCTTCCATCGCCTGAGTCTAGTTACAAAAGCTTTACGTCTGCGTGTGGAACTGACGGTCCGTTTCGAGGTTTATTAGACGGGTGATCAAGAGCATTGCGACCTTCCGCCACCTTCGTGCACTTGAGTTTGCAGTCGGTGCGGTGGCTATCGCCGCCGGGGCGGTCTGGATCACCGCCTCCGCCGCCGGTCTGAACGTCGGGTTCCGCCCAACCGCCTCCACTTCCACCCAGAGCTCCGTCGCGCCGGCCGCCGGCGCCATCCAGCAGACTGGCAAGGCTTCAGCTGTATGCAACGACTTCGTCTCGCATTTCGCGTCAGACCTCGGCAGCACCCAGGCCAAGGTCGACGCAGCGTTCCAGAAAGCAGTCGGCCAGACGCTTGACGACGAGGTCAAGAACGGCGACATCACCCAGGCCCAAGCAGACACCATGAAGCAGAAGATCGCCGGCCAGGCTCCCTGCGCGCTGATGCCTTCGGCACCGAAGGCGCCCACTTCAGACCTCGGCGCCTACAAGCAGGCGCTGCTCGCCGCCGCGGCACCGTCGCTCGGCATCACCGACCAGCAGTTGACCGCCGACCTCGCTCAGGGCTTGACGCTGTCGCAGATCGCTGCGGCTCAGAACCCGCCCGTGACAGAGGCGCAGTTCCGCGATCGGCTGATCGCCAAGCTCATGCCTCTGCTGGACGCGGCCGTCACCAACAAACAGCTGACGTCCGCACAGGAGCAGGCGATCATCCAGCAACTGAAGACCGGGCCAATCCCCAACTGGAACCGGTCCATGCCCGCCCCCAAGAAGCCCGCGACGGCTAGCCCGACCGCTACTTAGTTTCCGAGACCCTCTTCGGGCGGTCCGCCGAGCCGGCGCATGAGCTCTTCGAGGAGCTGGCGAGTCTCAGGGTCTGACATCAACTTCTGTTGCATGTCCTCGGCCGAGCGGCGGATCTCCGGGTCGGAAAGCAACCGCTCGGACATCGCCTCGAAGCGTGTCGCCATGTCCTTCATGGAGGCCTCCTGGGCGACCTGGAGAAGGATGGGCTGGCTCGCGGCCGCGACGACCGATTCGGCCTGGACCCTGATCATCTCGATGCCCTTGCAGCCGAGGCACTCTCCCTTGAGGCCACAGTGGCACAGCTGCGGGCGCAGGCGATCGAGCGCCGCGTGAAGCTCAGACATGTCGGCAGGGCCGGCCATGCCTCCAGGTTACGCGGGTTTGTGCCGGCCCTCGTACATCGATTCGATCTGGGCTCCGTAGTGGTCCTGAACGACCTTTCGCTTGACGTCCAGTTTCAAAGAGAGCTCCCCATCGGCCTCCGAGAAGTCATGAGGCAGCAGGGTGAAGTACTGGATCGCCTCCCAGTTACCTCGGCCCGCGTTGACGGCGTCGACCACCTTCTGCACGTGCGTTTTCAGCTCCTCCTCGTCAAGGCCTTCTTTGAGCGCCGCGTCCCAGTCGGGCACGATGAGAGCAGTCACGTACGGCTTCCCCTCGCCGACCACCACGGCTCGTTCGATGAGGTGGTCGCGCATCAGCTCGAACTCCAGCGGCTGTGGAGCAACGTATTTGCCGACGGCGGTCTTGAACAGCGCCTTCTTGCGGTCGGTGATCTTGAGAAAGCCGTCGGCGTCGATCTCGCCGATGTCGCCTGAGTAGACCCATCCGTCTCGAATCATCTCGGCGGTGGCCGCCGGGTTGTTGTGGTAGCCGAGCATGTTGCCCGGGCTCTTGATCAAGATCTCGCCATCGTCGGCGATCTTGAGCTCGACGCCGGGAAATGGCTTGCCAACGGTGAGGAAGCGGTGGTTCGCAAGCGTGTTGGAGGTGGCGCCGGAAGACACCTCGGTCATGCCCCACCCGTTCAGGATCGGCACCCCGATGGCCCAGAAGAACTCCTCGATCTCGCGCGCGAGGCCCGCCCCGCCGCTGATGAAGAAGCGTAGGCGGCCTCCCGTCAAGCGCAATCGGAGAGCGGCCAAAACGAGGCGGTCGGCAACCATATGCTGCCATCGCAGCATCGGTCCGGGATTGGTGTCGTGCGCGAACCGAGTTCCAATGCGAATGGCCCAGCCGAACAGCGCCCGGCGGACGGCCGGCGCTTCGCGAACCCGGGCCATCACCGCGGAATGCATCTTCTCGTACACGCGCGGCACGGAGTTCATCACTGTCGGCTTGACCTCGCCGAGCTCACCAGCGAGGTGATCGGTGCCTTGCGAGATCCAGCCCTGGCCGCCGAAGAGCAGGCCGATGAAAACGCCATTGATGCGCTCGAAGACATGCGAGTAGGGAAGAAATGAGAGGCTGGAATCGTCGGGGCCCAGGGGGAACACCTGGAGGATTGCTCGTGAGATGTCGACGAGGTTGCGATGGGCGAGCTCGGCGCCTTTGGGCTCGCCAGTCGTGCCGGACGTGTACACGATGGTGCACACGTCATCTGGCTTGATGTTCCCGAGACGCGACGCGACGTCGGCGATGCGTTTCGGCTCCTGGGTCGCCCACTGGGCGACCTCCACGTCCATGCGCACCACGCGCTGAAGCCGGCCACCGATGCTGAGCTTGGCGGCGAGCTTATCTCCCGATGCGATGGCAAGCACGGCGCCGCTGTCGGCGGCGATCTTCTGCGCGAGCTCGGGCGGGCTGCTTGGATAGATGGGCACCGTCATCGCGCCCACCGACTGGATCGCGAAGTCGCAGTAGAGCCACTCGACGCGATTCTCCGAGATGAGGACGACCGCGTCGCCCGGCTTCACACCTGCATCAATCAGCGCCGACGCGACCGCCAGCACCCGGCGCCGCATGTCGGCCCACGTGGCGATGGTCCATGACGCGCCGGCCACCTTGTAGTGGACCAAAGGTCGATCGCCGAACCGCTCCGCCTGCCGAAAAAAGACTCCGACCGTGGTGCGGTCGGCGATCGCTTCCGGGATCAGGTCGTGGGCCGTGGGCCTACTCAATGAATCTGTACCGCGGGAAAGAGAGCAGCGGCGCTTGCCCGGCCGCTAGGCCGGGTCGGCTTTGCCGACGCCGCGATGAGAGGGAACCGGCAGGTTCCCTCTCATTATTTGACCGCCTTGATGCTCAGCGTCAGCGTGCCGGAAGGGACGCTCACCGTGATGCGGTCGCCCTTCTTCTTGCCGACTAGCGCGCGACCCACCGGTGAGTCGATCGAGATTCGTCCTGCCGACGGATCGCTCTCGACTGCGCCGACCAGGTGGTAGGTCTCCGGATGGCCGTCGGAGTCGACGACATCGATGGTGGAGCCGGGTCCGGCGACGCTCGAGTGCGACTCCTTGATGATCTGCGCGCGTCCGATCATCTCCTGCAGCTCATAGATGCGGCTGTCGAGGAGTCCGACCTCTTCTTTCGCCTGCTCGTACTCGGGGTTGTCCTCGATGTCGCCAGGCTGGAATGCCTCCTTCAAGCGCTCTCCCGCCTCGGCACGGCGCTGCAGCGCGACTTCGAGGTCGCGCTTGAGCTTCTCGAGCCCCTCGGGCGTCAGCAAAACCGGTTCTGTCAGGTCCATCCCGATCTGGAATCATACCCGTCGCATGGACCCATCCGATTTGAGGGCCGGGCTGGTCGAAAGGCTGGCGGGCGCGGCGCCCATTGACGCCGAAACGTTCAACTCCGCGTGCTTCATGCTCTCCCGCGCGCTGGAGGAAATCGGCTTCTCCGTGCCCGAGGTGGCGCCGCTGGTGCGGCGCCTCTTGCGCGTTGCCGGTCGCGTGGTCATCGACACCGGGTTGCCGGACTCGTCGATCGAGACCTGGCCGAACACGAAGGAGATGGCGCTGCAGTGGATCGACGAAGCGCTGCGCGAGCTCGGCTACGCCGTCGAGCCCCCGCCGAAGGTCAGTTGATCAGGCGGGCGGCGGGCGGGGCCGGCGAGTAGTTCGGGTTGAAGTCGATGCCGGCTTGGCCTGAACCGGTTACGGTCGCGCTCCAGCAGATCACCTGGCCCGCGAGAGGCGATTTGTCGGAGCCCTGGATTTCCCAGTTGGACGACGGCGTGTAGATGGTGCCGATGTACTGGGTAAGAGCATTGCCGTTCAGCTTGCTGGGGCTGCAAAGCGGGGCGGTTGCTGGAGCAACAACCGGTAGCTGGTAGATGACAATCCAGTTGTACTGCTCGCCGCTGAATACGTGGGTGTAGCCGCCTCCATTCTGGTCCAGGCAGTCGGTCGGACCCATGTAGAACTGGACGGCTCCAGGTGTGATCTTGGCGGTTGAGCAAGGAGAGTTCGGGTCACCCCCCGAGGCGGGCGATGCCTGGCAGAAGTTCTCGTTGGCGACGTCACCGCTCGTCCAGGCGGGTGCGTACTCGAGAGACATCGCGGCGTTTTCCTCCGGCACTTGAGCGGCCGGCGGGCAGATGCTGAAGCATGTCGGCGCCGTCTCGTCGTCCGGAGCCCAGCACCGTATGTTGGCGCGCGCCCACGCGCTGCAGTTGTGCGTCTGCACGGTCGGGGAGTTGCTGATCTGGTTGGAGTTGATGTTGCAGAACGTCACACCCGCCGCCGCGCACGGCCAGCCGCCGCCCGCAACCCCACCCGTGAGGGTAGCGGCTCCCGCTGGGGCCGGATATGTGTTCACGAATGAGAAGTCGTTGCGGCTGCCGCCCGGGTATGGGAGACAGCCATTGGGGTTGACGTAGACGTTGTAGTACTGCGCCCCGGGCGAATTCACGGTGATGTTGACGTCGATGCCCTGGTTGCTGGCGTCGATTTCGGGCACCTGGTGGCACGCGGAGGGAGCGCTTTCGCGCACACATCCTGGGGCAAACTCGCACGGATTTCCCGTACCCGTCCTGTAGTTCGGGTCGGGGAAACGGTCGTAACGCACCGTCGTCACCTCGACACCCCAGAGTCCGCCGCCGTTGTGCGATAGACCCTGGCCTCCACCGACAGAAGCCGTCGCCACAGCGAAGCTCCCCGCGCAGCCGCCGGCGCCCCAGAACGAGTTGACCCCGGTCTGCAGGATCGTGCCCGGCGCCGAGTAAAGCGGCTCGTCAGGCGGCTTCAATTCGTTCGAGACCATTCCGCCGTGGGACGCATAGCCGCCGTTCCACTGGTAGATGCCGGCGTCCAGGAAGTAGCAGCCAGGACCGCTCAATGAGAATCCGTTGAAAACGCCCGGAGTCAGCTCGGTGTACGTGCCTCGGTCGATGAACCTGCCGGACCCGCCGTAAATACCATCGGACAACGGAGACAGGTACGCGGGGTCGGGAAGCGGGGGCGCCGGCACGTATGGCGCACCCAGGAGGTCGGTGCCGAAGCAAGGGGGTGGATACGGCGGGACGCCTGGGGTCTGGCTGTAGCAGTAGTAGGAGGCGGCGTTGCAGTTCGATCCCGCGGCGCCGTAGCAGTTTCCAGCCAGGTGCAGGTTGGCGTCGACGCACGCCGTTCCGTTCGTATAAACGTCCCCGAGCACGGTGAGGCTGCCGGAGCCCTGGAGGTGAGTCGCGCACGCGTCGCTGCTCAAAGTGAGCAGGGCGGGGGTC
>Ga0193751_1002217_pt1 | contig 11884 bp, 14 predicted proteins | sample L1c2metaG_FD_143050 | JGI IMG/M metagenome (GOLD analysis project Ga0193751, IMG submission 143050) | Soil microbial communities from a riparian zone of the East river system, Colorado, United States - L1c2 | ecosystem: Environmental > Terrestrial > Soil > Riparian zone | place: USA: East River... | reverse complement strand
CAACAAGCGCAACTTGTGGTCGAGGAGCGGTACAAGCTGTACGAGGACCTTGCTTCGCGCGACGGCAGCCGGTTCCATCCGCACTGGCAGGAGCTGTGACCATGGACCTTTCGACCAAGTACCTCGGCATGGAACTCAAGCATCCGATCATCGCGTCCGCCTCACCCCTGACATCGACGCTCGATGGCATCCGAGCGCTGGAGGACGCGGGAGCCGCAGCCGTGGTCATGGCTTCACTCTTCGAGGAGCAGACCCGAGCGGAGGACACCGCTTACGTTATGTATACGGAACACGGCTCCTACAGCCAACCGGAAACCGGGAGCTATTTCCCGGAACTGCCCGATTACGATAGCGGCGTGTCGGGCCACCTCGATACCTTGCGGCGCGCGGTCGAGGCCGTCCACATCCCGGTGATCGCAAGCCTCAACGCGGTGACCACCGAAGGATGGGTCGACTATTCCGCAAGGCTGGAACAGGCCGGAGCGGCGGCGCTCGAGCTCAACGTCCATTTTATCCCGGCCGATCCGGGCATGAGCAGCCAGGACGTCGAGGCGCATTACGTCGAAGTCGTGGGCGCCGTAAAGCGCACGGTAAAGATTCCAGTCGCGCTGAAACTGTCCCCCTATTTCAGCTCGATCGGGCACATGGCGCACGACCTGGCAGGCGCCGGGGCCGACGGTCTCGTCCTATTCAATCGCTTCTACCAGCCTGACGTGGACCTTGACACGATATCGGTCAAGTCGGAACTCCACCTCAGTACGAGCTATGAGACCGGGCTCCCGCTGCTCTGGATTGCGCTGCTAGCCGGGCGTCTCAACTGCTCGCTCGCAGCCACGAGTGGTGTCGAATCGGCAGAACAAGTCATCAAGTATCTGCTGGTCGGCGCGGACGCGGTAATGACGACCTCGGCACTCTTGCGCCATGGTCCCTCCTACCTTCAATCGATGGTCACCCACGTTGCCGCATGGCTCGAGGAACATGGCTATCCATCGGTCGCGGCCATCCACGGCCTAAAGAGCGTCAAGCAACTTGATGATGTGTCGGAACTGCTTCGCGCGCAGTATATGCATCTGCTAACCGAGTACGTGCCAGGGAAGCTCGCGGCGTGAGAGTTGTTGCAACGCGCATTCGGACTGCGCTGTTGCCATTCTGTGCAGTGCTGAAATGTACTCGCAGGAGGTAGTCGCCGCCCATGCGTTGTGGCCGACGTACGCGCATTAGGTGCATTCGAATGCTCGTTAAACCCAAAGGGATTGAATTGGAGGGCGACCGCCCCGAGTGTTCGTGGGTCGTTATTGCGGAGTCCCAAGGCCCCGAGTCACAGGGTCGTCTCAGTTGAGGAAACAACGTGTCAACCAACGCGCAAGGCGCCTGTGCGACCTGCACGTACGGACGATGCACGTGAATCACCGCGTGATGACGACCTTCTGATAGAGTCCGCCGAAATACGTTTCCTTGTGTACGGTCGCGGGAGACATCCCGTCGGGAAGATACTGCTCCAGCTCGCAACCCCATAGGTCGAGCGCGAAAGGCTCGAGTCGGCCCAGTACCGCCCGCATGGCGAGCTTGAGGGGGTGCCAGTGATGGGGCCGGTGATAGTCGACCAGCACGACCTTGCCGCCCGGCTTCACGACGCGCATCGCTTCCGCGAGCGTACGGCGACGAACCGCCAGTGGCTGCTCGTGGAGCAGAAAGAAAACCAGCACCTGGTCATAACTGCCATCGGTGAATCCGAGCGCAGTCGAGTCGCTGTGCACCAGGCGCGCTTTCGCGCCTTGCGGCAGCTTGCGCTGCAGATTGCGCAGCTGAATCGGCATCACGTCGACGACATCCAGCGCGCCGTCGTCCGCGATCCGCTCGTTCAGCCGCACCGTCAGATCGCCATAGACACAGGCGACCTGCAGCGTATTTCCTGTCGCCGGAGAGCCGATCTCAGCAAGCGCCGCGTCGCGAAGCCGCGCGTAGTTGCCGAGCAATATCATGTTGACCAGCCATTCGCGCTCAAACACCCGGATCGCCCACGGGTGAACATACGCCCACCAGTAGATCTCCTGCAGATATGACGGTACCGGCAGGGGCGCGCCCGCCGCGACAGTGATTCCTTGTGAGCTTGCGGCGTTGTTCTCAGGAGCCATGGAAGGTTGTCCTCGATCCTCTAGATTGTCTCGCGTATCATCGTGACCGCCCTGCAGACGCATTCTGACACGCAAATGCCGCAGCCCCCACCCGAGACCACGCCCTGGCCGCCACGGCCATGAATACGAATTTGGAACACCCACTCCTCCGGGCCAGCGCTCGGGACCGGTCAAGCGCGTCCGCGAGCGGTGTACGTGTGTTACTTTCAGTTTGTGATGGTGCTCGTGTCGCCGAAAACTCTCTTGATGCAGGTCAAGGGTTGGATGGACAATTGGATTTAGCTTGACTCCAGCGCAACGAAATGTCGGCGCGGGTATGCCCGCCTCGGGATCGAGATGCAAGTCGTCAAAACGGATATCGTCGTTGTAGGCGGCGGAGGCGCAGGCCTGCGCGCAGCCATCGCTGTTAACGAGAGCGACCCGCAACTTCGCGTTGCGCTGATTTCGAAGGTCGTGCCGATGCGCAGTCATACGGTCGCCGCCGAAGGCGGTTCGGCCGGCGTTGTGCGCACCGACGACAGCCTCGACTATCACTTCAACGACACGGTGTCGGGCGGCGACTGGCTTTGCGATCAGGAGTCGGTCGAATACTTCGTCACGCACTGCGTCGAGGAGATGGTGCAGCTGGAGCACTGGGGCTGTCCATGGAGCCGCCAGGCGGACGGACATGTCAACGTGCGCTTCTTCGGTGGGATGAGGGTGCAGCGGACGTGGTTCGCCGCCGACAAGAGCGGCTTTCATATCCTGCACACGCTGTTCCAGACTTCACTGAAGTACCCGCGCATCGAGCGCTTCGACGAATTCTTCTGCGTTGATTTGATCGTCGAGGATGGCCGGGTGCGCGGCGTCGTTGCGATCGAGATTGCCACCGGCGAGCTGTTCCTGTTCGAATGCAGGGCTGTCATCTTCGCTACCGGTGGCGCCGGTCGCGTCTTTCGCCAGAACACCAATGCGGGCATCGTCACCGGCGACGGCATGGGCATCGCGTTTCGCCACGGCGTGCCGTTGCGCGACATGGAGTTCATGCAATGGCACCCCACGGCGCTGCCCGGCACCGGCATCCTGATCACCGAAGCCTGTCGCGGCGAAGGCGGGATCCTCACCAACAAGGACGGTTACCGTTACCTGCAGGATTACGGGCTCGGGCCGCCGGAGCCGTTCCCGCGCGTCAAGGCCATGGAGCTCGGGCCGCGCGACCGGCTGTCGCAGGCGTTCTGGCACGAAGAGCAGAAGGGGCGCACACTGCAGACCGCGCACGGCAGCGCCGTCAACCTCGACTTGCGCCACCTCGGCGCGAAAAAAATCCACGAGCGCCTGCCGATGATTACCGAGGCCTCCAAGACCTTTGTCGGCGTCGATCCGGTGACCGCGCCGATTCCGGTCCGCCCGGCAATGCATTACACGATGGGCGGCATTCTCTGCAACAAGGAGACGGAAACGCCGCTTCCAGGACTTTTCGCGGCGGGCGAATGCTCGAGCGTTGGCATCCACGGTGCCAACCGTCTCGGCTCGAATTCCCTCGCCGAATTGCTGGTGTTCGGCAAGGTTGCCGGTGAGGGCGCGGCGCGGTACGCCCGCACGGTCCCTGCGGGCAGCAGCGAGCCGATCCGCAAGCAGGCGGAATCCATCAGCGACCGTGTGCTGGGCTACCTGAACCTCGGCAAGGGAGAGCGCGTAGCCAAGATCCGCAGGGAAATGACGGAGACCATGGAAACCGGCGTCGGCATCTATCGCAAGAGCGCCACCATGCAGTCGGCGTGCGACCGCTTGGCGGAGTTGCGCGCCCGATACCGGCAGGGCGTCAAGCTCGATGACAGCAATCGCGTGTTCAACACCGAATGGATGTCGGCGATCGAGCTTGGGTTCACCCTCGACGTCGCGCAAGCAATAGCGCACTCTGCGCTCGAGCGCCGGGAATCGCGCGGCGCGCACCAGCGGCTAGATGAATACCACGAGCGCGACGACGAAAATTATCTGGTGCACTCGCTTGCCTATTTCACTGCCGATGGCGCGCCGAGCATCCGCTACATGCCGGTGGTCATCACCAAGTCCCGACCCGCAAAACGCATTTATGGCGGCGAGGGCAAGCAGGCGGTACTGACCTGAAGGCCTCGGCGATGACCGAATCCGTAAGAACGATCGCGATCGAGTGCCTGCGCTATAACCCGGAAACGGACGAGGCCCCGCATTATCAGACCTACGACGTTCCGTTCACGGACGACATGTCGGTGCTGGAGGGGCTGCAGTACATCAAGGACGAGCTCGACGGCAGCCTTACGTTTCGCTGGTCGTGCCGGATGGCGATTTGCGGAAGCTGCGGCAGCATGGTCAACGGCGTGCCGCAGCTTTCGTGTCACACTTTCCTGCGCAACTACTATCCGGGCAAGGTGCGCATCGAGCCGCTGAATCACTTCCCCATCCTGCGCGACCTTGCCATCGACCAGACCGATTTCGTCAGGAACAAGCTGCCTGCGATCAAGCCGTATCTGATTGCGAAAGAAGACAAGACGCTCGCACAGGGCGAGTTTCTGCAAACGCCCGGAGAAATGCACAAGTATTACCACTACTCGGAGTGCATCAATTGTCTGCTGTGCTACGCCGCGTGCCCGCAATACGGTCTCAATCCGGAATTCGCCGGCCCTGCGGCGATCGCGTTGATGCATCGCTACAATGCGGATTCCCGTGACGCCGGTCGCGCCGAGCGTATGCAGCTCGGGAATTCCGACGAGGGCGTATGGGGTTGCACGCTGGTCGGCTACTGCTCGGAGGTCTGCCCCAAAGGCGTGGACCCGGCGCATGCCATCAACCAGAACAAGGTCGCGAGCACCGTCGACTATTTTCTCAGGTTCCTGACGCCGCACGGAGGCAAGTGATGAGCCAGGTCAGGACTTACACGCGGCCCATGGCGGGGTGGTGGCGCAAGAATCCCTACTTCGTGAAGTACATGATCCGCGAAGCAAGCGCGCCGCTGTTCTACGCATACGCGCTCTGGCTGCTCGCGGGACTCGTTGCGCTGGCGCGAGGTGAAGCCGCGTACAACACGTGGCGGTCGGCATCGAGCCATCCGCTGTCGATCCTGCTGCACGCCGTCGTTGTCGTCTTCGCGATCTATCACACCTGGACGTGGTTTCGCGTGCTGCCGAAAACGACGCCGGACATCGACGTGCAGCCCCGGGTGCTTGTCGCCGCGGGCGTCGCCGTCGCGGTGGTGTGCTGCGCAGCGCTGTTTGCATTTGCCTGGTGGGCGACGCGATGAAACGCTCCAACGCGCCGGTCTTCTGGGCGCTCTTCGGCGCCGGCGGCATGCTATCGGCGCTGATTGCGCCGATGCTGGTTTTCATCACCGGCATCGCCGTCCCGACAGGCTTCCTGCTTCCCGCGGATGCGATGAGCTATGAGCGCATGCTCCGCTTCGCGCACAACGGCTTCGCCAAGCTCGCGCTGCTTGCCGTGGTGTCGCTTTTTCTCTGGCACGGCGGCTTGCGGATGTATCACAGCCTGCATCACCTGGGCTTTCACACGGGGGCGGGCAGCAAGCTCGTCATCCATGGCATCTCATTGCTGGGAACGGTCGCCGCCGCCTGGGCGCTCCTCACGATCGGGTTCTAGCGTCTCGGCGCGCCCCGAACCAATTCCAAGCTGCAACGAACGGCGTCTAGCCGGCCGAGGGCGGCTCGGCATCCAGAAGCTTGCGTGCGCGTGCCTCGGCCGCAGGATCGGTCGATGCCGCGGGCGACGCCGCAGCGCGTTCGCGCCGGCGCAAAACCACCCACCACAGTACGGCGCCGCCGCCGAGCAGCACGAACGGACCCAGCCACAATAGCGACGTCGTCGCCTTGAGCGGCGGATCGTAGAGCACGAAATCACCGTAGCGCGCGACAAGATAGGCGCGGATCTCGTCGTCGCTTTTGCCCGCAAGCGCGAGCTGGCGTACTTCGACTCGCAAATCCTCGGCGAGCGATGCGTTGGAATCCGCAAGTGTCTGGTTCTGGCACACCAGGCAGCGCAACTCCGTCTCGAGTTTTTTCAACCGCGCCTCGAGCGCGGCGTTCGCCGCGGGCGTATCCATCTTGGTGGCGAGTGCGCACCATGCAAAGGCTGCGAGCGCGGCACCCCAAGCAACCCGCGACGCAACGAGCTTCACTTCTGCAGCTCCGTCACCAGCGGCAGTATCTTCTGCTTCAACGCTTCCGCGGTCAGTGGGCCGATCTGCTTGTAGCGCACGACGCCCGCCTTGTCGATGACGAAGGTTTCCGGCACGCCGTAAACGCCGTAGTCGATGCCGACGCGGCCATCCTGGTCGACAATCGATGCGGTGTAGGGATCGCCATTTTGCGCGAGCCAGGCGCGGCCGTCGTCGGGCCTGTCCTTGTAATCGAGGCCGTAGACCGGAACGATGTTGGCCTTCGCGAGCTGCACGAGCAGAGGATGTTCGACGCGGCAGGAAACGCACCATGACGCCCACACGTTGAGCATCCACACCTTGCCCTTCAGATCGTCATTCGAAAGCGTCTTGCCCGTCTCGTGAAGCTGCGCCAACCTGAAAGCCGGCGCGGGCTTGCCGATGAGCGGCGAAGGAACCTCGCGCGGGTCCCGCCCGAGGCCCACCCAAAGGAACGCGACCAGGACGACGAAAATGACCAGCGGAATCGACCAGCGAAACGTTTTCATCGCTGCCCGTCAGTCCGCCGCGCCGGTTGTGTCGGCGGTCGCGCCGAACAACGCAGCGCTCCTGCGTTTTAGCGCGAGACGGTAGCGCCGGTCCGACACCGCCAGGAAACCGCCCAGCGCCATCAGAAACGCGCCCATCCAGATCCAGTCGATAAACGGCTTCAAGTAGATCCGCACGCTCCACGCGCCGCCGATGTTGTCGCTGCCGTCGCCGCCGACCGGCTCGCCGAGCGAGACGTAGCGGTCGCCGAGCACGCCGGTATCGATTGCGGCGATGGTCATGGTCTGGCCCGATGCGTTGTAGATGCGCTTTTCCGGCTTGAGCGTCTCAACCAGATGCCCGTCTTTGCGCACTTCGACCGCGCCGGTGAGCGCGCGATAGTTCGGGCCCGGACCGGGTGTCACGCCGAGAAACTTGAAATCGTAGCCGCCGACGACAACACTCTCGCCGACGTCGAGCCGCACGTCCTTCTCGACTTCGTACGCCTTGACCAGCGTTACGCCGACGATGAACACGCCGATCCCCAGGTGCGCGAGCAGCATGCCGTAATACGACGCTGAATTGGCCCGCAGCTTGGCGATCAGGCCGCGCTGATGCGAACCTTGCAAGCGCACGCGCAACGCCGCCGCGGTCGACGCGAATACCCAGAAACCGAGGAAGAGTCCGAACGAGATCAGCGGAGACCATCGTCCCAGGACCAACGGCAGGAGAAGGGCGGTGACGACGGCCACGCCCAGCGCCCACTTGAGCCGTGTCCACAACTCGGGGAGCGGAGCATGGCTCCAGCGCGCGACCGGGCCGATACCCATCAGGAATGCCGCGGGCGCCATGAGCGGATAGAACACCGAGTCGAAGTACGGCGGCCCGACGGAGATCTTGCCGAGATTGAGCGCGTCCAGGAACAGGGGATAGAGCGTGCCGAGCAACACGCTGGCCATCGCAACGATGAGCAGGATGTTATTGGCGAGCAGCATCGATTCGCGCGACACGACGCCGAATGCGCTGCCGAGTCCCACCGCGCCCGCGCGATAGGCGAACAACGCCAGCGAACCACCGATGACGATGACCAGGAACGCCAGAATGAATACGCCGCGCGCCGGATCGGTCGCGAAAGCGTGCACCGACGTCAGCACGCCCGAGCGCACGAGGAAGGTGCCCACCAGCGACAGCGAAAACGCCACGATCGCGAGCAGCACGGTCCAGCTTTTGAAGGCGCCGCGTTTTTCGGTGACCGCGAGCGAGTGGATGAGCGCAGTGCCGGTGAGCCAGGGCATGAAAGAGGCGTTCTCGACCGGGTCCCAGAACCACCAGCCGCCCCAACCGAGCGTGTAATAGGCCCACCCGCTGCCAAGCGCGATGCCGATGGTCAGAAACGACCACGCGACCGTGGTCCACGGCCGCGACCAGCGCGCCCATGTGGCGTCGAGGCGGCCGCCGAGCAGCGCCGCGATCGCGAAAGCAAACGCGACAGAGAACCCGACGTAGCCCATGTACAGGATAGGAGGATGGAACACCATGCCGGGATCCTGCAGCAGAGGATTGAGGTCGCGCCCCTCGGGCGCGGGCGGCAAGAGACGATCGAACGGATTCGACGTGAATAGCAGAAAGAGGAGAAATCCGACGCTGACCAGCCCCATCACCGAAATCACTCGCGCAAGCATGGTGTCGGGCAGATTGCGCGAGAACACGGTCACCGCGAAGCTCCAGCCGCCGAGCATCAGCGTCCACAGCAATAGCGACCCCTCGTGGGAGCCCCACGTCGCCGCAATGCGGTAATGCAGCGGCAGCTCGGAGTTGGAGTTCGTCGCCACGTTCTGCACCGAAAAATCGTTGGCGATGAAAGACCACGTGAGACATCCGAACGCCAGCGCGACAAGGACGAACTGCGCGCGCGCCGCCGGCCGGGCGATCGCCATCAGCCGCGGCTCGCGCATTGCCGCGCCCGCAAGCGGCACCGTGCCCTGCACGATCGCAGTCAGCAAGGCGACGATCAACGCAAAATGGCCGAGCTCGGGAATCATCGTGCGTCTTTCGTATGTGCGTGTAAGACCACTATCGGTATTCCAATGTGCTGCTTAAGCGTCTCGCGGCGCTCGTGCATGCGCGACGGTGTCGCTAGGAAGGTCGCGCGGCTCAGACGCTTTCGGACCGCACCGTGTCCATCGGGTTCCCGTCGACGCCGAGCTTTGATACTGCCTTATTATCCGCCAGCGTGGCGAGGACCTGTCTTGCACGATCCTGCAGGACCCGGTACGAGCGCTCCCATTCGCGTACTCGCGGCGTCGTCAGTGCAAGCTGCCGCACGAGCGCGAGAAGCGCCTCCGACGGCCGACGCGCACGCTCCGCGTCCGCAACCGCAGCGTCGAGTTGCGAAGCGTATACGAGCTGAACTTTCCGGTCCTCGCATATGCCGAGGCAATTCTGCGGACCTTCCAGGCGTCCGCAACCGATGCACTGCCATGCCGTCATGCGCTCGGCCATCAGCTAGGTTTCCCATCGATTCGCGGCCGGGTCAGGATCGGCCGGTAGCGAATCGCGTAGACCGCATAGGGTGCCGCCATGCTCACCGACACAAACGCGCCGATCTCTAGCGATCGGCAAGCAATGGATGCCCCATATAGCCTCTTGCGGTGCCCGCATGAATGTGCAATGCCTCGGCCAGATTTTCACGACTCTTGCCCTAAAGTCGAATCTGGTGAGAATGCGTCAGCCCCGTCGCCGCCTCGGGGTCTCGTGCGATGCATTATTGCGGCTGAGCGGTGACTAGCGCCGGGTTGGATCTTGCAACCGGTGGCGTTCCGTAATCGACGATCAGTCAGGCGGCCAAGCTCCGCAGTCATCGCGCGGTCTTTGCGTTTTCGTGCAAGCTCTTCATGGTCATGCCTTTCTGCGCCTGATCGACCGCGGTCTTCGCCTCGGGCGGCATGTAATTCTCGTCGTGCTTGGCGAGCACTTCACTGGCGCGGAAGACACCATCCGGCCCCAGCGTTCCCTGCGCGACAACGCCCTTGCCCTCCTTGAACAGGTCGGGGAGGAGACCCGTGTACAAAACCGGTATCGTCTGTGCGGTATCGGTCACGCGAAAATTCACCGTCAGGCTATTGGGGTCGCGCTTGAGGCTGCCGGCCACAACAAGACCGCCAATGCGAAACGGCCGCCCTTGCGGCGCCTCCTTGGCAGCGACCTGCGTCGGGGTGAAGAAGAACACCAGGTTCGACTGGAAGGCGTTGAGTACCAGCGCCGCGGCAATACCGAGAACGGCGAGGCCGGCGACGATCCAGGCAAAGCGCCGCGTCCGCGGTTTCATCGGTTCGACTGCTCGTGGTTCGACATCCGTCCCGCCGCGTTCAGACGGGACCGCACGGCGGCGACTTCGATGGCGATCGCCACGATGGCGACGATATACGAGCCCCAGACGTAGAACCCGTAACCGCCCATCGCCAGAAAATCCCCGGCGCTCATTTTGCTGCCCTCGCCCCGGTTGCAAGCTCCCCGACCCAGCCCGTCGCGCGCTCGCGCTCGAGGATGATCGCCTGGACGCGCAGCAAAGCGATGGCGATTGCGTAGAACCAGGCTGCAAAAGCCATCACCAGCATGCCCGCGAGCATGACCTTGGCCATGGACGGCGCTGAAGTGAGGCTCACGGAAGCGCCCTGGTGCAGCGTATTCCACCATTTGACCGAGAAATAAATGATGGGAATGTTGACCGCGCCGACGAGTGCCAGCACCGCGCTGGCGCGATCGGCGCGGCGCGGATCGTCTATGGCATTGCGCAGCGCCATGTACCCGAAATAAAGAAAGAGCAGTATGAGCTCGGAGGTCATGCGCGCGTCCCAGGCCCAGTAGGTTCCCCACGTCGGCTTTCCCCACAGCGCGCCCGTCCACAGCGCGACAAAAGTGAACATCGCGCCGGTCGGCGCGAGCGACTGCGCCATCATCGCCGCGAGCCGCGTGTTGAACGTGAGCGAAATCGCGCACCAGAACGCCATCACCAGATAGATGAACATCGACATCCACGCCGCGGGGACGTGGATGAAAATGATCCGGTACGCCTCGCCCTGCTGCGCGTCGGTCGGCGCAACGAACAAGCCCAGGTAGCAACCCAGCAATGCGAGCAAGGCGGCCGCCGATGCAAACCACGGCACGAGCCGCCCCGCTAGCGCAAAGAACGACGCCGGGGAGGCGAATCTGAACCAGTTGATCGAGGTTGTCATCAATCCAAAGCGATGCGCACCGCGGCTGCGCAGGCAATCGGCGCGCCGACGATGGCCACGAGCAACCCCGCCCCGAGCAGCGAAAGCTGCGCACTCGCGGAAAACCCGGCGCGCACCGCATCGACCGCGCCAGCTCCAAAAATCAAAACAGGGACATACAGGGGCAGGATCAGCAGCGCGAGTAATCCACCGCCCGCCCGCAAACCCAACGTCAGCGCTGCGCCGATCGCGCCGAGCAGCGACAAGGTCGGCGTACCCACCAGCAATCCGACCGCGAGTATCGACAGCTCGTTGCCGGAGAGCCCGAACTGCATTCCGAGCAAAGGCGACATCACAACGAGGGGCAGGCCGGTCGTGAGCCAATGCGCCGCTATTTTACCGGAGATCAACGCAGGAAGCGGGTACGGCGAGAGCGCGATCTGCTCGAGCGTTCCGTCGCTAAAATCGGCGGTGAAAATGCGCGGCAGCGATAGCAGCGACGCAAGCAGCGCCGCGACCCATAGCACGCCCGGACCGAGGGCCCGCAACAGCATGGGCTCGGGACCGACGCCGAGCGGGAAGAGAGACACGACGATGACGTAGAAAAGAAGTTGGACACCGATCTCCGCCCTCGAGCGCAGTGCAAGGCGCAGGTCGCGTGCAAGCGCCCAGGCCACGCCCACCCACGCGCCCGCAGACGGCGCGCTGGGTGCCACGGCGTCGAATGGCGTCATGAGAGCCGGAGTATGTGCTTGCGGGCCGCGTGGATCGCGAGATCGTGGTGCGTCGCGATCACCGCGATGCCGCCGGTCGACAGATGCGAAGCGATCAGGCGCTCGAGTTGTGCGACGCCGGCGGCATCGATTGCCGACGCAGGTTCATCG
>Ga0193751_1002216_pt1 | contig 11889 bp, 8 predicted proteins | sample L1c2metaG_FD_143050 | JGI IMG/M metagenome (GOLD analysis project Ga0193751, IMG submission 143050) | Soil microbial communities from a riparian zone of the East river system, Colorado, United States - L1c2 | ecosystem: Environmental > Terrestrial > Soil > Riparian zone | place: USA: East River... | reverse complement strand
AGGGATTGCCTTCACGTCGCCGTGTCGGAACCCGTTGTACCGGCCATTGTAGCGTGTGTGTAGCCCTGGATATAAAGGGCATGCGGACTTGACGTCATCCCCACCTTCCTCCGGGTTTCGCCCGGCAGTCTCCCTAGATTATTCAACTAAGGACAGGGGTTGCGCTCGTTGCGGGACTTAACCCAACACCTCACGGCACGAGCTGACGACAGCCATGCACCACCTGCGCAGAAGTCCCTTGCGGGAGGCTCTGGCTTTCACCAAAGTTTCCTCTGCATGTCAAACCCAGGTAAGGTTCTTCGCGTTGCCTCGAATTAAACCACACGCTCCGCTGCTTGTGCGGGCCCCCGCCTATTCCTTTGAGTTTTAACCTTGCGGCCGTAGTCCCCAGGCGGTGAACTTAATGCGTTAGCTGCGGCACTGATCGGGTCAATCCGACCAACACCTAGTTCACAACGTTTAGGGCGTGGACTACCCGGGTATCTAATCCGGTTCGCTCCCCACGCTTTCGCGTCTCAGCGTCAGTTGCAGGCCAGGAAGCCGCCTTCGCCACTGGTGTTCCTCCAGATATCTACGCATTTCACCGCTACACCTGGAATTCCGCTTCCCTCTCCTGCACTCTAGCCAGGCCGGTTTGCAATGCAGTTTTCCGGTTGAGCCGGAAGATTTCACATCACACCTAACCAGCCGCCTACACGCGCTTTACGCCCAGTAAATCTGGATAACGCTTGCCCCCTACGTATTACCGCGGCTGCTGGCACGTAGTTAGCCGGGGCTTTCTTGGAGGGTACCGTCGATGTCTTCCCCTCCGACAGTGGTTTACATCCCGAAAGACTTCATCCCACACGCGGCGTCGCTCCGTCAGGCTTTCGCCCATTGCGGAAGATTCCTCACTGCTGCCTCCCGTAGGAGTCGGGGCCGTGTCTCAGTCCCCGTGTGGCTGGCCGTCCTCTCAGACCAGCTACCCGTCATCGCCTCGGTAGGCCGTTACCCCACCGACTAGCTGATAGGCCGCGGGCCCACCCCATCGTGCATTGCTGCTTTCTTCACCAGCCATGCGACCAGTGACGACATGCGGTATTAGCAGCGGTTTCCCGCTGTTATCCCCCGCGATAGGAAAGGTTGCCCACGTGTTACTCACCCGTTCGCCGCTAGGAACTTATCTCTCTTGCGAGAAATAAGCCCTCGCTCGACTTGCATGTGTTATGCGCGCCGCCAGCGTTAACCCTGAGCCAGGATCAAACTCTCCGTCTAAAACGGAGGACCCAAGGCACTCGCCCTGAGTCATAAGACTCTCAGAGTCTTTCCCACTCTTCAGTTGTCAAGGTGCTGGTCCCCCTGACAACCCCGGTCGCTTTTTAGGGCGCACGAAGCCTTCCGTCAGAGGAACCTGTGAATTCTACCCGCGTTCAGGTCGAATTTGCAACGAGAGCCGGGGGGAGGCCGCCGGAAGCTACTCCTCGGGCCGGATCCCCAGCTCGTCCAGGTGGGCGTGGAGGTCGGCGGGATCGTCGTACACCCGGTAGGCGCCCGATCGCTCCAGCTCGTCCCGGCCGTAGCCGCCCGAGAGCACACCGACGCCCAGGGCGCCGGCCCGCTGGGCGGCCAGCAGGTCCCAGATGCTGTCGCCGACCACGAAGCAGTCGCGGGTCGCCATGTGCAGGCGCTCGGCCGCAACCAGGAAGAGGTCCGGGTTGGGCTTGGCGTAGGCGACCTGGTCGTGGGTGATCACCGGCGTGCCTTCCGGGATCCCGAGCATCGCCAGCGCGCCGGCAGCAGTTTGCTTGCTGCCGCTGGTTGCGATCGCCCACGGCACCCGCATCGAGGTGAGGTCGGCAAGCAGCTCGCGAGCGCCTGTCAGCGGACGCACCTGGTCTATGCGCTTCAAGAACGCGGAGGCATGGGATTGACGCAAGACCTCGGCCTGTTCGTCCGTGAGGTTGTGCCCGAGCTCCCTGACTAAGGCTCGCAGAAACAAGCCGCCGCTCATCCCGATCCGGCGGTGAATCCGCCACACCGACAGATGAAATCCCTCGCCCTCCAGAGCATCGCGCCATGCCAGCACGTGCTGGTAGACGCTGTCGACGAGCGTGCCGTCGAGGTCGAACAGGAGCGCCGGCCGCCCGGACAGTCCACGCGCCGACATCAAAAGGCGCGCCTCCCAGACATTGCCCGCGCGAGGGTCAGCTCGTCCGCGTACTCGAGGTCGCCGCCTACAGGTAGGCCGTGCGCCGGGCGCGTGACCTTGACCCCCAGCGGCGCCAGCGCCCGCTGCAGGTAGACCGCCGTCGCCTCACCCTCAATGTCGGCGTCGGTGGCCACGATCACCTCGGCCACGCCTTCTTCGCGCGCACGATCGAGCAGCTGTGGCACATGGATCTGGTCGGGCCCGATCCCGTCGATGGGCGAAATCACTCCGTGCAGAACGAAGTACAGGCCGTTGAACTCCGCCGTCCGCTCGATTGCGAGGACGTCCAGCGCCGACTCGACAACACATATGACGGACGCATCGCGCCGCGAAGAAGAGCAGATGGTGCACAGGCTGCCTTCGGCGATGTTGTAGCAGCGCTCGCAGTAGCCGATGCGCGCCTTCACGTCCGCGATCGCGAGCGCCAGCGATTCGGCCCGCTGGCGGTCAGCACGCAACAGATGAAACGCCAGGCGCTGGGCGGTTTTCGGGCCGATGCCCGGCAGCCGTGACAGCTCCTGCACCAAGCGTTCTAGCGGTTCTGGAAGCTGAGGCACTTACACGAGGCCGGGCGGAAGTCCCAAGCCGGAAGCGACCGATTGCATTTTCTCCGCGGCCATCTCTTTCGATTTTTCCATCGCCTCGTTGACTGCGGCAACAACAAGGTCCTGGAGCATCTCCGTGTCTGCAGCCGCCTCTGCATCGATCCGAATCGAAACGAGCTTTTGCGCGCCCGTCGCCAGCACTGTGACTGCGCCGCCGCCGGCCGTCGCCTCAACGGTCGCGCTCTCGAGCTCCTTCTGGACTTTGGCCATCCGGTCCTGCATCTGCTGCACCTGGCGCAGCATCTTCATCGGATCCTTCATTCGGAGACCTCCTTGACCCGCGTCACCCGCCCGTCGAACCGGCGGACCACCTCGCGGACGAACGGGTCGTCCTCGGGGCTCGCGGTCGCCTTGCCGGCGGGCTTGCTCGACGCGGCGGCGACCTCGCGGAGCTTGAACTCGACGGTCACCTGGTCTCCGAGCCAGGCGCGCACGAGCGGCAGCAGCTGAGCCGATTGCTCTTGCGCCTTCTTGTGATGGAAGCCGTACTGGAACCACAACACGAGCGTCGACCCATCGACCTCGGGCTTCGCGTCGAGGTAAGCCGCGCGCACGGTCCGACTCAGCTGTTCAAGTACCTCCGCCCACCCCGCCACAGCGACAGGCGCCGGCGCGGGTGCGGTCTTCTCCTCCCGACCTTGTTGGGAGGCTGCCTCCCGCGCCTCCGGCGCGGGGACCCCAGTGGTATGCACTGCCGGGTTGGGAGTCGCCTGTTGCTCAACCGTGCCAACCTCAACCGCCAGCCGCGCCAGCGTCGCCTCGACCAGGAACCGCGGCTCCGCGTGGCGCCTTACCTCCCCATCGAGATGCAGCAGCGCGTCGAGCACCGCAGACAACCGCCGCGCCGTCGCCGCATCGTGGCGAGTCAAAGCCGCCACCAACCGATCCCGACACCCCTCCATCAAACCCCGCACTACCTGCCGCAGCTCCGCCCCCGCTGCATAAATGCGGTTCAGCTCGTCCAGGGCCTCAGCCGCGCGCCCCTCGAGCACGTGATCCAGCAGCGAATCCAAGAGACGCGGGTCCGCGATCCCTAGCAGCGAACGCGCCGCATCCAGAGAGATCGGCCCCAGGGGGGGTGCGCCGGGAGCCGGCTCTGCCGGGCCCGCCGCTTCGCGGGGGGGAGTCCCCCCTGCTAGAACACCAGCCAAAGGCACCAGCTGGTCGAGCAACCCGACCGCGTCGCGCATCGATCCCTGCGCGGTTCGCGCGATCAGCTGCATCGCCTCCACGTCCACCGAAACCTTCTCCGCCTTCGCGATATGCGTGAGCCGCGAAACGATCTGGTCCTCGGAATGGCGCCGGAAGACGAACTGCTGGCAGCGCCCGATGACCGTAAGCGGGACCTTCTGCGCATCGGTCGTGCACAGCACGAACACGACATGCGCAGGCGGCTCTTCGAGCGTCTTCAGCAAAGCGTTGAAGGCCGGCTCCGTGAGCATGTGCGCCTCGTCGATGATGTAAATCTTGTAAGGCCCCAACGCCGGGGCGAGATTCACCTTCTCACGCAAGTCGCGTATCTCATCGATGCCGCGGTTGGAGGCCGCATCGATCTCGATCAGATCCAAAGCAGAGCCAGCCGTCATCTCCAGACACGATTGGCATTTGTTGCACGGCTCGGCCGAGTCGCGCGGACGCCCGGTGCAGTTCAAGGCCTTCGCGAGCAATCGCGCGGCCGACGTCTTCCCTGTGCCGCGGCTGCCGCTGAACAGGTAAGCGTGCGAAACGCGCCCGCCGATGATCGCGCCCTGCAGCGCGCGCGATGACGCGTCCTGCCCGACCAGGTCGGCGAACGTTTGCGACCGGTACTTGCGATACAGGCTCTGGTACTCAGGCATTGAATTTCAAGAAGTGGCCGCGCACCCCCGCTTCGATCGAGGTGCCCCAGCTCGCACCGCGGTTCACAGCTCCAGTCCGGATGGCTGCGGCACCCCCGGGTTCTCTCCTTACCGCTGCTTCCTTCCGGACCTGACGGGGTTCGGAGACCCGAGCTGCGCAGGTCCCGACCTTCAACACCGTTAGCCGCGGCCAGGCCAAGGACCTGACCTCAGCGCGGGAATTCGGTCCGGCTAAGGCGGATTGCCGGTTCAGGGGACCGCCAGCACCCCACTTAGCGCGACCACGAACAAGTTTAGCCGCCACCGGGCGCCGTAACCGGACGGCGGCGGCGGGCCGCCCAGCCCAGGTGCACGAACGTCGCAAGCGTCGCGATCGGGATGGCGATCTCCGCGCCCGCGACCACGTTGGACACGTCCTGATTGAAGAAGCGAAACAGGCAGATGCCGCCCACCAGAACGATGATCAGCGCCGTCGAGATCTGACCGCTCACGGTGTGGTGGAGCTCTGGCCGGTAGCCCGCGGAGATGAGAGCCAAACCGCCAACGGCCGGCACCAGGTAACGCAAAACGATCACTGCCGCAAGCCATGACGGCAGGATGCCGCCGATGACGAGACCGATCCCGACCGAGCCGAGCAGCACCCCGTCGACGACGGGGTCGAGGCCGCCGCCCAACCTGGAAGGCTTGTCGAAGCGGCGAGCGATCGTGCCGTCGACGAGGTCGGTTAGGCCGGCAATCGCCAGCACAACAGCGAGCAGGCCAAGTCGGTCGGCAGACACCGAATAAGCGATGGCCGGAGCGGCGAGATACGCGCGCGCGAGCGACACCTGATTGGCGAGGCCCGGAATGAACGCCCCGACCACGGCGACGGCGACGAACCACGCCACGTAGATAGCGATCTGGCCCGGCGGCCGCGCGCCAAACACCCAGGCCAGGCCGAGCACCACATATAAGAATGAGAAGACGACCGACGTCCGGCTGATCCGCACCCGCTCAGGCTAAGGCGTTGCCTTCGGCGTCGGAGAGGGCGGATGGTATGGCGCCGCGCCCGGCGGAGGGTTGGCCCCACATGGGTACGTCGGCTCGCCGGTGCCTTTGAGGAAGATCTCGCTGTAGCCGCCCGACGTCACATAGCCCCCGTCGTAGGAACACACCTGCCGGGTCACGACGCCGGCCGGCTGCACCCACATCGCCGGCCACGTGTGGTTCGAGTAGTACGCCTCGAGAAACGGCTTCCAAACCGAGATGCCGACGTTCTCGCCGAACAGCACGCCGGTGGGACACTGCCATCCGGACGGCGGGAAGTTGGTCGCCAGGTACGCGTAACCCGACTTGCAGTCCGGCCCGGCGTCGATGTGCATCAAAGACGCAGCCACCGCCAGCCCAGGCGTGTAGCCGATGAAGATCGACCCGGTGTACGCCTCGGTAGTGCCCGACTTGCCCGCAACGGGCCGCGCACCGAGGTCGCCCAGGTACAGCTTTACCGGCCCGCGCAGCAAATCTGTCATCACATAGCCGAGGTCGGAGCTGATCACCTGCACGCGATTGGCGTTGGGGTCGAAGGCCTCCAGCACCGTGCCGTCCGCGTCGACAACCTTCAGCACCGGATGCGGCGAGATCCGGTAACCGCCATTGTCGAAGGCAGAGTAGGCAGAGAGATGCTCGGCCATCGACATCGCGTCGTGGCCCAACGTGGTCGCCACACCATCCGGGTTCTCGATGTTCGCGGTCACGCCGAGCTGGTGCATGAACGTGGTCACCTGCGCACCGCCGACGCGGCTGTACGTCCACAGCGCGGGCAAGTTTCGAGACTGCGCTAAAGCAGTGCGCAGCGATATGTAACCCTCGTGCTTCGCATCCCAGTCGTTGAAAGTGTGGCCGCCGATGACGCCGACCTGATCGTTGAGCAGCGACGCGGGCGTGACCAGGCCCGCCTGCAGCGCCGCGCCATACGTATACACCTTGAATGACGACCCCACGCCACGCCATCCCAGCGGATCGACTCCGGTGAGGTTGATCTGGCCGCGGATCGCCGCGTTGTTGTAGTCGGCGCTGCCGACCATGGCGAGGATCTCGCCGTCGTTGGGATTCATCACCAGCATCGCGCCCGTGTTCACTCCCCGCTTCGCGTAAGTGGCGACGCCCGACTTCACCCACTTGTCGGCGAGCGCCTGCGTCGGAAGGTCGAGTGTCGTGTAGATCCTCAGTCCACCTTCGTACAACGCACGTGTGCCGTACCGCTGCGCGATGTACTGCTCCACGTAATCCACGAAGTGGGCGGTCAGCGGGTTGTGCGAGCTCGGCAGCGCCTTGTGCGCCGCGATCATCTTGTCGACCATGTCGCTGTTGTATGCGGCGTGCGCCGCGGCCGAGCTGATGTCGCCCACGGCCACCATGCCGTCGAGGATTTGGCCCCAGCGATCCTTGGCCGCGGCCAGCTGGTCCGGCGTGCCGAACGGGTCGTACTCGGTCGGCGCCTGCGGCAGGCCGGCGAGGAAGCTCGCCTGAGCCAGACTCAAGTCGCTGGCGTGGACCTGGAAGTAAGTCTCCGCTGCCGCTTCCGCGCCGTAGGCTCCATTGCCATACGGGATCGAGTTGAGGTACAGCTCGAGGATCTGCGGCTTCGAGTAGCGCCGCTCCATTTCTTCCGCGAGCACCAGCTCATGGAACTTGCGGCTGATGGTTCGAGATTGGGCTTCCTGCGTGTCGAGCACGTCGTTCTTCACGACCTGCTCTGTGATCGTCGAGCCGCCGAGCGTGGCGGTGTGGTGCGTGAGATCGTAGGCAATCGCGACCAGGAGGCGGCGGTAATCGACTCCGGAGTTCGCGTAGAAGGAACGGTCTTCGGTGTCGATCGTGGCGCGCTGGAGCTTGATGCTGATCTTGCTCAGCGGGACGACGGTCCGGTTCTGGTGATACAGGGCTTCGATCAGGTTGCCGTTGCGGTCGAGGATGCGGCTGGTCTGCGTCAGCTTCGAGGTCTGCAGCTGCTCGATGGTCGGGAGGTCTCCCGCGAAGTAGTCGACCATGCCGATCGCGGTCACCGTCCCGAGCAAACCTACAGAGCAGAGCACCGTCAAGACAACCAGTGCGGTACGTGCAAGCCACCCGCGCGATAGGTGCCTCCGGCCACGACGTGCGCGCGGGCCCGAGCGACTCTTCTGCTTCAGCGAGCCGGCAGATGCATCGCGACGGCCGGCGCGGCGGCGACGGTATGTGCCCGCCAGGGGGTGACCTCCAGGACGTTTGGTGTGACGAAAGCAGCGACGGTTGCTGGGTGAGTCTAGCTAACCGGACCCCGGGTCAGCGCAGGCCCAGCGCTTCCGCCCCCTGGTCGGCCAGACTCAAGATCGGGTTCCCGAACAGACCATAGCCGGCAATCACCATGCACAGCGCCACGGCGCCGACCGTGGAAAGGCGGGTCAGCGCCGGCAGCCGGGCCCCCGCGGCTCGGCGGCTCTCGTCCGGCGGGCTCTGCAGATATAGGGTGCGCACGGTGCCCACGGCGGCCGCAACGCTCATCACCGCGCCTAGCGCTCCAAGCGCGAGGAGCCAGAACACCCGTGCCTGGGCCAGAGACGCCGCCACCGCGAACTCGCCGAAGAAACCCGCCAGGGGCGGCGCGCCCGCAAGAGATAGGAAGACGAGGGCGATGCCGGCAGCACGTGCCGGGCGCACCGTGCCCATCCCCGCCAGCGCAAACTCGCCCGCGTCCGCGCCGCCCATGACCGCCGGCCCGGTCGTCGCCGCGAGCGCAAACGCCCCCAGCAAGAACAACGACGCCCCGAGCCCCGAGCGGTAGTGCGTGGCCAGCCCTGCTGCCACCCAGCCCACCTGGCCCGCCGCGAGGTAAGCCAGCCGGGCGCGCGGCGATCGAGTCGCCAGCGCCGCCGCGCCACCTCCCAGCGTGGCGACCGCAGCCAGCACCATCAGATAAGGAGACAGGAGCGCGGGCACCGGGCTGAGCGCCGCTGCGACCTTCATGGCCACCACCAACGCCGCCACAGCGACCAAGCCCATCACCAGGCCCGCCCCGAGCGGCGATGCGCCCAGGGAAATCGGAACCCGCGCGAATTGAAACGGCGGAACCCCCGCTCGCACCGCCAGCCCACCCAGTAGCAGCAGGATCGGAATCGCGAGCGGCAGCGTCGGTCCGGTCGCGACGATGGCGCGCCGCAAGGTCGCCAGGTCCGCAGATCCCGTGCTGGCATACACGAACGCCAAACCGATCAGGACGAGTGCGCTCGCCACGCCGCCCACGACCAGCAGGCGCAGCCCGAGGTCAGTGCGCCGCGCCGACACGAGCACGACTCCCGCCACCGCCGCCAGCTCGAGCCCGGCCCACAGGCCCACGAAGTCGCCCGCCGACGCGACCACCATCGCCCCGAAAGCGGCGAGAAGCACCATCGAGATGCCGATCGCCGGCGCATCCTCATCGGACCAGTCCGTGACTGCAATGGCGAGCGCCGCCGCCAGAAGAACAGCACCCTTCGCGAACAGCGCGAACCGATCCTGCACGAGCGCCCCACCGAAGTACGTCGACAGCGCGGCGCCCGCCCACAGCTCGACCGCGAGCGCGACCAGCGTGACAGCTTCAGCGGCCACCGGCATCCACCATCGCGTCCGCCTTCGCGCCGTTCCGACCAGGAGCAAGACGAGCGCGCCCGCAACGACCAAGGCGTCAGGAACCAAAACGAAGTTCTTCATGGCCCGGCCGCCGGTGGATTCGGTGGAACGTACGGTGACGCGATGTCGGTGATGCCCGCGGAAAGTACGTTGACCAGGCCTGGGTCGAATATCGTTTGGTCGGTCCCGGGCAGTTTCGGCCCGGCCGGAAACAGTCCCACCCACAGCAGCACACCGGCCAGCACGCCGAGGTACCAAGTCTCACCCAGTGAGGCGTCGGAGACCGCCGGGGCATCATGGTTCGGCTGCCCGAAAAGAACACGATGGACGAGCGCCGCCAGCGCCACCGCGGTGAGCACCATGCCGGCAGCCAACGCGAAACCGCCGACAGGTTGGGTCTTGAACGAGCCGAACAGGATCATCGTCTCGGCCGGGTAAGAGGCCATCAGCGGCACCCCAAGCAAGGCCAGCGCGCCGATGACCAGGACCCAGGTGAGGATCGGCATGCGCGGGGCGAGCCCGCTCAAGAGCTGGAGGCTGCGGGTCTGGGCGCGCTCGGTGAGGGTCCAGGCCCCGGCGACGAGGAGCGCGGCCGCCAATCCGCCGGTGAAGATCGAGAAAGCGCTGCCCGCGATTGACAGTGGTGACAGGGCGGCGATGCCAAACACCGTGATCGCGCCCGGCACCATCGCCAGGTGCGCCGCCGACCAGCGCAGGTCCGTGGAGCGCAATGCGACCAGCGCCGCGTAACCGATTGTCAGCGCAGCAATAGCCACGATGACTGGCGATACCAGCCGCGCCGCATCAGGGTCCGCGCCGACGAATGCTCGCAGCAGCAGATAGCCTCCGAGGCGCGACGCGCTGCCTGCGATCACGACCGAAACGCCGAGCGGCGCCTCGGAGTACACGTCCTTCACCCATCCGTGCAACGGAAACAGCGGGAGTCGCGTCGCGGCGGCGATGATCAAGGCCGCGCCGACGGCCAGCTGCACGCGCGGGCTCAAGGCCGTCTTCAGCAGCACGTCCATGTCGAAGCTGCTGCCGCCGCTCGCCGCGTATGCGGTCATGATCGCGACCAGCAACGCTGCCGTCCCAATGCCCCAGTAACCGACGAGCCGCCAGGCCGCGGCCTCGCGGCGAGGTCCTCCCCATCCGAGCACCAGCAGCGCCACCGGGACCACGGCCGCTCCCCAGAACAACAGCAGCACGAACATGTCGTGCGCCGCGATGGCGCCGTTGATTGCCGACTGGGTGAGCAGCAGCAACGTGAAGTACGACCGCACACGCTCGCGTACGCCCCACGACGCCAGCACCGCCGTGACGCCGACGATTCCCGAGAGCATCAGCATCGTCATGCCCGGCCCGTCGACCCCTAGGTGATAGCTCGCTCCGATCGACGGCAACCATGGCAGCTTCTCCTCGTACTGGACCGTGGGTAGGAAGGTCTGGAACTGGTTGTAGGCGATGAAGAGCACGAACAGGATGCCGACGTTCGTGAAGAAAGCGATCTGCTTCATCAGCGTGTCGTAGCGGCCACGCGGGTTGGGGATCGCGTACATCGCGATCGCGACCGCGACCGGCACCCAGATCGAAAGGCTGAGGATCAGCGACGACGTGAAGATGTTGGCGCCCGGCACGCCGGCGGGCGTCGGTGTCGCGCTTGCGATCCCGGCGAGGATCATCTGAACAACCCCGGCGACACAAGGCCGACGGCGATCGCAAAGACCGCGGCGGCTGCGATGAGGAGCGGCACCGCAGGCATGCGAGCCGCCCACAGCGCCAGCCGCCCGGATGCGGCGGACGCCCGGGCCAACTCTCCGTCACCCTGCGAGATCCATTCGCTCACGCGACCGCTGATCGCCGCCACCGGCGCATAAACAAACCGATAGAGCGCGGCGAGCGCGCCGTACACGATCCAGCCGAGCAACTGGCCGAATGCCGCCGACGCTCGCAGCGCGCCGTCCTTGTCGAAGGCGTAAGCGATGTAGGTGAAGCCGACGCCGATCGCGGCGACGGCCACCCATACGACCACCGCCTCCGCAGACCCGGCCTTGTGCCCCTGGCTGTCGAGGTAGTGGATCCAAGTGGGAAACAAAGTCGCGATGGTGATCACGACTCCGACCAGGGCGAGCGAGTACGGCCAGGCCAGAGCCTCCGTCGGAGCCTCGCGCACCCGATCGGGCTCGAAGGCGCGCCGCCTGCGGAGCGGACCCGTGCCCGCGGCGAGGAACACCCGCATCCCGGCGATGGTCACCAGGAGGACGGCTTCGCCGATGACAAGAGCGAACCGGGTGCGCGTGCCCGCTGCATACGAGGTCGCCAACGCGGCGCTCGCCGCGATGGCGAGCACCGACGCCAGGACCGCGATGGTGCTGCCGGGCATGCGGCGCAAGCCACCCCCCATCTCCGCCATGTCATCGGTGCGCATCGCAGCGGCCAGGGATGACGTCGCCATCGTCGCGGCCGCACGCGCCGGCGCCGCCGCCAGGACACAGGCGATTCCAAACATGGCGGATGGGAAGCTCGAGATCTCATAGGCATGCACGACGAGACCGGCGCCGATCGCTGCCACGCCTGACCCAATCAGAACGATCGCCCTGCGTGGCTCGTTTCCGAACAGCGCGAGAAGCGG
>Ga0193751_1002215_pt1 | contig 11890 bp, 11 predicted proteins | sample L1c2metaG_FD_143050 | JGI IMG/M metagenome (GOLD analysis project Ga0193751, IMG submission 143050) | Soil microbial communities from a riparian zone of the East river system, Colorado, United States - L1c2 | ecosystem: Environmental > Terrestrial > Soil > Riparian zone | place: USA: East River... | reverse complement strand
TAGTAACCGCCGTTTCATGCCAGCACCTCCTTGCTTGGCTTGAGGGTCTCCTGGCCCTCGATCGAGGCCCCATGCACGAAATCCGCCGGTTTCACAGTTCCCGTACAGCGGCCTTTCCTCGCCCTCATGCGAGAATCCGAACCGGGACGCCATGCGTAGAACTCGGAGACGAATGGAAATCGCACTCGAGACCCCCGCCCACCTCCGGGCCGTTCCCAGCCGTGCCGAGGCGGGGCCTGTCCCCCCGGAGCAGGCATCCGACTCGGAGCTGCTCGTCCGGATCGCCGCGCGCGACCGGGAGGCTTTCGAGGTCATCTACCACCGGTACATCCGGTCGATCTTCGGTCTCGCGCTCCAGCGGCTGCGCGACCGCGAGCAGGCGGAGGACGCGGTGCAGGAGATGTTCGCCGCCGTCTGGCGCTCGGCCGGGAGCTACCGGCCCGAGCGCGGGCCGGCCGCGCCGTGGCTGTACGCGATCGCGCGCAACGCGATCGTCGACCGGGTGCGCTCGCGCGCCGAGATGCCGGTCGAGGTTCCCGACATGACGTCGGATGAGCCGGGCCCGGCCGATCGGGCCGAGACCTCGTTCGTCTCGTGGCGCGTGCACCGTGCGCTCGAGACGCTGCCGGACAGAGAGCGGGAGGTCGTGGAGCTCGCGTACTGGAGCGGCATGTCGCAGAGCGAGGTGGCGAGCTTCCTCGACATCCCGCTCGGAACGGTGAAGACCCGCACACGGAGCGCACTCGCGCACCTCGCGGACATCCTGGAGGGAGAACTGGCATGACACCGCCCGAGTTCGAAGAGATCGTCGGAGCGGACGTGGAATCTGCGGAACGCGCGCGCCTCGCCCGCGTCCATTCGCTGCTCGTCCAGGCCGGCCCGCCGCCGGAGCTCTCCCCTGAGCTCGAGTCCGGACCGACGCTCGGAATGACGCTGGGGCGGAGGCCCGTCCGTGTACGACGGCGCGTCCTCCTGCTCGCGGCGGCGGTCGCGATCCTCGCGCTCGCCTTCCTCGGCGGCTACATCGCCGGCAACGGCGGCAGCACCGCGAACGCCGAGGTCCTGAAGCTCACCGGCACGCCGGCGGCGCCGCACGCGCTCGCCTCACTGCAGGTCGAGCCCATGGACGCGGGCGGAAATTGGCCGATGCACCTCAGCGTCACCGGCCTGCCGAAGCTGTCCAACCGCTCGTACTACGAGGTCTTCCTCGTCCGCAACGGCAAGCCGTTCGCACCGTGCGGCGCCTTCAAGGTGGCCGTGAATCAAGCCACGACGGTGCAGCTCAACGCGCCCTACCGCCTGCACCATGGCGACACCTGGATCGTGACGCGGCAGACGCCGACGAACAGCGAGCCCGGCGTCGTGGTCCTCAGGCCTCTTTAGCTTCGTTCCGGATCTCGGAGAGGATGCGCTCGAGGCGCTCCTCGGTGGAGTCGTCCACGAACGTCATCGCCGCGGCGACGTTCGGGTGCACCTCGGCGATGGCGCGACGCATCTCGTGAGCCACGGCGCGATACGACGGATGGCCCTCGCGGCCGGAGCGCAACTCGATCAGATGCAGTGCCTCGCGTGCGTCGAGCTCGAGCACGTAGCGGATGCGGAATGCGAGGCAGAGCGCGTACGGCGCCTCCTCGGGGAGACCCGCGTCGCGCAGGCGCTCGTACTCGCGCCGCGACACGTCGAGCGCACGCTCGAACTCACCGCCGAGGCCCGCGGCGACGAGCTCGTGCGGGACGTCGGCGCCGAGCGCAGGCGACAAGCGCTGCCACTGGCACGTCAGGAGGCGATGGCGCTGGAGGTCGCGGAACGCGCCGTAGTCGGACACGATCTCGAACCGGTAGCGGAGCGTCTCGAATCCGCGGCCGGGACGGTGGCGGCGATTTTCTCTCCCGCCCACCAGCTCGCGGACGAGCGCCGCACGCTCGCTGGAACCGAGTCCCGCGACCACACGAAGCACCTCCTCTTCCGAGACCGTCGCCGGCTCGGCCAGAAGCGCGGCAAGCAGCTCCTCCTCGGTCCCATGCGCGCGCACGAGACGCACGGACGGGCCGACCTCGGTGTCGCCGCCGGCGAGCCCGAGCCGGGCGGCGAGCGAATCCGCCGACTCGCGGCGGTCGCGCAGGTACTCGATCCAGCGTCCTCCCCGGTCCTCGCGCGGGATGCGCACGACGAAGCTCGGGATGATCAGCTGCAGCTCCTCCAGCAGCATCGAGCCGTAGGCGCGCGCCTCCGCGAGCGGATGCGCGAGCAGATGGAGGACGAGCTGTTCGTACGTCTGGCCGCTCGCGTACATGCCCACATGCGAGAGCGACGCAGCCGGCAGCAGCCCGCGGACGAGATCGAGTGCCTTCGCGCGCACGGCGCGGCGGTGCGCGGCGGGTGACTCGTCTTCCGCGCGCGGATAGCGCTCCGACGCCCATTCCGTCGTCGACTCGAGAAGGCGTGCGTACGTCTCGAACAGGTCGTCGAGCGCGCGCGCGTACGCCGGACCGAAGCGCGGGTCGCGGTGGTAGCGGAATCCGTAGCCCTCGAGGCGCGCGTCGTACGCGATGTACCGCGTCGACTGCTCCAGGTACGCGGCGAGACGCGGCCGCTGGAGGATCTTCGTCAGCAGGTTCGACGTCCACTCGCACGCGATGTGCGCGCCGCCGAGCTGGGCGACGGAGTCGTCGCCGTACCCGAGGAAGATGCGGTCGTACAGCTCCGCGGCGCGCTTGCCCTCGACGCCCTCGATCGCCGGAACCTCCGGTATCGAGTCGGCGAATTCCTCCAGGAAGAGACGGCGCAGCGTCCCGGGATACCGCGAGTAGCGCGCGAAGAGCGCGCCCTTCACCGTCTCGGGCAAATTCACGAGCCCGAAGACCGGCCGGTCGAGGTTGGTGAAGTGCGGGGCGAGGCGCTCGCGCTCCTCGTCCGTGAAGGTTTCGACCGGGAGTGGCAGGCTTTCCACGGTGGCCACGGGAGCGCGAACGCTAGCGCGGGTCTCGGTCGGAACGTCCGGCTGGTCGTATCCGACCTGGCGGCCCGGCTTCTATCCGGCCGGCCTCGACCCGAAAGCCTTCCTCGGCTTCTACGCGGAGCGCTTCCGGACGGTCGAGCTGAACACGACCGGCTATCGCATGCCGGGCGTCGAGCAGTTCCGCCGCTGGGCGGAGCAGGCGCCGGACGGCTTCGAGTTCGCGCCGAAGTTGCCCGGCCACCGGACCGGCGTCCTGGAAGCGTTCGACTCCGGCGCCCGTGCGCTCGGCGAGCGGCTCGGGCCGGTTCGCGTCTCGCTGAAGAGCACGCGCGACGAGGGCGCGATCGAGCTCATCCTCGGCTCGCTCGGCGCCGGTCTCCGTATCGCCTTTGACCTGGAGCATCCATCGTGGGACGGCATCGAGGATCGGCTCGCGGAACGTGGAGCCGTGCGCGTGAACGACCTCGAGCATCCGGCGCCGTTCCGCTACCTGCGCCGGCGCGAGGCGCCGGACGAAGCGTTTGCGGCGCGCGTTCGCGCGGCGGCCGAGCCCGTGTACGTGTACTTCCGGCACGAGGACGCGCCGACCGCGCCCGCATATGCGGAGCAACTCCTGGAGCTGCTCAGCTAGTCCGGCAGCTCTTGTCGCCCCAGGAGGTGAGGAGCGACGCGGCCTGCTGCTCCTGTTGCACGTCCGCCAGATTCCGCCCGTCGAACGGATGGAGGGGCTGCACGATGGTTGCGACGTCCGGCGTCACGCCGGGGCCTTCCGCGAAGATCCGGTACTCCTCACCGGTGCCCGGACCGCGCTTTCCCGTCTGCCCGGGCGGATAGTGGTAGCCGCCCTTCGTCGGGTCGAAGGGATAGAAGCCGTAACAGAACACACCGCTCGGGTTATGCGCGACGAACGAGTTCTCGCGGCGCCAGCCGGGGCCGTACACAGAGTTGTACGTGTCGAGGTAGACGAGCCGGCCGAAGCCGTCGGTCGGCGCACCGACTCGCGTCGTCCCGAAGCCGTACACCGGCTGGTCGTTGTACGTGTAGCGGCCGAAGATGCTCTGGAACCGCCCGTCGTACACCCAGTGCATTCCGGTCTCGAGCTGGGCCACCGGCCCGCTCCAATGGGAGATCTCCAACCACTGCTGGCTCTGCGTCGAGAGCCACGGCGTGAAGCCGAGGTCGGGAAGTGGCTGCGGCCACTGCTGCGCCGCCCAGTACGTCCCGTCCGGCGCCGTGCATTCCGCGATGACGTTCGGGAGCACCGGCCCGTCGTACGGCCCGCAGACGTTCTTGAAGTGCTGCCAGTAGAGCGTGCGGTACTTGCCCCAGCCACCCGCATAGTCGACGTGGAACTTCACCTGCTGCGCGCCGGCCGTCGGCGGGAGCGCGTTGATCGCGCCCCAGACGAGCACGTGCTTGAGCAGGCCACCCTTCCGGTAGGTCAGCAGCGCCTCGCCCTTGGCGTTCACCGACAGTCGCAGCCCGACCGCGTCGCGATCGATCAGCTGCGCCGCGGACGCAACGCTCGAGAGAACGAGCGCTGCCACCGCCATCGCGAAGAAGACCCCCAGAAACCGACCCATGCTGTGGATAGAGCATCGGACGGGCGAGAAACTTTCTTTAGAAGCGCGCGGCCGCTCCAGCGTGGCGGGCGTAGGCGCCGCTCTCGACGATGTCGGCCAGCTCCGCCACCGTCTGCCGGAGCTCGTCCTCGGTATTGTAGAAGTGCGGGCCGAGACGCACGCCCGCGTCCGGCCGGAAGTCGCAGATGATCCCGCGCTCTCCCAGCTCGCGGTGGACGGCGGCGTGGTCGGGCGTCCGCACGGTCACGGTGCCGCCGCGGCGTTCCGGCGCGCGCGGGCTGACGATCTCGAGGCCGGCCTCGCCGAGCAGCTCGATGAGCAGGGAGGTGAGCGCGAGCGAGCGCTCGCGGATGCGGTCGACGCCGACCTCCTCGATGACGTCGTAGCCGGCGGTGGCGGCGTACAGCGCCGGCACGTTCGGCGTGCCGGTGAGGAAGCGCGCCGAGCCGTCCGCGTACTCGAGCTCCGGCTCGAAGGCGAACGGCCGCGCATGCCCTTGCCAGCCGACGAACGTCGGCTCGAGCCGCTCGGCGAGGTCGGGCCGGACGTACAGCCAGCCGGCGCCGGGGCCGCCGCACAGCCACTTCACGCTCCCGCCCGTTGCGAAGTCGACGCCGAGCTCGGTCACGTCGAAGGGAACGACCCCCGCTGACTGATACGCGTCGAGCACGACGTACGCGCCGACCTCGTGCGCCCGCCGGATGATCGGCTCGACGTCCTGGATCTCGCCGTTCTTGAACAGCACATGACTGATCGGGACGAGCAGCGTCCGCTCGTCGATGGCCTCGGCGATAGCGCGGTCGTCCTCCACGGCGACGACCTCGAGCTCCGGCTGCGCCTGGTACAGGTAGCGCACCGACGGGAAGTTCGCCTCCTCGTACACGACGCGGTTCCGCGCTCCCGGGTTGCGGAAGCAGGAGATGACGACCATCTCGGCGACGGTGACGTTCTGGTGCATGACCACCGACCCGGGCGGCCCGCCGATGATGCGGCCGATCTGGTCGCCGACCGTCATCGGCATGTCCCACCAGCCCTCGCCCCACGAGCGGATGCCGCGCTCGCGCCACATGCGCGCGTACTCGAGCAGGCGATCCTCGGCGGCCGCAGGCATGGCGGCGAGCGAGTGGTTGATGAGGTAGATGCAGTCCGCGAGAATCGGGAAGCGGTCCCGGTAGTCGGCCGCGTCGATCACACCTGCTGCAGGGGTCGCGGGGCGGGCCCGACGTAGCGGGCGCTCGGCCGAATGAGCACGCCGAGGCGCTTCTGCTCGAGCACATGCGCCGACCAGCCGGCCGTGCGCGAGCACGCGAACATCGCCGGCGCGAGATTTGGTGGCACCTCCGCGACGTCGAGCACGATCGCCGACCAGTACTCGACGTTCGTCCACGAGTGGTCGGGGTTCTTCTTCGCGATCGCCTCGTGCGCGACCTGCTCGAGCTCCTCGGCGACCGCGACACGCGGCGAGCCGAGCTCTTTCGCGGTGCGCTTCAGCAGGCGTGAGCGCGGATCCTCGGCGCGATATACACGATGCCCGAATCCCATGATTCGCTCATGGCGGGCGAGCGCGTCGTTCACCCACTTCTCGGCGTCGCCGCTCGCGGCGACCGCGTCGAGCATCGGAAGCACTCGCGCCGGCGCGCCGCCGTGCAGCGGCCCGGAGAGCGCGCCGACGGCGGCCGAGAGCGCGGCGCCGCAGTCCGCGCCCGTCGACGCGACCGTCCGCGCAGTGAAGGTGGACGCGTTCAGGCCGTGCTCCGCGGTGCAGATCCAGTACGTATCGATCGCCTTTGCGGCTTTCTCGTCCACCTCGCCGCGCCACGCGAGCAGAAAGCGCTCCGCCGCTGTGCGGCCGGCGAGCACCGTCTCCTCCGGCACGGGCGACAAGTCGGCGCCGCGCGCGGACTGCGCGACGATCGAGAGCGCGGCGGCGGAGAGGCGGCGCAGGTCCTCCTTCGCCTGCTCGTCGCCGATGTCGATCAGCTGGCCGAGCTTCCACTTGCCGCTGAGGATCGCGAGCATCGACTGCAGGTCGGACATGTGGCCGCCGGTGCGCACCTCGAGCTCGCAGTAGGCCGCCGGCAGCCCCGGCTCGAGCGCCTCGTCGACGAGCAGACCCCAGACGTTCTCGAACGGCAGCGTGCCGACGAGCTCCTCGATGTCGACGCCGCGATAGCGGAGCGACCCGCCTTCGCGGTCGGGCTCGGCGATCTCCGTCTCGAACGCGACGACGCCGGCGAGGCCCGGGGAGAAATCGCTCACGTGCGCGCCTCCGCGGCGGCGAGCACGAGCGCAGCGGCGGCGAGATCCTGCACTGCGACGCCGACCGACTTGTACAGCGTGATCTCCTCAGCGTTCGTGCGGCCGGGGCGCGTGCCCGCGACGACCTCTCCGAGCTCCGCCACCGACGCGGGATCGACGCCGGCGAGCTCGGGCGCGCCGCTCGGCGGCGGCGCAAACGACGAGTCGCGGTACTCGACGAAGACCGTCGCGGCAGCGACGAGCGCGGGATCGAGCTCCGACCCGGGCGCGTTGTACCCGACCGAGCTCACGTGCGTTCCGGGGCTCACCCAGTCGAGCAGAACCACCGGCTCGGGCGAGTGCGTCGCGCAGTGCACGACGTCGGCGCCACGGACGGCGTCCTCGTACTCGCCGCGGCCCGCGACCCGAATGTCGGTGAAGTCGTGCACGCGCGGGAACATCTCCTGCGCCGCACGCGACTGCACGCCGGTGCCGAGGATCGCGAGCACACGGGCATCCGGCCGGGCGAGCAGGCGCGCAGAGAGCGCGGCCGCCGCCGCCGTGCGCATCGCGGTGATGTACGTCCCGTCCATGACGGCAACCGGGGTCCCGTTCTCCGGGTCGAAGATGACGATCTCAGCCTGATGGGTCGGTCGGTCGACGTTCCCCGGAAAGAGGCTGACGAGCTTGCAGCCGAGCCCCGCCGACGGCAGGTAGGCGGGCATCGCGCCGAGCAGCCCGGCGTCGCCGGCGAAAGCGGCGATGCGCGCCGGCATCGACGCTGCTCCCGACGAGAGATCCGCGTGGGCGCGTGCGAGCGCGTCGGGCAGCTCGTCGAGATCGAGCAGCTCTTCCACCTCCGCACGGGTGAGCACGAGCATCACGGGAGACGGTATCTCCCGAGAGCCCGTCCGCGAGCGTCGAGCGCGACGACCGTCCCCGCGCGTAGAGGAAGCGCGGTCTCGAAGCCGCTGCGAGCGACGGCGGGGCCGCCTGGCTCGATCTTCCAGGCGGCGACGCCCGTCGCGCTGCAGCTCGCGTACACGGTCGGGCCGCGCCGGACGGCGACCGGCGTATCGCGCGGCCGGCCGCGCCAGGGGGAAGCGGAGCGTGCGGTAGTTCTCGCCGCCGTGCGGCAGCGTCGCGTCGAGCTTCATGGGACCGCCTTGCGCGAATTCCGTGAAGTGCGGATCGGTGCCCCAGCCGACGAGGACATCGCCGTTCCCGAGCAGCTGCACGCTGCCGAGCTTGTGTGCGTGCAGCGCGGCTCGGTGGACGTACTCGTGCTGGAGCGACGCGCGCATACGCTTCGTGTCCAGCCCGAGGACGATTCCGCGCGAGCGCGACACGCCGTTGTCGAAGATCGAGAGGACGCGCCCGCCCTCGTGGCTCCGTGCGTCGTGCTGCAACGCGAAGCCTGCGCCCGGGCCGAGCGCGAAGTCGCTGCGCTTGCCGCCGAGCCGCCACAACACCGCTCCCGTCTGCCGGTGCACCTTGTACACCGCCCACGTGTTGCGCGCGGAGACGATCAGGTGCCCGTCCGCGTCGACGTCGATCGAGTTGACGTGGAAGTAGTCCCACGGATAGCCCACCGGCGCGTGCGACTCGCCGACGGGAACGTGGTCGAGGCTGCGCCACTCGAACATCACGCGCGCACTCGGCACCTCAAGCTCTTGCACGACTCCGCCCATGGTCAGCCCGCGCGCGCCGCGATGCCGGATCTCGAAGCTCGTCACGAGCGCCGTTCCTCGATCGGTGAGCAGCAGCTCGTGCAGATCGGACGGCCGGCCGTGCCCGGCCGGAAAGCGCGCGATCTCGCGATAGGACGCGTCGGCGACGACATGCACGCCGTGACCGAGCCCGCCGCCCGGCAGCGCCTGCCACCACGTGAGCACGGGCTCCCCGTGCAGCGTCTGCGCGCGGAAGTTCATCGCGGGAAGTCCCGTGGGCTTGCACCAGACCGGCCGGCCCGCGTTGTCGACGATGAGCGGGCCGCGCTGCCCCGGCCCCGACGAGGGCGCGAGGAACAGAAGCCCCGGAGCCGTTGCCGACGCGGGATCCAGGATCGTGACCGGCGGCGGATCGAGGTCCGGCCGCGAGATGAAGCGCGGCGGCACGTGCACCGGAGGGGCGAGCGCGAAGGCGGCGCTGCGGGCGAGGAACTCCGCCCGCGTGAGCCCCGTCAACGCTGCGACACGGCCGCGACCGGCGCCTTCGGCAGCGGCTGAGGCGGCGGCTTCGAGTCGGTGAGGATCGCCGCCGCGAGGAGCACGGCCATCGCGACCGCGCTCTCGCCGACGAGCGTGCGCGCCAGCGTGCCTGTCACGCCGGGGCGCTCGATGCGCGGCACGGCGATGAAGTGATGCGCGGCGCCCCACGTGAGCGCGAGCGAGACGAGCCCGAGCTTCACGAGGAGCACGTGGCCGTACCCCGTCGTCCACAGGTCGTGCACGTGCGGGAGCCGCAGGATGCTGAGATACGTCCCTGCAGCGAGCAGCAGCGCAACGAGCACCGTCGCGAGCCGCGAGAAGCGACGGAACGCGGTCGCGCGGAGCTCCGGCGACGTTGGCCAGACGACGACGGCGAGCTGCACGAGGCCGCCGACCCACAGCGTTGCCGCGGAGAGGTGCACCCAGTCGGCGAGCTCCGAGAGCCACGAGTGCCCGGCGTCGGCAGCGGAGTGGCCCGAGAGGGAGAGCCCCGAGATGAAGACGAGCCCGAGCCCGAATGCCACCCACAGGAGCACGTTCAGGTCGGTCAGCCACGCGAGGTAGATGAGGGCGGCGACGAGCGCGAACCCGAGCTCCATGATCACGAACGTCTGCCCGAAGCGCGTGCCGCTCGCGAGCGGCGACAGATCGCCGTAGAGGAAGCGCGAGAACGGCAGCTGCAGGAAGTCCTCGCCGCGCAGGAGGAAGGAGGTGATGCCGGTCTCGAGGACAGTGACGATCCCGATGCCGGTCACCCAGAAGAACCGCCGTTGCGCGCGCGCCGACAGCGGCCCGCGAACGATTAGCAGCCGGAAGCCGATGCCGCCGACCGCGAGTGCGAGCCCGACGAAGTAGAGCCAGCGCACGATGTCCTCGGTCCGCGTCGGCCCTTGGGCGCCGACCGCGTCCGTCACCTGCGGCGCCGGCACGCGGACGCCGAACGTGTACACGCCGGTGACGATGTGGCCGTCGTTCGAGAGCGCCTGCCAGCGCACGGTGTACGGGCCCTTCGGCAAGCGTGGGAGCGACGCGACGATCTCGCGCTGCGCGGGGATCGCGCGCGGCGTTCCGGCGATGTTCTTGCCGTTCAGCGTGAACACCTGGATCGCCTTCGGCAGCGCGTCGACGCTCTGGTCGAACTGGAGCACGATCTGCCGCGGCGAAACCGCAAGGCGTTGCTTGAAGCTGGGCGACTCCTTCTGGAGCGACGCGTGAGCAAACGCCGACGCGGGCGCCACGAGCGCGACGAACGCCACGACGAGCAGCGCGCGCTTCATCGGTGAGGCACTCCCGCGAACTGCGAGAAGTGGCCGAGGATGGCGGCGGAGTCGCGATCGCAATACAGCAGGACCGCGACGACGAAGAACGTCATCGCGAACCCGGACGCGGCAACGATCGAGCGCGGCCGGATCGCCTGCACGAGCGGGAAGACGGCGGCCACGATCAGCGTCCAGCCGAGCGCGTGGTGGAGGAACGCCGCCCGCGCGAAGAACCAGCCGTTCTGCTCGTGGACGAGGAACGCCGTCCCGGAGACGAGCAGCGCCCCTGCCGACGTGAGCCGCCAGTACTGCGAGTGCAGCTTCCCGCGCACGACACCGAGCTCGGCGCCCCCGCTGAGCATGAGCACCTGCGCCCACGACCCGTGCGCGACCATGTGGATCATCGAGTTCGTGTAGAGCGCCATCACCGGCCACAGGAGCAGGCCGAGGAGGAACATCGTCCCCGGCCACAGGTAGCGGCGCCACGGCCGCCGTGCCCACACTTCCGGCCCGACGACCGTCTCGGCGAGGAAGAGCAGGCCGAGGACGAGGATGCCCGTGGCGAACCACCAGTGCACCATCTCCGCCTTGGGCTCGATGCCGGCGACGATCATCGCCCGGCGTCCTCCAGGTCCTGGACGAGCGCTCGTGCGATGAGCACCCGGAACAACACGCCGACGAGCACGACGTACAGCGGCGGCTCGGCGATGAGCCACCAGAAGCCTTGCCCGTGCGGATTCAGCACCGTCAGGCGCCACGGCTGCACGAACGCCCACACCACTCCGGCCCCGGCGACCGCGGGGCCTATCGCGAGCACGATGCGCACGCGGGCCGATGTGGCCGCGGTCGCGACCCGTTCCTTCTCCCTCTCGCCGTGCAGATCATGCGCGATATCCGCGCTCATGGCATTCCTCCTCTGTCGAACAGTTCGCGGCTAGGCGAACAGAGGAGGCGGCCGCGACTCGAACGCGAGGCCGAAGAGCCGCCGCGGGGCGGCGGCGAGATGCAAGTCGACCGGTGCGGGCGCTTCGACGACGACGAGCTTGCGCATGCAGGCGACGGCGTGGGCGGCGAGCTCTTCGTAGTCGTGTAGCCACAGCTCGACGCTGCGGTAGAGCAGCGCGACGAACACCGACAGAACGGCGAACACGGGGAGCGCGGACGTGTGCAGCCACGGTGCGAACCACTGCGTCCGGCCCTCCGCATCCAACTGCGCGAGGTAGATCGCCGAAGTGGCGAGGAACGATGCGAGCCACAGGCGCGCCGAGAGCTCGACGCGCATCCGCGGGCGGCCGAGCACCGACGCGAGACGGCGCGCCTTTGCGAACCTCCACACCACGCGAGCGAGCATGAGCGCAACGGCGATCTTCACGCCGGCAAGGAGGAACGGGTAATAGTCGGTGTGCCTGTAGCTCATCGGCCCGACGTGCCGGCCGACGTCGAGTCGGTGCGCGAGGCTACGGCCGAGGAGCTCCGCGACGAGCGCGAGCAAGACGAGTGCGACCCGGGAGAGCCACCGCTGCCGTCTCATATCGGAAGTCTGCCTACCGGCGTACACATTGTGCGTTGGGTGTGCCGGCTCGTTCGGCTTGCCCGGAATGGGGGCGAACTTGTTGCAGGTCGGGTTGCCTGGGGGCGTCG
>Ga0193751_1002213_pt1 | contig 11892 bp, 13 predicted proteins | sample L1c2metaG_FD_143050 | JGI IMG/M metagenome (GOLD analysis project Ga0193751, IMG submission 143050) | Soil microbial communities from a riparian zone of the East river system, Colorado, United States - L1c2 | ecosystem: Environmental > Terrestrial > Soil > Riparian zone | place: USA: East River... | reverse complement strand
ACGGTGATTAGTGATCAGTGATTGGTGATTCGTGAGAAGATCGGTCGCCCGATCCAATTGCACACTTTCGTGCAATTCTTGGTTTACCATGCAGACGGGCGCGGTGCCGCAGCTGGCCAGACACTCGACAAATTCAATGCTGTAGTTTCCATCGGCGCTCACCGAAATCGGATTGTGCATTCCATCGCTGTGGGGGCGGCGCTCAATTCCAGTCGCCGCGCAGAATTTTTCCATCAGCCGATCGCTTCCGGCCATGGCACAACTGAGTGTGCGGCAAACGCGAATATGCGTTTTGCCCGCGCGCTCCTGGCGAAACATTGGATAAAAGGTGACCAGCTCGAGAATGTTGATCGGCTGCAAATTGAGCTTTGCCGCGATCCATTGCACGCCCTCATCGTTGATGAATCCGAAGTGTTCCTGCCACAAATGGAGCAGCGGCATAGCCGCGCTTCGTTTGTGGTTCGCCGGATAATGGCCGATCGCCTCATCCATCTTCCGCTCCAACTCGGCGGAAACGCGTGTGCTCGTCGAGTCCACGGAAGCGGCGGATCAATCGGCCAACGTGCTGTCCTTCGATTGCACCTTGTCGTCTTTAAAGACGATCGTCACCGAATCTTTACCCTGCCGGTAAACGTAAGTCGTCTTTTTCATGATGATGAAATCCTCGTTGTTGATGGAAGTGGGGGGACCAAGGATCGATTCAACCTGTTTTTTCGACATTCCCTCAGCCACTTCATCGACATTCGCTTTGGTAATGCGCTTGCCGCCACAGGAGACGCAGAGCACGACAAGAAGTACGAGTAAGAGTCGAGAGATTCGCTGTATCATCGACCCGCTTCGCGCCCTAGGCAGCCGATTGAAACAATCAGCTGGGTCGCCCAACTCCTTCCGCTTATAATCTTCGCGCATTGTTTTATTTCGATTGAAGGAGCTGCCTTGTTTCACAAGGTTCGGCGACATATTCATCTGTCGCATTCCCCCATCACGAAGTCCAGACTGCCCAGCACCGCGGTCACGTCGCTCACCATGCAACCGGGTAAAAGCTCAGGCAGGATGCTAAGATTGACAAACGATGGCGCGCGAATTTTCAGCCGGTGCGGCACGCCGCCGCCCTTGCTGTTGATGTAAAAGCCAAGTTCTCCTTTTGGATTTTCTGCCGCGAAATAAATTTCGCCCGGCGGCGCCTTCAATCCTTCCGTCACTACGATGAAATGATGGATCAATTCTTCCATCTTCGTCATGACGTGCGATTTGGGAGGCGTCATGTTTTTCCAATCCGCGACATTGATCGGTCCGCTCGGAAGTTTATCGATCACCTGGCGCAAAATCCGCACGCTTTGCCGTATCTCCTCAATACGCACTAGGTAGCGATCGTAGCAATCGCCCGCGCTGCCAATCACGACATCGAAATCGTACTCGTCGTAATCGAGATAGGGGTGCTTACGCCGCAAATCGTGTTCGACCCCGCTGCCGCGCAAGTTTGGCCCGGAAAGCGCATAGGCAATCGCGCGATCCTTCGAAATGACGCCGATGTCCCTTGTTCGATCGACAAAAATGCGATTGCGTGTAAGCAGTTTGTCGCATTCGTCGAGGCTTGGAAGAAATCCATCGAGAAAGTTTTTCAGCTGTGGAATAAAGCCTTCGGGAAGATCGCGAATTTGTCCGCCCACTCGAGTATAAGACGTGGTAAAGCGCGCTCCGGTTAGCAGTTCGAAAAGATTATAAAGTTTTTCGCGCTCGGTGAACGTGTAGAGAAACACGGTTATTGCGCCGAGGTCGAGAGCCATCGCGCCGATCCCCATCAAGTGCGACGAGATGCGAGATGTTTCACAGCAAATCGTGCGAATCGCTTTGCCGCGTGCCGGAATCTCCCAACCCATCAGTTTTTCCACGGCAAGCGCGTAAGCCACGTTGTTCGAGAGTGGCGCCAGATAATCGAGCCGGTCAGTGTAAGGGACGAACTGGTTATATTGCATGTTCTCGGCAATTTTTTCGTCGCCGCGATGCAGAAAGCCGATGTCCGGCGTTGCCTTGGTGATGATTTCGCCGTCAAGCTCCAGCACAAGCCGTAAAACGCCGTGCGTGGCCGGATGCGACGGCCCCATGTTGAGCACCATCTTCTCACCGATATCGTCAGCTGCCTGGCGTAGTGTCGTGTCCGCCGCGACCCGCATTACCGGGTCGGGCGATTCAATCTCACGTGTCGTGAAAGCCATAACTTAGACAAGTATAGCTATGCTCCCGGCAGCCGATGGTGGCGCAAGCGCAATTTCGCTACCTGAAAATTTCGTCGTCGCACTTCTGAGACAACGCGATTAACTAAATGTCATGGCCAAAAAAATCGCACTGCTTTTTGCCGGGCAAGGTGCGCAAAGCGTCGGGATGGGGCGCGATCTCGTGGAGCAATTTTCTGGCGCGGCCGATTTGTTTCGAAAAACAGATGAGATTCTCGGGCGGAACTTGAGCGAGATTGCGTGGAGCGGACCTATTGAAGAGTTGACGAAGACTTCGAACTGTCAGCCGGCGCTTTATGTTCATGGACTTGCCTGTCTGGTTGCATTACGCGAGCTGACGGGCGATTTCGCCATCAAGGGCGCGGCGGGCTTGTCGTTAGGCGAAATGACTGCACATGCAGCGGCTGGCACGTTTGATTTTGCAACGGGATTAAGACTCGTGCAGCGGCGTGGCGAACTGATGGACGAAGCCTGCGCGGCGACTTCAGGCGCAATGGCGGCGATGATTGGGGCAGATGAAAACGCGGTGCGCGGGCTGGCTGCAGATGCCGATGTCGATGTTGCAAACATCAACGCACCCGGCCAGATCGTGATCTCTGGCGAGCGAGCCAAAGTTGAGGTCGCGATCGGGATGGCAAAAGAGCATGGGATTCGCCGGGCCATGTTGCTCATTGTCGCAGGTGCGTATCATTCGCGCCTGATGGAAATCGCCTACCGAAAACTGGGGGAAGCACTTGTCGATTTATCAATAACGACACCGCGCTTTGTCGTAATCAGTAACGTCACCGGGCAGGAGGTGAAAACGCCAGATGAAATTCGGCGCGCGCTCCAAGATCAAGTCACGGGTACAGTGCGCTGGCTCGATTGCATGGAACGACTTGTTGATCTTGGATGCGATTTCTTTATTGAGCTGGGGCCCGGCGGCGTGCTGGCTGGTTTGTTGCAACGCACGCGAAAAGGCGTGGATGTAATTTCGGTGAGTGACGCGGAATCGGTGCAGAAATGCGCCGAGAGAATTGTTGGGGCGAATTCGCTGCGTTAGGTCTCAAATCGAGATGATGTCTGAATCTACAGGGTCGATAGGCGGCCTTGCGTCCTTGCAACGCAGGTCGCTTACGCAACGCGGTTCCGATTACTTCGGCATGTCCGGGGAAGCGGAGTTCATCGCGGCAGCAAGTCTTTTCGCGCTCATGATTGTATTCAAACTCCTGAATATGATGAGCTACGGCTTCGACAGCGACGAGTCGCAACACATGCACGTGATCTGGGCATGGGCGCGCGGCTTCGTTCAATACCGCGATGTCTTCGATAATCACATGCCGCTGTTCCAGATAATGTTCGCGCCGGTTTTCGGCCTGATTGGCGACCGGGCCACTATTCTTTATTGGATGCGGTTCATCTTGTTGCCGATGTACTTCGTAGCAGCGTGGTGCACTTACCGAATCGGGGAATTGCTTTTTTCGCGGCGCGCTGGCGTGTGGGCAGTCGTTCTGGCTGGCCTTTATACCAAGTATCATTTTATTTCGTTGGAATTTCGGACCGATAATCTTTCCGCGCCACTCTGGCTTCTGTGCGTTACGGTGCTGATTAGCGGTGCTCTGACCGTACCTCGCGCGCTGGTCGCCGGGCTCTTGCTCGGATTCTGTTTCGGTATCTCGATGAAATCGGTCCTGTTGCTGGTGTCGCTCCCGGTCGGCGCATCGATTGCCTTGCTCCTGGTGGGAAGAAAAGAACTCGGTCAATCATGGCCGCATCTCGTGCGGTGTACCGCAGTCTTTCTTGCTGCGGTCCCCCTGGTTCCCGGCGCGATCGCGCTGGCGTTTGTGCTCGCCGGCGCGTGGCGTGACTTCCGCTATTGTAATTTCGAGCACAACATTCTGGGGCTTATCAATGCCAGAAATCATCCGGCCTGGTGGATTATTGTTTTTCCAATCGCCTTCCCTTTCGTGGTATATGCGGCACGGCTAATCGTTCGCGCGGCTCCTGCGCCGGCCGTGGCGTTTCGGCGCGCTTTTGTCTTTCTTATCTGCGGCTTTTATGTGCCGGCTCTATGGAGCTTTTGGAACCTGCTCACACGTCAGGATTTCCTTCCCTATTATCCGCTCGCATTTGTCTTGGGTAGCGGAGCTTTGCTTGCTGTTTCGCGTTCCCTGGCGGAATATGATCTGCGTGTCACGCAATCTCTGCGACGTGTTCCTTTGCCGGCGTTTATTGCTCTGATCGAATTTTTTATAGGGATGGCCGCGCATCCATTTTGGATCGACGGCGCTCGAATCGAGACAAATCTGCTCCGCGGTGTTTTGAAATTGACCGACCCCGGCGATTACGTTCTCGATTGCAAAGGCGAAACCATTTTTCGGCAGCGCTGCTTCCGTCCGGTGACGGAATCGGTTACGTTGGAGCGGCTCAGACGCGGCCTGATAGCCGATAACGCGGCCGAACGGTGTATTGCAACCCATACCGGCGTCGCGGTGATGATGGGGCGAATGCCCGCCCGCGCGACAGCTTTTGTCTGGGAAAATTATATTCCCGTCGGTGATAACCTACTGGTGGCGGGCAGGTTTCTTGGACCGTCCTCGACAGACAGCACGCGGATGGACTTCGATGTTGTGATCCCGGCGCCTTATAAAATTATCGCCCGGGATTATGTTCCAGTGCGAGGAACGCTCGACGGGATACCATATGACGGTGCGCGGTTTCTCGCGCCGGGGAAACATACTTTTGTGCAAACATCGCCTGGAGCGACATTGGTTCTGCTCTGGGCCCAAGCCGTAGACCGGAATTTTATCCCTCTCAAATTCTCCCGCCCAGCGGCAAAAAGATAGAGGTTTGCTCATTGAGCTTGCCTGGGTTTCTACTAGAAGACTTACCTTGTTTGCTCCCATCCATAGAGCGGCGAGGACACAACATCGACAATCGAATATCGCTGCCGTAATCTCCGCGCATGATCTTGCAGGAGCGGGTGGATTCAGATTTGAAAGAGGCGATGCGTGCCAAAGACACGACGAAACTCGCGGTTCTGCGCATGCTCAAGTCGGCGTTGAAATACGCCGCAATTGCGAAATCCGGGGGGGAAGCCGAACTCAGCGACGCGGAAGCCGCGCAAGTTGTGCGCAAGCAGGTAAAACAGCGCCAGGATTCGATCGAGAGTTTTGAGAAAGGCGGTCGTGTCGAGCTTGCAGCGAAGGAAAAAGAGGAATTGTTGATCTTGAATGCATATTTACCGCAAGCGATGAGTTTTGACGAACTGGCCGAGGTTGTGCGCGCGACAATTGCGGAGACTGGCGCCACGTCGAAGGCGCAGATGGGAGGTGTCATGAAAGCATTACAAGCAAAAGTGGCAGGCCGCGCCGATGGCAAAACGCTGAGCCAGGAAGTGTCGCGGCAACTGTCGTGACGCGGGATAAGGTCAAAACGTTAAATAGCCAAAAGTTTCTGGTTCCCAGCTTCCGCCTTTTTAACGTTTAGCACATGCTCACGGCCATTATCGTTGCGGCGGGACGCAGCCGGCGCATGGGTTTTGACAAATTGTTCGCGATAATCGCGGGCAGGCCGGTCATTGCGCACGCGATCAACGCGTTCGAGCAGGCCAATTCCGTTGCCGAGATCATTGTCGTTGCTGGCGAAGATCGACATGATGAAATCCGAAAGATGAGTCGCGATGAAAGGTTCAAAAAAGTGCGATCAATTATCACTGGCGGCGAGCGACGACAAGATTCCGTCCGCGCTGGTCTGGAAAATCTCAGCCCTGATGCTCGCTATGTCGCGGTCCACGATGCCGCGCGTCCGCTCGTCAGGCCGGAGGAAATCGAGCGTGTCTTTGAGCAGTGCCGGGTGCATGGGGCCGCGGTCCTGGCTGAGCCGATTAGCGATACGCTCAAGCGCGCCGATGTCGATCTTATGGTCGCGGCTGCAGTTGATCGACATCAACTTTACGCGATGCAAACGCCGCAGATTTTCGACCGGGCGCTGATCGAAGAAGCTTATCGCGCGGTGTTTGCAAACAGAGTTTCAGTGACGGATGAAGTCTCCGCAGTCGAGCGGCTCGGCCGCAAGGTTTTCATGGTTCCGACCGAGGATTTTAATTTCAAAATCACTTACCCGCGAGATTTAGCGCTGGCTGAATTTGTCCTGAAACAACGAATGCATTAAGCAAGCATCGGATCGACAGGAACGAGTGGCCGGATGAGCTTGGCTATGGCGGGAACATCTTTGGGGTTAAACATACGACCATGTCGTTTAATCTTTGCCGTTTCGACTTCGTTGACACGCAGAAGGTGACCGTTTTTCCAAACCCAAGCGTTAGGATTGTAGGGACCGACACGGCGCGGATCGGTCCAGGTATGAATCGACAATAAATTTGCAGTCAGGACCGCGGCAATGTGCATCGGGCCGCTGTCCACGCTTATTACAAAGCGCGCGGCGCGAATGAGCCAGATCAATTGGAGGAGCGAAGTCTGGTTGGTCAAATCAATGCAATTTTTAACGGACTCGATCTTGCGCTGGGATTGTCCGACAACGACCACGCGTGTGGGCAAAAGCGTGCGGCAGAATTCTTCGATCACAGCATTTGAGAGCGATTTGCCGCGACCGCGAGCAAAAGGGTGAAGAAGGATGAATGGCGGATAGTCATCGAAACGCGGAAGCGGATCACCCGTCGGGATTGGACAACGAAGCGACTCGCCGACGGTGGCGCCCGCGCACTCGGCCAGCTTTATATAACGTTCGACCGCATGCGCGCGGCGATCGACCTTTGCGACACGATCGTAAAACCACCGCGAGCCCTCGCGAGCATCGCTCATTCCGTAAATTTCTCTCGCCCTGCTAATTTTTGCAATCAGCGCACTGCGCAACAGTCCTTGGAAATCGAGCGCGAGATCGGGTCGCAGCAGTTTAGTTGTCCTCAACCACCGAAACAAATTCCACGCCGCACCGAGGCCGCGAAATTCGCGACGGGGAAACATGTGAACGTGATTGACATCGGAATTACCGCGGAGGAGTGGCGCGAATTCCGGGTTGACCACCCATGTGATCTCAGCAAGGGGATGTGCGTCGCGCAGCAATGCCACTGCCGGAAGGGTGTGGACGACGTCGCCGAGCGAGCTCGGTTTGATGATCAAAATTGAGTTCAGATTGCCAGAAGTAAATCAGCGCCCAATCGCGAGTCGTTCGGCAAGCAGCTGCGGCAGGCCGGCTTTAATGATCTTCTTTTGCGCAGTCGCGAGATCGTATTTCGCTCGCAGTTGTTCGACAACGTGGTTTTCCATGTCGTAAATACAGTAAGCCGCGCGCCAATTTCCATCGCGTGGCTGTCCGACGCTGCCTGCGTTAATGAAATATTTCTTGGTCATCTCGATGCGAACGTGTTCGATCCTGTCCCGTCTCACGCCGTTATCGTCACGAATAAATACCATGGGCACATGCGTGTGGCCGAAAAAACAAACGGTTGTGTGCTGATAGGTGAAGCTCGCGGCCGCGTCGAGATTGTTAAAGATATAGCTCCACTGGGCCGGCGTATCGAGCGTCGCGTGGACGATGGTAAAACCGCGTACCTGTTGCTGTAATCGCAAGCCGCGCAGCCATCCCTTGTCTTCGTCGGTCAAATTGTCGCGCGTCCACTCAATGGCTCGCTTAGCAAGTTCGTTGAAATCGGTCGAGGCTTCGAAAACCGATGCCTGCTCGTCGTGGTTACCCTTGACGGTAGGGCAATCCATTTCTCGAATGCGTTCCACGCACTCATGCGGATTCGCATTGTAACCGACCACGTCGCCCAGACAAACAAAGTGTGTGCACTTGTGCTTGTGCGCGTCTGCCAGCACCGCCTCGAGTGCTTCCAGATTGGCGTGGATATCGCTGAAAATTGCGAAACGCATCGATTCGAACGCGCGCTACAGTGCACGATTGGGAATTCGCTGATCCTGCGGGATTCCAAGTTTGTCTTCGAGGAATTTCAGTCGTGTGATCAACGTCGGCAGCCGTTCCTTCTCGCCCTCGTTGTAGAGCTGCCGCAGGCGCTCGTACGCTTCGCGTTCTCGTCCTTCGCAATAGGAGAGTTCGTAGGCGGAAAAACGCCTGTCGAAACTTGGCGCTCCGGGCAAGGGTGCGGCCTTGGCAAAAAATTCGGAGGCGCGCTCATGCTCTTTGTATTTTTCCTTATAGAGGCGAGCCAGCGCTTCGTAGAGCTGCGGACGATCGGGATTATTTCTAATTCCGCGTTCAAGAAAATCTTTGCCGAGCGCAAAATATTCGCGCTGTGCTTTGACGCGCAGTGCGAGGCGCGGCTGGGTTTGATCGTTCATCGCGGCTACGCTTGCGTTCCAAGCCATGTGCCATGCCGCCATGTCCCAAAATAAGATTGCGCGGGGCTGTAGGGTGGTGATCTGACGAAACAACAAGAGCACGCGACCCCATTCTGTCTGCTCCCAAGCGACATGTGCTTGAATGAAAAGACCATCGGCTACGATCGCTCGAAATCCGCTCAGCGCGGCAATGAAGCCGAGCTGCCCGAGTTTTTCTCGAAGATCGAGATTAAATTCGACGCCGCGAAAATTTTCTTGTCTGTGACTGACGGCAAGATCGTGTTCGATTGGCAATTTGATCGCCCCGAGCACGACCAGAATCATGGACATGAGAACGAGACGCGTCATAATTCTTTCCCGTAAAAGACGAATGCGGCCAGCAACGTGTAGATCGTGGTATAAAAAATTCCGAGCCCGGCTGTTTTTAGAAAGAGCCCGAGCGAAATCGCCGCTCCTGCGACGATATCATCGACCAGGTTAAAGGCCTGCAAGTCTGGACAGAGCAGGGCGACAATTGCAAGGAAAACGCGTGTAACCCAGCCGCTGCTGTGTTCATGGAGCCAATATTCCCGCGCGGTCGCCTGTAAATGGCCGATGAAGTAAATGAAAACCATGACAACAACCGTGAAGATGTTTGTCGTGGCGAATGTCGATACAAATAGCGTGAGCGTCGCGAGCAAACACGCTTTCAGGTAAATGATGATGATACCGGGGAAGATGTCGATGTTGAGCGCGGAAGAGCGGATCGCGCGGAGAGCGTCATCGACTTGTTCGCGCGGCGCTGCGGACATCTGCCGCAGAGTCATATGCATCACGCTTTGTTCGCGCATGTAGAGGACGGCAAGAAACACCGCGCTCATCACCAGGGTGCTGATCGCGAGCAGCAAGAGAACGCCGGCAATTTTTCCGAGCAAATATTCGAAACGAGGCACCGGTTTGGCCAGAATGGTGTAGACGGTGCGGTCCTCGATGTCCTGGGGGATGAGCCGCGCCGTGGCGACGATTGCCAGTAACGAAGTAAAGATCGACATCGCGCCGAGCGAGACATCTTTCAGGATCTGGAATTCCTGTTGAAACGTGAACTGCGCCATGAAGATGGAACTTCCGATCAACAGCAACGCGAAGAGCAGCAGGACATAGAAAACTTTCAGGCGCGTCAGCTCGGTAAGCGTATTGGCGGTGATAGCAGAAACTCGTGCGAAAGAAAAAACACGGTGCCGCGCGCTAGTTGCTGTTTGGTTGCTCATGACTCGGGACGCTCGGTGGTCGCGTCGAGAAACAATTTCTCGAGCGTAGTTGTCGATCTTCGGCGCTCGATCAGTTTCGCATTTGAGCGATTGATGAGGGATTCAATCTCATCAACGAGACTGGAAGAAGCGTTGGCGACCACAAGCTCAGTTTGATTCTCGATCGCGATCAATTCTTCAAGCCGGCCTTCGCGCACGAGCGCACCATCCGCAAGAATGGCGACGCGATCGCAGATTTCCTGGGCTTGTGCGAGCAAATGTGACGAAAGTAACACGGTTATTCCACGTCGCTTTAGATCGACAATCAAATCGCGAATCTGGCGCGAGCCCGCTGGATCGACACCCGCGGTCGGCTCATCAAGCACGAGAAGCTTGGGCTCGTGAATCAACGCTTGCGCGAGCCCGATGCGTTGCAACATCCCTTTTGAATAAGTGCCAAGCCGTCGCTTACGCGCCTTGGTCAAACCGACAAGCTCGAGCAATTCGTCGGTGCGATTTTTCAATCTGGCTCCACTGAGCCGGCAGAGCCGGCCAAAGAAACGCAGCGTTTCCTCGCCACTGAGATACTTGTAGAAGTACGGGTTCTCCGGCAGGAAACCGACCGCTTCCCGGCTCTCAACCAGGCGACTGTCACGGCCAAAAATTTCCGTCCGACCGCGGCTGGGGGAAACGAGGCCGAGGATGATTTTGAGGGTCGTGCTCTTTCCGGAGCCGTTGGGACCGAGTAACCCGTAAACTTCACCTGGTTCCACGCGCAGACTGAGGTCGCGCACTGCGACAATCGAATGTCGATGAAGTGGAACCGGGAAAATCTTGGTCAGTCCCCGAATAGCTACGGCCGCATCAGTCATGACGAATTTCAAAACCGCGCGCGGTGACAGTTTTTTCTAATTTGTTCTCGGTTTGCTTACGAATATGGGCGCGAAGTTCGCTCTCAGCGACCGCCTGGATGAACGCGCGCACTTCATCTTCTTCTCCGTTAATCTGAAGTTCTACCCGACCGTCAAGCAGGTTGCGCACCCAGCCGGTGACGTCAAAACCCTTGGCCACGTGTCGCACCGACCAACGAAAGCCGATACCTTGGACATTACCCTCGTAAAATACCTGGAGCGAGATCATGCGGCGACGGTAACAAAGACACGAAGGCGCGAAAGTCTAGCCCGACGAATGGCTCATCCGAAGCAAAACGTTGACCCGGGTCTTACTTATAAGAGTAGACAAGACAGAAGCTTCCCTCCTGCCCATCAATCAGATCGACCGAAACGAAGTACTGGCCGCTGTTCGCTGGAGCAAAGCCGGCGGCGGCTTTTTCACCTGCATTATAACTCTCAGTCGTGATTCGTTTACCGTTCTCATCATAAACACTCACAACAATTTTTTTCGCTGCTTCGGTTGCGCCGGCGGAGAACCAATACTGATTTCCCGCGTAGAGATTCACTGCGATGAGGGTGTGATCGTGTGGCTTGATCGCCCCACACCAATGACCATCGCGAACTTTGAACCCCTCGTTTGTAAATGCGCCGGCAACATCGAGGGCGGCTTTGCGTGCTTGGACCTCACTGTCTGTCTCGGCGCGCGCACAGACGCTGGCAGCGAGGACGAAAATCCAAAACGAAATCTGTAAATGACTTTTCACTTCACCGGCGCCTTGTTCTCTATCTCGTCCATCACTTTTCCAACCGCTTCGTTGACCTTTCGCACTTCATCAACGCTGGGTGCTTTACCGAGCGGGAAAGAGACGAGCTTTTCAATCCCAGCGAGTTGATCGCTCATATCTTTGACCAGTGGTTCGCTGCGAAGCTCCGGCGAGATATTATCGATTTTTGACTGGATCAGCCGGACGAGGGCAGGCTGCCGCAGAACTTTTGCGCTTCGTTCGTCATAATTTTGCATGATCGCCGAGCTGACCACTTGGGTTCCGCGAATCCAGCCGCCCAAAGTTACGAGGATGACCAAATCTTGATCGCTGTGCGATTGCATGGACGATTTCACTTCGTTTTGTGTCGCTTCCAATTCTTCCTGGAGCGTGTCCCATTCGTTATTCTCGGCAAATTCGTTGATGCTATTGCCGCGACTGAGCAGGTTCTTACTTACTCCCAGCGCTTTCGAGAG
>Ga0193751_1002212_pt1 | contig 11897 bp, 9 predicted proteins | sample L1c2metaG_FD_143050 | JGI IMG/M metagenome (GOLD analysis project Ga0193751, IMG submission 143050) | Soil microbial communities from a riparian zone of the East river system, Colorado, United States - L1c2 | ecosystem: Environmental > Terrestrial > Soil > Riparian zone | place: USA: East River... | reverse complement strand
TACCCTTATTCCTGGAAGCACAGAAAACCTCATCTACCTATCCCCTTGAGACGGTTGCCAGTTTCGCCGCTGCATTCCGAGCGGCATTGATCTGCTCGGACGTCTTATGCCATATGATCGTTCCGACCGCCCCGCATACAAGGCAAAATGTGGTTATAGCGATCCGCGCAGTTGAGAGTGGACCGAAAACTACTGTGTGGAGAGCGAGCCCGATACCGAACCCCAACAGCTTTTGCCATTGGTAGCTATCGTAGCGCTTGGCCATCGTTCGTCGCTGCACCCACACCTCCTGCGCACTCTTCGAAAACGGGACCAACTTGCGCACGACAACAGGTATCACTCGAAGTGCCAAGAAGACGGCCAGGAGGACCGGGACCAACAGCCAGTCGGAATCAGCAACACCACTCATCACGAGACGCGACTCGATCCAAAGTGCGGCTAAACCTATCAGCGCTCGATAAAGGATGTCCCACGGACGAGTTTCAAAGCCTATTAGCACTCTCTCAACAAATTTCATGTTTTCGCAATGAATGGTTTGCTGCAAATTTCACCGGCCCCTGTTGGTGAACGGCCTATCGTAAGCCGCCAGCAGGTTCCCAACCGAATGCTCCCACGCCAACTCGGTCTCTACTCTTTTGTGGCCCAATTCGCCCATTCTCCGTCTCTCCTCGGGATGCTCTAAAAGCCACAAGATCTTGTCGGCGAAATCCTCGATTTGATTGCCATTGTCGCTGTAAAGGGAAGCCTCCTGGGCACTGAATCGTCCTTCTTTAAGGTTGAATTGAACGATCGGCTTGCCCAATGCCATGTATTCCATGATTTTGATCATGGTGGAAATGTTGTTCATCTCACACGGCTTGTCCGGATTGACGCAAACGTCGGCCGTGCAAAGGACATCGAGCAGTTTCTGCTCCGGAACTCTGCCCGTGAAGTTGACGGTGTCTTGAAGGCCCTTATCCTTTACTATCTGTCGTAGCCCGTCCAGACCAGTCCCTCCGCCCACACACGTGAAATGAATATCGTGGCGCCCCTGGTTCTTGAGGTGCAGCGCTACATCGAGCAGAATATCCAATCCTTCCTGGGTACTCATGGTGCCGACATACCCCACGAGGAAAGGCTTGCCGTATTTCAGATCCGCCTTCGGCGGGACAGCTTTAAATGTTTCGAGATCGGGCCCGTTGCGGACGACAAACACATCCTCGGGCGCCAAGCCACCTCTCTCGATAGCCAGTTGCTTGTAACTGTTGTTGGTGGCCATTACCACATCGCTGAAGCGATAGGTCAGCTTCTCCAGCAACACCTGTACCTTGTAGAGGAGCCCTACCTTTTCGTATTTCGAAAGATATAGCTCCGGATTGGCATCGTGATGATCGAATATGTACTTCACGCCAAAGAGTTTGAATGGTAGGGCAACCAAAAAAATGTCGTCGGGAGGATTGCAGCCCTGAATGATGTGAAACCCGCGCCGCAGAAAAATCCACCAGCAGAAAAGGAACTCCCAAAACAATGCGCAACTGAACTCCCAGACATAACCCAGAGGGCTGCTCCCCTCCTTGGGCGCTGGATGGCGGTAAATATGGATCCCCTCAAGACACTCGTAGCCTTTTTCGTAGCCGTTACCCGTTGGACATAGAACCGTAACTTCGTATTCGTTGGCGTGCAGCGAGCAGGCTTCCTTCCACACCCTGGAATCGAAGGGAACGGGAAGGTTCTCGACAATAATGAGTACTTTTTTCTTCACGCCTGGGATCCCGTCACTTACAGCAGTTGGTACAATCCCGCGAGGGCGCACATCATCGTTGACTGCCCCCAGTGAAGCGTGGGAGTCCTATTGACCAGCCACGGCGAATATCGGCGGTAGTAGAAATAGCCGGATTGATCCTGCATATTCTCAATGGTCCACTGCGCAACCTTCAACGCCAGAGCAAGGCTTTCCGGGTCGCGGTCCGAAAAAAACACTAGAGTGTCGATCGCTTGGGAACTGCACTGGATGTCGATTGGAAGGGTCTTGTAATCGTAATATCTGGGCGTGCCATCCGACAGGAAGAAGGTTTTCTTCCAGTAGTCGTATCCACTCTTTAGATTTTCATCAAAGCGATGATCACCGGTACTGTCAATGTAATGCTTGAAACAGTCCAACACGTACGCCGTGTGAAAATTGTCAACCCAATGTAGGTTCTGTTTTTCGCCGTAATACCACGATCCGTCTGGACGCTGGTGCTGCGCTGTGTATTGCATCGCTTCTTGCGCCAGCACTCGATACGATTCGTTACGCGTGTGCGAATACGTGCGGGCGAGAAGGCTCCCGCCCAGCGTGTTCGCGTTGTGAACCTGGCTGTTCTGGCCCGGAATGTAGCTAATACAAGCTCCCACCGCGTCAGGATACGTGTTCAGATCGCGCAGGATATGCTCGCAAGCGCTGACGGCGATTTGCAGGTAGCGCTCGTTCTGGAAGCGGTCGTACCCATCCAGAAATGCATGTCCGATCAGCGACGTCCAGACAATGGTCGGCACACCCTTAGGCAAATAAAAGCTGCGCGACTGGTAATCGAAATGATTACCCCAGCACGCTCCCGAGTACCCGGTAGACTGGTTGTCAATCAGCCATTGCAGGGCAATCTCGGCCTTGTCTGCCCAAACCTTGTCTCCTGTCGCCTTGTGAAGACGGATGAAGCCTCGCGCCAGGAAACCCATCCCCTTGGTTGAATGTCCCTTGGCAACTCCCAAGAGAGGACGTAGATTAATAGGAAACCTTCGCACTCCCTGTTGGAGCACCGTGCGCAGAAACTTATTTTCGAAGGTGAATGGACGAACAAACCGCGCATTGAGCCCGTCAAACGTATCGTAGCCGCGATAGTCGTTTCTCTCCAGCCAGCCAGAAAGACGCGAAATTGAGTCGTATATCTGCGACTTCACTGCGCTGTTCCCTTCCCGAGCTTCAAGGCGTTCACCAACAGATGCCGTCATAATTGCCATTCCCACTCCTCTGTTCGCTGATACGCACGAAATCGACCAGTCGCTGGCCGGCACGAAGCCGCTTCGGAACGTCCTCAAAGTCAGGATCCTTTGTGCCGATCACTAACGTTTCCGCATGGTCCAACACCGCCTCAACATCCTTCACCATGAGCCTGGAAATGTGCGGAATACGGTTAAGAATAAAGTCCCGGTTAGCTCCCACCAGGCTGGCGACGTTGACGTTCTTATCATAGATTCGCAGATCGTACCCCTTACCCAAGAGGCGCTCAACCACTTCGATCACGGGACTCTCGCGCAGATCGTCCGTCCCTGCTTTGAAACTGAATCCGAGGATCCCGACTCGTTTATGCCCGTTCTCCATAATGAGTCGGAGGCCGCGGCTCACTTGCATCTCATTGCTGACCAGGATCGACGTCAGAATCGGCAACTCCAAATCGTGCATTTTGGCTTGATAAGAAAGCGCCCGCAGATCCTTCGGCAAACAAGAACCGCCGAACGCAAAACCAGGCTGGAGATATGCCCCTGAGATGTTGAGCTTCCGGTCTTGACAAAAGATTTTCATCACCTCGTGCGAGTCCACGGTGAACGATTTGCACAAGTTGCCAATTTCATTGGCGAAGCCGATCTTCAGGGCATGCCAGCAGTTATCGACGTATTTAACCATCTCGGCCGTTTCCAGACTCGTCCGGATCAGCGGGGCGTGCAGCTTCTGATAAAGCGTAACCAGAACGTCACCGCTGGCTTGGTCGAATTCACCGATCACCGTTTTGGGAGGTTCATTGAAGTCTTTTACCGCCGAGCCCTCCCTTAGGAACTCAGGATTGTGACAAACACCAAAATCAACTCCCGCTTTCTTCCCAGAAAATTCCTCCAGGACCGGAAGCACGATCTTATGCATTGTTCCGGGAAGAATCGTACTTCGGATCACGACCGTGTGACGCTCAGCTTTGTTCTTCAGTGCCGCGCCAACCTGTTCGCAAATGCGGCGGATATAACGGAGATCCAGATTTCCATTCGCCTGGCTGGGAGTACCCACGCAGACGAAGGACAGATCGGTTTCCAGGACGGATTGAGCCGGATGACTCGTCGCTCGCAGACGCCCCGACTTCACATTCGAAGCGATGATCTCACTGATCTCGGCCTCGATGATCGGGGACCGCCCCTCATTGATCAGGTCGACCTTCGTTTGAACGGGGTCGACACCGACGACTTCGTGCCCATCCTGCGCGAGACATCCCGCTGAAACCGTCCCGACATACCCCAAACCAAAGACGCTGATGCGCAACTTAGATCTCCTTCCGTCTCAAATCCCAGTGCTGGCGGCTGTGCCCGCTTATACCGCCGGATTTATTTTCTCTGTAACAGCAGCGCCCAATCGTTGTTGTCGGGAGCCGGTGGCGAGATCCACGCTCCTCCCGCAGTGTCCGGTAAGAAAATCCGGTCGCCCGTCGAGGGGTTGAACCAGCCGACCCCGTAACGCCCTGACTTAAGTTCAACTCGTGTCTTTCCGCCCCGTGGCAGGTATACCGAATAAATCTCACCGGGTTTTGCGAGGCAGTAGTTGCCTCGACTGACCAACTCATCGTGAGGATCTGTTTCCCACCAAGGGAAACTTGTGAAGAAGTCCACCATGTGCGCATAGCCTTTAAGCATCGTCATGGTGTCATCGCCGCGACCATTCATCCAGCCCCCGCCCGTATCTGGCAAGATGTTTGTGCCTCGACGAGCGCTTTCGCCTGTCGTTTGGTAGCCTCCGGCCATCACGATGTCCCACGCCGTGCGCCTCAATGTGTCTGCAGATTCCGATCCGAGTCCCTCCGCCCATAACGGATAATGATCCTCGTAACCGTATTCTTCGTTTGTCTGTGGGATTATGTGAAAGAGAAGCTTTTGCCGCAATCGCTCCTTGAGCATGAAGGCGTGTTGATTGCGCGACCACTCCTGGAAGGACGTGAATCCGAACCAGTCAGCCCTCCGATCCTGATGTGCATTGCGCACAGGGTGACTGGTTGCCAGGTGATGGTACGGATCCCACTCTTCGACCAGGGTGCCGGTTGTGCGCGCCCAAGCATCGTCTCTATACGAGTCAAGGTCGTCGCCTAAGTCCCATGTGATATTGGGAAACGCAGAGAAACGTGCGACCGCGTAACGAAAGAAACGACGCTCATCGGCGCTGCCTGCCCCTGGATGAGACCGGCTGTCATTCATATCAAACACGATCGAAAACACCATGCCGTGCTCGCGAGAAAAACGCAGGGCACGATCGAACTTCTGCCAGTAAGCAACGTCGAATCGCGTGTAGTCAAAGCCGGGATGATACGTATCCGACGCGTCTTTTGTCGGCCAGGGCGTGACATTTACGGTCCAGTTGTCACCGTTCATGACAGCTTCTCCGTAGAATACGTTTGTACGCCCTGCAATGGTGACTCGCATGCGATTTACCTTCAATCCCTGAAGACGCTCAATGCTAGAGCGAATAATGTTTTCATCTTTCCAGCCCATGAGCCAGTACGCCGTCGTCCCGTTGAAGAAATAGTGTTCGCCGGTTCCCTCCCAAAGAAAATGCCAGCGGTGGTCTGGATCGATGCGGAGCAACCCTCGACGATGTCCGTCATTTGCATGAAATCTGCCTGCCGAGACCACGTGACCTTGACCTTCCCGATATTCGACGGAATAACGGTAGTCTCCTGGCGCTGGCGGCATAAACCGAATTCGGAAGACAGTCCCCTTCTCTGAGTCGCAAAAGCCCTCGACGTTCCACCGCTTCCGGCCGTCTGCCGACTCGAACCAGCCATTGAGAGTCGCATCCGTAAAAGGGTTTTGCGCACTAGGCTGCCCTACATTAGCTGTCACTTCGACATAGTCGTACGCGTCAACCGCTGGAGTCGATTGTTCGAAAGATACCTGCAGCGACTCTGTTGAAGTGGGCACATTTGGATGTGACGGCTGGCGACAACCGCTAAGGCTAATGGCAAGAAGCCCAACAACCGGCAACAATGATGGCTTCAATTTACGAAAATCCTTCATCCTGTGAGTAGTGATATCACTTTGACTTTCTGTTCCAAGCCACAGAGCAGAATGCCGAGATACATGTCAAAGATAATTGTGCAAATGGGGGCCAGCCGCACAGAGGGGTGCGGCGGATACGCCGCGTTTTAATAAAGGGATCTTACGAGACGGCGGGCCGGCTTTGCGCCCCAAGGAAAAAGACGTCTTTCACTCCCTGGATGTCGCGCACATCACATTGAACGAGGTGCTCGTTCGTTAATTCCGTCGGTTGACGATTGTCGGAGCCCACAACCCGTGCCGACCACATTCCCGCCTCGATCTGGAGAACCGACCAACCCCACTCCGATAAATCCGTCTGCGCCAGTCATCAGCATGGAGTTGATCTTCCCACTTTCACCCGGTGGCTCTGGCGCAAGGCAACTTGCTACCGCAACAATCGTCATTCTTCATCATTCACTCGTCTTGCGGCCAACGTCACTGGACCACGGCCGCAAGACCAGTCGGGGCCGCCGGACCATTATTCGAGGATGTATCGTTCGCATAACAGGCATTGGCATCGAAAGCCGTCAGGAATCCGTTGCTGTCTTTTGCTGTGTTCGTATAGCACAGCTGCGCCGGAATCATGGCTGCGTGATTTGCGGTATTAGCAATGCAATTCGTGGTGCAGGCAACGTCAGGGCCAATGGGAGGATAGACGGGACATGTTCCCGTACCCGGATTCTTCCAGAATGACAACCCCGTTCCGCAACTGGCATGAGCAGTCGTCACTCCGGTATAGAAGGAAGGCGGAAGGGTGGTGCTCGGACTGGCCAGACCGGGGAAGGTGGGGTCGGTGCTCGCTGTCTCAGAAGCAGTGCAGGCGGGGTTTCCAGCACCTGATCCGGTGCAATAACGTACACCATTGGAATTGCCATTGGCTTTCCAAGTCACTGCGTCCCAGTTCCCCCATCTCATCAGGCTACTCTCAGTCACGGTGTCGTAAGGATCGTTAGCATCAATGCCTGCTCCGCAATTATTCCAGAACCCTAAATCATACTCATAATTGTCTGTTCCCAGCTGGTTAGCCTGATCACACACATACTGGGTGTGAAAGGTCGGATCTCCAATGACATTCCCAACTACATTCTGGTCGTGGTTATGGGCATTGACTTTCATTGCCGTGCGGTAATTAGTCTTGTTCACGCCATTCCCCGACATGCGGTTGCGGAATGAAGTGTTCTGCGAGGATGACCCCCAACTGTTGTCGTACATGATTTCATCGACCACGTTCCCTTCGTACAGTTGGAGGTAGTTATGCGCCAAGTGAGGCTCGAAGCTGCCGAACTGGTTCCCTGTAGCAGTATTCAGCGTGTAATTGTATCCGGCAACCACTCCGTAGGAACTCTCTGGCAGGATGGGAGAGGTTACGCCGAATAATATGTTGTTTTCAATCTTGGCAAAGGAACTCGCGAGGACTTCTATTCCATACTCAGTCGGTGCGCCCGACGTGTTCGATGCGGAAATATAACTGTCGCGCACCTCGTCATGAATACCCCACCAGAAGAACACCGCGCTGCGGGCTATGTTAGTGACCACTACGTTCTTAACCCAACAGTAGTCGCAAAACGGCATGCTGATGGCGAAATCGTTTAAGTTGGCGTTGAGTTTCATATCCTCAACGCCAGCGTACTTAATGTTACCCGGCCCCTGGGCTCCACTCGTATTCCAGTAAAAGACCTGCGGGGTAAGTCCTGCCGTGTAGAAATGGGACACCCCCGGGGCTTTGATGGTGATCTGCGTGGAACTGTCTACGCTTTGGATTTCTACTATCTCGAATTGGGCGCGGGAGTCAGCACCATAAAACTGCAACGGGCTGTCATTGCGGCCACAACTGTTACCGGAGGTGCACTCCCCTTCGACGGCAAAAGTGAATACATAGGAGGCGTCGTGCTGATCCAGGACAATCCGCTGGCCAGCTACTACTCCTGCGGTAGAAGCCAGAGTCAAAACCGTGCTGCCCTGAGTGAGTCCGCCTGTCCAGTTGGTAGACCCAAGGTTAGAAGGATAACTACCCTGCCCACCCGTGCCAGCCGTTCCTAAAAAGATGTCGCCACCGCTAAAATTTATCAGCGTATTCGTCGGGCCGTTTCCGCGCAGAACAATACCCTTGTTGGCATAAATGCCACCGCTGAGATTCCATGTGCCCGTAGGGAATTGCACTACCTGATTCGCAGGACAGGCATTGATCTTGCTCTGAATAGCTGCGGTGTTGTCACTAACGAGTACATTGGCGCAGATGGTTGTTCGGCTGGGAATGCCACCCGGCAGTCCAGCCTGCGTCCAATCCACCGCGCGAGCGGGCGATAAAATGCCTGACCATCCCTGCCCATACGAGAGTGTTGAAAACAATACCAATATCGAGATAAGGGGGAATAGATGCAAACGATCGCGTCTCATTTACCTCTGGCCTCCGACGACGACGTTTTGTGTCGTAAGGAGAGTCTAGCGACGCAACGCAATGGGCGCCAGACACGGAAGTACCAGCCGTAGCCTCCAAAAGGCAGAACCCTCGGACCCTTCGGCCATGGCCGTCCGCGCGCAGACAGCCAGTGGCGAAGAGATCAGCGTTTTTGGTAAGAAGACAGATTATCATATTCCTAAATTGACCCGATTCCAGCGGCTTGTCGATTCGAAACCGCACTCTCATCGAGCCAAATTTGCCGTGTTGAATCAACTTCTTAGGAAACTTTCCCCCAAATTTGCGACCTTCGATTTGGAACTGGGTCTTGCCCCAGCGTTGTATCAATGACCGCTGGATGCGCAGCAAAACAAGCTGGGCTCTCTTCGCTTGTTGCCGTCCGATAACAAGGTTTATGAGAGATTCCTTCCCAACATCTTCGCGTATGCGCTATAGGTCAACTCGGCGACCGCATTCCACGAGTGATTTGCATTAACGTAATCCTTTAATTCCTGTCGCCGAACCTTCAGCTTCTTGAAGAGATCGCTTCTGAAGTACGTCTCGACAGCTTTGGCCAATTCTGCCGGATCCCCTGGCCTGCACAGAAATCCGGTGCTGCCCTCGACGATATCCTCTCGGAAAGATCCCACATCAGTAGCGACCACCGGCAGGCCAAATGGATAAGCCAAGAACAGAACGCCACTCTGGAATATCTCCTTATAGGGAAGAACCAGAACATCTGCCCCTTTCAGGTACAGCTCCATTTCGTCGTCGGGAATGAACTGCATCCTCAGGATGACCTGCCCTTGATCGAAATTTCTCTCGATGGATCTTTGGATTTCGTGCAGGTACCCTTCCGATCCCTTCTTTGGTTCCCCCGCCACGATCAACCTGTACTTCGCTTGCTGATCGGCTAAGAGCAGGCGAAAAGCCTCAATCAGGTGTTCGATGCCCTTGTAGGGCATAATTCTGCCGAGAAATAGGATCGCCCTTTCGTCCTCCCTGAGACCCAGACGCCTTTTTGCCTCGGCCGGCGTAAGTTCCGTATCGGCGAACGCGTTGTTAATCGGATACCGGACCACGGTGACCGCCTTCTCAGCCACGTCAAAATCCTGGCAAAGCTCACGTTTCATTTTTTGCGTGTGGACGAAAATATGATCACAAAGCCGGTACTGAACCTTGAGTGTGGTGCGATTGAGCCACGAGTCTTTCGAGTCTCGTCTCGCTTGATTAACATTGTGCGCGGTGAGGACTATTTTTTTCCCCAGGACCTTGTAGTACAGCATCAGAATCGTGCGATCGAACAACTCGAGCTTATAGTTCCATAAAATGTGCAATATTCTCGGCCTAGAGTGCGCGACGTATCGGACAAGCTTCGCGTAGTAGACAAACAACTTCCACAACTTCTCCGCGAGGTTCGCATTGTTGCTCTGCCCACTGCGAAAGTTGAGAAAACGCAAATTCGGGGCAGTATGTAGCTCGGGGCTGTCTATTTCATCGCTGCCAATGATATCGAGATACACGCCTTTCGAAACAAGCGCTGTTGCCAATCCGAACGCATAGTGCCTGTCCTGGCATCCAGTCAGCAGAGCCATCTCGATTCCCGACGATAAATTGTGTGCCGCCTGCTTCTGAAGCTCAACTTCGTTAGTAGAGTGTTCCTCGACAGTGCTGTTCCTTTGCATGATCTTTCACGCCCAGTTCGGTTTTATACCAGGTTCTTCGAAGTGCAGGGCTCGCGGGTGGTGAGCGTTCTTCATTTCTGAACTGGCTGGCATCGCCGTTTTTCGATTCGATCAGTATCCGGCCGAGTTGAATTGTCTTCGCGATACCCCCTCGAAAATTCAAAGGCCTTCAGGGGCAACGCCTATCAAGTCGAAAGCCCTTACGCTGGGCTCCCAGCGTAAGGAGAGGCATTTTTGCGTGAGGAGCCAACTCCGGCAGCTAATGCCTTTGGCGGCAGAAGGTCGGGCTTGGGACCTCGGTGCAAGACCCAATGCAGGACTCTGGTAGTATCCTGCGCTTTCGCATCCCACGTTAGGCGTTCCTGTGCATAGGACATACCCTGCTCTCGCAGACGCTCAAGGAGGTTACGGTCGTGTACGAGCTCCTTAAGAACCCGTTCTATCTGCCCCACGAAGTCGCTTTCATTCGTAAGAGGCACCTTGTAACCTACATCTGGATGCACTATATCTCCCGGCCCGCCGAAGTCCGCGACCACAGGTACGGCACCACATGCGAGAGCTTCGAAAATTGCGCCGGCGCCGTTGTCGCGAACAGATGGAAACACGAGCACATCCGCGGAACGCAACCGCCTGAAGACCTCGGCATGGTTAACCCAACCACGGAAGCAAACAGCCTTCTCTATCTCGAGGGATCTTGTAAGCTGCTCGAGGCGGTTCCGTTCAGGACCATCTCCGAGCACGGTGAGTCGAGCCAATCCGCTTCGCAAGACGGGAGCAGCCGCACGCAGCGCCAGATCGCAAGCTTTGCCCGGAGTCAGCCCCCCGACGAAGATCAACTCAATCTTGGCGCTGGGCTTCCTGCTGGGCCGGTCGCCGGAACATAGGGAAGGACTAACGCCGGGCTCCGGGACAAAAAATAGTTTGTCGCGATATGCGCCAAATTCCTTATACACTTGCGACGAAGCGGCTATAATCGCTGCCGCGTGGCGGTAAGTGGATCGAGCAAAAGGTAGAAATCGGTATAGCCCTCTGAGTCTAAAGATCCACTGCTCCTCATTGTCCGCTTGACTGAAACCCTGCACGTATGGGAGTCCGCCATTGAGCGGCCCGATCACAAAGGGTATAGGGCCCTTGCGCAGGAAGAAGGCGAAAGGACTCGGCAGCACCGGAGACATCGGAAGGAGGCGCAGAACAACATCGAACTCGCCCGCAAAGATGCGGCGTCGCAGTTGCCGCCAGGCGTACCATTCAAACGCAACAGAAAACGGATAACGGAATGCGGTCAGCGCCTGGCTCGTAAAGTTGTATCTGAAGATCCGTCGCAAACTCCAGTCAAAGATGCCTTCGAGAGTTGGCATTTGGACCACCTCAATGGTGCGAAACTTCGCCATTGCGCTGCGCACACGGTCCTGAACGTGAGATCCAACAACCAAAGCGACGTCATGGAGTTTGGCGAGAGCGGCCGCATGAGAATAAGTAACAAGAGGAATGCTGACATCCGTCGGATCACAATTCGGCGCCAACAGCAAGATGCGTAAACGACTCATGGGTACTCCGTTTGAGGGCTCTTGTTCCATTGAAGACTCCTTTTCCATAAACTCCGATTACGGCTTAGCCAGCACTTCCTCGGCATCAATGGCGCCGGGGAACGTCCGTCTGGCCGCACGTTCTGGCAGGAATTCGCGAATCAGGCCAACAGTCTCTGTGAGCGGTCTAACCCCGCGGTGGAGCGCAATCACTCCGGCGAGATACAGCCCGAAAAACACCATAGAAACTGAAACCATCCGCAC
>Ga0193751_1002211_pt1 | contig 11899 bp, 8 predicted proteins | sample L1c2metaG_FD_143050 | JGI IMG/M metagenome (GOLD analysis project Ga0193751, IMG submission 143050) | Soil microbial communities from a riparian zone of the East river system, Colorado, United States - L1c2 | ecosystem: Environmental > Terrestrial > Soil > Riparian zone | place: USA: East River... | reverse complement strand
ACTTCTGGGAGGCGATCAACAACTTGTAGCCAAACTTGATGCCATGTTCGACGCTAAGGTTGACCCGAAAGACTACGCCGATGTCGAAGACATCGCGGGCATGATTGGCCAATACATCCATGGCAATGAACCGAGCCATCATCTCGCCTATCTGTACAATTACGCAGGCCAGCCCTGGCGCACGCAGGAACGCTTGACGCAGATTGTGCAGAGCCAGTACAAGCCCGCGCCGGACGGCCTTGTCGGTAACGACGACCTCGGGCAGATGTCCGCGTGGCTCTTATTCACGTCTTTGGGGTTCTATCCAGTTGCCCCAGCTTCGAATGAGTATGTGATCGGTCGCCCATTCGTAAAGGAAGCGACGGTCCATTTGCCGAACCAGAAGGTGTTCCGGGTAGTCGCCGAAAATCTAAGTGATGGGAATGGCTATGTCGGCAAAGTGTCGCTGAACGGAAAGCCTCTTGATAGAAACTTCATTCGCCACGAGGAAATCATGAATGGGGGAGAATTGCGCTTCGTCATGACCAATGTTCCCAATCGTGCTTGGGCTGTCGCTGAGAGCGCCAGGCCATTCTCGAGAAGCATTGAGTGAAACCTGAAGCAAAAAACCTCAGCATTTACCATACGAAGCGATCTATAAGCGAGCTGTCGCATGAAGAAGGTCGAAGGTGAAAGTCGGAATGATTTCGGTTGAGGTGGCGACGACAACCGTGCTTTCACCAGCTCGAAAAACGGTCGGTGTCGCGAGAAGTGAATTTCGACTATATTGAAGCGCTTAAGCGTGCGCAAATCAATGGATGCGACAGAGTCGAGTTGCGTAGCGCTGGAAGTTGCATATATCTGACGCATCGAGAGGCATGAATAGTGAAACGCTACGGGTCAGTTATTGGAGTGCGGTCGGAGAAAATTGAAGAATACAAGAAGCATCATGTCGCAGTGTGGCCCGAGGTTCTCGACATGATCCGGAAGTGCAATATCCGCAACTATTCCATTTTCCTGAAAGATGATTTGCTTTTCGGCTACTTCGAATATCATGGAACGGATTTTCAGGCGGACATGGCGAGGATGGCGGCTGACCCCAAGACGCAGGAGTGGTGGAAAGTCATGGGGCCCATGCAGCGTCCCCTTGAAACCCGTACTGAGGGCGAGTGGTGGGCCAGCATGGAAGAAGTTTTTCACTTTGACTGAAAATCATGCCGGAGCTACGCCGGTTCTCGCATCGTTTTAGGCAGGATAACTGATGTACAACCGATTCTTCTGCGTACTGGGCATTGCATGTGCCGTGACGGCGATTTCAGCGAAGCCTTTACCCGCGCAAACTGCGACCGTAAACACCGCCTCTCTTAAGGGTAAGTCGGCCGCGGAGGCTTACCAGAATATTCAAGTATTGAAGGAAATTCCTGCAGACCAGCTAGTCCCGGCAATGCAATTCATCACGTACTCTCTCGGGGTGGAATGCAGCTATTGCCACATCGAAGGTGCTTTGGAGAAAGATGACAAGAAACCGAAGCAGACCGCGAGGAAGATGATGCAGATGCTGGCTGTCATCAACCGCGACAACTTCGATTCGAAGCAGGCCGTGACCTGCAACTCCTGTCATCGCGGCGCTCCGCGCCCGCTCTCGGTCCCGATGATTGCCGATACTCCGTTGAAGCCGGTCTTGGAAAGCCCCGCGAACGAGGGTTCTGCTTCGAACGCTCCCACAGCGGAGCAGATTATTCAGAAGTACATGGACGCCATTGGAGGCGGGGACGCACTCGGCAAACTAAACACGCGACAAGAGAAAGGAACGATTGATATCGGCGGGCGAAGTTTGCCTATCGAAATTCTCAGCAGGATGGGCGGGAAACAACTCACGGTTATTCACTTGCCTAACGGCGACAACGTGACAGCGTACGACGGCACCTCTGGTTGGACTTCAGGACCCAACCGTCCCGTGCGCGAAATTTCGTCGGTTGAAGTTGCGTCTGCGCAAGCAGAAGTCGATTTGCAACTACCTCTGCACCTGAAACAAATATTCAGCGAAGTCAAATCTGCGGCGCCGGAGAAGATCGGGGACCGCGAAACATATGTCGTGGCAGGCATAAGCTCGGGAGAGGTGGCGGCGAAGTTCTATTTTGATGAAGATTCCGGGTATCTGCTGCGCATCGTGCGTTACACAAAGTCGCCGCTCGGCCGGAACCCCACGGAAATAGACTACTCCGACTACCGTGCGCAGAGTGGCCTCAAGATTCCGTTCCAGTGGACGATTGCTAGGCCCAACTCGCGACTCACGATTAAAATTGTCGAGGCGAAGTTCAATGTGCCGGTGGACGAAGCAAAGTTCGCGCGGCCTGCGACGCAGTCTCCAACCAGTCCGTAAGGGTTACGAGGACGGTAAGAGAGCTATTTCTTCGTCGGCACGTAAGGCTGCTTGCGGACGATCCCTTTGCCTTCCTCAATGGTCACGATTTCGCCCGCCGTTACCGCCGCGAAACTGTCAACTTTGCCGTCGAGCCAGCGGACTGAGATGTCCGCCTTCGTGGCTTTGCCGAGGCCGAAGTGCAAGCGAAAATCGTTTTGTGAGATGTAGGAGCCACCGCTTCGCACTTCGTCAATTTGCTTATGCCCATCGGCCGTAACCGTGATGCGTGCGCCGATAGCATCTCGCCCGGAGGTAATCGCACGTACGAGCAGCGAATTCCCACTGACTGCGAAGTGTTTCAGCAGCGACGGCGCTTCGCCCATGTTGACGATGACGACTTCTTCATTACCGTCGTTGTCGAGGTCGCCTACCGCCAAACCGCGTGACGAGTGCACATCTGAAATGCCTGGCCCACTCTGCGAAGAGAGATCAAAGAACTGCCCGTCGCCACGGTTCCAGTAGAGAAGCCGGGGCTGCTTATACTTTTCGGCGGTGTGGCCCGTGTCCACTTCGGGATAGACGTGGCCGTTGGCAACAATAATATCCTTCCATCCGTCATTATCGAAGTCGAGAAATGCGGTTCCCCATCCCAAATATTTTGTGTTCACCGCGAGACCTGACCCGATCGTATCGTCTTCGAAATTGTTTCCGCCCTGATTTCTGTACATCGTGTGAGTGTCATCGGCGAAGTTCGTCTTGAAAATATCGAGCAGGCCGTCACCATCGAAATCGGCAGCAGTAGCGCCCATACCAGCCTGCTCACGCCCGTCTTCGTTGTATGCGAGGCCGGCGCGTGTCGCGATCTCTTCAAAAAATTTTCCGCGTACATTGTGGTAGTACAAACTTGCGGTCGAATCACATGCTACAAAAATGTCCGGCCAGCCGTCGTTGTCGAAGTCTCCTGTGAGCGCAGCGAAGCCGTAGTAGTTCTTCGGACCCGAAATATGGATCTGATCGGAGACGTCGGTGAAATTTCCGTGCCCATCATTTTGATAGAACGACACCGTCTCAGGCGGCAAGCCGCGCGGGCCGCACATGACCGGCCTCCCTTTCCACTGGCATTGGCTGGTTTGGCCGGGGTGAGGCGTGTGTGCCAGGTCGAAATCCACGTAGTGGACAACTACGAGATCGAGGAACCCGTCACGGTTGAAATCGAGGAATGCGCAGCCCGTACTCCATCGCGGATTTGGAGAAAGCAGTCCCCGCTGCTTGGTTTCATCTCTGAACGTGCCGTTGCCTAGATTGCGATAGAGAACGTTCTGTCCCCATTGCGTGATAAAGAGATCGGGATATCCATGATTGTCGATGTCTCCGACGCAGACTCCCTGGCCCCATCCGGTCGGTGCGATTCCCGCTTTCTTTGTTACATCTTCGAATTTCAAGCCGCCAAGGTTGTGATAGAGAAAGTGGTTTGGCGCGTCTTCTCCCAGCCTCCCTGAGTTGACCAGGAAAATGTCGGGCAATCCATCGTTGTCAAAGTCGAAGACTGCAACCCCATTCCCGGTCGCTTCCACGATGTACTGCTTTGCGGTATCTGAGCCGGAGATGTTCACGCCGGTCAGTCCGGCTTGCTTCGCAACGTCCTGATACTCAACTGTTGGGACTTTCACTCCAGCAGGAAGTGGCCGCGCCGGAACCGCGGTCCCTCCGGTTGCTACACCCTGCGTATGCGCAAGCTGACAACCGGCGAACGTAAAGAGCATGACGAAAAAAAGAGGAATCTGGCCGAAAATGGATTTGCACAACCGCTGGGTTCCCATGCGTATTTATTTCCGCAATCATAACACTCTCGCGAATGCCCATCTGCGCTTGTCTGCTACGATGGAGCGAAAAAGGGGGTTACACGGTGAGGTTGCGGAACATGAGGCGGAGGGCCCAAATCATAGTCTGTGTCTGGATTGTACAGGGATGCAGTCTGAACGTTTTCGGGCAGATGCCAGCTGCGTGCAAAGGGCCGGCGGATCTGGAGAAGGTACTTGCCACACATCCATCGGCGGCTGCCTACGACGCCCTGGGCGCCTACTTCGGTGAGAGGCAGCAGTTGTCGTGCGCTATTGCGGCATTTGAAGCCGCCGTGCAACAGGACCCGAATTCTTGGGAGGCGCGGTTCAATCTTGCATTGGCGCTTCTTCAAAAGCACGACGCCGCCAGTGCCGCTCGCGAATTAAAGGTGGCAATACGCCTTAAGCCCGATGATGCATTAGGACACATCGCGCTCGGTGAGGCGTTGGGCGAGTTGACACAGAACGACGCCGCGATTGAGGAGTTCAAGCTCGCCTTGAAATGGGACCCTAAGTCTGCGCCTGCGCTGGATGGATTGGCGAAAGCGTTAATTGCGCAGAAGCGTTACTCGGCCGCGATTGCGTATTTGAAAGATGGTCCCTCCGATCCCACGCTTCAAGACGATCTCGCAGTGGCCTATTCCAGCAACGGTGATGTTGCAGAAGGCGTGAAGTTGCTGGCGGAGCTAGTACGGCAAAATCCCGCATCCGCGGATCGGCACGCCAGACTGGGTATCGCGTACACGCAGGAGCCTCAGTTCCGGCAGGCTGTTGCCGAATTCCAGGAGGCGTTACGGCTCGATCCGAACAACGATGTCACCAGGCTTTCGTATGTGAAAGCCTTGATTATCCTTGCTGAGTTCCAGACTGCGTTGCCGGAAATCGAGAACTATCTGCATCGTAAGCCGCGCGATTTTGACGCGCTGTATTTGACGGGAGTGGCGGATCGCGGACTCGGGAACTATGCCGCTGCCGAACCTTTGCTTAAGCAGGCGGTGGCGCTCAATCCAAATCATTACGACACCCGTTACAACCTGGGTTTTGTTCTAGCGAAGCTGGGAAGGCCGCAAGAGGCGTTGCCTCACCTTGAAAAAGCTGTGCAGCTGAATCCGGCATCGAGTGAAGCGAGATTTCAACTGGCAGCTGTGCTGCGAAGCTTAGGCCAGGAGCAGAGGGCCCAAAAAGAGCTTGAAAGTTTCCAGGAAAAGAAACAGCAGAGCGTCAAACAGAATGTCGCCGGAACCAAAGTCAACCAGGCCAATGAATATTTTCAATCGGGCGAGTATCAGCGCGCAGCGGATTTTTATCGCGAAGCTCTGGCTCAGGACCCTGGGAATGCTCGTACTTATTATGATTTCGCGTTGACCCTTGATCACCTGGGCAAAATCGGCGAGGAGCGCCAGGCCCTGCAGAAAGCCATTAATCTCGATTCCACTCTTGCTCCTCCGCACAACCAACTCGGCTTTCTTAGTCTTCAGGCTGGACAGGAGATGGAAGCGGAAAAAGAGCTGAAGGCAGCGATTGCTTTGGATCCGGGTTATGCCGAGGCACAGAACAATCTGGGTGTGCTATATGGGCAGAGAGGAAAAAGCAAAGAAGCGGAAGAGCTCTTCCGTCAGGCGACAGAGAATAATCCGCAATACCCCCAAGCATTTATAAATCTCGGGCTCACTTTGGCAGGAGAATCGCGTTTTCCCGAGGCAGAACAGGCAGTCCGTGCGGCGCTCAAGATCAATGCCAACGATTCTCAGGCTTTAACTGTGCTGGCGATGGTCCTGACGCGCATGAAGCGGACCGAAGAGGGAATCAGCTACTTTCAGAAAGTACTCCAGCAGGATCCCAAGTCGCTGAGTGCGCATTTAAACCTGGGAATTGCATATGCCGACGAATTCAATTTGGAAGGCGCCCTGGCCGAGTTTTCGGAGGCCGTGAATCTCGATCCGAATTCCGCACCCGCTCACTATAACAAGGGACGGGTTCTTCTCGATCTGCGGCGCGACCAGGACGCGAAGCCTGAACTTGAAAGTGCGGTGCATCTCGATCCACAGTATGCAGAACCCTGGTACCTGATCGGACTTATCGAAAAGGCTGCAGGCAATACTGCGGCTGCCGTTCAGGCGCTGCAGAAGTCAGCGGAACTGGACCCCAAAAATCCCGATACGCTCTTCGTCCTGGGGCAAGAGCTTCTGCACAACGGCGACCGGACTGGCGCGATTGCGCAATGGCGGAAGGTTATTGAGATCAATCCTGAGCACAGTCAGGCACTCTACAATCTATTCCGCGAACTGGGCCAATCTGATCCTGAAGAAGCTAAGCGTTTTCAGTCTCGATTTGAAGCGCTGCAGGCACAAAACCAAGTCATGGATCGGGCTCAGACCCTGGGCAACTTCGCATTGGCATCCGCGGCCGCGCACGATTGGCCGCAAGCTGTCTCGCAATTGAAAGAAGGGATCCAGGTCTGCGGCAGTTGCACGGCGCTCGGCCAATTACACAAGGACCTCGGGCTCATCTATCTGCATTCGGGGGATGCAAAGAACGGACTTCAGGAGCTGCTCGAAGCCAAAAAGCTTACCCCCGTGGACCCCGACGTCGAAGAAGCTATTCGCATCGCACAGGCTGCTCAAAGGTGAAGTGTGTTGTAGAGTATAGAGCCATGTTTCGGCGGCTGCGGGTCATCGCGATTCTCTTCTGTTCGTTACCTTGTCTGGTCGCGCAAGATATCGATTCAGTTCCATCCGTTCAGAAGCGAAATTTCGCCAATTTGGCCGATCAGATAACTGATACAGCGGAGCGGTTTGCGTTCTTGCAGCTTTTTGAACCAGCCTCACCGGGAGAGATGCGTACGCATGCCGAAACGTTCCTCACCCAATTTCCAAAATCGGCATTTCTTGCTCAAGCATATGAAGTTGCGGCGCGTGGTTCTTTTGATGTCGGCGAATATGAACTGGGGCTCAGGTACGCGCACCAATCTTTAGCGTTGCTTCGCGAGAATCCATTGTTGCTGGTTCCGGTTGCGGAGGTCGAAGCGCGTCGAAATCTAAATTCAGTGGCTATCGCCCATGCGAACGAAGCGCTCGAAGATCTCGAACGTTTCGCTGGGCCGGCGTCGGTTCGCGAAGAAGGCGAATTTTGCCAAGGGCCGCGCGCAGTTGCAAGAGGCGCTCGCGCAACCAGCAGGCGAAAAACGCAGGCAGTTACTGAAAGACTCAGAGGCGTCCCTGCTCGACGGACAGCGTTCGGACCGTCAGGACCTTGAGATTGCATATGTGCTCGGCGTGGCGCAACTCAGCTCAGGCAAAGCGCTTGATGCCAGTGCGAATTTGGCCGCAGCATATCGTGGCGGCGGGGAACTCGCCTCCAAGGCGCTCGAAAGCCTTCAGGCAATATTTCGTCTGCTTTACCCCAGTTCGACCATTTCGTTCGACACCTTCCTGCAGCAAGCGGCGATGAGGTGGGCCACCGGAGTCCAGAAATCCGTCGAAGCCCCGAAAACTCAGGCCGTACCAACAACGTCCGCATACTTCGGCTCCGATTCCTGCCGCGGCTGCCATTCCGAGATTTATCAGCGATGGTCAGAAAGCGGCATGTCGAAGATGTTTCGCCCGTACGCTCCGCAAAGCATCCTGGGCGATTTCACAAAAAACAACGAGTTCTACCTGGGCGACGAAGGAGGCGATGAAGGCGGAAAATTCGAACTGAAGCGGGGCCAGGAGCGCCGCCCGTTCGCCAGAATGACCGTCAGAGACAACCGTTACTACTTCGACATCCTACAGTCTGACGGCAAGTGGCACACATATCCGGTTGATTACACCATAGGATCAAAATTTGAGCAGGCGTACGCCACAAAATTACCCAACGGTGAAATTCATGTATTTCCAATCCAATACAACATGCTGCACAAGCAATGGGTAAATTTCTGGAAGGTGATAGACGGCCCGGGGAGTGAACGCGCCGACCCGCAGACTTGGGAAAAGCTCGATGCCTCGACCAGCTATCAGGCAATTTGTGCCGTGTGCCATACCAGCCAGTTGCGAAATATAAATGGCGGAGGTTTTGACGTCGATCATGTCGAGTTCAAGGAGGCAGGCATCAATTGCGAGATGTGCCACGGTCCCTCTGGGAGTCACGTCTTGGAAATGAGCGAGCACGACTACCATCCGAAAGAACCGCTGGATCCGCCGGTTAATTTTCACAAAATCGACAGCCGGAAATTCGTCGCGATTTGCGCGCAGTGCCACATGCAATCGGCAATCCGTAATCCTGGGCCCAATGGCGAATTGAACTATGTTTCGTCTTCAGAGTTCTTCGGGAATCGTTTGCTACAACCGTTTGGCGAGTTTTCGCGAAAGGGTTTTTACAAGGACGGCCGCTTTCGGCAAACAACCTTCATGGTTGAAGCGCTGGAACGATCGCAATGTTTCAAGAAGGGCGAGGTAAGTTGCGGGAGCTGCCATGATCCGCACAGTCATGACTCCACTTCGAATCCAACATCGCTAAAGTTTCGGGATAAGCCTGATCTGATGTGCACCGGTTGTCATACGCAGTTCAATGATGCAGCCGCAGTCAGCCGGCATTCCCATCATCCCTTGGAGTCTGAAGGCAGCCGATGCGTTTCCTGCCACATGCCTCGCATCATGGACGCTCTGCTGTTTAGAGCGCGCTATCACCAAATTGACGACATCCCGAATGCTGAGATGACCAAGCGGTTTGGCCAGGAGGAAAGCCCGAACGCCTGCCTGTTGTGCCACAACGACAAGAACGCGGATTGGGTCGAGCAGCAACTATCCGCGTGGAAGGTCGTTCGGGCGAGCGCTCCACGAAACTAAATCCAAACCGCTCAACAACCGAACTCGAAGTTGGATTAGACGGTCATCAATGCAATCGTCGTCACATTCGAGTCCGGCATTTGCTTCGGTAATTCCAGCTTGAGGGCTTGCTCGCTTTGCGAGAACTTCGCCGTTTGCCCTATTGCTAAGATGCGGGCGGAAATCACTCTCGATTTGATTCCGCTCACTTCCAGTGCTCCGGACGGCCAGTCGAAGACGTGAACGAAAATCTTGTTATCTTTTGCGGTCGTCCGAATCGAAGGCATTCCTTGCACCGGCCCATAACTGGTGCCGTAAATCGAATCACCGTTGATGGAGAGCCAATCGCCCATCGCGCGCAGCCTTTCCTGGAACTCTGGCTGGATGGTCCCGTCGGGTCGTGGCCCAACGTTCAGCAGGAAATTTCCCCCACGGCTCGCCACTTCGACCAGACCTCGAACTAGAAACTGTGCCGATTTGAAGTCCCGATCGTTTGCGTTGTATGCCCATTGATTGTTGATGGTCATGCAGGTTTCCCACAGCTGAAAATCCTCGGATCTGGGTACCACAGACTTGAGTTTTTCGTTGACGGTCGTATCAATCGCATTGAATCGGATGCCCTTGGTCGGAATTCCCGTGGGGATAAATTGTTCCGGCGTTACGTAGTCTGCAGGAACGCCGATGCGATCATTCACCAACGTTGCCGGTTGCAGGTGGTGAATTAATTCCAGGAACCTTGTGCCGTCGTATTTCTGCTGATCGTGCAGCCCATCGAACCAGATCAGAACTACGGGTCCGTATCTCGTAAGCAATTCCGTCAACTGTAGTCGCATGTAATCGAGATAGAGGGGCCACTCCGGCCGCATCGGCTCACCGTTCCAATTTGCTGATGCCGGCTTCGAGGTGTCACGAAAAGCGGGATGGTGCATATCGGGCGGGGAGTAGTAAAAGCCGAGTGGCATGCCTGCCTCTTTGCATGCTGACGAAAGTTGCTGCACGATGTCCCTTCCGTAAGGAGTGTTCGTGATTTTGTAATCGGTGTACTCGCTGTCGAACATGCAGAAGCCGTCGTGATGCTTGGTTGTGAAGACCATGTATTGCTGTCCCGCGGAGCGGGCCAATTCCACAAATGCGCGGGCATCAAATTTCTCCGGGTTGAAGCGTTTTCGCAACTCCACGTATTCCGCCTCTGTAATGCCGCCAGGCTTCGGCCGCATGATTACTCACGAGGCCTCTACGCTGGCTAGTGAGTAAGGACCCCAATGAATGAACATGCCGAATTTGGCGTTGCGATACCAGGCTGTACGCTCGTCAGAAAAGATGGACGAGAACGCAGCTCTCGGCAACAGCGGCAACGAGCTCGCCAGGGCGGCGACTTTGAGGAAGGATCTCCGGCTAGTGGTGAACTGGGGTTCATTCCGTGCGAAATTTTCGAAACGGCGACTTGTCACGTGGGGCCTCTCCCTCTTTTTTCACGCGTTCTTGGCAAAATGCGCGGTCAAAGAATCGTGTGGCGTATTTGAGCGCTCAAAACATCTATTGACCCACAAAAACGCGAGCTATAGTATCACTTCTCATCATAATGAGCACTCAAGTTTAATTTAGTAGAGTCGGAGTAGCGTTTCGCGCGCCATCCTCTTTAATATGCACGCAAATCCGTCTAAATTTTGAGGGGCGGAAAAGACCATTATGTCTGCTGACCTTGCAGAGAAAGTGATCATCGTCACGGGTGGAGCTGACGGCATCGGCCGCGAGTGTGCTCTTGCGTATGCTCACGAAAACGGGACGGTGGTGATTGTCGACAGGAACCTCAACGCCGCCCAACAGACTGCAGCCGAATTGGGTTCGCGTAGCCTGGCGCTGCAGGCCGATGTGTCCGATGGCGAAGCAGTCAAGGCAGCGGTTGACCACACGTTGAAGACATTTGGCCGAATTGATGCCGTTCACAACAATGCCGGCATTGCCAACCCATCAAAACCACTCCACGAAACTACCGAAGAAGAATGGGACAAGTTGCAGCGGATTAACTTGAAATCCGTTTATTGGACCACGCGCTACGCTTTTAACGCTCTTCGCGAAAGCAAAGGGACGATTCTTAACACTGCCAGTATGGTCGGGTTGATCGGCCAGAAGGACCACGCTGCCTACGTTGCAACCAAGGGAGCAATGATTTCGCTCACCAAGGCGATGGCGGCTGATTATGCGCACTATTCCATTCGCGTGAATGCCATCTGTCCCGCAGGGGTGTGGACACCAATGCTGGAACAATGGTGTGAGGAGCAAAAAGATCCAGGAAGCATTCGCAAGTATCTTGACGACATTCATCTGCTCGGATACTGTCCTCAGGGCGACGTGATCGCCGACGCTGCAGCGTTTCTTTTATCGGACAAGGCCCGTTTTATTACCGGCTGTATTCTTCCCGTGAGTGGAGGGGCGGAGCTGGGATATCGCCGGTAGCGCGTTCTCACGCGCTTCTCTGGGCTATCGCGAGAACGCCCAGTGCAGTAAGAACAATCAACATACCTAAAGCAAGCAAACGCTTAGTTGCGCCGGAAACAGCCTCCCACTCCCCGCTCAAGAGTCCGGCGGTGTTGCTGGTCACGATGATCATGCCCATGAGCAGGGGCCAACCAATCACCACTCCCGGCACGCCCATCCACGTGATACCGACGGCATAAAGCGACTGTCCCCCAAACCAGAAGAGTCCCATGAGCGCGCCGCAAATCCAGCCGGTAGCTGCGCCCTCTCCTGTGAACTCTGAGAAGCTTCCATTTTTGCGCAAAAGATATCCGCAATAGATCAAATTCGCGATGAAGCCCCCGAAGACGGCCAAGGCCGTAACTGTGCCCGGGCTCCACATCGTGCTGGCACCGAGAGACCGCGCCCGTTCTACAACTTCGCCGCCAAAT
>Ga0193751_1002210_pt1 | contig 11901 bp, 11 predicted proteins | sample L1c2metaG_FD_143050 | JGI IMG/M metagenome (GOLD analysis project Ga0193751, IMG submission 143050) | Soil microbial communities from a riparian zone of the East river system, Colorado, United States - L1c2 | ecosystem: Environmental > Terrestrial > Soil > Riparian zone | place: USA: East River... | reverse complement strand
CGTCGCACGATCGTGCGGCGCTGCGCGTGCACGATCTGGCGCTGCGGCTGCATCGCAACGAAGCCGGCGAAATCGGCTTCGAGGTCATGGTCGGCGGCGGTCTCGGCCGCACGCCGTTCCTCGCCAAGACCATAAAGCCGTTCCTGAACAAGCGCGATATTTTGAGCTATGTCGAGGCGATACTGCGCACCTACAATCAGTTCGGCCGGCGTGACAACATCTACAAGGCCCGCATCAAGATTCTGGTGCACGAGCTCGGCGTCGAGGCCTTCGCCAAGGAAGTCGAAGCGGAATGGCAGAGCATCAAGGATGGCGCGTTGGCGCTCGATCCGGCGGTGGTCGCCGAGATCGCCGGCCGCTTCCGCTATCCGGATTACCAACGGCTTGACGACTCATCGCCCGAGCTTGCGGCGGCGCGTAAAGCCGACCGGCAATTCGATGCCTGGGTCGGCAACTCGGTCGCCAACCACAAAGCGCCGGGCTACGCCATCGTGACGCTGTCGCTCAAGCCGGAGGGCGGCACGCCGGGCGACGCCACCGCGGCGCAGATGGATGCGATCGCCGATCTGGCCGAGCGCTATTCGTTCGGCGAGATCCGCGTCGGCCATGAGCAGAACCTGGTGCTGCCCCATGTTGCGCAGCGCGATCTGCCGGCGCTGTGGCGCGAGCTCGATGCCATCGGCGTCGCCACGCCGAACGTCAATCTCGTTTCCGACATCATCGCCTGCCCGGGCCTCGACTATTGCAGCCTCGCCAATGCGCGCTCGATCCCGATCGCCCAAGAGATCACGCGCCGCTTCCGCAACGGCGACTTGGCGCGCGACCTCGGCCGGATGCACATCAACATTTCCGGCTGCATCAATGCCTGCGGCCACCACCATGTCGGCCATATCGGCATTCTCGGCGTCGAGAAGAACGGCGAGGAGTTTTATCAGATCACGCTCGGCGGCAAGGCCGACGAGAATGCCACGCTCGGAACGCTGATCGGCCCTGCCGTGCCCTATGCGCAGGTCGCCGACGTGGTCGAGGATATCGCCGCGGCCTATCTGGAATTGCGGCAGCGGCCGGATGAGCTGTTCATCGACACGGTCAGGCGCACCGGCGTCGAACCGTTCAGGGAGCGCGTCTATGCCACTCGTTGAGAACGGCCAGATCGTCGAGGACCGTTATGTCCGCGTTGCCGACGATACGCCGATTCCGGACCGCGTTCCGGTCATCGTGTCGGCGAAGCGATTTCTGGCGGAAGCGGACGCGCTGATCCGGCGCGACGGCTCGCTGGGCGTTTTGTGGCCGAACGATCGCCGCGTCGCGGAGTTGGAGCCGTGGCTCGGCCACTTGGCGCTGGTCGCGCTGCATTTTCCGAAATTCCGCGACGGCCGCGCCTATAGCCAGGCGCGGCTGTTGCGCGAGACTTACGGCTTTCGCGGCACGCTGCGGGCCACCGGCGATGTTTTGCGCGATCAATTCCATTTCCTGGTCCGCGCCGGCTTCGATTCATTCGAGGTGAAGAAGCCGGCCGACGCGCGGGTTTTCGCCGAAGTCGTGGGCCGCTACAGCATCTATTATCAACCCGGCGCCGACGGCCGCGCCGCGGCGCCACGGCGGCGATTGCAGAGCCGCGCCAAAACGCCGAAAACCTGCGAAACCGTCTGAGCTGCCCCGACGGCGAGTATCTAGCCCTCGCTGAATGCAAGCTGGTATGGTGGCCTCGCTTGATACAGCGAGGACGTTATGACTCCAGTTGTTGCAGTAATCGCGCCCGGCATGATGGGCGCGGCGGTCGGAAAAAGGCTCGTCGATAACGGCGTCAAGGTGCTCACCTCGCTCAAGGGCCGCAGCGCCGAGACGGCGACCCGGGCGAAAGCCGCCGGCATGGCGGCCGCAGGCGACGAGGAAATCGCGGCGAGCGATTTCATCCTGTCCATCCTGCCGCCGGGCGACGCGGTGGCGCTCGCGGAGCGCTTCCAGCCGGCGCTCAAAGCCAGCAACGCCAAGCCGGTCTATGTCGATTGCAACGCCATCAATCCGAAGACGGTGGACCGGGTCGCTGCGGTCATTGCGCCGACCGATTGCCCATTCGTCGATTCCGGCATCATCGGCTCGCCGCCGAAACCGGGCGATGCCGGGCCGAGATTTTACGCCTCCGGCCCGGCGGCGCCGCGCTTTGCCACGCTGCGCCAATACGGTCTCGACGTCCGCGTGCTGGATGGCGCGATGAGCGCCGCTTCCGCGCTAAAAATGTCCTACGCCGGCATCACCAAGGGCACGCAAGCGATCGGGGCGGCGATGATGCTGGCGGCGACCAGGGCCGGCTCCGCCGACGCGTTGTTCGCGGAGCTCAGCTCGAGCCAGAAGGAGATGTTCGCCTGGTTCAAGCGCGGCCTGGCACTGATGCCGCCCAAGGCCTACCGCTGGGTCGCCGAGATGCATGAGATCGCCGGTTTCGTCGGCGAGGATCCGACCGCGCACGAGCTCTACGAAGGCGCCGCGCATTTTTACGAGCGGATCGCGGAGGATTTCGACGGCGACAAGAGTGACGTGACTGCGCTTACGGAATTTTTGGCCAAGGACTCGTGAGGCCGGGCGCCGAGTTAGGCGTCATCATCGCCCAATGATCGAGCCGCCAATTCAGGGAATGAAATAGAACGGATTGGGCACTTTGAATATGTGTTCGGAGTGACCGTTCATGAGGTCGCTCCATTGATCGCCGACATTGGCGATGATGGTGTAGCCGTGCGCTTCGATGTCGTCCCGCGCCCAGGTCTTGAACGGCGCAACGGATGGGTCGCCGTCGAATTTCTTTATCCGCATGTAAAGGCGCTGCCATCCGCCGTAGCCCGCCAGATGCAGGTTCTTTTCAGTCGCTCGTCTTTCCGCGGCACCCTCGGTACGGCCGGTAATGAAAAATACGGTGACGTGCGCGCGTCTGGCGGCATTGAATAGAGCGCGTGTCGGCGTGATAGCTGGCGCACGGGCGCTTTGCTCCCAGGCGTTCTCGCCGCAGATCGATCCTCTGCTGAAATTGCACGGTCCCGCCGCGATATACACGAATTTATTCTGGTAGAGCACTTTCCAGTTGGAAAGCGAGGTTTCATCGATGTCCAGGACAAGTGCGGGATTGTGGGCGGAACTTGCGCGCCACTCCACCCAATCGCGAGCCTCGTGGAGAACCCCGGCCACATCCGCGTCATAATACGTGCAGCGGTAGTAGACGAGTTGAAGCTGGGACGGATCGAAGCCGGGCTGCGTCCAATCGAATTTTTGCGGGTCCGGACTGCAGCCCGCCGCGGTCTCGGCGCGCGCGGCGCCCAGTGCGCCCAGCAAAAATATCGCGGTGGCTAAGGTGACTCTGAACAGCGCGCCAGCGGAACGAAATGCGGTTGACCTAGTCATCATGGCCCTCGAAGTTACAACTGCCAGCAGCCGCAACGAAAGTAATACGCGCCGCCGTGCAATCACAAGTACGTCGACTCAAGCGTTACCGGTCCAGCCACCGTCGCGCAAAGACAAGCAGGCCCGACATCACCTTATAGCGCACGCTACGGACTGATGACGGAAATGGTATTCGTCTGCGGCAGTGATTTTGCCGAAGTGTTGAGCGCCAGCAATTGCTTGACGATTGAAAGGACGTGCAATGTTTTGCCGGCAGTTTTATCGTCCGCCGGAATCCAATAAGTCAGCCCATTGTAAGTGACTGACGTGAGAGACGTACTCAACAATCCGGGAGTGTTCCCGACCGATGGCATGAGCATTCGCAGCCCGGGCTTGCAACCAGCCCGCCAATTCTCGTTGCGGCGTCACCGAGGCGCGGTCTTGCTAGCGGTTAAGCCATCTGCGCGCAAAGCCCAGCAGCCCCTGCGGCAGGAAGATGATCATCACGATAAAGACGAGGCCGAGCGGGATCAGGTAGGGGAACTGGTCGCCGAACAGCCGTGCCAAGAGCTCGCGGGCAAGCTGGAAGAAGCCGGCGCCGACGATCGGGCCGACCAGCGTGCCGATGCCGCCGATGACATTGTAGATCACGGTGTCGCCGGACGTCAGAAAGTAGACGAAATTGGGCGCGGCGAATTCGTTTTGCACGGCGTAGAGCACGCCGGCCAGTCCGGCGAACAGGCCGGACAGCATCACCGACACCATCTTGTAGCGCGCCACCGGATAGCCGATGGCCCGGGTGCGCGGCTCGTTCTCGCGGATCGATTGCAGCACCATGCCGAACGGCGATTGGGTGACGCGCCGCAAGATCAGATAGGACGCGGTGACCACGGCCAGCACGAACCAGTGCATGGTCGTCGTGGTGAAGCGCGCATCGTAAATGAACGGAATGGTCAGATGCGGCCGGGTGAAGATCAGACCGTTCTCGCCGCCAGTGACATTGGTCCAGGTGAAAATGATGACGTAGAAGATCTGGCTGAAGATCAGCGTGGTGATGGCGAAATAGATGTCGCGCAGCCGGGTGGAGAAATAGGCGACGAACAGTGCCGCGCCGGCGGCGCCGGCCAGCCCGAACAGGATGGCGAGCCAGAGATTGGGCGGACTGACCAAGAGCAGCGCGGCGCCGGCGCCGTACATGCCCAGCCCGAAGAAGGCCGAATGGCCGAACGAGATCATCCCGGTGTAACCGATCAACAGATCCGACGACATCGCCAACAGGCCCCAGATCAAAACTTCGGTGAGAAAGCGGCGCCAGAATTCCGGCAGCACCAGCGGCGCCGCGGCGAGCACGGCGATCACCACGCAGAAGCCGATCCAGAAGATCGTGCTGTGGCTCAGTCCGGTCTTGCCGAGCGGCAGCGTTTTGTCGAGCGGTGCGGTTGTCATCTCGGTGTCGATACGAACAGGCCGGTGGGACGGAAGAGCAGCGTCAAGATCAGCACCACGAAGGATACGATCACCGCTTGCGAGGGATCCATCCAGATCGCGGCGTAGGATTCAAGCAGGCTGACGAAAATGGCGGCGGCGATCGAGCCGCCGAGATTGCCCATGCCGCCGACCACCACCACGATGAAGGCCTTGAGCACCCAGTCGAGCCCCATGCTGTGATCGACACCGGTGGTCGGTGCGAACAGCACGCCGCTCGCGGCCGCCATGGCGGCGCCGATCGCGAACACGCCGGTATAGACCCACGGCACCGGTATGCCCATCGCCTGCGCCATGACGCGGTCCTGCGCGGTGGCGCGGATCCAGATGCCGTATTTGCCGTATTTGAGGAATAGCCAGAAGCTGCCGATGATGGCGGCCGAGAGCACCGCGATGACGATGCGGTACCAGGGATATTCCAGGTAGAACAAAACGAAGTGGCTCGAGATCGGCTCCGGAATCTTGCGCGACACCGGCCCGAACTGCCACAGCGCGTAATTCTGCAGCACCAGCGAAATGCCGAACGTGGCCAGGATGGTGTTGAGCGGATCGCGGCCGATCAACGGCCGCAGCGTCACAATCTGGATCGCCGCGCCGATGATGGCGACGATGAGCGCGGAGGCGACTAGCCCGAGCCAAAAATTGCCGGTGCTGGCGACAACGATGACGCCCATATAGGCGCCGAGCATGAACAACTCGCCATGGGCGAAATTCACCACGTCCATGATGCCGAAAATCAACGTCAGGCCCGAGGCGATCAGCGCCAGGATCATGCCGGCGACGATGCCGTTCACCGTCTGGATGACGATGAGATCGAAGGGGATGGAGTGGAAAAAATGGCCGACCGCGTCCATCGCTCACACCCCCAAATACTGCTTGATGATGGCATGGTTGACGTCGATCTCGGACGTCGGGCAATGATGGCGCACGCTGCCTTTTTCCATGATGTAGAGGCGCTGACTGGCTTCCAAGGTCAGCGGTACATTCTGCTCGACCAGCAGGATGGCGACGCCTTCGTTGTGCAGCACGTCGATGATCTGCCGGATTTGCGACACCATGCGCGGCATCAGGCCTTCGGTCGGCTCGTCGAGCAAGATGATTTTCGGCTCCAGCATCATGGCGCGCGCAATGGCGAGCATTTGCTGCTCGCCGCCCGACAGCGTGCCGCCGGCCTGATTGCGCCGCTCGGCGAGCACCGGAAAAAAGGTGAATACCTTGTCGAGCAGCGCGCGGCGCTTGTCCTCGGTGACGCCCTCGCGGTCGAGCCCGGTACGCAGGTTCTCCATGACCGTGAGCAGGCGGAAGATGCGGCGGTCTTCCGGCACATAGCCGATGCCGAGGCGGGCGAGCTTGTGCGGCGCCAAGCCGGTGATCGCGTTGCCGTCGAGCAGCACGGTGCCGTGGCTCGGCCGAACCAGGCCCATGATGGTTTTGAGCGTCGTGCTTTTGCCGACGCCATTGCGGCCGAGGAGACCGACCACTTCGCCCGGACCGACATGGAGCGAAACGCCGTGCAGGATGTGGCTCTTGCCGTAATAGGTGTGCACGTCCTCGATCAGGACCAGTGGCACAGTACTTTCGGCAAGTGCGCTCATGTCTTGAGATAGACCTCGAGCACTTTGGGATTCTGTTGGATTTCCTCAGGCGTGCCTTCGGCGAGAATGGCGCCGTAATGCAGCACGGTGATGCGGTCGCAAAGCTCCATCACCACTTCCATGTCGTGCTCGACGATGAGGATGGTGAGGTTCTTGGCGATGCGGCGGACCAATTCCATGGTCTCGCCGGTCTCGGCCGCGCTCATGCCCGCGGTCGGCTCGTCGAGGCAAAGCAGTTGTGGGTCGGTGGCCAGCGCAATGCCGATTTCGAGATTGCGCTGCTCGCCGTGGGACAGATTGGCGGCCAGTTCCGCGGCCTTGCTCAAGAGGCCGACGGAATCCAGCGCCATTTCCGCCTTGGTGTTGATGTCGGCGAAGGCGTCGTGGTGCGAAATCATGTTCCAGGAATGCCGGCGCGACTGCGCGGCGATGCGCACGTTCTCTCGCACCGTGGCATTGGGCAGGATATTGGTGATCTGATAGGAGCGGGCGATGCCCCTTTGCGAAATCGCGTTCGAGGGCAGCCCGGTAATGTCCTTGCCGTCGAAAAAGATGCGGCCGGAGGTCGGCCGCAGCACGCCGGTCAGGCAATTGAAAAACGTGCTTTTGCCGGCGCCGTTCGGCCCGATGATGGCGCGGACCTCGTCGCGCGCCACCTCGAAATTGACGGCGGACAGCGCCGCCAGTCCGCCGAAGCGGACCGACAACAGCTCGGTTTTCAGCACAGGCGCCGATGCCGCTCCCCGGTCAATTGCCGGGGAGCCGGTCGAAGGTTCGGGGCTCACTTACGCAGAGAACGAGCAAGCCGGCGGGACGATCGTCTTGTCCTTCTCCACCGTCGCCAGAAGCTTGTAATCCTGGTTCTTCACCTCGAACAGGAATTCGCGCAGGAACGCCTGATGGTCGGACTTGCGCAGCGTCTTGTCGCCTTGCGGGAAGTCGTCGCCTTCCTTCATCTCGAGGCCTTCGAGCGCCTCGATCATCTTCGGCGTGTCGGCGCGGCCGTCGAATTTGCAGGCCACCATGGCGACTTTCGCCGCGTTCAAGGCTTCATAGTTCGACTGCACGTAGCGGTCGGGCGACGGGCCCGACGGATCGACCTTGGCGAGCCGGGCCTTGGCGTCGTCGAAGAACTTGTGCAGCGCCGGCGTGTTGAGCGGGCCCTCGAAGATCGGAATGTAACGATTGATGCCGACAAAGCCGTCGATCTTGTTGCCAAGCGCCGGCATGTTGGTGGATTCGCAAATGGCGCCGTCGCCGGCCCATTTGTATTTCTTGGTCAGCCCGAGGTCGTAGGCCTGGTTGCCGACGGTCACGCCGTCCTTGCCGAAGAAGATGCCGAACAGGCCGTCGAAGTCGCCGGAGATTTTCGACAGGAACGGCGTCATGTCGGCGGTACCGAGCGGGATGCCGGTGGTGCCGACCACTTCGCCGCCGTTCTTCTTGATCTCGGCGGCGTAGGCGTCGCGGGTCGATTGGCCCCAGGAATAGTCGGCAAAGGCGATGTGCCACTTCTTGCCCATCTTGGCCAGCATCGGTCCGAAGGCGACGGCCTGCGCCGGCGCGAAATCGTGGACGCGGAAACTGACTCTGTTGCACTTCGACGTGGTCAGCGTGGTGTCGAGGCAGACGCTGATCATGTTGATGATCTTGGCGTCCTCCCAGACCGGCATGCAGGCGATGCAGATGTTGGACAAGAAGCCGCCGACATGGATGTCGATATTGTCCTCTTGCACCATCTTCGCGGTCTTCTGGCGGGCAACGGCCGGCGAGCTCTCGTCGTCGGAGATGACCAGCTCGATCGGACGGCCGTTGATGCCGCCGGACGCATTGATGCGGTCGGCCGCCATCTGCAGACCGACAACGGCGGTCTTGCCGCCGGCGGCGCCGGCGCCCGAGAGCGGTTGCTCGGAGCCGACCTTAAACGGCTTGGCCGCGCCGAAGGCCGCGCGCCACGGCGCCGGCACCAGCATCATGGCGCCGATCGCGCCGCCGCCCCAGCCGACCAGGGTGCGGCGCGTGACCTTGCCGCGATACCAGATGTCTTCGGCCCATTTCTCGTCTTGCCACTTCTCAGCCATCGAAAGTCCTCCCACTGGAGTTGCGGTGTTGGAGAAAACTCATCCCGCGTCAGTCGCGGGCCCCGGCGTCGGAAACGCGATCGTCGCCCATTCCCCACGCGCTTGACCCTTGGCGGGCTCTTGGCGGGGAATTTGTCCCATTAGCAAACGCGATATTGGGTTTAGTTTCAACCGTTTTCGCAAATTGGCCGGGGCCGCGATCCCACGCCGCCTGCGTGTAACATCGTCGCGGCGTCGGTGTCGGGGCGGCGGGCGGCGGTATGTTTCCGCCCGGCCTTGGTGATAAAGTGGGCAATCAGCATTCCGGGATCGAACAGGAGCGCGCCATGGCGCTGGCCACGATGCGAGACGATGACGCCGAAGCGCCCCAGAGCGGGGTCGCGGCACGCCATGCCATCCGGCGCAATGCCCATACCGGGCCGACCTCGGGGCTGGCGCCCGGCTTCGTGCAGGCCAATCTCGCCATCCTGCCGCGCGCACTGGCCGAGGATTTTCTGCGCTTCTGCCAGCTCAATCCAAAGCCGTGTCCGCTGGTCGGCGTCGGCGCGCCGGGCGATTGGCGGCTGCCGGCTCTGGCTGAGGACCTTGATATTCGCACCGACCTGTCGCGCTACCGGGTCTGGCGCGACGGCGCGGTGGTCGACGAGCCGAGCGACCTGATGCGCTGGTGGCGCGACGATCTCGTCACCTTCGCCATCGGCTGCTCGTTTTCCTTCGAAGAGGCTTTGCTCGAAGGCGGCATCGAGCTGCGCCACATGACCTGCGATTGCACCGTGCCGATGTACCGCACGTCGATTGCGACGACGCCGGCCGGCCCGTTCCGCGGGCCGCTGGTGGTGTCGATGCGGCCGATGACGCCCGCCAACGCCATCCGCGCCGTGCAGATCACGACGCGGTTTCCTTCGGTGCACGGCGCGCCGGTGCATCTCGGCAAGCCGGAAATGATCGGCATCAAGGATATCGCCAAGCCCGACTGGGGTGACGCGGTGCCGATCGGCGACGACGAAATCCCGGTGTTCTGGGCCTGCGGGGTGACGCCGCAATCGGTGATCATGGCGGTGCGGCCGGAATTTTGCATCACCCATTATCCGGGCGCTATGCTGGTGACCGATCGCCGCAATACTGAATTTGCGATCATGTGACGCGGAGCGTCATTCCGGGGCCTCGCGCAGCGAGGAACCCGGAATCCATAATCACGGTATTCTCAGAACTTGCGCCGCAATGCTAACCTCAAACGATTGTGGATATGGATTCCGGACTTGCCGCTTCGCGGCAATCCGGAATGACGGAAAGAGTACGCATGCTCGTCGACTTCCAGCAACACTACACCCCGCCAGAACTGCTCAAGGGCAATACCGATGCGGTCTCGGTCCAAGTGGACCAGGACGGCAACCCGAATTATTTGCTCAATCCGCTGCTCGCCGATCTCGCCGCGCATATCCGGGTCATGGATCAGGCCGGCATCGACGCCGGCGTGCTCACCTGTGGCTCCGGCTTCGATCAGCCCGATCTGGCGACGTGCCGGCTGATCAACGATCGCATGCGGCAGGCTGAGCAGGATCATCCTGGCCGCTTCATCGGACTGGCCCATGTGCCGGCTCTCAAACCCGCCGAAGCCGCGGCCGAATTGAAGCGCTGCGCCGTCGAGTTGGGTTTTCCCGGCGTCGTCATTGCGTCGGAGCTTCAAGATCAGCCGCTCGACGCCGAAGACTTAAAACCGTTCTGGAAATCGTGCGCCGACCTCGGCCTCTACGTCTTCATCCATCCGCTACCGCGGGTGATCCGCTGGGGTCATATGGGCGCCGACGATCTCGGCCGCATGCTGGGTTGGGAATTCTCGCTGATGACGGCGACGGTGCGCGTCATCAATTCGGGCCTGCTCGTTGAGTTGCCGGAACTGAAAATCCAGTTCTCGCATTTTTCCGGCGGCATCGGCCGCTACCTCGGCCGCATTCGCGGCTTTCAGCAGCGCGACAAATGGGGCACGGCGAAAATCGACCGCCACGGCCGCCGCCCGTCGGCACCGTTCGACCATTATCTCGATCATCGCCTCTACTACGACATCGCCGGCTGGGCCGGGCCCGACCACGCCGCCGAATGGGGCGCCGACTGGGTGCGCTTCGGCATCGAGGAACTGGCGTTCTCGCAGCTCGTCTTCGCCACCGACTATCCGCAAGCCGTGCGCGAGGCGAGCGAGGTCGCGGCCTATACCGAGGCGGTGCGCGGGCTCGGTGCCAATGGCCGCGCGCTGGTCGCCGGCGCCAATGCGGAAAAGCTCATCCCCGATCTGGCGCGACGGCTTGCCAGACGCGCGCCGAGCGCCGCCAAGGTGCGCGCATGAACGATAAGCCGGCGACGGATGACGCCAAAGCTTTCGACCCGGCCGCGCATGGCTGGGAGATCGTCAACAACACGCCGTTCGGCGATCTGGTCGGGCCGATCTGGAAACGCGAGACGCCCGAGCTGCGCTGGGGATTTGTGGTCGAGCCGAAACATCTCAACCGCGCCGGCAATCTGCACGGCGGCATGCTGATGACCTTTGCCGATCAGTCCATGGCGATGACCGCGCGCCAGGCGACCAACGTCAAGCGCCACGCCACCATCGAGCTCAACACCCAATTCATCGGCTCCGTGCAGCTCGGCCAATTCGTCGAAGCCCACGCCGAGGTGGTGCGGGCGACACGCTCGGTGGTGTTCATGGAAGTCAAAATGTTCGTCGAGGGGCGCATCGTCGTCTCGGCGAACGGGATTTGGAAGATTCTCGAGGAGTAATAATTGTCATGCCCGCGAAGGCGGGGCATCCAGTAGTCGCAGGCGCGCGCATTTTTGCACTAAACCCGAGGCCTATGTTTACTGGATCATCCGCTGGAGCTTGTCATCGGGCCGGCCACTTCGGGCCGGACCCGTTGGCGGATGATGACAGTCACGCCCGATACTTCTGCAAATCGCCACCCTTCATCACCGAGCCGGGCAGGGGATGGCCGACGACGTCCTCGGCAAGTTTTGCGCATTCGATCAGCGCGTCGAGATCGACGCCGGTTTCGATGCCGATCTCGTTGCACATAAACACCAGGTCCTCGGTGCAGACGTTACCGGCCGCTCCCTTGTGTCCGGCGAACGGACAGCCGCCGAGGCCGGCGACGGATGAATCGAAGCGCGTCACGCCCATTTCCAGGCCGGCGTAAGCGTTGGCGATCGCCATGCCGCGGGTGTCGTGCAGATGCAGCGCGATGTCGAGATCGGGCCAGCGCTCGCGCAACGCGCCGACGACACGCTTGATGGCGAGCGGCGTCGCCCAGGCCATGGTGTCGGCGAGCGTGACGTAAGTCAGCGTGACGCCGTGCTCCTTGGCCACGTCGAGGATTTGC
>Ga0193751_1002209_pt1 | contig 11905 bp, 11 predicted proteins | sample L1c2metaG_FD_143050 | JGI IMG/M metagenome (GOLD analysis project Ga0193751, IMG submission 143050) | Soil microbial communities from a riparian zone of the East river system, Colorado, United States - L1c2 | ecosystem: Environmental > Terrestrial > Soil > Riparian zone | place: USA: East River... | reverse complement strand
GCGCGCCAGCAACAGCAGCAGCGGCAGCGCGTAGACGACCAGCAGATAGGCGACCGCCGGCACCGCCAGCCAGGCGACGCGATCGAACGGCTCGCGGCGAGGATTGGTATGCGGGCGCGCCGTCATGACTGACCATCGCTCGGGAAGGCGATCGCGTCGGCGGCCGCGAAGCTCAAGGCGACACGAGCGCCGGGATCGAGCCGCATCTCCGGGAGCTGCGCCGCTTCCACGACCACCTGATCGCCCTCCGCGGCATTGAAGTGAACCTGCACCTTGGAGCCCTGGAAGACGATATCGCGCAGCGGCAGGTCGAGCTGGTTCTCCTTATGGGAGGCGGCGCCGAGGCTCATGCGCTCGGGGCGCACGGCGACGAAGGCGGTTGCGCCATGCGGGAGGGAGCCGATCGCCCGCAGGCGCCCGTACGCGGTGGCGACGACGACCTGCCCGCCGGCCGCGGCGACCACCGAGCCGGAGATGCGCGTTGAGAGGCCGACGAACCCGAGCACGAAGGCGGTCGCCGGCCGGTGATAGATCGCCGCCGGATCGGCCAGCTGCTCGATCATCCCGCGGTTCATCACGGCAATCCGGTCGGACATCATCAGCGCTTCGTCCTGATCGTGGGTGACGAACACGGCGGTGGTCGACAGCTCGCGCAGGAGACGCTTGAGCTCGATCTGCATGGTCTCGCGCAGCTTGCGATCGAGCGCGCTGAAAGGCTCGTCGAGCAGAAGCAGCTTCGGCCGTACGGCGAGCGCGCGGGCGACGGCGACACGCTGCTGCTGGCCGCCCGACAGCAGCTTGACGGAGCGGTCGGCGAACTCGCCCATGTGGACGAGGTCGAGGAAGCGCGCGACCGTCGCCCTTGTGTGCTCGCGCGCGGCGCGCCGTGCCTCCAGGCCGAAGGCGACGTTCTCGGCGACGGTGAGGTGGGGAAACAGCGCGTAGTTCTGGAACACCACGCCGACGTCCCGGTGATGCGGCGGCTTGCGCGTGATGTCCTCGCCGTCGAGCCGCACGGTTCCGCCGTCCGGCTGCAGCAGCCCGGCGACGATGCGCAGCAAGGTGGTCTTGCCGCAGCCCGACGGCCCGAGCAGGGAAACGAACTCGCCGCGCTGGACGCCGAGATTGACGTCGTCGAGCACGCGTGCCGCCGCGAACGACTTCCCCGCGCCGGCGATCGTGAGAAAATCGGGCATGGCAGGTGCTAGTAGGATGGGTTGAGCCGCGCCATAGCCCGTCGAAGACGGGCGTAAACGCCCTGATGGCGCGGCGAAACCCATCGATGGGTTTCGCTTCGCTCAACCCATCCTACGATTCCGATAATCATCAGATCGCCATGTCGCGGTCCCAGCGCTTGACCCAGTCGTTGCGGTTCTCGGCGACATAGGCCCAGTCGATGCCGTGCATCGTCGCGTTGGTCGGCATGCCGGCCGGCGGCGGCACGGACTTGTTGGTCGGCAGCGCGAACGTGGGCGCGCAGATTTTCGCCTGCACCTCGGCGCCCAGCAGCTCGTTGATGTACGCATAGGCGAGGTCGGGCGCCGGAGCGCCCTTGACCATGCAGATGCCGGACGGGCTGGCGAATATGCCCTCCTTCGGCGCGGCGAGATCGATCGGCGCGCCGGCCGCCTTGCGTTCCAGGGCAAACGAGGACAGCGCGCCGACGATGACCCATGCCTCGCCCTGCTCGAGCAGATTGAAGGCCTGCGGCATCTGGGTGTAGACCGTCAGCAGATTGGGCTTGAGCTTGACCAGCTGCTTGAAGCCCGCGTCGGATTCCTTGAGCGCCTCGTTCATCGGCTTGCCGGTCGCGAGGTGCGCGGCCATGAACAGGTTGGCGAGCCCTTCCGTGTTCTGCAGCGACGGCAGGACCACCCGGCCCTTGAACTTCGCGTCCCACACGTCCGCCCACGAGGCGACGCCGTTCGGCAACGCGGCCTTGTTGTAGGCGATGCCCTGCCAGGGCGCGAGATAATTGGCCCACATCCCGTCCATGTGCACGGCGTCGGGGACGACGTTCGCCAGGTTGGGCACCTTGGCGGGCGTCAGCTTCTCGAGCAGCCCCTCCTTGACCGCGAGGATCATGACCGGGTCGTCCATCTGCACGACCGAGAGGTACTGACTGTCCTTGTTCTTCTGCATCTTCTCGAGGTTCACCAGCGACCGCGTGCCCTCGTAGACGATCTTGCAGGCGTATTTCTTCTCGAAGAACGGTTGGACGATGCCTTCGACCCAGGGCTTGTGGCTCGCGGCCCCGCCGATCACGATCTCCTTTTGCTGCGCCCGCAGGATCGCGGGCGCCGCTATCATTGCCAGTGCTCCGGCGCCGACGCCCTTGAGCGCCGAGCGCCGGCTGATCTTTCCCAATCCTGTCATGGCCGAGGCCCCTTCGTGCTGTAGTGGATCATATTCTATACCCGCGAGCTCTGCCGGTAGAACGGCGCATGCTTCTCCGGGTCGAAGTAGTCGCGGTAGAAGCTCTTCACGTGCGGCAGCAGCGCCTTCGACAGCTGGCGGCGCTCGACCTCACCGTTGCTCAGCGCCTTCTGCAGGTCGTCGTGCAGCGCCTTGAGGGCGCCGTCGCGGTCGACCCGGGTGAAATGGCCGTCGCGATAGATGACCTCGCCGTCGCACATGACGAGCTTGACCGCGTCGCCCTTCGCCCGCTGGATCACCGCATCGAGCAGCGGCGTCTCCTCGTCGAGATACGGATAGGCGATGCGGTTCCAGTCGATGAGCACGAGGTCGGCCGCCTTGCCGGGCGCGAGCGTGCCGATCGTGTCGGCGTAGGCCGTGGTCTTGGCGCCGCCGTCGGTGGCCATGCGGAACACCTGCGCCATGGTGGGCACCTCGTCGCCCATGCCCGGCACCCGGTGGGCGCGCAGCACCATGCGCATTTCCTGCAGCATGTCGCGGTCGTCGTTGATCCCCGCTTCGTCGAGCCCAATGGCGGTGGTGATGCCCTTGGCCTCGAAGTGGTTGAGCGCGGCGACCCCGGAGCGCAGCCGGAAATTCGACGAGCAATTGTGGCACACGCAGGTGCCGGTCTCGGCCAGCCGGTCGATGTCCTTTTCGCTGAGCCATACGCCGTGGCCGAGCGTCATATGCGGCCCGAGCATGCCGAAGCGGTCGATGTACTCGACCGCGGTGCCGCCGCCGCGCCGCCGGGCATATTCCTTCTGCAGCGGCGTCTCCAAGAGGTGCATGTGCATCGGCACGCCGTGCGTCTTCGACGCGTCGGACAAGAGCCCGAGCGCCCGGTCGGAGCACCAATGCAGGTTGGCGGGCGCCAGCTGGATCTTCACCCGGCGCTTGTTCTGATGCTTGCGGCGCAGGTTCGCGAACAGCCCCATGCTGTCGTCGAGGTTCATCTTGAAGCGCTCGAACCAGCGCTTCATCGGGTCCTGCAGCGCCGGCGGCAGGCCGGCGATGAACTCCTGGTCCGCCTGGTAGACCAGCCGGTTCTGGTCGCGCACCGCGTAGCAGTACGAGACGCGCATGCCGATGTCCTCATAGGCGCGGATCACCTGCTCGGAGCGCGCCTCCACCTCGTTGAACGTCCCCGGCATCCAGCCGTGGATGTGCTGCACCGTGGTGATGCCCGACGCGATCATCTCGAAGGCCGAGTACAGCGTGTCGAGATAGAGGTCGAGGGTGCGGATCACCATGCGGGTGATGAACCACAGCTCGAGCGGCATATCGGGCGAGCCGAGCTGCACCGGCGTGAGGCCGATGTGGTGGTGGCCGTTGACGAAGCCGGGCACGAGAATCTCGTCGCCCGTGCCGATCACCGGCACGCCGGGATGGCGCGCCTTCAGGTCGGCGTAGGTGCCGAGCGCGAGGATGACGCCGTCCTCCTGCAGCAGCGCGCCGTCGGCGGTCTCCTCCCAGACATGGCGGCCGATGGCGCGCGATATCATGGCGCGGCTGCGGACAAGCGATACGGCCATCAGTCACCTCCCCTTACGTTTGTTCGTAGGGCGCATTAGGCCGAAGGCCGTAATGCGCCGCATGTCGCCAAGCGGCGCAATACGCTTCCCCCCGCCTTCGCGGGGGCAAGGCTATTGCGCCCTACCCAGCCTCACGCCGGCGCGGTCAGCGCCTCCTGCTCGGCGAAAGCGCGGTCCACCTCGTCGCGCAGGATGTCGGTGAGTTCCCGGCGCAGGGCTTCGCTGCGCGGGGAAAACGGATCGCGCGGGCGCGGCAGATCGACCGGCACGATGGTCTTGACCCGTCCGGGACGCGCGGTGAACACCACGACCCGGTCGGCGAGCGCGATCGCCTCCTCGATATGGTGGGTTACGAACAGGATCGAGGCGCCGCTGTCGCGCCACACGTCGAGCAGGAAGTCCTGCATCTTGGTGCGGGTCTGCACGTCGAGAGCGGCGAACGGCTCGTCCATCAGCAATACCTTGGGCCGCATGGCGAGTGCGCGCGCCACCGCCACCCGCTGGCGCATGCCGCCGGACAATTCGTCCGGCCGCTTGTCCATTGCCTCGGCGAGGCCGACGCGGTGCAACGCCTGGCGCGCCACCGTCTTGCGCTCCGCCGCCGGCACCCCGCGGATCGACAGGCCGAAGCTGACGTTCTGCCAGACGGTGAGCCAGGGAAACAGCGAGGTCTCCTGGAAGATCAGGCTGCGCTCCGGCGAGGGCGTCGCCACGCGGTCGCCGAACGACCAGATCTCGCCGTCGGTCTCCGGCTCGAGGCCGGCGATCAGGTAGAGCAGCGTGCTCTTGCCGCAGCCGGACGGGCCGATGAGCACGGTGAACTCGCCCGGCGCCACGTCGAGATCGATGTCGCGCAGGGCCTCGTGCGCGCGCTCCGTCCCGGCCGCCCACACCTTGGCGACGTTGCGGCAGACGACGGCGGCGCGCGAGGAGAATGGCTTGGTCGGCCTAGAGACCACGCAGCACCCCCGCGGTTTCCGGGACCCAGTAGAGAATCCGCTTTTGCAGCATGCGCAGCGCCCAGTCGGACAGGAAGCCGAGCACGCCGATGAGCGCGATGGTGAAGAACACGAGCGACGGATTGAACGTGTTGCGCGCCAGCATGATGACCTGGCCGAGCCCGTACCCCACCCCGGTCGACTCGGCGACCAGCACCACCATCCAGGCGCCGAACAGGTTGAGCCGCAGCACCACCAGCAGGCCCGGCAGGATGGCCGGGATGATGACCCGCGTATAGATCTGGAACTTGGACGCGCCCATGGTGCGCGCGACGTTGATGAGGTTGCGGTTGACCCCGTCGATCTGGCTGATGGTCGCGAGCACCATGTGGAAGAACAGCGCGATCACCACCATGAAGATCGCCGGCGCGTCGCCAATCCCGAACAGGAAAATGGCGATCGGCAGCCACGCGATCGGCGACACCGGCGACAGCAGCGTGATGGTCGGCAGGGTCAGCTTCTCGATCGCCACATAATAGCGGATGGCGACCCCGATGCTGATCGACAGGGTCGCGGAAATCAGCAGCCCGGCGAACACGCGCGCGCCCGACGCCAGGATGGTGATGAGCACCGCCATGGCGGGCGACGGCCCGGTGTTGAGCCCGACGCCGACCTGCCAGCGTTGCGCCGTGTTGAAGAATTTGGCCTGCTCCGGGAAATTGCCGAGGAACACGTGCGGCGGCGGCAGCAGCCGGGCATCGGAAATGCCGAGCGCCCACAACAGCTCCCACAGGCCGCAGAACAGGCCGACCGAGAGCAAGGTCATGCCGATGCGGGAGGCGGCGCGCGGCACCCACTCCGGCACGATCGCGCGCGCCGCGACCGCCGCGCCTGCCGGTGCGCCGGTCGCCTGCACTTTCGGGTCCCGCGTCGCGGCCGGCTGCGGAACCGCCCGCATGGTCACGCGGCCTTGTACTTGAGCTTGTCGTAGAGGTCCTTGTTCTCGGCGATGACGGCCTCGAGCAGCGTCCAGTCGATGGCGTCGCGACCGGGCTTCTTCTTGATGTAGCCCATCTCCATGATCGAGTCGGTGCGGTCGAGGATGAACTGGGTCTGCGACCGCGCGTCGACGACGGCGGGCTGCTTGCCCTTGGCGATCCGCGCGTTCTCCATCGACGTCTTGTAGTAGGTGCCGACCAGCTTGCTGAGCGCCTCGTCCGGATTGGTCTCGGCCATCAGCTGCGCCTTCATCATGCCCTTGATCAGGCCCTTGAGGCCCGCCGGGTTCTGCTTGATCAGGTCGGCGCGGCAGGCGAGCACGCAGTCGGTATAGCCCTTGCCGTAGATGTCGGTGCCGTCGGAGAGCTTGTGCGAGCCCTTCACGTCGTTGAGCAGCGCCGTGCCGTACGGCTCGATGGTGCAGATCCAGTCGATGGCGCCGGCCTTGAAGGCTTCGACCGCCTCCGGCGTGTTGCCCATGTAGCGCACCGTGACGTCCTTGAAGCTCACGCCGTTCTTCTTCAGCCAGTCGTACGGCATCACTTCCAGCGTATCGAGCTGGAACGTGCCCAGGGTCTTGCCCTTGAGCTTCTGGGCGCTGTCGAGGCCGGGTTGCGAGACGATGACGCAGCCTTCGATGCCGCCGCCGGCCACGATCTTGACCGGCGCGCCGGCGTCGAACAGGGCGACGAAGCTCGTATAGGGCATCAGCCCGACGTCGACCTGGCCGATGCCGAGGAAGGTGACCTGCTCGGCGAAGGTCGGCGTGTTGACGAACTGCAACTCCACGCCGTCGTCCTGCGCGGTCTGCAGCGCGTGCGCGAGGAAGATGTTGAGGTTGCAGAAGCCGCTGCCGTGCGTCGATTTGATCGTGCTTGCCGCGTGGGCGGCGCCGCCCAGCAGGCCCGGTCCGATGGCGATCGTGAGCGCGGTTGCGCCGGTCGCCTTGAGCAGATTGCGCCGATCGAAGTCGATGGACCTGAGCCGGCCAGGTGCCAGGCCGTGATGTTCACACATGGGGCGCTCCTTTCCAGGGGTCGGGAATCAAGGGTCAGGAGTCGGGCGTCAGGCGTCAGGATGCCGTCCCTTCCTGATCCCTGATCCCTGACTCCTGATTACTGATCCCTGACAACGGCAGTTTCCGTGCCAGAGGCTCAACCGACTGGAATCGCTTTTCTAATTGCGCTCGGCTCGCCGCCGCTTCGAGCGCGTGCCGCTGAAATGAGCAGCGCGGCGTGAGATTGCCGCCAAAAGCGTCAGCTAAATGGGCGCGCCGTCGAGGAATTGGGCATCCGGGAGTTGCAGCCGCGGGCCCGCGCCCGCGTTTGGCGGGAATCGGCTAAGGCTGCAAAGTGAACGTCTGTGCGTTCGGGAACCGGCCCAAGGCGGCGTTGGCGACCGCAAAGTCCTGATCCTGATGTCCGGAGCCCACGCCGATCCCTCCGATCACCTGGCCGCCGACGATGATCGGCAATCCCCCGCGCAGATTGACGACCTCCCCATCGGTTGCGATGGCGAGCTTGAGCTCGATGGCCGGATCGATGAGGCCGGTCGGGCGCCCGGTCGTCGCCGCCGTCATCGCCTTGCGCTGCGACGAGCGGATGCTCAGGACGCGCGCTCCATCCATGCGAAGGAAGGCCATGAGGTTGCAGCCGTCGTCGACGACGGCGATGCACTGCGGAACTCCCATGGCGGCGGCGTGGTCGACCGCGGCATCGAGCAGCTGGCGGGCGCCCGCTTCGGTGAGCCGAAGGGCCGATCGGGTCAGGGTCATGCGCTGGTCCGCTGTTCAAGGGTATCGTTGCGCACATCGGTGACCAGCATGGCACCGGCGGCGTGGGTGATGAAAAACGGCAGACGCGCCTGCTCCAGGGCCTCGATCGCCGTCAGCCCGCATCCCCAAAACATCGGCACCTCGTTCGGCAACGGCAGCAGGACTTCGCCGAAATCGGGCCTGCCGACATCCGCGATTCCGAGCGCTTGCCAATCGCCCACGTGCAACGGGGCGCCGTGCACTTTTGCGAAGCGGGCGGATACGGCCTTGACGGTGTCGACCTCGGCGCAGGCGAAAGGCCGCATCGAGACCACCAGCCGGCCGCCGAAGCGGCCGACCCGATGGGTCTGTCGCGCGGTTCGGAACAGCGGGCCCTGGATCCCGAGCTCCACATGCCGCAGCCGGACTCCGGCGCGCAAGAGCGCATCCTCCATCGAAAACCAGCACCCGATCGCGACGGCGACATGGTCGCTTTGCCACAGCGGGGAAATATCGGCGACGCGCTCGGTCGGCCGGCCGGCGCGATGAACCCAATAGGCAGGCAGATCCGTGCGGACGTCGAGATCGTCCGCGAGCACGGGCAGGTGCGGATTGCCGGGTTCGCTCACCGCCAGGACCGGGCATGCCTGCGCATTGGCGTGGCAGAAGCCGACGAAATCGCCCGCGTCCGCCGCCGGGAGGATCGCCAGATTGGTTTGCACATAGCCCGCGGCATGGCCGGTAGTCAGGCCCGCAAAGCGGCCGGCGCGCGCCGCCAGGCGCAGGTCGCGCGGCGATGCTCGCTCTCCTGCATCGGGCTCGAATGCGTTCATACGCTCAACCCTTCGCCGCGTTTGGCCCAGAAGGTCATGCGATGCTCGGCGACGGCGAAAATCGCGTACATGACGATGCCGAGCACGGCGATTACGAACAGTCCGGCAAAGACCAGGGGCGTATCGAAGTTCGCGGTCGCCGCCATCATCAGATAGCCGATGCCGCTGCTCCCGGCGACGGTCTCGGAGATGATGGTCCCGACGAACGCCAGGGTGATCGCGACCTTCAAGGAGGCGAAGAAGTAGGGCAGCGACCGCGGCAGACCGACCTTGAGCAGGATCTGGCGTTTGCGCGCGCCAAGCGAACGCAGCACGTCGAGCAATTCAGGCTCGACCGTGGCCAATCCGGTGGCGACATTGACCGCGATCGGGAAGAACGACACGAGGAATGCGGTCAATATCGCCGGAACGGCACCGATGCCGAACCAGATCACGAAGACGGGGACGACCGCGACCTTGGGCACGCTGTTGAACCCGATCAGCACGGGATAAAGGCCGCGATAGACGAGGCGGGAGGACCCGATGGCGATGCCGAGCAGGCCCCCGAGGATTACCGCCAGCGCGAAGCCGGCAATCGTGCGCACCAGGGTATCCAGCGAATTGCTCAGGATGGGTGCGAGCTGCGCCGTCAGCGCCGCCCAGACCAGCGACGGTCGCGGCAGAATGAACGCCGGGACGGTAAAGGCGACGCAGGCGAGTTCCCACAGCGCCAGCAGCCCGCCGACGAACAGCCATGGGATCAAGGCTTCATATCTTGCGGTCATGCGGCGCGAACATGCGAGATGCCGACGTGCAGATCGCGCACCATGGCAATGAACTCGGGTGCGAACTTGTCACGCGGATGCGGAAGCTCGACCGAGCGCGATTCGATGATGCGGCCGGGCCGCTTCGAGCAGATATGGACCGTGTCGGCGAGGAAAACGGCCTCGGTCAAATCGTGCGTGACCAGAATGACGGTGAACCGCTGAGCGTCCCACAGGTCATGCAGCACCGTCCATAATTCCTCGCGGGTGAACGCATCGAGCGCACCGAACGGCTCGTCGAGCAGCAGCAAGTCGGGCGCGTGGATGAGCGCGCGGCAGAGCGAAGCCCGCTGCTGCATTCCACCCGAGAGTTGCCAAGGGTAGCGGTCGGCGAAGCCCTCCAGTCCGACGGCGGCGAGCAGCGCCAGTGCCTTCTCGGCGTAGGCGCGTCGGTTCTGGCGGAAGCGCCCGGCATAGGGCTCGACGATCTCCAATGGCAGCAGCACGTTATCGAGGGTCGTGCGCCACGGCAGCATGATCGGGTTCTGGAATGCCATGCCGACGATCTTGATCGGACCGGCGACTTCCCGGTCGCCGACGATGACTCCGCCACGCGACGGCAGGTGCAGACCCGACACCAGTTTCAACAGGGTCGACTTGCCGCATCCGGACGGGCCGACGACGGCCACGAACGCGCCCCGCTCGATCGACAGTGAAATGCCGTCGAGGGCGAGCGTGGCCCCTTCCCCCGCGCCCGGATAGGCGAGACTGACGCCGGAAATCTCGACGAAGGGCCTCATCAAGCAAATCAGGGAAGCTTGCGTACCGAGGCGTCCGGCAGGTAGGACGCATCGAACACGTCGGCCGGCTTGACATCGGGAAGCTGGAATGCGCCCGCGACCGTCGTGACGGATTTGCCGAACCTTTCGGCACGAACATCGCCGACGCCGTCCGCTTTGGATTCAGGCGTGGCGATCTGGTTCTTGACGAGCCATTCGAGTTTCTCCGTCTCGAGCGCTTCGTTGACGAGGCTCGAACGCTGCTTGAGCGCGGCCATCGCGGCCTTCGGATCCCTGATTGCGTCCTGCCAGCCCTTGGCGGTCGCCCTGACGAAGCCCTTCACGACATCGGGATGTTCGGTCAGCATCTTCTTCGAGGCGAGGATGGCGTTGCCGTAGATGTCCATCCCGGCGTCGGAATAATAGAGGAACTTGATGTCTTCCGGCTTGATGCCCTGGCGCACCAGATTGAAATACATCGTCGAATCGAAACCGAGGATTCCGTCGACATCACCTTTGAGCAGCATCGTTTCCCGCAGGCGCAAGTCGCCGTACGACCACTTGATCGAACTGGCGTCGATCCCGGTGATGCCCGCGTAGACGGGAAAGAGCTTGTAGGCGCCGTCGCCAAGCGAACCTCCGATCTTCCGGCCGACGAGATCGCTCGGCTTGTTGATGCCGGCCTTGGCGAAGCTGCCGATGGAAAGCGGCGAACGGTAATAAAGCATGTAAACGGCGCGGCCCGCATTGGCGGGGTTCTTGGCATTGAACTCGAGCAGGACGTTCACGTCGCCGAAGCCGAAATCGTACGTGCCGCTGCCGATGCGGGTGACCGCTTCGCCCGATCCGCCGGAGGGATCGAAGGTGGGCTTGAGGCCTTCCGCCGCGTAATACCCGCGCGCCTCGGCGAGGAAGAATGCAGCATTGGAACCGTCGAACGGCGCGTTGAGCGAGACCTTCACCGCCTCCTCCGCCTGCGCCGGTGCTGTCGCGAGCAGCAGTGTGGCGACGGCGCCGCCCAGGAACACGCGCCGCCATCGGGACGCGATCGCCGGCCTGCCACGATACTCGGCCATCAGAGCCTCCGTTGTTGTGCCGGTAACAGAGAGCAAGGGCTGTGCCACATTGTGCGGCACCAAATTCCCTTGGTGCAGGCGGGTCGGAAGCCCTATCGGACGGAGGAGAGAACGCGCGCCTTCACTCGTTGAGGCCCTTGCCCGGGTAGGGATGCGTGGCGATCCAGTGGCGGGCGATGTCCCGGCGCCGGGTAATCCAGACGTCCTTGTGCTGCAGCATGTGGTCGAGCAGGCGCTCGAGGCCGGCGGCGCGCGCCGGATGCCCGCTCAGCCGCATGTGCAGGCCGACCGACATCATCTTCGGATGGGTGGCGCCTTCGCGGTACAGCAGGTCGAAGGCATCGCGCACGAAAGCGAACCAGTCGTCGGCGGTTCCGATCGGGCCGGTGTATTTGCCGTCGTTGTTGGTGAGCGAATAGGGCACGATGAGATGCGGCTTGCCGCCGACGGTCTTCCAGAACGGCAGCTCGTCCCCGTAATAATCGGAATCGTACAGGAACCCGCCCTCCTCGACGACCAGGCGCCGGGTGTTCACGCTCGGCCCGTAGCGGCAATACCAGCCGAGCGGCCGCTCGCCGAGCGTCGCCTCGAACGACCTGACGGCCTTGCGGATGTGCTCGCGCTCCTCGTCCTCGGTGAGCTCGAAGTGCTTGACCCAGCGCCAGCCGTGCGAGCACACGTCGAAGCCGGACGCACGGATCGCGGCGGCCGCCGGCGGATGGCGCTCGATGGCGAGGGCGCAGCCGAAGATCGTCAGCGGCAGGCCGCGCGCCTGGAACAGGCGCATCAGCCGCCAGAAGCCGACGCGGCTGCCGTACTCGAACATGCTCTCGC
>Ga0193751_1002208_pt1 | contig 11910 bp, 13 predicted proteins | sample L1c2metaG_FD_143050 | JGI IMG/M metagenome (GOLD analysis project Ga0193751, IMG submission 143050) | Soil microbial communities from a riparian zone of the East river system, Colorado, United States - L1c2 | ecosystem: Environmental > Terrestrial > Soil > Riparian zone | place: USA: East River... | reverse complement strand
AAAAAGAAGGCAACGGCGAAAACGTAAGAAGCAGGTTTCAAAGTTTCACAGGTTTCAAGGTTTCAAAGACCTTGAAACTTTGAAACCTTGAAACTTTGAAACTTGAGGTTCTTGAGGTTCTATGGCTAAACCAGCAGCAGCCGGCGGCGCAGCCGCCGCACCGGATAAAAAAGGCAAGAAGAAAACGTTCAAGAAGAAGGAGCGCAAGCACGTTCCGCACGGTTTGTGCTACGTGCAGGCTTCCTTCAATAACACGATCGTGACCATTTCCGACATGAACGGCAACGTTCTGTCGTGGAAGAGTTCGGGATCGCTCGGTTTTCGTGGGTCGCGCAAGGGCACGCCTTTCGCTGCTCAGCAGGCCGCGTCGAATGCCGCGAACATGGCGCGGGACCACGGAGTGCGCAGCGTGGATGTGCGCGTTAGCGGTCCTGGGTCGGGGCGTGAGTCCGCGGTGCGTGCGCTGGCGGCTTCAGGAATTGAAGTACGCTCGATTCGCGACGTGACGCCGATTCCCCACAATGGATGCCGTCCGCCGAAAAGACGGCGCGTGTAAGCTGTCAGCCGTTGGGCGAAGTTTCAAGGTAGCAAAGTTTCAAGGTTTTAGAGTCATAACCTTGAAACATTGAAACCTTCGCAACTTTGAAACATTGAATTTTGTCCGGGACGAAGGGTGAAGCCAAACCCGTAAACCGGTCATCTAAAGGAGAAGAAATTTGGCACGCTATACCGATGCAGTCTGCCGTCTATGCCGCCGCGAGGGGATGAAGCTGTTCCTCAAAGGCGCAAAGTGTTTCAGCGATAAGTGTCCCATCGAGAAGCGCAACTTCGCTCCCGGACAACATGGGAAGGACCGCAAGGCCAAGATCGTTGGCTACGGCCTGCAGTTGCGCGAGAAGCAGAAAGCCAAGCGCATCTACTTCACGCAGGAAGGCCAGTTCCGCAACTACTTCGAGAAGGCTGCGCGTTCACAAGGCGTGACCGGCGAGAGGTTGTTGCAGCAATTGGAGCGGCGTCTCGACAACGTGGTCTATCGCCTTGGATTTGCCCAATCGCGGCGCCAGGCTCGCCAGTTGGTGCGTCACGGGCATGTTGCCGTGGATAATCGCAAGGTCAACATTCCTTCGTACGAAGTGAGCGCGGGCGAAGAGATCGCGATCCGCGAAAACAGCAAGAAGCTCACCGTGCTCGAACTGGCGAAGGAATTCGCGAGTCACGGAACGATGCCGAGCTGGCTGGAAGTTGATCGCGACAACTACAAGGCGCGTGTGCTTTCTTTGCCCAAGCGCGAAGATATTCAGTTGCCGGTGAATGAGCAGCTGATTGTGGAACTTTATAGTAAGTAGAGTTTTGTTGTGCAGGTTTCAAAGTTTCAGAGGTTTCAAGGTTTCAACGACAAGATCCTTGAAACTTTGCAACCTTGAAACGTTGAAACCTGGTCCATATTCGAGCCAGATCAGCCTCTGCTGACACTCGACCTGAGTCCGGACCGATTCAGGGAGTCAGCTCTGAGCCAAACGGCCGAAGGAGAAACAAATGCTTTGGAAGGGTTTTCAGAAACCGAAACGCCTCGCAACCGATACCTCCAGCCTCACCGACAAGTACGGCATGTTCTGGGCGCAGCCTTTTGAGCGCGGCTTCGGCACGACCGTGGGCAATGCTTTGCGGCGCGTGCTGCTGAGCTCAATTGAAGGCGCGGCCGTGACCGCAGTGAAGATGGAAGGCGTGTTGCACGAGTTCCAGTCGATTCCCGGCGTGGTCGAGGATGCGACCGATATCATCCTCAACCTGAAACAGATTCCATTCAAACTCGCGGGCGATGCTCCCAAGGCAATTTATCTACGCGCGGATCAGCCGGGCGTCGTGACCAGCGGCATGATCGAAGCCGACGGTGACGTCGAGGTTCTGGATAAAGACGTTTACATCGCGACGGTCAGCGAAGGTGGAAAGCTCGACATGGAAATGCGCCTGAAGCGCGGCCGCGGCTACACCTCCGCGGACAAGAATTTCGACGAGGATCTCGGCATCGGCTTCATTCCGATCGACTCGGTTCATTCACCCGTGCGCAAATGCAACTACACGGTGGAAGCTGCGCGTCTTGGGCAGATCACCGACTACGACAAGCTGACTCTCGAAGTGTGGACCAACGGCTCCATCACGCCCGCCGATTCGCTCGGCTTGGCTGCGAAGCTGCTGAAGGACCACATGAACATCTTCATCAACTTCGAGGAAGAGATCGAAACCGGCACGTCGTCGTCGGACGATCGCAAGCCCGAGATTCACAACGAGAACCTCAACCGTTCCGTGGAAGAGCTCGAGCTTTCGGTTCGCAGCTACAACTGCCTGAAGAATGCGAATATCCAGACCATCGGCGAACTCGTGCAGAAGACCGAATCCGAAATGCTGAAGACCAAGAATTTCGGCCGCAAGTCGCTGAACGAGATCAAGGAGATTTTGTCCTCGATGGGTCTGAGCCTGGGCATGAAAATTGACGAACACGGCAATGCCGTGCCCGGACCCACGTCGAACCTGGTCCTGCCAGCCTCCGCTTACGGGCCAGACGACCAGCTGTAGGAAGCAAGGTTTCAGGGTTTCAAAGTTTCAAGAACCACCGCGAAGCGAATGCTTTGGGAAGGGCACGGCTTCAGCCGTGCCGCCCCAGGCTTAAAACATGCGGGCTTTAGCCCCTGAGGTTCTCATGCGTCACAAAGTTGCAGGATACAAACTCGGAAGAAACACAGCGCACCGGCGTTCGCTGCTGCGCAATCTGGTCACGTCGGTGATTGTGGAAGAGCGCATCGAAACGACTGTTCCCAAGGCCAAAGCCGCGCGTCCTATCGTCGAGAAGATGATCACGCTGGGTAAGCGGGGCGACCTTGCCGCTCGCCGACTAGCCATGGCATATCTCATGACCGATGAGGCTGTGGTGAAGCTGTTCGATACGGTGGGGCCGCGTTTTGGCGATCGCCAAGGCGGCTATACGCGTATCATTCGCACTCACTGGAATAAGGGCGACGGCGCCGACAAGGCTTTCCTCGAACTGCTCGGTAGCGAGAAAATTCTCGACGAAAAGAAAGAAAAGCGCGCCGAAGCTCGCGCCAAGAAAGCTGCCGAAGCCAAAAAGGCTATGGAGGATGCCGAAGCGCAGTCGCAGCACGATGGCGGCGTTGAGCCTGTGAAGGACGAAGATAAGAAGGAATAGTTGTTGTGGTTCTTCAGAAGGCGCGGCCAATGGCCGCGTCTTTCTTTTTGGGGACTCTTGTCTTTGCGAACTCTGCATGCGCCTTAGCGTTCTTTGCGGTTTCGCCTTGCGGGAACAATATAGAGTCGCGCCCATCGTGCTTGCCGCACTCGTACATGTCCCCTCGCGCTTCCCACTGGTAATCTTCCCTTGCATTCGCTATCCCCATAAGCTTTGCCTAATGGCCTTCACCCGCACACAAATCGGGATTGCCGCCGGCGCCGGAGTACTTCTGGTGCTGGTGTTTGTCGGCTACATCTGGTGGCTGAGCAATCAGGGGCCGGTCCTGGCGCGCTCGGAAGATCACGATCCGCTGACCGGACTACCGGTTAGCATCAAGATGAATCCGCTGCGCGACCGCTCCACCGAACGAGCGGTGAATAAATTCATCCGCGAGTTGCGTGACGGGCATTGCGACGATGTGCTCGCTAAGTGGGAACACGATTACCACAAGAAGTATGCCCACTTCATCTGCAAGTCTGAGTCTGAGCATCCGCTGCTTTCCTGGGAACTTGTGGAATGGGAAGACACGCCGCCGCTCATCATCCTCCACTATCGTGGCACGCGCCAGAACGCGCCCGGGCAGCCTGGGACCTATCAGGAACTTCTGACCGTTACTACTGAACACAAAAGCGGCGATTGGGTTGTGACCAAGTACGACGCGATGTACTGAACAGCAGCTTTACGCTGTCAGCTCTCAGCTTTTATCACTGCGATGTTCTAAGCCGGGTTCCATCCGTGGTAAAACCTTTCTATGTCAGCGCACTCCTCTGAGGTTCAACCTTCAGCTGCACGAAACATCTACGCTTTCGGCATCACCTCTTTCCTGAACGACACGGCCACTGAGATGGCGTACTGGGTGCTGCCGGCATTTCTGGTTTCGCTGGGTGCGGGACCGGCGCAATTGGGCTTGATCGAGGGCGTGGCCGAGAGCGTCGCGTCATTCGCGAAACTCTTTTCCGGATATCTTACCGACCGCGTTGACCGGCGCAAGCCGCTGGTGGTCGCGGGATACGCTGTCGCCAATGCAGTGAAACCATTGCTGGCGCTGGCCACAGCGTGGTGGCACATTTTGCTGATCCGGTTCAGCGACCGGCTGGCTAAGGGAGTGCGCGGGGCGCCGCGCGATGTGATGGTCGCGGAATCTGTCCCCAAGGAAAGGCTGGGATCGGCCTACGGGCTCATTCAGTCGATGGATTCCGCTGGCGCGATCGCGGGGCCGCTGGCCGCTCTTGTCCTGCTGGCGCATTACGGGATTCGCGGCGTTTTCTGGGCTGCGGCGATTCCGGGTGCGCTGTGCGTGATGGTGGCGCTGTTCGGCATTCGCGAGACCAAACAGCGGGCATCTGATTCGAACCTGGCCGGGAAATCCAAAGGGGCTTCCAGCGAGCGCGCCGGAAGAACAGCCGAGGCGGCTGTCCCTACGCGAGCTGTCCCTACGCGAGCAGTGGAAGGGCTGCCAGTGGCGTTCTACATAGTTCTTATCGCGGTGACTTTTTTTTCGCTGGGAAATTCCAGCGACATGTTTCTGGTCATGAGGGCGCAGAACGTCGGCATCGCGGTGGCGCTGGCGCCGCTGCTGGGGCTGGTATTTAACACTACTTACACGCTGGGGTCATGGCCTGCGGGATGGTTCAGCGACCATTTCTCGCGGCGCTGGATCGCGGCCGTGGGATATCTGATTTTCGCGGCTGTCTACTACGTTTTTGGCCGTGCTCCATCCACCCTTGCCATTTGGATCGCTATGGCGGTCTACGGTTTGTACTATGCCCTGACGCAGCCGGTGCTAAAGGCACTCGTGGTTGAGACTGTTGGGCAGGAAGTGCGCGGGCGAGCCCTTGGTGTCTATTTCTTCGTGACCAGCGTGGCCACGCTCGCGGCCAGCCTGATTACCGGAGAACTGTGGAAGCACTATGGCGCGGGAGTTCCATTTTATTTTTCCGCGGGGCTGGCCGCGGTCTCAGCGATGCTATTAGTGGTCCGTCCGCCCGGCAAGGCTCACCGCCTGCCGGCAATCATTTCGTAATCGGTGAACACGACTTCCTCGCTGACTAATCGGGCGTATAAGTGGATTGGAATCGCTGTAACGCGTGGGACTAACCCTTGCGGCCTCACCTTCGATTTAAACGGAGGGCTGTGTCCCTGAGACGTTACCCTAAGACACGGACCGTGAATTCCGCTGACTCCGTTCTGTTAGTTCTGTTTGACGCGGACAACGGCTGATTGATTATGATTCCTGCCAAGTTTTCGGGAGCCCGCGTAGTAGAGCAAGATCAGAATCTGCACGACGATTCCGGCGCAGGTGTCGAGAAGGACGTCCCGCGGCGTTCCGGTGCGCGAGGGGATGAAGCTCTGGTGCCATTCATCGAGGCTGGCGACCACTGCGGTACCGAGCACGGCTAAACTCGCCCAACGAAGAGTCCACTTCACGCCGTCGATGGCGGGAAGCGTTTCCCGCCAGGCGCGAAACAGCAGAATGCTCAGCATGCCGTAGCCGAAGACGTGTCCGCCTTTTCGAATATAGAAGTGAAGGTGTTCGAAGTGTTTGAGGTCAATTCCGAACAAAAAATGCAACAGCGGGTAGAGGATGCGGCTGGTGTTGTTGGAAGAAGCGAGGTTGGTCGATTCAATAGCGATGACGATCAGCCACAGGATTGCGGCGATCCAGGCCTTCAGAATACGGTGGCGATCGGTGCTCAAGCGAGTGTCGGGCCTGCAGCCACGAAATCCCCACTTCTCGCAAAGGAGGCGACAAATGGGGCACGCAGATTCGACGATCGGACACGGAGGTTCTTATTCAATCGCATAGTTGGGAGCCTCACGGGTGATCATTACGTCATTGACGTGGCTCTCGCGCAGGCCGGCGCCGCTGATGCGGACGAAGCGCGTCTTCTGCAGCAGTTCAGAAATTGTGGCGCAACCGCAGTAGCCCATGCCTGATTTCAATCCGCCGACCATCTGGTGAACAATCATCGCCACAGAGCCACGATAAGGCACGCGGCCCTCGATGCCTTCGGGCACAAGCTTGGCCAGGCGGTTGGAATCGCCGTCGGAGGCGGAGACTGCGGCTGAGGAGTCGCCTTCCGTACTTTGGAAATAACGTTCACTCGATCCCTGCGCCATGGCGCCAATCGAGCCCATACCCCGATAGGACTTGAAGGAGCGGCCTTGGTAGAGAATTAATTCGCCGGGACTCTCGTCGGTGCCGGCGAAGAGCGATCCGATCATGACGACGCTTGCGCCCGCCGCGAGTGCCTTGGTGACGTCGCCGGAATATTTGATGCCGCCGTCGGCGATGATGGGGACCCCGGAATCTCTTGTAGCTCGGTAGGCTTCGGCGATGGCGGTAATCTGCGGAACGCCCGCGCCCGTGACCACTCGTGTGGTGCAAATTGAGCCGGGCCCGATGCCAACCTTAATGCCGTCCGCACCCGCGCGAGTCAACTCGCAAGCTCCGTCAAATGTCGCTACATTCCCCGCGAGCAATTCGAGCTGCGGCAATTTCGATTTCACCAATCTAACCGCGTCCAGAACTTTGGTGGAATGGCCGTGTGCACTGTCGATCGCAATCACGTCAACTTTGGCTTCCGCTAATTCCTGCGCGCGCTCCAGAAAATCCCCGGTCGCGCCAATGGCAGCACCTACACGCAAACGCCCTTGGGAATCCTTGGCGGCGTTGGGATATTTCAATTTTTTCTGAATGTCCTTAACCGTGATTAAACCCTTCAGGTTGTACTTGTCGTCGACCACGAGAAGTTTCTCGACGCGGTGCTCGTGAAGAATTTTTTCCGCCTCTTCCAGCGTGGTTCCTACGGGCACTGTGATCAGGTTCTTCTTGGTCATCACTTTGTCAATGGGAATGTCGAAGCGGGTTTCAAAGCGCAGGTCGCGGTTGGTGAGGATGCCGACCAGTTTGCCGTGATCTGTAATGGGGACGCCGGAAATTTTATATTTGCGCATGACCTCGAGCGCGTCGCTCACTCGATCGGTGGCCGACATGGTGACCGGGTCGACGATCATGCCGCTTTCCGAGCGCTTCACCTTGTCAACCTCATTGGCCTGCTGGTCGATGGTCAGATTGCGGTGAATAATCCCGAGGCCGCCCTGCTGCGCCAGCGCGATTGCCATGTGCGACTCGGTCACAGTGTCCATAGCCGCGCTTACCACCGGAATGTTCAGACTGATATTGCGGGTCAGTTGCGTCTGGGTACTGGCCTGCGCTGGTATCACATCGGAGCGCGCGGGCAGCAAAAGCACATCATCGAAAGTAAGAGCCTCAGGAACGGGAAAATGAATCATAGCTGTCTCTGGAATCCCCAGCCGCGTGGGTAAACATTCATTCTAGAGACGGCGGGGGATTGAGGCAAATGGGCGAGAGGCGTTGACGAGTGATATGGCGATGTTGCGCCAGTTGACACCGCGAAGCGGCCCCCTCTGCCGCCGTCCAGAGCCATTTGTTGCGCGTCAGGATCAATCACGAGTTAGGGTGTCAGCGACTTTTTGCTTTCTGGAGTGGCGATATACTTGCACGTCCCCCCCGAAAGGTAAAGGTTATGAAGTCGTTACTCTGGCACTTTCCGCTTCGTCGCCGTGTAGCCGTCCTGCTGTTTGGAGCAGTCTTGATCAGTCTCGCGTCCGCTTGTCACAAGACTGACGCGGACGTCGCCGAAATTCTTCGGGCGGCTGGCAGCGGCGACTTGGCGAACGCCCGGCGGTTGCTCAACCACAATCCGAACCTAGCACTCAGTAAGAACGGGGAAGGCTTCACCGCTCTCCATTACGCAGCGTATTACGGCTACATAGAAATCGCAAAGTTGCTGCTAGCCCAGAACGCCGATGTGAATGCGAAGACCGGCAAAGGCGATACGCCGTTGCACTATGCTGCATCGTATGGCCACAAGGATACTGCGGAGCTGCTACTGTCGAATAAAGCCAACGTAGATGCCCAAGACGGAATCGGACGCACGCCCTTGTACGACGCTGCCTGGAGCGGTCGAATCGAAGAAGTCGGGATGCTTCTGGCCGCCAAGGCTGACGTGAACGCGGGAACTCTTCGCGGTTATAACGCACTGAGCGCGGCAGCCTCTTACGGTCGTGAGGATGTCGTCCGTTTGCTGATCGACAACGGGGCCAACGTTAACGCCGCAGACTTCGACGGCGGCACGCCCCTGCACTGGGCGCGGATAAGGGGATATGAGCGCATCGAGGAATTTTTGCGCCAGCACGGTGCCTTAGAACTACCGCGTGCGAAGTCAGAGTGGCCCTACCCTTGATCTTCGATTTACGGCAAATTCAATTGACTCAAACAGGCGTGTTCACTCTTTGGCGCTCGACTTGAACCCTCGACGCGATGTGTCTAGTGCGTACACAGCGCTCCTGCCGCTGTTTGTCTTTTTACCCTCCACGGGCGTATATTAGAGAACTGAGAACTGCTGTGTACCGGCAATTGGCGAAGCACACCAGTGGGCGCAAGCCCACTTTTTAGTTGGGCCCTTCGGGTGGTGCAGCCATCGGCCTGTAAGCTATTTGATTCATGGCACTTGACGTTGAACGTGTGCGGGAAATCGCGGAGCGGGTGGCCGCCTCCAGCGGGCTCGAAATAGTCGAAATCGAGTTCCTCGGTGGTGGTAAGGCGCGCATGCTGCGGGTGTTTTTGGATAAGCCCGCTGCGGGAAACGAACCGCTCTCGGGCGTCACGCATGAAGATTGTGCAAACTTCAGCCGCGAGTTTGGCACGATTCTGGATGTGGAAGACGTCATGCCAGGGTCGTACACGCTGGAAGTTTCGTCGCCGGGGCTGGATCGGAAGTTGATCAAGGCCGCGGACTTCAACCGCTTCACCGGCAGCCGCATGAAATTGACGACCCGGCAGCCGGTAGACAATAACCGCCACTTCGAAGGACGGCTGGAAAGTTTCAAGGACGGGCGGCTCACGCTGGACTTGAGCCTGGCCAGTCACAAGTCACGTAAAAAGATGGGCGCGGCGGCCGGCGAGAAAATAGAAATTGATTTCGCCAACGTGGAGAAGGCGAATCTGGTACCGGAGTTGTAAGGTTTCAATGTTTCAAAGTTCCAGGGTTTCAACGACCTTGGACCTTTGAAACCTTGAAACGTTGAAACTTTATTTATGGCTAGCGAGCTTTACAACACGATTGACGCACTCAGCCGGGAAAAAGGCATTGATCCGCAGATTGTAGTCAGCGCGGTGGAAGACGCCATTGTTATGGCGACGCGCAAATACTACAAGTCGCAGGAAAATCTTCATGCCAAGCTCGACAAGGAAACCGGCAAGATCAACGCTTACGCGGTAAAGACCGTTGTCGAAACTCCGGAGCAGGTGGAAGATCCGAATTTGCAGATCACTCTGGAGGATGCGCGGAAGGTCGATCCCGCTCTCGAAGTTGGCGGAGAGTTGCAGATTCCGAAAGTGACCGAAGGCATTCTGGGACGCATCGCGGCGCAACTGGCGAAGCAGGTAATTTTTCAGAAGGTACGCGAAGCGGAACGCGATACGGTTTACAACGAATACATCGGGCGCGTCGGGGAGATCGTAAATGCGACGGTGAAGCGCGTCGAGGGTCCCGACGTGATTTTCGATATCGGCAAGGCGGAAGCTCGCATGCCCCGCAAAGAACAGTCGCGGCTGGAATCATTTGCTATCGCGGAGCGCGTGCGCGTGGTGATTGCGCGCGTCGAACGAGCTTCGAAGGGCCCCGGCGTTGTAGTGTCGCGCGCCGCGCCGGACCTGGTGCAACATTTATTTCAGACGGAAGTTCCGGAAATTTACGACGGCACCGTAGTGATCCGGGCGATTGCTCGCGAGGCCGGTGAGCGCACCAAGATCGCGGTCATGTCGAAGGATAAAGACGTGGACGCGGTGGGCGCTTGCGTCGGCATGAAGGGAATGCGGGTGCAATCGATTATCCGCGAACTGCGCGGCGAGAAGATCGACATCATCGAATATCACGAAGATGCGGTGACTTTCGCCGAAAAAGCGCTCCAGCCTGCGAAGGTGAGCCGCGTCACGGTAGTCGATAGTGCCGACAAACATCTCGAAGTGGTGGTCGATGATAGTCAGCTTTCTCTCGCCATCGGCAAGAAAGGGCAAAACGTTCGCCTGGCCGCGAAGCTGCTCGGCTGGAAGATCGACATTAAGAGCGAAGAAGAGAAGCGCCAGGAAGTCGAACTGCAGATGGCGGCGATGGCACCGCAGGCATCGACTCCGCTCGAAAATGTCACGGGGCTAGGGGAAGGGCTGGTGGAAAAGCTTAGCGCCGCCGGCGTAACCACGGTGGAAGCGCTTGCCGATATGACGCCGGAACAGCTTGAGGCCATCGAGGGCATTGGGCCTAAAACGGTGGAAAAAATCAGCCTCGCGGTGAATAATTACTTTGCGACCTTAGATGCGGGCGCCGCCGAAGGGGAAGCGCTGGCTGAGGGCGTTAGCGCGGAAGCTGAAGGCGTTGCTGACGAAGTTGCGCCGGAAATTGACGCCGCGGCGTCTGGCGAAGTTGCCGCGGAAGAACAGGCGGCGGCTCCTGAGGCGACGGCGGAAGCCGAAGCCGCCTCGGACGAAAAAGAAGAGCGCGGGCCAGAAGACGGCTCCGCTCCCGAAAAAACTGAATAGTTATTCTGTGACAGATGGCACGTGCGTGGATATCTGCGCTGGCGTGCGTACAGGACGCGGACTCCGTGAGGATGCGATGAAGACTTAAGCCAACGCGGAGTACAAGAAAGGCCGGATGAGCAAGGTTCGAATCAACGATCTCGCCAGGGAGCTGGAAGTTAAAAGTAAAGCCATGCTCGACGCTCTACCGATCGTCGGGGTGACGGAGAAGAAGACCCATTCCAGTTCGCTCGAGGAGCATGAGGCGGAAAAAGTACGGGCCCACATCCGCGGCTCATCCGAAGCGCAGTCGTCGTCTGCCCGTTCTGCGCGCCCGCTGCGTGGCGAAGAAGAAATCAAGACCAAGATCGATCTGTCGCACATTTCCCGGCCGGGAGATGTGCTAAAAGCCATCACGCAGAAGAAGGAAGCGATAGCGGCTCCGTCTAGACAGGCAGCACCTCCTGCAGCGGCCAAGCCAGCGGCTGCGCCTTCGACCTCGGTAGTGAAAGCAACTACGCCTGCCGTTGCACCGCCGGTCGCCGCAGCGACCGTCGCGCCGCCACCGCCCGCTACACGACTGGAAGTGGTCGCGCCGACGGCGGAGAGGCCGACTGCCAACGCGCCTGCAACTGTCGCTTCGGCTGCTCCGACTGTTACTGCGCCAGCACGATCGACAACTCCTCCGGCGGCACCTGCCATCAAGTCTCCGGTAGCGGCTCCTCCGGCGGCAGTGCCCGCCGCGCCTCAGGCTCCAGTCGCGGCACGTCCGCCTGCGCTACTGGCAGGTCCGCCGCTGCCCCCCGCGCCACGCATGATTGTTCCGCAGACTGGACCGCGTCCAGTCTACAAAGCTCCACCGCCCCGCCCGCTCGCTCCGGTTGCACAGGCAGGTGCTCCCGCGGGGACAGGGACGATGCGTCCAGCGCCCGGGCGTCCAGTACCGGGACAGCCAATTTTTCAACGCCCGCGTCCCCAAGTTCCCGGGGCCGGAGGTCCGCCGCGGCCGTTGCGTCCGGGTGAACGACGCCCCATGCATCCCACTCGCCAGGCGCCTGCGGGT
>Ga0193751_1002207_pt1 | contig 11912 bp, 7 predicted proteins | sample L1c2metaG_FD_143050 | JGI IMG/M metagenome (GOLD analysis project Ga0193751, IMG submission 143050) | Soil microbial communities from a riparian zone of the East river system, Colorado, United States - L1c2 | ecosystem: Environmental > Terrestrial > Soil > Riparian zone | place: USA: East River... | reverse complement strand
AGTCCGCTCGAGTCTGGTGAGGGCTGATCGAAGCTGCTCGTACGTTCTGCCATCAACCCGCCGACCGATAGAGCGCAAGAAGGCGTGGAGGGTGAAGCTGATCACACCGTCGTCGGGAGACCCGGCTTCGTGGTAGCGGTGCAGCAGCTCGATGTAGACATCCTGATCGAAAGTACCGGGCAAGCGATCGCCCGGGCTGGGCAGGACGCGCCACCGGCCGCCGCTCTCAGGAGAGAAGGAGATTGCCGTATCCTCGGCGGAGTCGCTCAGCCGAAAAATGGGGAGCGATTCGAGCGACCGATCGAGGACGATAGCACGCGTCGCGATTCGCCGACGGGCCACGTAGGTCATGTAGAGAGAATATGACACTGATCAAGTACATCGCAATCGCGGCGGTATTGTTGTTTGCCCTTGTCCTGGCGCTCATTGGCGTCCTTTCAGTGACGCACGACACGCCCGTACGAAGCGTGATAGCAGAGGGAGACAAGGGCGGACCTCCGGCGATCAACGATTCCCTGTTCTCGCGCACCATCGAGCTGTTCACCGGAACACACATCGGTCCAGGCAACAACGTTCAGATTATGCTCGACGGGGATGGGACGTACCCGCAGCTGTGGAAGGATCTCGCGTCCGCGCAACGCACGATCACCGTGCAGATGTATTACTCAGAGCCGGGCAAAGTAGCGGATACGATGGCCAAGTATCTGATCGACCGTGCGCAGCACAAGGTGCGAGTCCTACTGCTGCTCGACGCTTTCGGATCTCAACCGCTGCAGCGTGACTGGGTCCGCCGTCTGAGGGCAGCTGGTGTCGAGCTAGTGTGGCTGAGACCACTTCGGTGGTACAGTCTGCAGAAAGCAGCGCAACGATCACACGTGCGCGTGGTGGTGGTTGATGGCCAGATTGGATATACCGGTGGATTTGGGCTGGCAGATTATTGGCTCGGCGACGGACACCACGAAGACCAGTGGCGCGAATCCAACGTTCGATTCGAGGGGCCGGCTGTGGCGGAGCTGCAAGCGGCGTTTGCCGCGGGATGGGCCGAAGCGACAGGAGAACTGCTCACCGGAGACATGTTTTTTCCTCGCTCCACGTTCGCCGAAGCTGGAGGTGTGCAAGCGGGGCTGATGCACACAATCCCAAGCACTGGCAGCACGCCGGCGGAGCGTTTCCTCGCGCTCTCGATCGCCGGTGCCCGAAAGACGCTTTACATCTCGAACTCGTATTTTGTGCCGGGCGAAAATTTCATGCAGCTACTCATTGCCGCCGCCCGACGGGGAGTGGACGTTCGCGTCATTACAGTGAGCAAGAAGACGGACGTGAAGACGACCTGGTATGCCGGAAGGACTTATTATGAGGACCTCCTCCAGGCAGGGGTGAAGATCTACGAGTATCAACCGACGATGATGCACGCCAAGACGATGGTCGTGGATGGCTTATGGTCGTACGTCGGGTCCATGAACTTCGACAATCGATCGCTTTCCTTCAACGACGAATCGATTCTGGTTGCTCTCGACAGTGGAATCGGAGCACAAATGGACTCCATCTTCATGAACGACATCAAGTCGTCCAAGGAGATGAAGCTCGATGAATTCCGGAAGCGTCCGCTTTCCAGCAAAATCCTGGAGTGGGGCGCGCAGAAGCTGCGGCGAGTGCTCTAGCACTCCGCTGGCGCACTGGCACTGGCCCGTGATGTGACGGGTACTTCTCTCATGCTCGCTCGCTTTCACCCACTCGTAAGAAAATGGTTCGAGGAGACCTTCGGATCGCCGAGCGATCCACAGCGATCGGGCTGGCCCGCGATCGCGAGTGGATCGCACACTCTGATTCTCGCCCCTACTGGGACGGGGAAAACGCTGGCCGCTTTTCTGTGGGAGTTGAATGAGCTGATTGTGCGCGGTCTCGAGGAGCCGTTGCCGAACGCGGTGCAGCTTCTATACATCTCGCCCCTCAAAGCGCTAAACAACGACATCCAGAGAAATCTCGATCGACCGTTGGCCGACCTGCGAGCTCGATTTCTTGCCGCTGGCCAGGCATTTCCGGAAATAAGAGTAGCGGTGAGGACCGGCGATACACCCGCGTCAGCGCGCGCGCGGATGCTTCGCAAGTCTCCGCACATTCTGATCACGACGCCGGAATCGCTGAACATCATGTTGACGTCGTTGAGGGGACGCGGGATGTTCAGCACCACTCGCGCAGTGATCGTCGACGAGATCCACGCCATTGCTGGAACCAAGCGCGGGGCCCACCTCGCGCTGACGCTGGAGAGATTGGAGGCACTCGTCGAGAGCTCTCCGCAACGAATTGGTCTCTCAGCCACCCAACGTCCGCTCGAGGAAGTTGCGCGCTTTCTCGGCGGGTGCGAGGCCAACGAGGGCAATGCAGCCCGATTCAGGCCGGTCACGATCGTCGATTGCGGGATGACGAAGGAGATGGTGATTGCGGTGGAGTCGCCCGTCGCCGATCTGGGCAATGTCGGCGGCAGTATCTGGCCGGCGGTCGCGCCGCTCGTGTTGCGTCACATCCGGGCATCCAACACAACGCTGGTATTCGTCAACAACAGAGCGCAAGCCGAGAAGATCGCGGCGCGAGTAAACACACTCGCCGAAGAGGAGCTGGCGTTGCCGTACCACGGCTCGCTGGCGAGGGAGAGGCGATTCGCCCTCGAGGAGCGGCTAAAGGCAGGCTCGTTGCGCGCACTCGTGACTACCAGCTCTCTCGAGCTCGGAATCGACATCGGGTCTGTAGATCTGGTGATCCAGCTTCAGTCGCCAAAACGTGTTGCGTCAGCACTGCAGCGCATTGGGCGCGCCGGGCACACACTCGGCGTTCCGAGTCGCGGAATACTCGTGCCCACTTTCCGGGACGATGCCGTAGAGATTGCGGCAATCGTCGCTGCAATGCGTGCAGGCGACGTCGAGCCGACGCACGTGGTTCAAAACGCGCTCGATGTGCTGGCTCAGGTAATCGTCGCGGCGGTTTCCGTCGATGATTGGAGCAGCGAAGGTCTGTTCCGGCTCGTGCGCAGGTCGTATCCGTACCACCAGCTAACCCGCGCGGCGTTCGACGAAGTACTGGCAATGCTATCGGGGAAATATCCGTCCGATATTGCCGCGGAGCTGGAGCCGCGTATCACCTGGGACCGTGTGATCGACAAGTTGATCGGCTCGCGCGCGGCACGCATGACGGCAGTGATCTCGGGCGGGACGATTCCAGATCGTGGGCTGTATACGGTCAACCTGCCCGATCGAACTCGTTTGGGGGAGCTCGATGAAGAGTTCGTCCATGAATCGCGCATGGGCGATGTATTTCAGCTCGGCTCTTCCACGTGGAGGATTGCCGCCATCGAGCACGATCGAGTGGTTGTAACACCAGCGCCGGGCGTGCCCGCGCGAATGCCATTCTGGCACGGCGAATACATGGCGAGATCGCTGATGCTGAGTCACCGAGTGGGTGCGCTGAGACGTGAGCTTGCAGAAGCTCCTGATATAAGAGATCTCGAAGAGCGATACGGATGTGATGCCGCGACTGCGAACTCGCTGGTGAAGTACATCGGCGCGCAGCGGGCTGCGACGGGCATTGTTCCGGATGACAAGAACATCGTAATCGAGCAGTTCCGGGACGAGACCGGCGCGGTGCGCATCGTGATTCACGCCGCATTTGGCGGCAGGATCAATGCCCCGTGGGGAATGGCTCTCGCTCAGCGTGTGCGTGAGGTAATCGGCACCGATCTGCAAGTGCAGACGACGGATGATGGAATCATGCTGCGCCTACCCGATCTCGGAATGACCACACCCCTCGAAGCACTGCTTGGTCTCACGGGCAAGGAAGCCGAGCAACTCGTCATGGAAGAAGTAGGCTCGACGTCATTGTTTGGCGCACGCTTCAGGATGAACGCGGCGCGCGCGCTGTTGTTGCCGCGTGGAAATCCGCGACGAAGGATGCCGCTCTGGCTGCAACGGCTCAAATCCCTCGACTTGCTTCAAACGGTGCGGCAGTTCCCGAGCTTTCCGATTCTCGTCGAGACCTATCGCGAAGTGCTGCAGGATGCGTTTGACATGCAGGGTCTCAAGAAGACTCTGGCCGAAATTTCGTCCGGAGCCATTCGCATCCACACTGTAAATACAGAATCGCCCTCTCCATTTGCAGCGAGCCTGCAATTCGGATTCGTGATGGACTGGCTGTATGGTGACGACACACCGCGTGCGGAGCAAAGAGCCGCGCTACTTTCGCTTGATCGCTCGCTCCTCGACGAAGTAATGGGTGGTGAAGGTGCCGACGATACGACCCTCCAGGCGATCGAGCAGACGTTGGCCGAGCGAAGGGGCACAGCAGCTGGTAGGCGAGCTCGCACGGATGACGAGCTCGCGCATCTGCTTGACAGAGCCGGTGACCTTAGCAGGGAAGAGCTCAATGCCCGTATCGCAACTCCAGAGGAAGGCGTGCGAGGGGATCCTCTCACCGAGCTGCTCAATAGCGGGAGGGTAGTGTCGATTCCCTTGGGGCCGGAGGGGGCGGTTGGATGGCGGCTCATCCTCACCGAGACGTATTCGCGATACGTGTCGGCTTTCGGATCGCAAGCGTTGGCCCGTGTGCGCGGAGGGGCGGAGCTCATCGAGCAAGACGCTTCGGCAGTAATCCCGGAAGTGCTCGTGCATCCAGCGATAAACGAGTCGGTTGCGCGCCGTGAGATTCTCGCGCGATTCCTGACGCAGTCTGGGCCGGTGACAGCACAGGAAATCACGGCGCGTTATGGCTGGTCGCGAGAATGGGTCGAGTCCCGCCTTACTGAGTGGGAAAGAACCGACAAGCTGGTGCGCGGAAAATTCCGCAGTGATGTGCCCGACATCGAGTGGTGTTCGCGTCGCATAGTTGAAATTGGAAGAAGGCGGGCACTAGCTGCATTTAGAAAGCAGATCGAAGCGGTGGAACTTCCGCACTTCGCGGCATTCATGCAGCGCTGGCAGCATGTCGATGACCGGGACCGCCTGGAAGGAATAGCGGGCACGGCCACCGTGATGCGCCAGTTATACGGTATAGCGCGTCCGGCTGTCGCATGGGATCGCGATTATCTGCGCGCCAGAATAGGGAGCTACAATCCGGCGCTGCTCTCCGAATTCAGCGCGACGGGAGAGCCAGTGTGGGCTGGCGAGGGAAACTACGATCCCGACTCCGGTGCGATACCGCTTGCCCGGGTCCGTTTTTTCGAGCGGGGCAGTGGTGCAGTATGGCTGTCCGGCGAAGACGCGCAGGTACTCAGTGAAAACGCGGAGGCGGTGCGAGCCACGATCGCGGACGAGGGCGCATCCTTTATCGGGGACATTCAGGCGACAACGGGACTCACCATGCTGTCTGTGCGAGAAGCTATTCGTGAGCTCGTTGCGTGGGGACTAGTGACTAACGACACCGTAGAGGCTCTACGTGAGGTTGCCCGTTGGAAAGCAATGATGCCGCGCACGGCGCCGGACCCGACAAGCTGGCTGCCGGCCGACTACACTCCGTCACCGGCTAGAAGAATAGTTCAGCGCCGTCCGAACCTGCGGCGGCTTCCGAAATGGAGACGACCCGATAAACCGGGTTGCGCGCCGAGTGGCTGGACGGGGCGCTGGTCGCTAGTGCGCAGACGCGGTACGCTCGGTCCGGATTTACCTGAAGAAGAACGAGCAGAACGGATTGCGAGGCAGTGGCTCGCACGCTACGGAATTGTTTCGCGCGATTGGTGGAGGAGAGAACGGCCACCCGTCTCGTGGAGAGCGATCTACAGAGAGCTAAGGCGACTCGAATTTCGCGGAGAAGTGCGTCGTGGCTATTTTGTGAAGGGACTCGGTGGCGCGCAGTTCGCGATGCCCGACGCTGTCGAGTGGCTACGCACTGTTGCCGCGGAAGACCAAAGCTCGGCGAGCTTCATCGTGATGGCAGCGAGCGATCCAGCGAACGTGTACAATCTGCCTTTGGAGCTCGTCGACCGTGATCCACTGTCGAGGCCACGAGGCTCAGGTGCGTTGCTGGTGATGCGCGGTGGCCGCGTAGCTATCGCGGTGGAAGCGCGCGGGCGAAGATATACGGTTGCAACGTGGCTATCCCCTGAAGAAACGATCACAGCCAAAAAAGCTCTGGTGGAGCATCTGCGCGGAGAACAGTCGGCGCGATATGTGGTCTAGCTAGCGCGCGGAGGGCTTATCGAATATCTGCGCGGCCGAGAGCTGCTCTCACGGCCTCTCGCATTGCCATCACTGCTTCCTCGCGAGCTGCCGGCGAATCTTCTCGAACGTGGAGCTCGATTCCATCGGCTACCGGCAGGCGATGCCAGCGCAGCGACAAGTCATCGTCGTGACCGACGGCTTCATCGGCTCCGAAACTCAGTGCCGGCGCAAGTGACAACGCGATTTTCCGCTCAAGAGCGTCACCCGTTACATCGCGCATCTCTGCCTTGATCGACTCGAGACTCTGTCCCTCGCGCTGCCGGATTTTGATCGACAGCAGCTGCAGGAGGTGTCGATATCCGTAAGTGGCACCGGTGCCGGTGCCTTCTGGGCGATCCAGCAATCCGCTCGCTACGTAAAATCGAACTGCTCGAGCGCTAGGCGCTGCACGAGCCGAAGCGTTGGTCGGTCTAACTCCAGCAGCGTCTACGAGAGCTGTTGCGTGTGCGGCAAGTCCGCGGGCGTTCCAGGGAGCGTGTTTAGCGTGGGCGCGGAGGAGAGCGACAGGCGATTCAGCCATGTGGATAGGATAACATTAAAATCTTCTGCTCGCTCGTCGTGTGGGAGGTCTCCAGCGGGAGAGAGAACGGAAATCTCGAAGTCGCGTTTCAGCTCGCGGAAACCGCGAAACTCCTCAACGGGCGCGATCGATCCTTGCTCGCCCCACACGAGGAGCGCGGGCTGAGATAGCCGCCGCAGCGCATTCCGTACATCGATGTTGAGATGTCCCGAGAGAAATGCAGCAGGAGCGTGACGAGCGCCGCGCTGGTGCGAAGCCGCGTAGTAGATCTCGATCAGCTCACGTGTCACCAACGCGTCATTCGAGTATGCGCTCTTGAGATAGCGCTTCAGGTTGGGGCGTGACACGAGGGCATTGAACATCGCTGTGCCGGCAATCGGTGTGTCCACCGCGAGCCGTCCCGCCTCTCCGCCAATTCCGACTGGCGAGTTCTGGCGAATCAATCCTGACGGCGCAATGAGAGCAACGGCTGGAAAGCGATGCGGATCGCGGGCAGCAAGCACAATTGCGTACGCGCCTGAAAGCGATGATGCGACCAGCACGCAGGGCTCGTCGATCACTCTGCTGACGAAATCTGAAATGAGCGAGATGTACAATCTTGCCGAGTAACGAATGGCTGGTCGGTCCGACCGTCCAAAGCCGAGGAGGTCCAGAGTGTAGACCGTGTTCGTCCGGGCGAGCGCATCGACGTTGTTGCGCCACTCGTACGACCACGCAGACGGGTGGATGCCGTGAATCAGAAGAAGGGGAGGGCCTTCACCGTGCTTGGTGAGCGCGACACGCCTGTCGCGCCACTCAAAACCGCCTTCTTCACCGCCAATAAGGTTGGTAAGCTGGTCGACACCCTTTCGCGCGAACGCGTTGTAAGCCGCGGCAGCGCCAAGGATGGCGCCGCCCGACAGAAGTATTTTCTTCCAGGGGCCTTCGGGTCGCTCTTCGTAGTCTGGCATCCGTCCTCACTCGAGCCGCTCAAGGAAAAAGCGCGGCTACTTGAGAGTAACCGCGCCTGGGGCAGTGCGCACGGGGGCAGGAAAACTTACCTCCGGGAGCGGCCCTTCGAAGCGCTCTTACGGCTTCCGCCGCTCCGTCCGCGGGCCTTGGACGCTGCCTTTGAGCGACGGGCGGAAGTCTTCTTACTGCTGCCTTTTTTGGCTCCAGCCTTTTTCCCGGCTTTCTTGCGGCCGCCCGACCTCGAGCTAGCTGCTTTACGCCCCGAGGCCGCCTTGCGCCCGCCCGATTTCTTTCCGCCGGAAGACTTTGGCGCGGCCCGAGACGTCTTCTTTTTGGCGCCGCCAGCGCTTGCGGCCGCTGAACCCGTGCTCGATGCCGAACGACTCCCGCTGCTGGCCCCGAGGCTCGAGCCGAGCGGGGATGGACGGCTGACGCCCCCCGAAGTGCGTCCGAGCGTAGAGCCACTCGACGACTGTCCGCTACTATATGGCGTGCTGGTGCTCGATGTCGCGCCACCTCCCCCCGCCAGACTGCTAGTGGTAAGGGTGGATTCCTGCTTCTTTCCGGATCCTTTGGGGCGTCCCCTTCTTCCACGCGGAGCTCCGCCACCGAAGAGATCCTCCTCCTCTTCTTCGTCTTCTCCTTCCTCGCCCTCCGCTACGACTGTAGCGTCGGAGTCGACCTCTTCATCATCGTCAGCGTCTTCAGCGCTATCCCAAAGACGGTCGCTGTGATCTTCGTTGATCGCCCAGCCACCATCCTCATCCTCGTCATCTTCGTAGGAACGCTTGCCGCGACTGAAGCCACCGAGATCATCGGGTTCGTCGTCATCCGCAAAACGCAATGGCTCCACTGATTCACCGCTCGGCATGAGTCCTCCTCTGGAATGTTCAGCAACGCACTTAAGTAGCGCGTCAATTTTCTAATTTCGCCCGCTGCACGTCGCGTGCCTTGTGCTCGCAACGCATGATTCCGACGCAGTCGTTGTACGGAATACGACCGTATTTCATGCGCCGTCAAGGCCGCGACGCGCCAGAAGTCTAGCGGGTTTGGAGCTGGGCGATGCCCAAGCGCCGTGTCACGACCCTCACGAGCGCGTCATAAACACCCGGGTCGAATTGTTTGCCGACATCTACCTTGAGGTGTTCCAACGCGGCCATTGGCTCCATCGGGTCGCGGTAAGCGCGCTTGGAAGTAAGCGCATCAAAGGTGTCAGCGGCGCAAAGAATTCTGGCCCCCAGCGGGATTTCTTCGCCCGCAAGTCCATGCGGATACCCGGCGCCATTCCAATGCTCGTGGTGGTGCTCAACGTAGTTAAGCGGCGTCTTGAGGTGAACGAGCGGTGCGAGGATATCGAGCCCGATCTGAACGTGGCGCTTTACGTGCTCGAACTCCTCAGGAGTCAGCCGACCGGGCTTGTTCAGGATCGCTTCGCGAATTCCGATTTTGCCTACGTCGTGAAGTCTCCCCGCAACCCTCAGATCTTCGCGAAGAGTTTCGTCCAGCTCCATCTCCTCGGCCAACTGCTCGGCGAGCTCAGCGACTCGCTGCGAGTGACCACGCAGGTAGAGGTCTTTCGCCTCCATCGCGTTGATCAGTGTCTCCGCAATGCTCACAGACATAAGGCGGAGAGCTTCCTTTTCGCGCTCGAGCTCCGCGGTTCGAAGCGCAACTTCTTCGCGTATGAGCTTATCGAGCTTCCGACTCTCCATGGCTTCGGCACGTTTGCGAAGCGCACGATCGACCGCCTGATGAAGATCCGCGAGCTCGACAGGCTTCATCAGATAATCACTCGCCCCCGAGGCGAGCACTTCGGTGGCAGTAGCGGCGTCGTTGACCGCGGTCAGCATGATGATCGCGAGGTCCTGGTCACGGGCGCGTGCCTTTGGGACTACCTGGACGCCGGTCATTCCCGGCATTCTGACGTCGCAGAGCATCAGGGAGAAGGCGCTCTTGTCGAGAACTTCGAGCGCCTGATCGCCGGAGCCTGCGATCTCGACTTCGTATCCGCGGGAGCGCAGGAATTTCCGCAGCGCCAGGCGGATTGTCTCTTCGTCGTCGACGATCAGGATGCGAGTCACTGTGCTGCCTCCGTATAGAGCGGCAGCGTGATGGTAAACGTGGTCCCGACATCGGGAGTGCTTTCGACGGCGACCGTTCCGTCATGCGCCTGAATGATGCCGTAACTAACGCTCAAACCGAGACCTGTGCCTTCGCCGGGTGGTTTGGTGGTGAAGAAAGGCTCGAACACTCGCTGACTCACAGAAGGAGGCATCCCATGTCCAGTATCAGAGACGACAATGAGAACCGATCCGTTTCGGGTTTGGGTGATCAGGGAGAGATGTCGTACCGTTGAGGCCTGCAGCGCCGACTCCGCGTTGACGAGCAGGTTGAGCAGCACCTGCTGGAGCTTTTGCTCGTCGCCGCGCACGCGTGGATTCGACTCGTCCAGATGCATGTGGACTTCGATCCCGCTCGAGCGCGAAGCCAGTGCGCGGAGACGGACAGTGTGCTTCACGATAGTGTTGATGTCGACCGGCACGTCGCGCGCATCGGTCTTTCGCGCGAACAGAAGAAGATCGCGAATCACTCCAATGGCGCGATCTGCCTCCCGCTTGATCAGGCCTACCGATTCACGCTGCTCGCCCTGCAGGTTGTCCTCTAGCAGAAGCTGGGCGAAGGTGGAGATTCCGGTGAGCGGATTATTCAGCTCGTGAGCAACGCCGGCAACGAGCTCGCCGATCGCAGCGAGCTTTTCGGTGCGGCCGAGATGGTCGGCGACCTTGCGCTCTTCGGTAAGATTGCGGACGCCGATGACGAGACCGACAACGTCGTCGCTCGCGTCGCGGATGTGACTGAGGGTGACCGATGCCGGAAACTCTGTCCCATCCTTTCGACGATGCACGTGCTCGCCAATCCAGAGGGGCTTGTCCTCCGGAATGGCTGGGATGGTCTGTCGCTGGGATAGCTGCGCGGACGCGACGACGAAATCGTCGACCGACAAGCCGGCAATCTCGGACGGCTCGTAACCGTACTCCTTGATAGCCGCGCTGTTCGCGTACTGCACTTTTGCATCGACGCCGAGGATGAGCACAGGCTGATCCATTGTGGCCAGCGCGGCGGCGAGCGTTCGCTCGCGGGCGTGCGTTCGTTGCTCGTCCTCGCTCAGAAGAAGGACGTCGATGGCGAGAGCAACCGCTGGTGCGAGTCGCAATAGAGCATCGATCTGTGGACTGGTCTGCAGCTGTGGCGTTTCCGAGGTCACAATGAGAACACCGATGCGCCGGTCGCTAGCAATCAGCGGAATCGTAATGGCCGGCTCTGCTGGAACGCGATCGGGGCGGTGAGCCAATTCGCGGAGATTTGCAACGAAGGTTGGCTCTTCGCGTGCCCACGCGACACGAACAGCGCTGCGCGCGGCGGGAACGGAAGTGCCTTCCATGCGCTCACATGTGCCGCAAGCGGCAACGCAAGTGAGCGTCTCGCCGTCCTGAGACATCACACCAATCGCCTTCCCGGTGGACGGGACGACGTTTTCAAGGATTTCCAGGATGCGTTGACACGCCTCGGCGACTGTCGCCTTACGGAGTGCGAGGCGCGCAATTTCGGCCGCCGCCTCCGTCTGCTTTTGCTCATTTCGCTGCCCGGCAAAGAGACGCGCGTTATCGATTGCGACAGCCGCCTGTCGCGCGATGAGCATGATGAGCTCGAGATCGTGCGAATCGTACGCGTTGGTCTTGTACGACAGCACCTGCATCACTCCGACAGTTCTATCGTGATAGACGAGCGGAGCAGTGATCTCGCTCTGCACCTCCCGCTTTGCTGCGACCTGAAAGATCGTTCCCTTCCACCAACGTTCCGGCCTGGATGAGATCACGGGCACACCACTCTGGAAGACTCTCGCGATTGTCTCGGTGCCATTCGGAAAATCGAGAACTCCTTCGCCGTGGCGCTCCTCGGAATCGACGACGATGCAGTGGGCCTCGAATTTCTCGCAGACGGGATCCGAGATCATCAGCGCAAAACACGGGGCGTCCACAACCGAAGCAACGGCCTTGTAGATCTCGCGGTATGCCTGTTCGAGAGAGATCGTGGCTGAGATGGCCTGCTGTACTGTCGCGACGGCAGCGAAGCGCGCCGCACGACGCTCCAGCTCGGCGATCAGCTCAGTCGTCAACGAACTCCACCGTCACCGGTCGGGTGATAATGCCCGACTTGACGCCTTCGTCGAGGAAGAG
>Ga0193751_1002206_pt1 | contig 11913 bp, 10 predicted proteins | sample L1c2metaG_FD_143050 | JGI IMG/M metagenome (GOLD analysis project Ga0193751, IMG submission 143050) | Soil microbial communities from a riparian zone of the East river system, Colorado, United States - L1c2 | ecosystem: Environmental > Terrestrial > Soil > Riparian zone | place: USA: East River... | reverse complement strand
ACCGTCGCGCCCTGCTTTTTTAACCAGTCAACGCCGGTGGCTACAATCATCTTGCCGATTCCCTGCCCCTGGTAATCGGGATGCACTGCGAGCGGCCCCATCCAGCCTTCGACGCCCGAGCGATGCACCATGTTGAACGCTGCGATCCCATCGCGCGCGTTGCGCCAGATCATCGCCCCTTCCTCGGCGTCGGTGATGGCGAACTTCCATACCGCCGGATTGAGGTGCGGCACTCTTACGCCCACCATCCCGTCCTTCCGGTAGCGCTCGGTAAATGCTTCGCTGAAGACGGCGTTGAGCGCGGGGATTTCACGAATGCTGACACGCTCCGGCGTCTCGGATACCCAGGCGTGTCTCCAGTTGCGCGCGAATGCCATCACGCGCTCGCTCCCGCGCCCGCTTCGGCGCTTTCGACCAAATCCTCCTCCGGCCTTCTCCGCTCTCTGGAGCCGGGCTCGGGTGCAAGAGGGCGCAGATCATCAAGCCTGCCGACGTCTTCATTCTCGCTCTGCGTCACAACCGAGGAGCCCTGATCGGCGTCGTAGCTCACCGATATCACCCGATCCAGACCTTCGCGCACCGGCTCGATGTGTGTGATCAGAATCACCTGCTCGAAGCGATCGTGCAGTCCGCGCAACAGCTCGACGACGTTGAACCGTCGAGCCTCGTCGAGCGACCCGAATACCTCGTCGAGAATGAGCAGCGAGAAGCTCTGACCCGCGCGCTCGGCGATCATCTGTGAGATGGCCAGACGCAGCACGAGATTCGCCAGATCCTCCTCCCCACCGGAAAGCACAGGCTTCGGAACACCGTCCTCCAGAATCACGATGTTGTACTGATCGTCCAGCTCCAGCTCGGTATAGCGCGCATCGGTCAGCTCGCTCAGAAACGCGCTTGCCAGCTCCGACAGCTCCGGACGCAACTGAAAGTTGAGATCCGTGCGCAGATCGGAAAAAGCGCGGTCCAGCTCGTCGTGTATGCGCCGGTCGTCCTGCATCACGTCCAGCTCAGCAACTTTTCTCTTCAAATCCTCCGCCGCTCCCTGCGCGGCGGCGAGAGCGGCGGTCGCGCTGGACACCTGTTCCTGCGCTCGAGCTGCCGCGACTTTCGACTCCTGCAGCTCGGTGCGGACGCGATCGAATTCCGCCTTCAGCTCGTTGAAATCCTTCTCCGTGAAGGAGATCTGCGCGCGCCGGGTGCGCAGGGTGCCCAGCGTGGATTGAACGCGCATGATTTCCTGCGCAATCCGCGTCTGCTCCAGCTTGAGCTGCGGCTCGCGCTCGAGCATGGCCTGGAAGCGGGCCACCTCCGCTTCCATCGGCGTCAGCCGATCGACTTCCGCGATGACCTCGGCGTGGCGTGCCGGATCGTACCCCGGCGGGATTCGCGAGAGATCCCGTTTCATCTGAACCTGCCGCTGCTGTTTGGCGGCGATCTCGCGCACGATCGTGCCAAGCTCCTGAACGGCGAGCTGCACCTTGGCGAGCCTCCGCTCGAGCGTTCCCACTTCCTGCATGAGCACGCGGCGACTCTCGTCCAGCTCGCGCACGTCATCGGGCATCTGCTCGAGCTGCTCGACACGCGCCTTGTAGTAGTTGCCGTCGACATTCACGGTGTCCATCAGCTCGTCGAGGTGCTCGACCACAGTGTGCAGGCTTCCGCCCAGGGGCCGACTGCAAGTCGGACATTCCCCGTTCTCTCCGAGCGAGACGACGCGATCGCGCTGCAGCTTGACCTCCACGTACTGGGAGCGGAGCGCTTCACGCTTGGTTTGCGCTTCCTGTCTGTCCCGCACCCATTCGGTGCGACGCGCCTCGAGGAGTCCTTGAGCGTCCTCCAGCTCGGAACGCTTCTTCTCCAGCTCGAGCGTCGCCTCTTCCTCGAGAGCGGGCGCGCGCTCGATCTTCGAGTGGCGGTCCTCCAGTCTCGCGATTTCTTCGCGCAGAGCGGACTCGGATTCGAGCAGCGTCTTGCGCCGACCTTCCTCGCGATACAGCGTGTTGAGCGCCTGCAGCTCCACGTTCAGCGCGAACAACGGCTCGATGCTCTCGCGGAGATTGTCGAGCTGCGCCCGCGCAGCTTGCACGCCCTCGAGCTCGCGGATGACGCGCTCCGAGTCGCGGTGCAGCGCCGCTTCCTTCTCCTCGGCGACGGTGATCTGGGTGAGCAGTTGCGCAGACTGCTCGCGCTGCCGCTGGACCATCTCCCATCGCGGCTCAATCGCCATCATCTCCCGCGCCCGAACCGCCCCGCGGTGAGCGGCCTGATGTGCGCGCCCTTCTGCGTCTGACTTTCGGGACGCCGCCTCGGCGAGCGAGCGCAGTACAGCTTCGGGATCCGGCATGCCTCGGTGCATTCCCTCGATCGACGCTCGCACACGATTTCGCTTCTCGCGCGTGAGCTCCTGCGCGATGCGCAGCTTCTCGTAACCAAGAACTCTGGAGAGGAACTGTCCGCGCTTTGCCGGCGTCATCGCCGCCATTACGCTGAGCTCCTTCTGCCCGGTAAAGTACGTGTGGAAGAATTCCGAGAGCGACATCCCGAGACGGTGCTGCAGAAGCTCAGTCACACCGGAAATCGAGTTGGCTATCGGGGTCTCGGCGCCATCCAGATAGAGCTCGGCGCTGGTGAGCCCGCGAACGACGCGATACCTGTGCGATCCGAGCTCGAAGTCCAGCCGCACTTCGACCGGCGCGCGGGCGCCCGCGCCCATGAAGCGGATCGAATCGCGATTGCCGCGAATCGCCTGATTTCCGTACAGCGCCCAGGCGATTGCCTCGAGAATTGTCGTCTTGCCGGCGCCGTTCGGGCCGATGATGCCCGTGAGACCAGTGTCGAAGTTGATCTCGGTCCGGACGTGCTGCCGGAAGTTGGTGAGGCTGAGGCTATTCAGTCTCACGCAGTCGCTTCCTCTTCTTCGGTCGGACCGGCGACAGCGTCTGCTTCACGCAGGTAGTGGAGGCCCAGCTCGACGAGAGCTTCGCGATTGATGTTCTCGGTCAGCACGCGAGAGCGCAGCTTGTCTCGAACCGTGTCGGCAAGCGATGCGCGCCGACCTGGTGCTGCCTGCCCTTTTTCGGGCCGCACGATCTCCGGGCGCCGGGTATCGAGATGAAAATGCAGCGCCTTCCGCTTGTAGTCGCGGATCGCCTTGTGATCCAGCTCGCGTAGGATGTGCCGCGGCACGTCGCGCACGACCAGCCGCACGATCTTTTCGTCGATCCCGCCATCGCACCGTTCCAGCGCGTCACGGATCGCATCGTCGAGAGCAGACGGAGAAAGTCCGGAGCCGGAGAGCGGCGCGAGATCCACCCATGGCCGCGACGGCGGTATCGGATGGAACCGGTGCGTCTTGTTGGCCAGATCGTACTCGATGATCCCCTTGCCCGCGATCCGTGCTTCTCGCTCCTCAGCCAGCTCTCCCCACGGATTGGTGCTGGTGTAGTCGAGCGATCCGGAGTAAAAAGCGTTGGACGCGACGGAGCGATAGACGTGATAGTGTCCGAGCGCGACGTAATCCCATTTGTCGGCGCCCAACTCTTCCTGGGTGATCTCCATCGGCGAGCGATCTAGCTCGCGTCCGTACTTGGGTAGCACGCCCTCTATCTCGCCATGCAGAAGGAGGATGTTGTACTTCGCCGTCGGATCCGGCTCGAGCAGAGGCCGCTTACCCTGCATGTCCGGAACGGCCAGAATCATCAGGTCGTGCCGGTCGACTGGGATGCGCTTCGCCTCCGCGTCTACGACGTTGATACCAAGCGGCTTGAACAAATGAAGGATGCAACCCGTCTCCGCGGTGCGGGGCGTGTCATGATTCCCCGCGACCATCACCACTGTCGTGTCGGGAAGCATTTGCATCAGCCGCGAAAACTGAAGGAATGCGTGGAGGATCGCGGGATTCGTGGGGCGAACGGTGTGAAAGACATCGCCCGCGATGAGAACGACATCGGGACGCAGCTCGATCACGGTGTCGATCACCCGACGCAGCGACGTCGCGATGTCGGCCTCCCGTTGATTGATTCCGGTCGGCGTCTGCCGCTGGTACTGCCGGAATCCAAGATGTATGTCGGAAAGGTGAACCAGTCTCATCGTGCTCGCATTGCCCGTATCCACTGGGTGATTTTCGTCCGCACCTGCATTGGCGCCCCCTTTGGATCCCCTCGTCGGTCCGGAGCAGACTCGATGGTCGACCGCACGATGATGCTGCTCCTCGAGTCAGTAATCCAGCCGAGCCGACGATCGATCTGAATCGTTCCCGCGAGCTGGCCCGACGTACCATAACCCGGTCCCGCCGGGGCGGCGCCCGCGGTGTTGATTCGCGACATCGTTCCGCGCATGGAGATGTAAGCGATGTCTCCGTTTCTTCCCAGCGAGTCCAGCCTGAACGTTGCGCGTACCGAGCCGACGGCACCCGGCTCGCTGCTGAGCGGTATCTGCATTTCCCTCGTCCACTTCTCTCCGATCGCCACCGGGGCGCGCGCGAGCACCGCCGGCATCTCGCCGAAGATATGACGCAGCTCGCTGTTGGGGTCACCGTCGTCCACCATTTCCATCCCGCCATCGGTCGACACGCGCAGCCACACCGGTTTCGACTGCATCGCCCGGCGCTTGAGGTCCTCGAGCGAAGCTAGGGACGCAGGAGTCATCGCGACGGAGTCGGTGATGGTCTGCATCAGAGTGCCGCCGGAGGTGTACTGCTCCGCGATCGCGCGCGTGAATACCTCGATCGATGTCGTCATCGAACTGGTATCGTGCCGTAGACCTGGCTTAGTGCCGGTCATTTCCACTGTCTGCGACAGGTGCATTCGCAGGGTGTCGCCGATGTGGGGCCGGATCTGAAGGAGGACGGCCTGGGCGTGTGTTGCGCTCGTGCTTAGTACCAATGCAAGAAGAGCGGGAAGCGGGATGAGGGAAGAGGGAAAGGGGAGGCGAGACAAGGTTCCAGGCATCGCGACCCGCTTCCCGCTTCCCTTTTCCCTCTTCCCGCCTCCAGCCCTAAAACCCATACGGATCATTCTCAGGCACGGAGCGAATGCTGCCGGCCATCGGACGCTGCGCCGGCTGCGCGGGAATGATCTTCCGGAACTGGGAGCTGAAGTAAGCCTTTACGTCGTTGGGCCGGGCGAGAAGCGTCGCGTTGCGCGCACGAATCACTTCCTGCTCGGTGTACAGCGCCGTGATCTCCTGAACCCAGGGCAGCGTAATCGTCGGATCGAGCGGCCTGAGCGCGCGAAGGATCGCCGCCTCGAGCGAAATCTCATTCGACTGCGGATAGCGCTCCGAGCCCTCGCGCCCCTGCATCACTGCCGGACGCGGGAAGCGCACGAAAATCGGTTGCGTGAAATGTGGATGGCGAATCATCAACTGTCCCTTTTCCAGTGTCGCAAGCTTGGTTCTCGTCGCCGGGCTCAGCACGGCGTAACCCGGTGTCGAGAGCTCGTCCGGATCCATTCTTCCGAACAGAGCGGTTCCGGAGTTACCGACGACGCGACGGTGCACCTGCGACCGAAACTGCTGTGCGCTGAAGAGCACCAGGCCCAGGTAGCGCCCTCGCTCCGCAATATCGAGCAGCATCTTCCTGACATAGGTCTCCGGTCCATCGCCCGGCGCGTACTTGTTGAGCTCGTCGACGAACACCACGAGGTGTTTGACGCCGAGGTCCCTCCGCTCCAGGTGCTCGCGCAGCTTGGAGACGATGCGGGCGAAGATGAGATCCTGGGCATCTTCCTCTAGGTTTGCGACGTCCACTACGTACACCGTCTTGTCGACAAAGCTCCCGAACGGAAGGTCGCTCACTGCTCCTGAATCGGTCACCAGGCCTGCGCATCGGGTGGAGATGTTGGACAACCGGTTCCGAACCTTTCGGATCGTCGCGACGTGGTGCGTGCGCCAGCTCTCGCCGTTCTTTTTCTCCAGCCCCTGAAGTACGTCTCTGAACCAGGCATCGAGCTCAGCGAACGACTGAACCTGATGGTTTTTCTGGAGAATACCGTCGGATGGGAACTCCTTGTCGACGACGTTCTCCGTGATGAAGTCGATCAGCGCATCTGCCTTCGCATCAATGTCATCCTTGTTCAGGAGGACTTCGGCATACTGGAGGACCTCTCGCAACCCCCAAGTCAACGGAGTGACATTGTCCAGCAGCTCTTCGTTGTTCCTGAACGTGTTGAGCGCGAGACCTTTCGCTGTGTAGGGTGCGAAGTACTCGACCTTCTGAAACGGCTTAGGCTCCACGCCCAGCTTCTCGTAGAGCGCTTCGTCGGTCGTCTCGACCTTGCCCGGTTGGTCGAGGTAGCAGAGGTCCGGTCCTTTGACGTTGAAGCAGACGGCGGCGATCGATCCCTTCTCCTCGGGGAAATGCGTGAAGAGTGATGCGAGCAGCCACTCGACCGCGCTCGTCTTGGTGGCAAGTCCCGACACGCCCGTGATGTTGAGGTGCGCCGCCTCGGGCCCGAGTAGAAAATCCGCGTCGAGGTAGATCACCGCGTCGGTCCCTCCCGCGCGATACACCCCCACCGGAATTCCGGTGTTGGCTCCCTCCTTCAGATAGCTGTCCATCCGGAGCGCGACGTGCACGTCCGCTTCCTCGGCCAGGAAAACCTGTCCCATCGGCACGGGCTGAAGTGGCTCCTCCGGAATCTGCCGCAGCACCGCCGCCGTGTAGAGCCGGATCTCCGCTCTCTCCGTCGACGCGAAACCGGCCAGGGTCGGCGATCCATCGTGGCCAAGCACGTCGTGCATTGGCGACTGCAGATCCGTGTAGCTGAATCCCTCGACGACGATTCCATAGATGTGCGGAATCTGCCCATCCATCGGCTGCGCTCCATCCACACGGACTATCGTTCCGATGCCGACCGGTGAGTTGATCGCCGTCCAGAAATGAAATTCGTGTGGGGTGTTGGGCTTTCGCTCCGTCGCGACTACGCGTCCCAGTGCGTCGCTCATGAAATGGCTCTCAGGAATTCTTCGCAGTCCCTCACGCCATATGCCATCTTGTCCCACCGTCCGTCGGGAAGTGAAAGCGGAGTCATCTCCGCCATGACCCATCTCGATATCTCATTGGCGCGGTCCGACGATCGGTCGCGTTCAGCCACCTCCACGCGGACCAATCCCCACAGCGGGTCACGGCCTTCGCCGGCGCGCAGCCGGAGATACCAGCTCATCACGGAATTGCGCGACCGGGGTGACACGCGAAACACCGAAGATCGCTCGCCTTTCCGAAGCCCGAGCACGATCCGGAGCGCATCTCCCTCGACGTAGAGCGTGCGATGGCTCTTTATCACGCCAACCGCGAGCGTCGACGATGCAACGTTCGCGCTTCTGCTGATGCCGCCATCTATGAAAATCGGAGCCGCCCCCTGTCCGCACCACGCTTCCGCCAGCCGGTCCTCAAGCAGTTCGCGCTGCTGATCGACCGCGCGCGTTGCGCGCTCGAGCAGGACGGCCGGATGCTGGCTCGGGTACTCGCCGCTCTTGTCCGCCGTCGACGTGTCAACGATTTGCCAGCTCGCTTGAGCCAGATCGTCCCCCAACTCTGTGAGCACGGGCAGAAAACGTAAGGGTAGGTAGATCTTCCGTTCCACCCGTGGCGGCTGATGTCCCCAGGTCGTCATGCGGCGATCGACGCGTACCCGCACCGCTGCCGACACGGTACCGATCACGATCGGCATTCCGCGATGGTGTGCGACGATCTGCACCTTTTGCGTCCCGTCGAGGAACGCTCCGAATCCCGACTTCGCCTCGGGCGAGAAATCCGGAACCCGCACCGCGCGCAGTGCGGTTCCCTCGATAACGATTGCGGCGCGCAGCGTTGGCGCATCGCTCGCGCCGAGCGGCTCGACCGAAACGGCGCCATCGATCACGCTCACGCCCGGAAGGCGCCGCATCAGCAATCGAAGCGCGGCCCGGCTTGCCGCGTCCGGGCCAGAGCTGCTCGCCAGCACCGGCAGCTACTCCAGCCCGATGTCCCACGCCTGCTCGAGGTCCTTCTTCGAGTAGGCGCGGAATGCGGTGAGCGTGTGGGTCGATTTGATGCCGGGAACTACCGTGACCTCCTCGGTCACAATGCGCGCAATCGCTTCGTGCTCCGCGACTTCTATCATTGCGACGAGGTCCCACTCGCCCGAGACGGAATAGACCTGCGAAACGCCATCTATACCCGCCAGCTTCGTCGCGCACTTGGCGATTTGCTTCGGCTCAGCCTTGATCAATACGATGGCGGTAATCATGGGGACCCCGATGCTGCTATCTTTGGTGAGCGGCGTCGCCGCGAGAGGTGAGACATATAACGATACCGGCGCGGCAGACACTCCGCCACGTTGCAAAATAGAGGCTTAGGATGTTGGAATCGGAGGAAGTCGGAGAGCGCGCTTCCGGACAGGTCGGCCGCCCCCAGAATCTGGTTTATACCCTTCCGCATACGACCGAGTCGATTGCGGAATTTCTGACTCCGGCCCTGGCGCGCATCGATCCGGCTGCCGGAGCCACGCAAGTGGTGGTCGTGACTCGCGATGCGGAGACGGCCCTGACCATCTCCGAGACCGTGCTGCGCCTTACTGGTCCGGCTGGAATCGAAGTCGTTCCCATCACTAACGCATCGCGCGCCGCCCGGATTTTCAAAACGCGTCCAGCGCTCGCTGTTGCCGGGAGCGCGTCAGAGCTCGGCGGGCTCGTCCGTGCTTCGCTTCTCAAGGTCGATTCCGTGAAAGCAGTCGTCCTGGCCTGGGCCGACGACATACTCGATGAGGGCCCCGAGTCGGTCGCCGCTCTCGAGGCGTTGCTCAGCGAGCTCGGCGATGCGAGTCGAATCATCGTCGTGCGCAAAGTCACTCCGACGATCGAGAACCTGGTCGAGCGATATGCTCGCCGAGCGAGGCGGGTAGGTGCCGCGGAGGTCGAGGCGCCGCAGATGCCGGAAAACTACGAGCTTCCGATCGTCAGGCACATCACCGTTAGCGCCAGCGCCCGACCAGCTGCGCTCAGACGGTTGCTCGACGACCTCAACCCGCCTTCAGCCGTAATAGTGGCCCGTGACGCTCCGACGGTCGAAAGCGCCAAGCAAACTCTCCGCACGCTCGGCTATCACCACGACGACCCGAACGTTCGCGTGACGCAAACCGATTTCGGAGCCCCGGCGCACGCGGTTATTTTCTATCAGCCTCCGGTTACGCCCGCGGAGCTCCAACGGGCTGCTCAGGCCAAGCCGGTTCAGGTCGTGGTTTTGGCGAGACCCGGAGAGATCGCCTGGCTCAGGGAGCTGACAGGTGGACGGCTGGCGCCTCTCAATCTCACCGGGCCAGAGCGCCGAGCGCATGATCGCGAAGCAGCGGTCCGACAGGAGCTGAGGGTTGTGCTTGACCGCGGAGTACCTCCGCGCGAGATCATCTCCCTCGAGCCGCTGCTCGAAGAGTTCGATGCCTCGGAGCTCGCTGCCGCCGCGCTTTACTTACTCGAGCGCGAGCGTGCCCAGCGACGCGCGGCAGCTGAGAACGCTCCCCCAGTCGCGCGGCCGAGACCGACGGACGGCGATCGACCCCAGGCCGCGACGGGCGGGATGACGCGTCTTTTCATGACCGTCGGAACGCGGGATGGCGTGAAGGTCGGCGATCTCATGGGCGCGATTGCCGGCGAAGGCGGAATTCCTGGCGACCACGTTGGCAAGATCGACCTGCGCGAGAGCCATGCTCTGGTTGAAGTCGCCGAAGCCGATGCGGCCAGCGTCATCGCCAGAGTCAACGGCGCGATGATCCGCGGCCGTCGAGTGGTAGTGCGTGGGGAGCGCGACAAAGAGGGAAGAGAGCGGTCTGCGAGCCCCAGAGGCGATCGCCCCGAGCGCGGACCGCGTGATCGCGGCGCGCCGCCAAGAGGCCGGCCGGGTGCCCCCCGTCGCGGTGGACCACCGGACAGATCGAGCCGCGGAGGTCCTCCCCGTAGAGATCGCGACCGGTCGTGAGCGGACCGAGCGGGCCATTCCACCAGGCCGGTGGATGGATCGAAGTAATTGCCGGCGTGATGTTCAGCGGCAAGAGCGAGGAGCTCATTCGGCGGGTGCGACGGGCGATTATCGCGCGGAAACGAGTGCAGGTGTTCAAGTCCCACCTCGACGCCCGTTATGCGGGCATCTATACGGTTTCCAGCCACGACGGGCGCACCGTCGAGGCAATTCCCGCGGATTCGGCCGCGCAAATCGCTCAGCAGATCGACCCGATGGCCCACGTGATCGCGATCGACGAAGCGCAGTTCATGGATCAGGGGATCGTCCCGCTGGTGACTTCCCTGGCGGGCAGGGGCCGGCGCGTGATTGTCGCGGGAACAGACACTGACTTTCGCGGGGAGCCGTTTGGCGCGATGCCCGACCTGATGGCGATCGCGGAGGTGGTCGACAAGCTCCATGCGATCTGCGTGCTCTGCGGTGGCCCAGCCAGTCGCAACCAGCGGCTCATCGGCGGCCGTCCCGCCCCTTATAATTCGCCCCAAATCATGGTGGGAGGGACGGAGTCCTACGAGGCGCGGTGCAGAATGTGCCATACAGTTCCCGCCGGCGACGCAGCCCAGGTACCGCTGCTGTAGCAAGCTCAGCAGTAGGGCTGGCCGTCGCAAGCAGCAGTTTACGCGTGACAGGTGTGGGAGAACTTCCTATCTTGCCCGCTCGGGCTGCGCGCCACACCACCTCAATCCTTTGACAGATGATTCGCATTGGACTGACAGGAAACATCGGAAAGTCAGGGATTGCGAGAATGCTCGCCGATCGCGGCGCGACAGTGATCGATGCGGATCTTCTTGCGCGCGAAGCCGTCCAACCCGACACGCAGGCTCTGAGGGACATCGTAAAGCGCTGGGGCAAGGACGTCCTGAAGGAAGATGGAAGCCTCGACCGCGCCGCGCTTCGCCAGATTGTGTTCGCGGATCAGAGCGAGCTGGATGCGCTCAACCGAATCGTGCACCCGGGAGTAACGCGACTTCGCGACCGGGAGATCGCCCAGGCGAGGGAGCGCGGTGATCCGATCGTCGTCTGCGTCATTCCCTTGCTGTTCGAGAGAAATATCGTCGAGGAATTCGACGCGATAGTTCTCGTCGATGCCCCGCGTCCCGTGAGACTCGAGCGCATGGTTGCGACTCGGGGTATGGAGGCGACGGACGCGATGAACATGATTGCCTCGCAGATGCCCGCCGAGCTCAAGCGCGCCCGCGCCGATTACGTGATCGAGAACAGCGGCTCACTCCAGGACCTCGAGCGCGATGTCAATGCGCTATGGAGCTCCCTTCAGCGAGATGCTCAACGCACGAACCCACTCGCAGGGAAAACCGCGGACGCCTACGTAGAGACCCAGAGCGAAGCTCGCGTTTCTTGACTCCCATTTAGAGCGCCGATAGACTTCGCGCCCGGCGTCCGAACGTCGCCGGCGAGCAATCACGGATCACAGCGGAGCAGAAGTGGCGAACATTCCCGGCGATCTCCTCTACACCGAAGAGCACGAGTACGTCCGCAAAGGAAAGGGCGCCGGTGATCCAGTCGAGATCGGCATCACCGATTACGCTCAGGGCGAGCTCGGCGATATCGTGTACATAGAGCTGCCGAAGGTCGGGACGAAGTTCGGAAAGCACGACGTCTTCGGCACTATCGAGGCGGTCAAGGCGGTGTCGGAGCTTTTCTCGCCGATCGCGGGCGAGGTCGTCGCCATCAATGACAGGCTCGACAAGGAGCCGGCGCTGGTGAACACCGATCCCTACGGCGCGGGCTGGATGATCAAGATCAAGCCGAGCGATCCGTCAGCGGCCGATGCACTCATGAAGTCGGACGCTTACAAGAAACACATCGGGTAGGACCCCGGGCGTCAGTCCGCGCCGGCTTCAGCCTCTACGTAAGAATCAGTCGGCAAGCAGGAACAGATCAGATGCCTATCGCCGTAAGCG